>ERZ842401.8373-NODE-8373-length-10186-cov-5.905340_pt1 | contig 10186 bp, 12 predicted proteins | sample MGYA00521270_ERZ842401 | MGnify/ENA primary metagenome ERZ842401 (study PRJEB31892, sample SAMEA3878208) | bioreactor metagenome | biome: Moose rumen | place: Sweden | collected 2011-10 | study: EMG produced TPA metagenomics assembly of the PRJEB12797 data set... | reverse complement strand
AATGTGCCGACGAAGCGGCAGCTGTGCTATGCGCCGCGATACTTGTCGCGCCAGTCGTTCATGGACATTCCGTAGCGGACTTTGAACGCCGCCTGAAGGCGGTCTAGTTTGTGAAAGCCGCAAGAGGCCGCTATGTTGGTGAAGGTGTCGTTGGTGGCAACGAGGCGGCGGCAGACTGCTTCGAGGCGCGTGTGCAGAATCGCCTTGCCGATCGATTCTCCCTGTAGTTCGGAAAAACGCAAATCCGCAAGTCGGCGCGAGACCTTAAGCTCCCTGACGACGTCCTGCGGGCGTATCGGCTCCGCATAGTGCGCGGTGATGAAGGCAAGTGCGCGCTGAACAAGCCTTCCGGACTGGGTGACCGGGCTTGTCGATTCGCGGACTTCTATGCGCTTGACGCCGACCAAAATGCGCTCCGGGCGCGTGGAGCGCCGACCGTCCATCATCTCCATCAGTTTCTCCGCCGCAAGTTCGCCGATGCGTGTATGGTCGGGCTGTACCGACGTCAAAGGCGGTGTCGTATGCGGGCAGATCATCTCGTCGTTGTCCACGCCTATGACGGCGACTTGATGCGGCACGTCGAGTCCTGCGTCGCGGCAGGCCTCGAGGACTTGTATCGCTCGGTCGTCGAAAGCGGCAAATATCCCGACGGGGCGCGGTAGCTTGTTGATCCATGCGCGCAGCTTGGGAAGATCGTATCCCTTGCCGCGCGTCCTGTACACGGCGGTCTTGAATCCGTTGTGCGCCATTTCGGCGATGAACGCCTCGCCTCTCAATCGGCTCCAGGTGTGGCCGGCGAGATCCGGTACGAAAGCATACGAACGGTAGAGCCCCTGCGAAAGAAAATGCCGAGCGGCAGTCTGGCCTATGTCTTTGCATGATCCGCCGATGTACACAAGATTTTTCCGGCGTCCGCCGAGAATGCTCTCGTCGAAGATGTCCAGCGCGATGGTAGGTATGTCGAGCCGCGCAAGCTCCTCCGCGCCGTCTTTCGCGTCTGGGAGGGAGTATACCACGCCGTCTATTCCGCGTTCAGAAAATGATTTCACGAACTCGGAATTGAAGTCTTCGCGGATGCGCACGAACTGAAGCTGCCAGTCGAGCTGGTGGTCGGCCATATACCGGAAGAATCCGTCGAGCTTGCGACGTCCGGGCTCTCCCGCGAGCCGGAACGCCAGCACTATCCTCTTTGTGGCTTGTTTCATGCTGGATAGTATATCATACCTCTTGCCGAAAATGGGATATTGTTTGCTTGTCAGACATGATGCCCTGAACTAAACCTAAATAAAGCAGTTGGAATCGCCCGTCGCGTTCGCGTCGGTCAATTTCAACTGCCTTATGATTTGTCTGCCGCCTGATCAGGCCAGTGGCAGCATGATTTGGTCGCCCAGGAGAGGCGGGTAGAGCCTGTAGATGAGCTTGTATTTCCTGAAGGCCCAGTAGATGATGAGCTGCCAGCGTTGATCGACCCTCAACTGCGACGCAGAAGTGATCTTGTGCAGGAAGTTCGCTGTCTCTGCGAAATTGGAGGATGCGTCCTCCTTCCCCGCCGTGTAGACCGTGATCGAGTTCCGCCTCCCGTGCCGCGAGATTCTCGCCACGCAGCCCTGGAGCCTGCGCCGCGTCGTGATCGCCTCCTTGTGCGAGCCGTCGCCGCCGATCCTGCAGAATATGTTCCAGACGTTGGCGACGAACGCGCTCAGCCCCGCGACGATGGCCGTGCGCTTCATGTCCTGCGTCACGAACCCTCCCCATCCGTAGTGGTTCTTCATCTCGTCGAAGATGTTCTCGCAGTCGCCGCGGTCCCGGTAGAGCTGCGAGACCGCCCGCGGACCGAGGTCCAGGTCCGTGACGAGCGCGTACCACTCGTACCCGTCCGCGTACATCCCGTCGTTCACCGTGACGAGTTCGAGCCCCGGAATCGTGAGCTGGGCGAATTCGCGGCGAGGGGGTTCGTTCCTCCGCTTCTTCATGTCCTCCATCGGACGACGCACGAGGAGGACCCTGCGCGGCCTGCTCCAGCCGCCGAGGACGACCCTCGTGTCGACGCACTGCCAGCCATCCCCCGCGTCCTCCCAGTCCGTCCCGCCCGCGAGGTGGAGCTGGAATATCTCCCGGATGTTCTTCGTGCGCTTCACCTTGAAGAGGTAGTGCGTGCGGTTGGTCTCGCAGCAGCGGATGACAACCTCGTTGCCGAAGCCGACGTCGCCCCTGACGAGCTTCGGCCTGAGACGCCCGGAAAGCCACTTGAGGAACCTGTCGAGCATCTCCGCCGAGTAGACGCCCGCGGTCTCGTTGCCCGCGTGGACTACGACGCCGAGGACTAGCCGCAGCTTCGCGATGCAGAACGCGTGGTAGCAGTGCGAGGGCCGGCCGGGCTTCTGCGGGTTGTAGCCGAGCACCGCCCCCTCCTGGTGGCCGTAGAGCGGCTTCACCGTCGGGTCCATGTCGAGGATGTAGTCCTGGTCCAGCAGCGCTTCGACAAGGTGGAGGTTCGCGTTCCAGATCCACTCGACCCCGGCCTCCATCGGGATCGCCTTGAGGTTCCGCCGCACGGAGTCGCAGGACATGAGCCGCCTGACCCCGAACAGCTCCGCCGTGACCGCGTCGCCGGAGAGGTTGTCGAAGTGCCGGTAGCGGTACGAGCCGTTCGTCATCCCGACGATCGCGGTGCCGAGCGTCTCGCGGTTCGTCGGGGCGTTGTTGCTCGTCAGCCTGAGCGGGCAGGTGTCGACGAGGTGGTCGAACACCCCGCCCGCCTCGAAGAACGCGCTCAGGAAGGCGTTGTGCGCCCCCGTCGTCAGCGGGACGGTGTCGTTCCAGCTCAGGCCGAACTCGCCGCCGAGGGTTCCGAGACTGGTTGGCCTTTCATTTTCCCGCCCCGTTCGGGGCTGATTCGTGGTATAATTGTCCATGTCGTTCTTGTTGTCCTTTGCTGGCTTTGCAACTCAAAGTATACCAAGAACGACGCTTTCTTTTCCAGTAGAAAGCCCGTTTCACCCGCAGGGTGAAAATGGAACCGCGCCATTAGCCTGTAAAATAAGGGCGGAATCAACACCCCGCCAGTTCAACTGCCGCACTTAGGCTAAGGGAGGCGGTCGGCATCAAGAGCCCAATCCACTTTTCCAGGTACTACCTGAGGCCGCTGATGGAGAAGGGCATGATAGAAAGAACCGATCCGGACAGTCCGAAATCGCCCAGACAGGAGTACAAGCTGGCATGAGCTACTATATCAATAATACTATGTCAATGGGCTCTGACCCTTTTGCCCCTCTTGGACCCTTTTGCCCCCTACATCAGCAATATCCATGTGATTTGGCGTGTGGCCAAGAAAGTTTGCCCGCAGGGAGCGAATTTTTGATATAATGCGCTCATGAGGATACGCGGCAGGAAAGGGCAGGCGGCCGTCGAGTACGTGCTGGCGCTTTGTGCGCTTCTTGCCGTCGTGGGCGCGATGTGGTATCTCGTCTCGGCGACGAAGAAGAGCGTCGTCAGGACGGAAAGCCTTGTCAGCTCCGACTATCCTTGAATGAAAGGAACGATAAAAATGATGAAAGCGCTAAGAAAAGGCCAGACGATGGTTGAGTACATCATCATTGTCTGTCTTATCGCAGTCTCGCTTATCGCGGTGTTTACCTATCTGAGCCGCGCGATCGGCAAGAAGGCCGCTGGCGCCGCAGGCGCGCTTTCCGAAGAGGAAGGCGACAAGGCGAAGTCCGCAGCCGAGTCGATCAGCGAAGACTCGCTCAAGCAGCTCGGCGAAGACTGAGGAAGGGGGCTTCATGTCCTTCCGCCGAGGACAGGCGATGCTGGAGACGGCTCTCGCCGTTCTCTTCATCACTGTCCTCTTTCTCGTCGTGTTCCAGGTTGCGCACATGGTCACGACGAAGATTCTCCTCGACCATGCCGCCGCGCGCGCCGCGCGCGCGAAGTCCGTCGGCTTCAACGAATGGATGTGCCTCAAGTCGGCGCGCGTTGCGATGATTCCAGTCGCCGGGCGCCGCCTGTGGCCCGAGGAAGGAGAATACGACGAGGCATCGCTCGTCCCGATCTACATGACGACAGAGCATGAGTCGATGGCGCGCGGAATTCTCGAGTACGAGCGCTGGAGGACGATGGACGTGGACGTCGATTCCGGTGGCGGCATCGGAGCCGAGGTCTCCGCCCGTGTCGCGGTGGATGTGCCGCGTTTCTATTCGCGCGGCGACGAAGACTCCGACACGACGGAGATAGTCGGCGAGTCGCGTATTGAATCGCACTTTCCGCTATACATGAACAACCAGGGGCTTTGACATGAGACGCGGACAGGTCGCCATATATCTTCTGATGGTGCTTGTGGCGCTTTTCCTCGTGGCGCTTCTCAACGTCGACGTGTTCGACGTGGTGCGCGGCAAGAACCGTGTGCAGAACGGCGGCGATGCGGCGGCGCTCGCGGCGGCGCGAAAGCAAGGCCGGCTCCTCAATGAAATTGGCAAGCTCAATATCGCCCACCTTGTCGCGGCGGCGCAGGACGATGCGCGGACTTGCGAGGAACTTACGATGGAGCAGCGGCGGCTTGCGCTCTTGGGTCCCGTGGAGGCGCTTCGCCTTGCGAACCATGCGGCGAAGAAAAACGACATGGAGGTGCGCGACGAGTTCGCGGAAATCCTGCGCGAGCATGTCGCGGAGATACGGCTTGTCTATTCCGGCGGCACCAACGAGGAAGGCGAGCCGTACCCGGAGCCGTATCCGGGCGCTTGGACCGAATATGCGACGGCGATAGAGAACGTCATCTCCGAGGGGCTTGCCTGTGGTCCGGACAATGTCGAGTTTTACGGCGCGCAGGGCGGGCACTACCTTCTCATGAAGGACTTCTACCACGCGATCGCTGGCGAGAACTGGTGCTGGTTCCATTGGCATGCCGAAGGGCTCTTGAACAGCTATTCTTCCTATATGGACTGGTCGCCGCTTCCGACGAGGAGCGAGAATTCGATGGAGAACAGCGAGATCTTCAATCTCCACGTCCGCGCATGGAAGGGCGCAATAACAGATCTTCTCTCGACGAACGAGATACAGCACATCTGCCGAACCTATGGCGACGGCGAGATTCCGCAGGAGCAGCTTGCGGAATCGGTTATTCTCACTAACCGCGACCAGGTGTGGTTTCTTTTCGAAAGCGGGCGCTGGGGACGGTGGTTCAACGGGCTTTCGCTTGCGGGCGAAGAGGACGGCTATGAGTTCCCGATCGTGGGCGAGATCAAGCCGGAGTACAACGTTCGCGGATGCGCGGCGATCACGAGGTGCATAAAGGAAGTCGAGTCGGTCGCGCTTGAGTCGACTTCGGACGTCGTGTGGGCGGCTGGTGCGAAGCCGTTCGGGACGGTGGAGAACTTCGAGGGAGAGACCGACGTAGTGACGGCGCTCAACTCGTTTGTCGTTCCGTGCTTCACCAATGTGCGCCTCGTCCCGCTCGACTCGGTCGGCGGCGAGGATCTCGCGACCGCCGACTACGGCTGGGTCACGCACGTCCGAAAGCACCTGCCGTTCTACCTTGAGCATGGACCGATGAATGCGCAGGGGTGTTTCTACTGCCTGCAGCTTCAGACATGGGAGATGAAGCATTTCCGCGACGGCGGCATAGGGTGGCTGAAGTACTATGCCGGCACATGCATCCGCGGGACGGGCGGCGGCGGCAGCCATGGAGGAACCAGCCATGGGCACTAGGCGAGGCCAGGCCTTTATGGAGCTGGCGCTTGGGATGCTCGCGCTCGCGCTCGTTCTCTCGGCGCTCTTCGGTTTCACGGCCTATATCCTGAGCTCGCTCAAGATGCAGCGCGACATCAGGGCCGAAGCGGGGCGCGGTGCGCTCAACTCGGGCGGCGGCGAGGAGTCGTATTCCTCGAAGATCGCCGACGATACGGTAGAAGTGGAGCCGCTTGCCGCGACCTACATCTTCGGCTCGTCCGAAGTGGAAGTAAAGGAGGAAGTCCACATCCCCGCGATGTCTGGTCTTGATCTATGAAAAACGCAATCATTAGAACGGCGGCGAATGTGCGGGCAGTGACAGGTGTCGACTGTGGCGGAGAGGCGTGGGCGACAGTCGTCGGCGGAGAGCCGACGCTCTACACCGACTTCCGCTACATTCCGATGGCGCACCGCGTCGCGCCTACGCTAAAGGTCCGCGACATAAAGCATTTTGGGCCAGACCTCAAGCGGCTCTGGGGCGGGAAGGGCGCCTCGTCGCGCAAAATCGGCTTCGAGAAGGCGATATCCGTCGCCGAGTTTGAAAAGCTCAAGAAGATTCTCCCCCGCGCGAAGTTCGAGGACGTCACGCGCGACCTTGCCAAGCGTCGTTCGGTAAAGACGCCTGACGAGATCGAGAAGATGCGTGCGGCCGTGCGGCTCAACGACGAGATATGGCGAGATGCGTCGCGTAAGTTTAGGCCAGGGATGACCGAGCGCGAGATGGCCGGCATCATAAGGTCGATGATGTTCGACCGTGGCGAGGGCGAGGCGTTTCCGACAATCGTCTGCGTCGGCGCAAATGCCGCGGAGTGCCACCATGTTCCCGACGACACGGTCTGGAACGGACGCGATCCGGTGCTTGTCGACATGGGCGTGAAGCTTGACGGCTATTGCTCTGACATGACGCGCAATCTCCTTCCGAAGCGCCAGTCATCGCTCTACCGGAAGGTTTACGATCTTGTCCTCAAGGCGAATCTCGCCGCGATTGCGGCGGTCAAGCCCGGCATTACGGGCAAGGCGCTCGACAACGTCGCGCGAGACGTCATAAAAAAGGGCGGCTTCGGAAAATGCTTTGGTCATTCCCTCGGGCATGGCGTCGGGCTTGAGGTCCACGAGGCGCCGAACGCGTCAGCGAAGTCGGACTGGGTCCTGAAGCCGGGGATGTTCGTGACGATAGAGCCGGGAATCTACCTCGAGGGGAATCTCGGCGTCCGCATAGAGGACCTCGTCCTCGTCACCGCCACCGGTTGCGAAGTCCTGACTACGAGCACCAAGTAGCGGCGGGCGAAGGTGAGGCCTGCGCCCGACCTGCTCGCGTGCGCCAGTCGGCTCTCCGGCCTCGGACCTTCGCTCCACCGCCAACTTCGCTCTACAACGCTATTCTCCAACTCCAACTCTGAACTCCAACCCCTGACTCCTGACCTCTACTGCAACTATCCCGACAACTATCCCACTTCGGGCTGAAATTATGATATAATATCCAGATTTCAAGGAGTCAAAAGGATGGCTAAACTGACATTCAAAGAGGAGCTGTGCAAGGGATGCGGGCTTTGCGTGACCGCATGCCCCAAGAAGATTCTCGCAATTTCAAAGACGAAACTGAACCACAAGGGACATGCGCCCGTAGAGCTGACGAAGCCCGAAGAGTGCGTCGGCTGCGCGAGCTGCGCGATGATGTGTCCAGATTGCGTAATTACGGTGGAGAGGTAGGAAAGGACGGGGACTCAGGCGTCCCCGGACCCCTCCCAAGGAGTGAAGCTTATGAGTTCAAAGGTTCTGATGAAGGGCAACGAGGCGATCGCCGAGGCGGCGATACGCTGCGGTTGCCGGCACTATTTTGGTTATCCGATCACGCCGCAGACTGAGATCGCGGCGTACATGGCAAAGCGCATGCCGAAGATCGGCGGCACGTTCCTCCAGGCGGAAAGCGAAATCGCCGCGATCAACATGGTCTACGGCTGCGCCTCGACCGGTCGCCGCGCGATGACGTCGAGCTCGAGCCCGGGCATCTCGCTCAAGGCCGAGGGCATGTCGTACCTCGCGGGCGCCGACCTTCCCGCGCTCATCGTCAACGTCCAGCGCGGCGGTCCGGGGCTTGGCGGCATCCAGCCGTCGCAGTCCGACTACTTCTTCATGACGCGCGGCCCCGGCCACGGCGATTTCCACATCATCGTCCTCGCGCCCGCCACGGTGCAGGAGATGGCCGACATGACGCGCCTCGCGTTCGAGCTCGGCGAGAAGTACCGCATGCCCGCGATGCTGCTCGCCGACGGCACGATGGGCCAGATGATGGAGCCGGTCGTGCTTCCCGAGGATACGGTCGATCCAGAGACGATCCCCGCGACAAAGCCGTGGGCGACGACTGGCACGCAGATGAAGCGCGCGCACAACATCGTCAACTCCCTCTACCTCAAGCCCGACGAACTCGAGAAGACGAACTTCGAGCGCTTCGAGCGCTACGCGAAGCTCGAGAAGGACGAGTGCCGCTGGGAGGAATACCTCATGGACGACGCCGAAGTGTGCGTCATCTCGGTCGGCATCACCGCTCGCGTCGCGAAGAACGCTATCGCCGCCGCCCGCAAGGAGGGCATCAAGGTCGGCATGATCCGCCCGATCACCCTCTATCCGTTCCCGAAGGAACCGATCGCCAAGGCCGCCGCGAAAGTAAAGAGCTTCCTCACGGTTGAGCTCAACATGGGCCAGATGAACGAAGACGTGAAGCTCGCAATCGGATGCTCCAAGCCGGTCGCCATGTGCAACCGCGTCGGCGGCATGATTCCAAGCGCCGACGAAGTTCTCGCCGCGATCAGGAAGGAGGCGAAGTAATGGCCATTGTTTTTGAAAAGCCGAAGTCCCTCACGGACGTTCCATACCACTATTGCCCGGGCTGCACGCACGGCATCGTCCACCGTCTCGTCGCAGAGGCGATAGACGCGCTCGGCATCGAGGGCCGCACGGTCGGCATCGCGCCCGTCGGCTGCTCCGTGATGGCGTACGACTACTTCAAGTGCGACATGATCGAGGCCTCCCACGGGCGCGCCCCGGCGGTCGCTACGGGCGTCAAGCGCTCGATGCCCGACAACATCGTGTTCACCTACCAAGGCGACGGCGACCTTGCGTCGATCGGCCTCTGCGAGACGGTCTCTACCGCGTGCCGCGGCGAGAACATCACGATAATCTTCATCAACAACGCGATCTACGGCATGACCGGCGGCCAGATGGCGCCGACGTCGCTCATCGGCCAGGTCACCCAGACCTCCCCCTACGGGCGCGACGCGAAGACCCAGGGCATGCCGATCAGGATCTGCGAGCTTCTCGCGACGTTGGACGCGCCGGCATACCTCGAGCGCGTCGCCGTCAACTCGGTCGCGCACGTCAGGCAGGCGAAGAAGGCGATACTGAAGGCGTTCAAGAACCAGGTCGAGGGCAAGGGCTTCTCGCTCGTCGAGGTCGTCTCGACGTGCCCGACCAACTGGGGCCTCACGCCCGACAAGGCGTGCCAGTTCGTCGAGGAGAAAATGATCCCGTTCTATCCGCTCGGATGCTTCAAGGACAAGGAATGAGAGATCGTCCTTTCAACTTTTCAACCTTTCAACTTTTCAACTTTTCAACCCTGAAATGACTTACGAAACTATAATGGCGGGATTCGGCGGACAGGGGCTCCTGTTCTCGGGCAAGGTTCTCGCCCACGCCGCGCTCATCGAGAACAAGGAACTTTCGTGGCTCCCCTCGTACGGGCCCGAGATGCGCGGCGGAACGTGCAACTGCTCGGTGATAGTCTCCGACGATCCCGTCGGCTCCCCGATCATCGCGCACCCGAACGTGCTGATGGTGATGAACGAGCCGTCTCTCGACAAGTTCGAGGATACGGTCGCCCCCGGCGGCACGATCTTCGTCGACTCCGCGCTCATCGCGCGCAAGGTGCGCCGCACCGACGTCGAAGTCGTCTACATCCCGGCGACTAAGATGGCGACCGACATGGAGGCGAAGAGCCTCGCGAACATGATCATCCTCGGCGCAATCGTCGAGAAGCTCCGCTGCGTCGATCCCGACACGCAGACTGACGCGGCCGACACGCTGGCGACGTTGTTGCTGGCAAGCCAGGAGTTTCCGGCGGCGTCGCTCGTCAGCCGGATCGCCGGCGCCCCGGGTATCGAGAGCGAATAGGCCGGCGGGGCCTCGCCCCGCGTCGCGACTGCGGCCGTCGCCGCAATCAGAAGAAGTGCTCGCTTCATGCTGCAGGCTCCTTCAAACCGGTTACTTCACCCGCATGATGTAGCAGAGCGCGTAGTAGGGCGGGCGGTTCTCGTGCGCCTGGCCGCCGCCCGTATTGTCGCCGCTGATGTTCATGCTGCCGTTGTTCTTGGAGTTGCTGTCGTATGTCGCCGCCTCCTTCGATCCGTTGTAGGCGGCGGCATAGCCCACGGTGTGGACGGTGGTGTTGTGCTTGTGCGCCGGGATC
>ERZ842401.8372-NODE-8372-length-10186-cov-10.819959_pt1 | contig 10186 bp, 7 predicted proteins | sample MGYA00521270_ERZ842401 | MGnify/ENA primary metagenome ERZ842401 (study PRJEB31892, sample SAMEA3878208) | bioreactor metagenome | biome: Moose rumen | place: Sweden | collected 2011-10 | study: EMG produced TPA metagenomics assembly of the PRJEB12797 data set... | reverse complement strand
TGAGACTCTTTTACCTGTGCCCTTTTTGTCTTACTTGCGAATGGATTATAATGCGGAGGCCCTGGTTAGGTTGCCATGCCCGCAAACTGTCTGCTGTAGAGTTTGAAATACTCGCCTTTTTCTGCCAGCAAGGCCTCGTGACTGCCGGCTTCTACAATTGCGCCGTCTGCCAGGACTACAATCACGTCCGCATCCCGAATGGTGGACAGGCGGTGGGCAATGACAATGGAAGTGCGGTTTTTCATCAGATTGGTAAGGGCTGTCTGAATACGCATTTCGGTGCGGGTATCCACATTGCTTGTCGCCTCATCCAGTATCAGCACCGGGGACTTGGCAAGTACCGCCCGCGCAATAGCCAGCAATTGCCGCTGCCCCTCACTCAGATTGGAGCCGCTTTCAGAAAGCACCGTGTCATACCCCTCCGGCAACTGACTGATAAAATGGTCGCACATGGCAGTGCGGGCAGCCGACTGGATTTCCTCATCGCTGGCATGCTCAGAGCCAAAAGCAATGTTCTTGCGAATGCTGTCCTTAAAGAGCACCGTGTCCTGAAGTACGATGGAAACGGCATTGCGGAGAGCCGCCTTGGGAACAGTAGTGATGTCCTTTCCGTCAAGAAGCATACGCCCGCCACGCAACTCGTAAAAGCGCATGAGCAGATTGACCACGGTGGTCTTACCGCTGCCAGTTGCACCTACAAGGGCAATTTTTTGCCCCGGCTTTACATGCAGATGAAAGTCTTTAAGCACTGGATTTTCCGCAGTGTAGCCGAATTGCAGATGCTCAAAGAGGATTTCGCCCCGCACGGGAGTGGTAAGGTCTTCCCTACCTGCGTCAATTTCATCAGCCGTGTCCAAAATCTCAAAAATACGCTCGGCACCAGCAAGGGCAGAAAGAATGCTCGCATACTGGTCAGCAATCATGTTCACCGGATGATTCAGTTTTTTTGAGTACAAGAGGAGAGCCTGTATCGCGCCCACGGTTATGGAAGCCTTTCCACTGAGCATCAAGAATCCGCCGATGCCTGCAATCAGCACATATTGCAGGTTTCCCAAAAAATTGGTAATAGGACCAACGATAGAGCCCAACACCTTGGATACAATGCTATTGTGGCGAAGTTCCGCAGAGACTTCCGTAAAGCGCTGTATCGCGGCTTTCTCCTGATTGTAAGCCACCAGCGTACGGTATGCGGTCACTTTTTCTTCCACTTCTCCGTTCAGTTCGCCCAAAAGCTGCTGCTGTCGCACATAATATTTCCGCATCCATCGGGAAAGCCGTGCCGTAACAAACATAATCGTTGGAATCGTCACCATGGCAACCAGGGTTATGCGCAGGCTGTACATGAACATCATTGCAAGGGAGCCTGTCAGCGTAAGCAAGGCCGAAAACAAAGCAGCCACCGATTGAGACACTGCCGTAGAAATATTGTCCGCATCGTTGGTCATGCGGCTCATCAAATCGCCATGCTTATGAGAATCAGTATAGGAAATCGGAAGCCGTGAAATCTTTGCAAAGAGATTCTGGCGGATAAGATAAATGGTCTCCTGAGAAAGTTTTGCCGCAAGCCGACCTTGCAGATAGGAAATCCCCACAATCAGCAGGAAAATACCGGCAAGAATGGAAAGATAGCGGAAACAGGCAGCAAGGTCTACGGAAAGACGGCCGCCTGCAAAGGATATGGTGTCCAGGGCTTTTTGCTGTAGATATGGAGACGCTATCTCCCCAGTCGTCACCACCACCATGCAGAAAAGCAGGGCAAAGAAAAGGCTTTTGTTTTTTCCGATATATTCCAAGAGACGAAAAAGAGTCTTATTGCGGTTTTTTGGCTTTTCGCCGCGAATGCGGTTTGCCATGTGTGAGCCAGGACCTGCACCAGGCGTTCTTCCGTTCATCTGAATCTGGGGACCTGCCATTACACTGCCCCCTTTGCCGTATCTTCAATGAGCGCGCCAGTCTTTATCTGAGAGTCATAGATTTCCCGATAGGTTTCCGAAGTGCGCAGCAATTCTTTGTGGGGAGCGCAATACATGCAGCGTCCGTCGTTTTCTATGACGGCGATTCTATCCGCCGACTTCACGCTGGCAATGCGCTGAGCCACCAAAATGACGGTTGTTCCCGCATACTGACTGCGCAGGGCTTCATGGAGTTTTTCCTCCGTTGCCAAATCCAAGGCACTGGTAGCATCATCCAAAATGAGGATTTCAGGCTTACGCACCAATGCACGGGCAATAGAAATCCGCTGCTTTTGACCGCCAGACAGCGAACTTCCCCGCTCAGCGATAAAGGTATGATAGCCGTCAGGCTTTGCGGAAATAAAGGCATCCGCCTGAGCCGATTTTGCCGCCTGTATGATTTCCTCGTCCGAGGCATCGTTTTTTGCAAAGCGGATGTTTTCTTTTGCCGTAGCGGAAAAAAGCTCGCTCTTTTGCATGACATAGCCGATTTTTGCCCGCAAGTCACGCTGGGCATAGTCACGGACATTCTTTCCGTCTACAAAAACATGCCCTTCCGTTGCATCATAAAAGCGGGGAATCAGAGATACAAGGGAAGTCTTTCCCGCACCCGTAGAACCGATAATCGCAAAGGTTTCGCCCCGTCTGACATGCAGGGAAATGTCTTTAAGCACCACTTTTCCAGCCGCCTGAGGATAGGCAAAAGTCACATGGTCAAAGGAAAGGGCAAGGTCATCGGCATTTGTGCCGGCACTTGGGGCATCCACCTGCAGGCTATGACCCTCAGGGTCGCGCACAACCGGCAGGGTGTCCAGAACGGCATTGATACGTGCGGCGGAAACCTGAGCCCGGGTAACGGACTGCAAAAGGTTCGTCGCCATGATAAGGGAGCGGACAGCCTGGGTGGTGTAGGTCACCGCCGCCATGATTGCGCCCGTCGTCATGGCTTTTCCCAAGCCAATAGCACGACAACCGATAAAAATCACCAGCAGCACGGCAAAGTTCATCATAAACTGCATAATGGGAGGAAGACTTGCCATCAGCCTGAACACGTCAAGATTGACCCTTTTATACTGGCTGTTGGCCTGAGTAAAGCGGTCGCATTCGTAGGCTTCCCGCACGTATGCCTTAATGACTCTGGCTCCACCCGTATTCTCCTGCACAATCAGGTTTATTGCATCCAGCCGATTCTGGGCTTCCGTAAAGAGGGGCAGCGCTTTTTTTAGAATCAGGTAAATAAGCAGGGCAACCGTGGGAATAATCGCCAGCACAATCATGCCGAATCCCACATGCAGGGAAAAGAGCATGACCATGCCGCCAAACATGAACATGGGCGGACGGACAAAACTGCGGAGCAACTGCTGCATAAAATCCACCACTACCGTAATGTCATTGGTAAGCCGAGTCACAAGGGAGCCTGTGGTAAAGGCATCAGTCTGCTCAATGGAAAGGGACATGACTTTTTTGTAGGCGGCACAGCGCAAATCATGTCCAAACCCCTGCGCCGCTTTTTGTGTTACATAGGAGCAGAAGACGCCGAAAAATCCCCCCACCAGCGTAATCACCAGCATCAAAAGCCCCAGCGTTACAATCAGTTGCGGGCGGGAACTGCCTGTGCTCCAAAGCATCCGCATAAGGCGCGCCACAAGCACTGAGCCGTTTGCTCCCGTCACATCCATGCCCAGAATGCCGTAGTTTACGATAAAGGACATAAGGTATGGCAAAAGGAGGTCGCAAGCGACCTCCCCTACCATGAGAAGTGGAGCACAAATCATCAGTACCCGATACGGGCGCGCAAATTGTTTCAATTTCCTACTTTATAATGTCCAGTAGTAATCGTGTGACCGTCATTGTATACATCGAACCAGATTTCCTTGCTGTTGGTCAAGTCAAGGGCTGCATAGAATTCGGATACGCTGGTCACTTTCCTGTCATTTACCGCCGTAATGACATCACCATTCTGCAGACGCAATGCCGCCGCCGGTGATTTTTCCAGTACATTGGATACAAGCACACCCTTTATCTTCTTGTCGTCAATCTTCAGTTCTTCACGCACTTTGTCAGTGAGGGGGCTTGCAATGAATCCCGGCCAGAGCTTGCTGTTGTCTGTTGAGGTTTCCTTGGTGCGTTCCTCAATCTTTACGCTGACCGTCTTTTCCTTTCCGCCACGAATAACCTTAAAGGTTGCCGTTTCATTTGCAGGCAGATAGCCAACTTCACGTACAAATTCGTACTGACTCTTCACCTTCTTTCCGTTCAATTCAATCACAAAGTCACCGGCCTGCATGCCACCCTTGTATGCGGGAGAGTCAATGAAGACCTGAGAGGCAAAGGCACCTTCCTGATTCTTCAGGCCCAGGGCTTCCTTGTAGTCGGGAGTGATTTCCACCAGAGATACACCCAGCCAACCGTAAGTGATTTTTCCCTTGTTGATAAAGTCTTCAATAGCGCGCTTTACGCTGTTAATGGGAAGGGCAAAGCCTAAGCCCTGACTTCCGCCAGACTGACTTGCAATCCATGTGTTGATGCCGATAACTTCACCGTAAATGTTGACCAGCGCACCGCCTGAGTTACCCTGATTGATTGCCGCATCGGTCTGAATAAAGTCATTCATGTTGCCGATTCCTGCGCCACTGCGTCCTGTCGCACTGATAATGCCCTGTGTCACAGACTGACTGTAGCCGAGAGGAGCTCCCATAGCCAGACAGATGTCGCCAGTCTGCACCTGGTCTGAGTCACCCAGGGTTGCCACCACAATGTTGGAATCTTTTTTTGCCTCAAATGAAACCAGTGCTATATCCTGACGCTCGTCTGAACCCACCAGTTTTCCTTCAAATTCCTGACCATCATTCAGTTTGACTGAAATCTGTGTGGCAGAGCCTGCAACGTGATTGTTGGTGAGCACGTACACCGTGTCTCCCGTCCTGCGTACAATAACGCCTGAGCCAAGCCCCTTCTGCTCGTATTCACGGGTCTTACCCTTTCCCCGACCGTTTTCTTCCTGATTGGGAAAGCCAAAGAAGAAGAAAGGCAGGTCATCAAAGGGAGAAGCCTTCATTTCTTTCTTTTCGGTAACGTCAATTTCTACGACTGACGGAAGCACACCGGCACTGATTGAGCGGAATGAATTCTGCAGAGCCTCAATCACTTTCAGACTGTCAGCGGGAATGGAAACTGCAGGAGTAGTATCAGCAAATGCCGTGTCAGCAGTACCCTGCACCCTTGTCTTTGCGCATGAGATTGAAACAGCGGCAAAAGCAAAAGCCCCCGCCGCGACCATCGCTACAATTCTTTTTGTCCAGGTTTTCATATTTGAAAATCCTCCCTGTTTTTATCATCAGTGGTTTTTCCACGTTTCTTCTATAAAGATAATATCAAAAAGGGGCTATCGGTTACAAAAATCGTGAGGAAATTAAAATAAAAATTTGTTAGCAGTCTCAGCGGTCATTAAAGCGGGCAAGGAATGAGCGGGTTCTTTCTTCCTGGGGATTTCCGATAACGTCAGCACTTTTTCCCTGCTCCACAATCAGGCCGTCCGCCATAAAAATGATGTGGTCACTGGTATCGCGGGCAAAGGCCATTTCATGGGTAACAACCACCATCGTCATTTTTTCCGCAGCCAGGGAGCGGATAACCGCAAGGATTTCGCCCGTCAGTTCCGGGTCAAGGGCAGATGTGGGCTCGTCAAAAAGCAGCACCTTGGGCTTGAGGGCAAGGGCACGGGCAATGGAAACACGCTGCTGCTGACCGCCGCTTAGTTCGCAGGGATAATTTTTTGCCTTCAGTTTAAGTCCCATTCTGTCCAGCAACTGCATGGCATTCCATTCCGCTTCCTCAGGGGATATGTTAAGCACGTGAATCTGGGCATCCATGACATTCTGCAAAACGGAAAAATGGGGAAAGAGATTGAAATTCTGAAAGACCAGACCAAGATTCAGTCCGATTTCTCGCAATGTCTTTCGGTCGGCATACAGACCGTCCGTCACGATATTTTTTCCGCAGACAGAAATGGTTCCGCCGTCTACCGTTGCCAATTGGGTAATGCAGCGGAGCAAGGTTGACTTACCGCTTCCGCTCGGGCCGATGATGCCCAGCACTTCTCCCTGATGCACGGCAAAGGAAATGTCTTTCAGTACGGGAACTCCATCGCTAAATGTCTTTTTTACGTGCTCAACTGAAATAATCGCTTCGTTTTTGAATTCGTCTGCCATAGTCCGCCTACTTGTAGTAATTCAGTTTCTTTTCGAGGAAATTGAAGAAGGCAGAGACCGCCCAGTTCATCACAAAATAGAAGATGCCCGCCACAAAAATCGGCGTAGTGGAAAAAAGACGGCTTGATTGAGTCTGTGCCGTGCGCAAGAGTTCAGCCACGCCAATCACCTGCACCAGCGATGTGTCTTTTACCAGCGTAATCACTTCGTTTCCCATTGCGGGCGTAATGTTTTTGATTACCTGGGGCAATACGATGCGGAAAAAGGTCTGAGCCTTTGTGTAGCCCAAAACTTTTGCCGCCTCATACTGACCTTTGGGAACTGCCTGAATGCCGCCACGATAGATTTCCGCAAAATATGCCGCATAGTTTACGCTCATGGCAATAATTGCCGCCACAAAACGGTCATAGGACACGCCAAAAAGATGGAAGGGAGCAAAATAGACGAAAATCAACTGGAGCATCAGCGGAGTTCCGCGGATTATCAGCAAGAAGATGTTGGAAAGCCATGCAAGCGGCTTGAATTTTGACATTCTTGCCGCCGCAATCGGCAATCCCAGGGGAAGCGCAAACAACAAGGTAAGGAAGAAGACTTCCAGCGAGACGAGAGAACCTTGTGCCATAATGCCAATCATTTTAAGCATGCGCGCTCCGTATCAGGCGGCAAGGATGCCGCCATGCCAAGACAGTTTGCCATACAAACTGCCTATTTGCTGCTTACACAGATGTAAGCCACAAGTACCCTATTTTCCAATCACCGTGATGTCTGAGCCAAACCACTTGGTGGAAATCTTTTCCACGGTGCCGTCAGCCTTCATTTCTTCCAGGATTTTCTGCACGGCTTCGGTAAGTTTTACATCATTCTTGCGGAATGCAACGCCGTAGTCTTCGGGAGCCAGACCTTGATCAAGAACAGAGAAAGGCTTGCCGGTCGTAACGATACTGTAGTCTGCAACAACTTTATCCATGACTACTGCATCAACGCCACCGATTTCCAAATCATTCAGAGCCGTAATGTTCTCCTTGAATTCCACCACGTTTTTCAGAGTTGCCTTAAAGTCTGCCGCTCCGTCCAATGCATCCGCGGCGCTTGAGCCAGCCTGCAAGCCGACCGTTTTTCCTGCCAAGTCTGCAAGAGAAGCAATGCCGCTGTCCTTGCGTACAACAAGAACCTGCTCGTTTGCAAGATAGGGTTTGGTAAATGAAAGCATGGAAAGGCGTTCTTCAGTAATCGTAAGGCCATTCCAGATACAGTCAATATTGCCGGTAGAAAGTTCCTGCTCCTTGGCATCCCAGTTAATCGGCTGCGCACGGAATGTTACGCCCAGACGGCTTGCCACTTCCTTTGCAAGGTCAATGTCAAAGCCAACGATTTCATTGTTCTCGTCTCTAAATCCCATGGGCGGGAATGAATCATCCAGACCAAGAACAAATTCACCGTTCTTCTGCAAGTTTTCCAGTGAATTATCCAGGCCGGAATTCTTCTTGCATCCTACAAAAGCCATTGCCGCAGTCAATACCGAAGCAAGAAACAACACAGTCTTTTTCATTTGAAAAATCTCCTTAAAAGCAGCCACGCGCCGCCTTTATTTTTCGGCAAACATCCGTAATGCCGTAATTTGCTTTTCAACCTGAGCCTTGGCAGGGCCACCAGTTACCTTTCGGGCCTCAACACAAGCCTTTGGCGTAATCAGTGCAAAAATGTCATCGCCAAACAGCGGCGACAGTTTCTGCAAGTCTGCAATGGAAAGTTCCTCAATCGCAGAAAGTCCGCGGTCAATACAAAGACGCACTGCCTGAGCCGCAAGGCCGTGTGCCGTACGGAATGGAAGCCCCTTTCTCACAAGGTAATCTGCCACGTCAGTTGCGTTGGCAAAGCCGCCGTCACAACTGGCAGCCATCTTCTCCTTGTTCCAGCGGGCAGAAGCAATCATGGCATCAAAGACCATCACATTGCCAAGCACCGCATCATAGGCCTCAAAAAGACTTGCCTTGTCTTCCTGCATATCCCGATCATAGGAAAGGGGCAGGCCCTTCATCATTACAAGAAGCGCAATCAAATCACCGTAGACTTTTCCCGTGCGCCCACGGATTAGTTCCGCAAAGTCAGGATTTTTTTTCTGCGGCATGATTGAACTTCCCGTAGACCATTTTTCACTCAAATCAATAAAACCGAATTCCGTGGTAGACCATATGACCACCTCTTCGCTCATGCGGCTCAAGTGGCTCTGCAAAAGAGCAAAATCAGAGGCAAACTCAATGCAGTAGTCGCGGTCAGACACAGCATCCAGCGAATTTTCAGTCACCCCATCAAAGCCCAGTTTTTCCGCCACCAGCTCACGGTTCAAAGGCAAGTCACTTCCCGCAAGAGCACCGCTTCCCAAAGGACTTTTTGCAATGCGCTTTAAGGAGTCAGACAGGCGTTCATAATCCCGCACCAAAGGCCAAGCCCAGGCACAGAGATGATGCGCCAAAGTTACCGGCTGAGCGTGCTGCATGTGGGTATAGCCCGTCAAAAGAGAATCCGTATGCTTCGCCGCCAAGTCTGCCAGCGTCCTAATCAGTTTTTTCAGAGCCTTCTGCAGGTCAGGAATGGCACGGCGAAGATAAAGCCGCTCGTCAAGGGCTATCTGGTCATTTCTGCTTCTGCCCGTGTGGACTTTTTTGCCAGCCTCGCCGATTCTATCCGTCAGCGTTGCCTCGATGAAGGAATGAATGTCCTCCGCGCTATAGTCAATGGAAAGCTTTCCCGCCTGTAAGTCAGCAGAAATAGAATCCAGCCCTCCTTGAATCGCATCATTTTCTTCCGCACTGATAATGCCCTGATGAGACAGCATCGCAGCATGAGCCTTGCTCCCCGCAATGTCGTCCAGAGCCATACGCTCATCTACATAAATTGAAGTTTCAAATTCCACCGCCGCCGCATCAGGACCATCCGCAAAGCGTCCATGCCAAAGTGCCGCGTGATTATTATCAGTCATCGTGCCGTGCGCACTGTTTTTTTCTGCCATAGCAAAAAGTATATCGAAATGGGGAGCAATATGCAATCAGAAGGAAAAAAGTCCGGCAATTACAGCAGGACATGGCTCAATACCCCCCCCCATACTGTTTCCATACAAAAAAACGGGGACAGGAGAGCGCACGCAAAGGGAAAGTTTAGGAACCCTTTGTTTTTCTCCTGTCCCCTAACCCGTGCCGCACGAAATAAGGAGAGTGCGGTGCGGGGTTATTTCTTCTTTAAGCCGACCGAAGCATATTGCAGCATGCGATAGGCTTTGGGCTTTTCCTGTCACGCGGATGATTCGCTAACGCTGTTCGGGCTAACGCCCTCACCGGGATAGCGAATTGCCGTCCGTGTGACAGGGGTGCGCCACGGGTGAAAGACCGTGGCAGACAATTATTTTCTTCTACTCCTCAAAAACCAATTCAATACTATTGATAGTCATATTGCCTAAAACAGCAGAGCCTTTTGTTGCAGCCTTTATTTCTTTACCTTTACCTACAAAAGCAATTTTTATAGTTGTTTCTACAGAGGCAGAAATCGAATTATTTTCTGAGATATCAGCATTTATATCAGCAATATTACTACTACCACTTGCACTTGCAATTTGTGTATCACCAATATAGGCACGAAGATAATAGTTAGATGTTTTGTTACAAGACGATTTTGCAGAAACATGTGCAAGTTTTACATTCTGAGCCATAGTTACAGGAATAGAAACCCACCAAATTAAAGTACCATCATCAGGGGTAATGCTTTCGCTGTTTCCTACTGTAATTCCGTAGCCTTTTCCACTTTTACCTTCACCAAGTTCAGGTCCAACAGTTATTTTTGCCGATTCAACAGCACCATATACAGCATTTCCAGCAGTTGTAATCATAGTTGTTGTCCCAGAAGTTTTTCCCTCATAAGACAAAGTAGAAGTACTGGTCAAATCTGCAAAATAAGAAATTATAGCAGGCAGATTCTTTACCGTAACCTCAAATGCCGCAGAAGCTGCTGTCGTCACGCTTTCACTTGATA
>ERZ842401.8371-NODE-8371-length-10188-cov-12.105892_pt1 | contig 10188 bp, 10 predicted proteins | sample MGYA00521270_ERZ842401 | MGnify/ENA primary metagenome ERZ842401 (study PRJEB31892, sample SAMEA3878208) | bioreactor metagenome | biome: Moose rumen | place: Sweden | collected 2011-10 | study: EMG produced TPA metagenomics assembly of the PRJEB12797 data set... | reverse complement strand
GTCTTGATTTTTATCCCCACTGGCGTAAAAATCCAAGATTTTTATGTATGTTTGTGAAAACATATGCCTATGTTTATCAAAACTGTCAAACTGGTCCTGGCCGCATCGGCCCTGACGGCCTTTTTCCTCTCCTGCGGAAGCCCGGCTTCCCAGGGAGCGCAGGAAGCTGTCCCGCAAACCGTCCTGCAGGCCCTGGAAGGCAATTATTCCATGAAAATGCAGGATCCGGACGGCATCCATTATTCCACGGCCGTGGTCAAGGAGCTGGCCAAAGGGCAGTATCAGGTGGCCCGCATCACGGTTTACGGCCCCGTCCTTTACGGCTTCACCCTAAAGGATAATGCGGCAGTGGAGTCGGCCGAACTGGGGGAGGGAGCGGTGAGCTACACCCCGTCCATCAAGAAAACCACCATCCGTTTCCATAAAGACGAAATCCTATGCGAACTCTCAAAATAAGCGCTCTTCTGGCCGGTCTGGCCCTTGTTTTTTCCTGCAATCTGGAAATGGGGGAAACCGTTTCCAAGGCCAGTTACGACAAACTGCTCTCGGAATATTCGGAGTTGAGCTCCTCGGCGGAGGCAACCCGGGCCGAATACGCCGCCCAGGCCGCCGCAGTGGACAACATCCTGCAGGAGCTCTCCCAGATTTCCGGAAAAACCGTCAGCCTGAGAACGGACGTGGAGCAGGGTACCGCCCGCCTCACCCAGGTGGAACAGATCCAGGACAACATCAACGACATTAAGGACAAGCTGGACCGCATGGAAAAAGAGGGCGCCCAATACCGGAAAACCATCCTGAGCCTCAGGAAGGTAATTACGGAGAAAGAGGCCGAGATAGAACAGCTCAAGGCCGAAATCGAGGCCCGGGACCTCACCATCTCGGAACAGCACAAGACCATATCGGCCCAGAAGGAGGCCATCCAGTCCCAGAACGAGACCATCGCCACGCAGCAGGAGAACCTGAGGGCCGCCGTCCAGGAGCAGGCCCAGATGCTGTTCCAGGCCGGCGTGGATTTCGAAGACCTGGGCGACAACGCCCCCCAGATGAGCTGGCGCAAGAACAAAGAAAAGATGAAAGACCTTACGCGGGACATGTATGAGAAAGCCGTAGTCTATTACCGGATGGCGCAGGAAACCGGCTATCCGGAGGCAGCCTACCGCATTGCGCAGGTCCAAGAAAAACTCTCCGCCCTATGATTGTCAGAAGCAAAGCGCCCCTGAGGCTGGGACTCGCCGGAGGCGGATCGGACGTTTCGCCCTACAGCGACCTGTACGGCGGAAACGTGCTCAACGCCACCATCAACCTCAATGCCTACTGTACGATAGAATCCCTGAACCGGCCCGTGATCCGGGTAAATGCTGCCGATGTCGGCATCCGGCGGGAAGTGACGATGGGAACCGGGCGCATCGACACGGGAGCCCTTCTGATAGACGGCGTATACAACCGCCTGATCAGGGACTATGGTCCCGTGCCGGGCGGCTTTTCCATCACCACGTACAACGACGCCCCCGCCGGTTCCGGCCTGGGAACTTCTTCCACCATGGTGGTCTGCATCCTCAAATGCTTTGCAGAGTGGTTGGGACTGCCGCTGGGCGACTACGAACTGGCCCGCCTGGCCTACGAGATCGAGCGCAAAGACCTCCTGCTCGCCGGCGGCAAGCAGGACCAGTATGCAGCGGCGTTCGGCGGCTTCAATTTCATGGAATTCCTGCCCTCGGACATGGTCATCGTGAACCCGCTCCGGATTAAAGACTGGATAGTGAACGAGCTGGAAGCATCTATGCTCCTGTATTTTACGGGAAGGAGCCGGGATGGGGCGGCCATCATCGGCGAGCAGCAGAAAGCCACTTCGTCCGGGAATACGGTGGCCATAGAGGCCATGCACCGGATCAAGCAGAGCGCCATCGACATGAAGCTGGCCCTGTTGCAGGGAGACATCTCCCAATTCTCCGCCATCCTGGGATCCGCCTGGGAAGACAAAAAGAAGATGGCGGAAGCCATTACCAACCCCATGATCCAGGAAGCCTTCGATGCAGCCCTGGACGCGGGCGCCGTTTCCGGAAAAGTGTCCGGAGCCGGCGGGGGAGGGTTCATCATGCTCATGGTGCCGCCCACGCGCCGGGTTGCCGTTACCGAGGCCTTGTCCCGGCTGCCCGGAAAGGTGGTTCCGTTCCAGTTCACAGACAAAGGGGCGGTTGCATGGAAGTTATAATCCTTTGCGGCGGCCTGGGAACCCGCCTGCAGCCGGTTTTGCCGGAAATCCCCAAATGCCTGGCGCCAACAGGTCCGCAGCCTTTTCTGGGCTGGCTCCTCAAGTGGCTGGAGCGCTTCCCGCTGAGCCATGTGGTTTTTTCCGTGGGGCATCTGAAGGGGCAGGTGATGGCGTATGTCCAAAGCCGGGAATGGCCCTTCGACTATGACTTTGCCGTAGAGGAAACACCCCTGGGCACCGGCGGCGGAATCCGTCTGGCCCTAAGGCTATGCCGGGAAAATGAAGTGTTTGTGATAAACGGAGACACTTTCTTCCCGGTGAATCTGGCCGCCATGCCGTTCAACGCCCCCGTCACCCTGGCCCTGAAACCCATGCGGGACTTCGAACGCTACGGTGCCGTATCCGTTACCGCCGACGGAATGGGACTCACCATCTCCGCTTTCCATGAAAAAGCCCCCTGCAAGGAAGGCCTCATAAACGGCGGCGTGTACGCCATAGACCGCTCCAGGCTCAACCTCCGGGACCTTCCGGAAAAGTTTTCCTTCGAGAAGGATGTGCTGGAGCCCCTCGCCGCTTCCGGAGAAATCGGAGGGTGGGTGAGTGGCGCCTTCTTCATCGACATCGGCATACCGGAAGACTATAGGAAGGCGCAGTGGGCCCTCCCTGCCTGGTTCGCCGTCCAGAAGGCCTCTGCCGCTGTTCTGGAGGCCGAAGAGGCCGACACCCTTTTCCTGGACCGGGACGGGGTTCTGAACCGCCATCTGGAAGGGGATTACGTCAAGAAGCCGGAGGAGTGGGAATGGATGCCCGGCATGAGGGAAGCCCTTGCCGCCTGGGCCCGCAAATTCAGCCGGATTGTGCTGGTGACCAACCAGCGGGGTGTAGGACGCGGGCTCATGACCGACCGGGACCTGGCCCTGGTCCACAAACGGATGCTGGAAGAAATCGGGGAGAGCGGAGGCCGGCTGGACCTCATTCTGGTTTGCACGGCCACGGACGACGCAGACCCTCGCCGGAAACCCAACATAGGGATGTTCCATGAGGCCTGCGCCCTGCTTCCGGGCATAGAAGCCCAGCACAGCATCCTGGTAGGGGATTCGGAAGGGGATGCCCTCTTCGCCGCGCGCTGCGGCATGCGTTTTATTCTTCTGGAAGCGGTTTCTTAGGGTTCTGGGGAACCCCCAGTTTCAGCAGTTGCCGGGCCGACGTAAGGATGGAATTCCCGGACTCCCCGATTTTGGCCGACACTTTGTCGTATTCCTCCAAAGCGGCGTGCAGCTTGTCTCCCATGGCGGCGTGCGCCTTGGAAAAATCGTACACCCGGTCCACCATGGTCTGGGCCGCCTTGATAATCTTTTCCTGGTTCCGGGCCTGGTCGTAATTGGTCCAGGCGATGCGGATCATCCGGAGGAAGGGCATGAGGGTCTCTTCCGTGGTAAGCAGCACCCCTTGCTGGTAGGCCTCATTGAATATGTTGGGGGCCAGGGTCTTGGCCAGCTGCAGGGCGCCGTAATTGGGAATGAACATAATCACGTAGTCCAAGGTCCTGAAACCCTCCCGGATATAATCCTGGTAGCGTTTGGTGGAGAGGCTCTTGATCTGGGCCCGGATGGCCTGCAGGTTCCGCCTGGCGGCGTCTTCCTTCCTGGCAGGGTCTTCGGCCGAAAACCAGTCCGAGAGGGCCTCCATGGAGGTTTTGGCATCTACAATCACTTCCGTCCGGTCCGGATAATGCAGGATGTAGTCCGGACGCATCCGCTTGCCGCTGTCCTCGTTTAGGACAATGGTGCCCAGCTGGTCCCGCAGGGTTTCTTCCCGGTCGAAATCCCGGCCTTCCACCATGCCCTCGTTCAGGAGCATGTTGTACAGGATCACTTCCCCCCAGGTACCCGCCATCTTGTTCTGCCCTTTCAGGGCCTGGGCCAGGTTGTCGGCCTTTGAGCCGATGGTGGCCGTCTGTTCCCTGAGGCTCTTTACGGCATAGTCCATGACTTCCTTGAAGGACGCGGATCCCTTGTTCTGGGACTCCTTCTGGGCCTCGAAGGCTTCCTGCATGGCTTTGAGGTCTTTCCCCAACGGCCCGGTGAGGGTCTTGAAGGTTTCTTCCGCCTTTTGCTGAAGGGACTCCTCCCGCTGGCGGAGCAGCTTTTCCGTTTCTGCGGTCATCTGGCTCCGGATGGCCTCCATCTGCTGGGCGAGGGCCTTCTCCTGCGCCTCCTTCAGCTGGGCCAGGGCGGCGGCGTCGCTTTCCTTCTGCTGCCGGAGGGCTTTTTCATAGGCGGCTGCATCGGCCTCCCGGAGGGCTTCGGCCGATTTGAGGGCCTCCCGGAGACCTACAGCCTCGTTTTCCCAACGGTTGCACGCCTTCACTTCCCGCGCCTTCATGAGGAGGTAGGTGATGACGACGGCCAGAACCAGAAGCACCGCAGCGGCCAGGACTATGTAGAGTATAACAGTATCCATGTTCGCAAATATAAGGATTATTTCCCAATATTCCGTGCGGCTACGGAATGGGCGCACACATAGCCGGTACTCCAGGCGGCTTGCAGGTTGAATCCACCTGTAATGGCATCGATATCAAGTACTTCCCCTGCGAAATAGAGCCCGGGGTGCCGTTTGCATTCCAGGGTGCCCAGGTCTATGTTGGACAGCGCCACGCCGCCGGCCGTCACGAACTCTTCCCGGAATCGGCTTTTGCCGGCGAGGGGATAGGTGTCGTTGCAGAGGGTGGCCGTAAGGCGGTTGAGTCCCTTGCTTCCGAGTTCCGCCCAGCGGATGCCGTCCCGGAGCCCCGCCTTGGCCAGCACATGCTCCCAGAGTCGGCCGGGAAGTCTGGCCGGAGGCGTGGACGTGAGCTGCTTCTGGGGATGGGCCGACGCCATCTCCTGCAGCATCGCCCGCGTCTGCCCTTCGTTGGCATCCAGCCAGTTGACGGCCAATGTGCCCTGGTATCCGCTTGCAGCGAGGTGGCGGGCGGCGTACGAGGAGAGTTTAAGGGCAGCCGGACCGCTCAGACCCCAGTCGGTAATGAGCAGGGGACCGCTGGCCTTGAATGCCGTTCCGCTCAGGCCGATGCTTGCCTGCACCACCAGTCCCATGAGGCTGCGGAGCGACGGATCCGGTACCGTAAAAGTGAAGAGGGAAGGAACGGGCGGAACCAGTTCCAGGCCCATCGACCCCAGGAACGGCAGGCCTCCGGGCGCTCCGCCGCTGGTGACCACCACGGCGTCGAAGGACGCTCCGTCCACCAGATACCCTGTCTGTCCGTCCTGGCCGGCTTGACCGGCCATCTCGATGCTTTGCACGCGGCGGCCCAATCGGAGATCCACGCCCTGCATGCTGCGGAGCAGGCATCGGACAATATCCATGGCGTCCTGGGAGGCCGGGAACCAGCAGTGGTCTTCCTGCAGCATGCAGGGCACCCCCCGGGCCGTGAACCAGCGGATGGCGTCTTCCTGGGAAAAGGTCTTCAGGGCCCGTTTCATCACGCGCTCTCCGCGTGGATAAGCCTCTGACAGCGAGCGGATTCCTTCGAAGGAGTTGGTGAGGTTGCATCGGCCCCCGCCGGTAATGGCCAGCTTGGCCATCGGCCTTGGGCCGGCCTCGAAGAGGGTTACTGACATGCCCGGCGCCAGGCTCCTCAGCCAGGCGGCGCAGAAACAGCCGGCGGCTCCGGCCCCTATGATGGCGACGCGTTCCAAAGCCGTGAAGGGATAGAAAAAAGCCTACTCTTCACCTTCCTCCGGCAGCACAATCTGCTTGTACTGGTTCTTGCGCTTGCGCCAGCGCTCCCTGGCGTACTGCTGCATGTCGGTGATGGTGTCGTTCTCGTCTATAATCTCCATTCCCAGAATGGTTTCCATGATGTCTTCCAGGGTGATGATCCCCTGGAAGCAGCCGTAATCGTCTATGATCAGGGCAATCTGGTCCTTGGTCTTGAGGAGGCTCTCCCAGATATCGCTCACGGTGGTTTCCTCATGGAAGGCGGCAATCTTGCGCTTGATGGTCCTCAGGCGCATGTCGAACTTGTCCTCGGCCAGGTTCTCCAGCACATCGTAGCGGAGAATGTAGCCCGTAATGAACTCCGGGGAGTCGGCATATACGGGGATGCGGGAATTGTGCGAAAGCTCCTCCTGTTTGTAGAACTGCTTGAGCGTCATGCTCTCCGGGGCTATGGCGGCCACCACCCGGGGGGTCATTACATCGTAGGCCTTTATGTCGTCCAGCTTGATGATGTTCTGGATCACCTTGTTCTCCGAATTGTCAATCACGCCCTCTTCCTCACCCATGTTGGCCATGGCCGACACTTCTTCGCGGGAAATGCCGGTGTCCGGATCCTCGTCCGAGATGGAATTGTGCAGTTTCTCGATGACCCACACAATGGGGAACATCAGGTAAGTGAGGAAGCGCATCACCTTGGACAGCCAAAGGAGGTGTTTCCAATGGGAAGTGCCGATGGTCTTGGGGACAATCTCGGAGAAAACCAGGATGAGGAGGGTCATCACTGCGCTGATGATGCCGAACCAGTGCTCCCCGCTTAGGAGGGTGGCCTGGTGGCCTACGGCGGCCGCGCCCAGGGTGTTGGCGATGGTGTTGAGGGCCAGGATGGCGCTGAGGGGGCGCTCCGGGTCCTGTTTCATCTTGAGGAAAAGGGCGGCGTTCCGGTCCCCCTCGTCCTCTTTCATGTTAATGTAAGAGAGGGGAGTGGACATCAGTACCGACTCCAGCAGCGAACACAGGAAAGAGATTCCCATGGTCAGGAGCAGGTAGAAGATGAGTAAGCTCATAAAGTCGATTCTAACATCAATCCAGCAAAATTACGAAAAAAGCATGATTCCCGCAATAAAAGAGCGACTTATCCCCTGTATTCCGACGGAGTTTCGCCCAGGTACCGCTGCACGTAGCGGCTGAAGTAGGCCGGGGAGGAGAAGTTGAACAGGTCCGATATTTCCGTGAAACTCAGGGAGCGGTCCCTCAGCTGGCGGGAAATGTCCAGGATGGTGAAGCGGTTGATCCACCAGTTGGCGGAATTCCCGGTGACGGACTTGCAGATCTCGGACAGGTATTTGGGCGCCACGCACAGTTCGGAGGCATAGTAGGTGACATCCCGGTTGCGGCGGTAATCTCCCCGCTCCAGCATGCCGATGAACCGCTGCATCACGGAGGCCGACTGGGACGGGACCTCCGACCGGCCGTAGATGCGGGCGTGGAAATCAAAGAAGTCCAGGATGAGGGTTTGCACGACACTGATCATCAGGTCTTCCTGAAAATGATGCCAGGTCATTCCCAGGCGGCGTTCCACTTCCCGGAAATCCTGCAGGCACCGGTCGAACTCTTCGTCCGTGAGGTGCATCACCGGATCCTGTGCCAGCGACAGGGACCCGCGCATGCCATAGTTGTTGTTGGGCGTGGCTTTCTCGATAAAGACAGGGTCGATGTAGAGTACGCGAACCTGGAAATCGGCCGATTGGGAAATATCGCCCACAAGCTGCGTAGCCCGGATGATGGTGCAGTCTTTTTCCCGGATGGAGAAGGTGCCGTCGTTGTAGTTGATTTCGCAGCTGCCGCGCAGGCACAGGATGTGCGCAAGGTGCTGGGCCACCTCCCCTTCGCCGATGCCTTCCAGCGTGTCGCGTATGATGATTTCAGTCGACAATGGTACAGATACCGGCAGTATGACCGGTATACAAAGATAATCATTTTCTTATAAAACAACTCGAAACTTTCCTTTTTTTCTGCTGGAAAACACACTATTACGGTTTTTGCAGGGGTGTCCGAAATTGTCGCTTTTTTTTCGGAAAAAAGGGTAAGCAGGGCGCGGAGGATTCACTTTACCTTTGTCCCGGAATCATAAATAACAAGAACATGAAAACACTGATCTCTACTATTTCCGTCTTTGCCGCAGCTATTCTGCTGGCAGGAAACGCCGCAGCCCAAAACATCTCCACCGCCAAACTGAACAACGGGCTGGAGATGCCGCTGTTCGGTATCGGCACGTACAACCAGACCAACGACCAGGCCTATGCCGGCGTCCTGTATGCCCTGCAGCACGGATACCGTCATATCGACACCGCCCACGCCTATGGCGATGAGGAAGGGGTGGGTCGGGCCATCAAGGACAGCGGCGTGCCGCGTGAGGAAATCTGGGTGACCAGCAAGCTCTGGATGAACGACTATGGCGACGGCAAAACGCTGGAGCATATCGATGAGATGCTGGCCCGCCTGGGCCTTGAGTATCTGGACCTCCTGTATATCCATCAGCCGTTCGGCGACCTGGAAGCCTGCTGGAAAGATATGGAGAAGGCCGTGGAACTGGGCAAGGTGCGTACGCTGGGTATCAGCAATTTCGACCGGGATCCGGCCCTCATCGACAAATTCGCCACTGAAATGAAGATTAAGCCGGCCGTCCTTCAGCTGGAAAGCCATCCTTACCGTCAGGCACTGGAGATCAAGGCCCAGTGCGAGAAGTACGGCATCCTTCTGGAAGACTGGTTCCCGCTGGGCGGGCAGATGAGCCAGGGCGCCCTGTTCTGCGATCCCGTGATTATGGAAATCGCCCAGGCTCATAGCAAGACCCCGGTGCAGGTGATTCTCCGGTGGCATATCCAGGACGGCCGTTCCGCCATCCCCGGCTCCAAGACGCCGGCCCATATCGACGAAAACATCGATATCTTCGACTTCGAACTGTCCGCCGAAGAGATGCAGAAACTTCGCGGCATCAACAAGGAAGATCCTTTCTTCAAGATGCCCGGTCAGACTGTGCGCCGGATGTCCGAGAACAGCAGTGTCGTGCCCAATTTCCAATAGTCGTACACCTATGAAAAAACATCATTTAGGGAAACTGGAAGTCGGTGCCGTGGGCCTCGGATGCATGGGAATGAGCCACGCATACGGGGCTCCGGCCTCCCGTCAGGAAATGATGGACCTGACGGCCTTTGCTGTTGAAAACGGAGTCGAGTTGTTCGATACGGCGGAAGTGTACGGGACCCGGGAGGAACCGCATCACAACGAGTTGCTGATGGGAGAGGCCCTGAAACCTTACCGGAACCGGATCATCCTTTCCACCAAGTTCGGACTCCGCTTCGATTACGAAAGCAAAAGCTGGAACCTGCCGGTCATTGCCGATTCTTCTCCGGAAGCCATATTCAAGAGTGTGGAGGGATCGCTGCGCCGCCTGCAGACCGACCATATCGACATTTATTTCCAACACAGGGTCGATCCCGCCGTGAGCCCGGAGACCGTGGCACAGGTGATGGCCGATTTGATCCGGGAAGGGAAAATCCTGCACTGGGGCGTCTCCGAGGCGCCGGAAGCGTACATCCGCCGGGCCCACGCCGTCACCCCGCTTACAGCCATCCAGAACCGGTATTCCATGATGGCCCGCTGGCACGAGGCGCTGTTTCCGGTGCTGGAAGAGTTGGGTATCGGCTTTATGGCTTTCTCGCCGCTTGCGAACGGCCTGCTGACCGAACAATACCAGGCAGGATGCTCTTTTGACAAGGCTTCGGACTATCGCGCCGGAATGCCGCAGTTCAAGGCGGAAAGCTTCGATAAGAACAAGGCCCTTTTCTCGCTGATTGACTCTCTTGCCGGAGCATACAAAGCCACGCCCGCCCAGATTACCCTGGCCTGGATGCTCTGTAAGAAGCCCTATATCGTCCCTATTCCCGGTACCCGCAAATTCTTCCGCCTCAAAGAGAACATCGGCGCGGCGGAGATCATCATCTCTCCAGAAGATATTGCCGCTATCGACACGGCCCTTGCAACGATGTCAATGAGTGAAGTCTATGGTGGCACCAAAGTCATCAAACAATGAAACGAGCTTTATACCTTTTCCTTTCTACGTTGATGAGCTGACAAGGAACTCTTCATCGTCCCCGGCGCCACCCACATCCGCACATACTTCGTAAAGGAGTATGTAGATCAGATATCGGCCAAGATACAGGGGTTCTATACGGAAAAACTATAGACAATAT
>ERZ842401.8370-NODE-8370-length-10191-cov-4.258879_pt1 | contig 10191 bp, 10 predicted proteins | sample MGYA00521270_ERZ842401 | MGnify/ENA primary metagenome ERZ842401 (study PRJEB31892, sample SAMEA3878208) | bioreactor metagenome | biome: Moose rumen | place: Sweden | collected 2011-10 | study: EMG produced TPA metagenomics assembly of the PRJEB12797 data set... | reverse complement strand
GGCCCCGATGCCCTCCGCCCGCAGTCCAAAGGGGCGGAAGGCCGCGCCCTCCATGGCGTCCAGCGCCCGAGAGGGATCGCCGAATTCGCCGATGAAGGCCAGCGTCAGGTGCAGGTTTTCGATTTTCGTATAGTTCCCGCTGACCCGCGCCGCGCGAAGGGTCGCCTGTATCCCGGTCAGCGCGTTCTTGATGGTATCGTCCAGCTGGATCGCGATAAAGAGCCTCATACGCCCTCCCATCAAAAATCGTACCGCGTGATGGAGCAGTTCTCCACCGCGAAGTCGGCAAATTCCTCGTTGGTCATCTCGTGGAAATAGGACTCGACGATGCGCGCGATGCCGTTGTGCGCAACCAGAATATAGGTGTACTCATCCTCTTTGAGCTCATCCAGCAGATTGTAGATACGCTGGGCGACGCGGAACATGGATTCCCCCGTGCCGTAAGAGCAGATAAAGTTCTGCTTTGCGCGCTGAAAGGCCTCGCTCTTTCGCGGGCTCGTCCCCTCCCAGACGCCGAAATTCTGTTCGATCAACCTGGGTTCCACTTTTGCCGGGATCCCGGTAATTTCAGAAATCGCCCGCGCGGTGTCTGCGGCCCGCTGCAAAGGCGAGTACAGAATCATATCCGCGCGGATGCCCGACTCCGCGATGACCTTCCCGGTTTTGACCGCCTGCTCACGCCCTTTCTCAGTCAGCGGCGCATCGGTTGCACCGCAGATCTTGTCTTCGAGATTCCAAACGGACTCTCCGTGCCGTACAAAATATAGCTCTTTCATTTCTTTTTCCCCTGTTCTTTTATTTATCTAAAACAGTATATCCGATCACGCCGCCTGCGGAGTAAAAAAGATATTCGCTTTCGACCTCAAGTTCCAGGACCTCCATCTGATGCAGATACTCAATGTACTGATCTGTCAGAACTTCCATATCCAGATCAAAAATATCGAGCTGCTGCTCACGGATCAGATGCAGCATCAGATCAAGAGGACCTTCGAATTTCTCGGTCTTGAATGCGACCATACGTTAGATTTCCGTCATCGAAGCGGCATCAGCTGAAGGTACGCCTGAGGCGGCGCCGTTTCCGAACATGGCCTGCCTGAGTTTTCCATCGAGCTCTGCAAGGACATCCGGATTCTGCTTGAGGAAGTTCAGGGTGTTGTCACGGCCCTGACCGATCTTCTCGCCCTTATAGGAGAACCAGGAGCCCGCCTTCTGGATGATCTCCAGGTCGCAGGCGATATCCAGCAGCTCCCCGGTGCGGGAGATGCCGGTGCCGTACATCACGTCGAACTCCGCGGTGCGGAAGGGCGGGGCGATCTTGTTCTTGACCACCTTCACCTTGGTGCGGGCGCCGATGACGTCGGTGCCGTTCTTCAGGGTCTCTCCCTTGCGCACCTCGATGCGCACGGAGGAGTAGAACTTCAGCGCCCGGCCGCCGGGAGTGACCTCCGGGTTGCCGTAGACGATGCCCACCTTCTCCCGGAGCTGGTTGATGAAGATGGCCACACAGTTGCTCTTGGAGATGGCGCCCGCCAGCTTGCGCAGGGCCTGGCTCATCAGCCGGGCCTGCAGGCCCACGTGGCTGTCCCCCATCTCCCCCTCGATCTCCGCCCGGGGCACCAAGGCGGCCACGGAGTCCACCACGATGACGTCGATGGCGTTGGAGCGCACCAGGGCCTCGGTGATCTCCAAGGCCTGCTCGCCGGTATCCGGCTGGGAGACCAGCAGGCTGTCCACGTCCACCCCCAGGTTGGCGGCGTAGACGGGATCCAGGGCGTGCTCCACGTCGATGAAGGCGGCGTTGCCCCCCTGCTTCTGGCCCTCGGCGATGCAGTGCAGGGCCAGGGTGGTCTTACCGGAGGACTCCGGCCCGTAGACCTCGATGATACGGCCCCGGGGCAGGCCGCCGATGCCCAGGGCCATGTCCAGGGACAGGCTGCCGGTGGGGATGGCCTCCACGTTCAGGGCGGAATCCTGCCCCAGGCGCATGACAGCGCCCTCGCCGAACTGCTTCTTGATCTGGGCCAGGGCGGTCTGCAGGGCCTTGGCCTTCTCCTCGGAACTGGCGTCCCCGGCGCGGGTGCTGACGGGGCCCATCTTTTCTTTTGCCATAGTGATCTTGTCCTCCTGCTGCCCGGGGTCCCCGGGTCTGGTGATATTCTGGTGCTTATTATACTTGAAAAAGTGCGGGAAATCAATGGTTTTTCAAAAATAATCGAACGAATGTTTTTGCGAGTGTTTGACCTCCATTTGCGGTATAATGAACAGATGGAAAAGCCTGCCTGAAACGGAGGGAAGCCCCATGAAAAAGAGGAAAAAGATCCTGCCGCTGGCGCTGCTGGTCCTCCTGGTGGGAGGCGTCGTGGCATTCGTGCTCCTGCTGCAGCCCAAGCCCAGCGACACCTTCGCCGCGGGCGGGAAGGTGAAGGTGCTGGCGAAGGCCATCCACGGGGAGACCCACTTCCTCCTGGTGGACTCCCTCTATGACTGGAGCCCGCAGCACTGGGCACAGTCGCCGGAGCGGGACCGGGTCTCCGGCTTTTTGACCCTGGAATGCACCCCCGAGGAGTACGAACAGCTCCAGCCCGGGGACGTGGCCCAATGCCTTTGGACCCAGAGCACGGCCCTCAGCCAGGGCGTACTGGGGCGGATCGACTCTATCGAGCACCCGGACACATGAGGAAAGCCCTCCCGCAGTGGGAGGGCTTTTTGTTGACAAAACATGACAGGCCTTGTATGATATAGCCGCAGAGGGCGTGGCGGTTAGCGATATTCCTCCGGAAGGAGGTGAGCGGATGCCTGTTACTTTTACATTTCATTTTCGTGGTTTCGTTATCACGATCCGTGTAAAAAGGCAGAATCGCCACCCTGGCCGGTGACGATTCCGTAGTTCACTTGACAGATTCATAAACCAACTGGGCTAACCGCCGAAGAAGGAGGTTGCGCCCTCTGTGTTATTATTATAGCTGGGCTCCCTTGAAAAGTCAAGGGAGCTTTTTATTGCTCAAGATGCCACTCCACTCCATCCTTGGTGTCCTTCATCACCACGTGGAGGGCGGAAAGCTCGTCCCGGATGGCGTCGGCGGTGGGCCAGTCCTTGGCCTTGCGGGCATCGGCCCGGCGGGTCAGCAGGTCTTCGATCTTCGCCTTCAGCGCCGGGTCGATGTCCTCCCCGGCGGGGGCGGCGTCGGCCTTCTGCAGCAGGTCCAGGGAGAGGACCCGGTCAAAGTCCGCCACCAGGCAGCGCTTGGTGGCGTCGGACAGGTCGGCTTTCAGCATATCGTACAGGGCGGTGATGGCCAGGGAGGTGTTGATGTCGCTCTCCAGCGCCGCCTTGAACTGCTCCTGATAGGGGTGGGCGGCCTCCAGGTCCGGCTCCCCCTCCTTGGAGAGGGCGGCCACCCGGGCGATCAGCTTCTGGTAGGCCTGGGCGGCGTTGTCCAGGCTGTCGTAGGAGAAGGTGAGGGGCTTGCGGTAGTGGCTCTGCAGGCAGAAGAGCCGGTAGGCCAGGGGGTCGTAGCCCTTCTCCTCCAGCACGGAGACGGTGAGGATGCCCCCCTTGGATTTGCTCATCTTGCCCCGGGCGTCGTTGAGATGGAGGACGTGGAACCAGTAATGGCACCAGGGGTGGCCCAGGTAGGCCTCGCTCTGGGCGATCTCATTGGTGTGGTGGGGGAAGGCGTTGTCGATGCCGCCGCAGTGGATATCCAGGTGCTCTCCCAGCTCCCGGAGGCTGATGGCGGAGCACTCGATATGCCAGCCGGGGTAGCCCAGCCCCCAGGGGCTTTCCCACTTCAGCTCCTGGTCCTCGAACTTGCTCTTGGTAAACCACAGGACGAAGTCGGTCTTGTTGCGCTTGTTGCCGTCCTCGTCCACGCCCTCCCGGACGCCCACAGCCAGGTCCTCCTGGCTCTGGTTGCCGAAGACGTAGTATTTGTCCAGCTTGGAGGTATCGAAGTAGACGTTCCCCCCGGCCAGGTAGGCGTAGCCCTTTTCCAGCAGGACTTCGATCATGTGGATGAAGTCGTCGATGCGGCTGGTGGCGGGGACGATGGTATCGGGCCGGCGGATGTTCAGCTTGTCCAGGTCCGCGAAGAAGGCGTCGGTGTAGAACTGGGCGATCTCCATGACGGTCTTGTGCTCCCGCTTGGCGCCGGCCACCATCTTGTCCTCGCCGGTGTCGGCGTCGCTGGAGAGGTGCCCCACGTCGGTGATGTTCATCACCCGGTGGACGTCGTAGCCCAGGTAGCGGAAGGTCTTATCCATGGCGTCCTGCATGATATAGTTGCGCAGGTTGCCGATGTGGGCGTAATGGTACACGGTAGGCCCGCAGGAATAGATGCGGACCTTGCCCTCCTCGTAGGGCACGAAGGGCTCCCGCTTCATGGTAAGGGAATTGGTCAGTTCCAGCATATCAGTCGTCCTCCTCGGTGAAATGATATTCCTGTTGATTCACAAGAGCCAGACCCTTCTGCAGGCGCTCCAGCTGCACCCGCATCTCGCAGAGCTCCAGGGAGACGGGGTCGGCGATGTGGACCTGGTCCAGCCGCTGGCTGGCGGAGGGGCCCACCCGCTCCCCGGCGATGCGCACCACCCGGGCAGGGACGCCCACGGCGGTGGCGTTGGCGGGAATGGGCTCCAGCACCACGGCCCCGGCGGCGATGCGGGTGTTGTCCCCCACGGTGAAGGGCCCCAGAACCTTGGCCCCGGCGCCTACCATCACATTGTTGCCCAGGGTGGGGTGGCGCTTGCCGCAGTCCTTCCCGGTACCGCCCAGGGTCACCCCCTGATAGAGGGTGCAGTAGTCCCCGATCTGGGAGGTCTCCCCGATGACCACGCCCATGCCGTGGTCGATGAACAGCCCCTTGCCGATCTGGGCGGCGGGGTGGATCTCGATGCCCGTTTTCCGCCGGGCCCGCTGAGAGATCCACCGGGCCAGGAAGGGGTGGCCGTGCTCATAGAACCAGTGGGCCTTTCGATAGGACCGCACCGCCCGAAAGCCGGAGTAGAGGAAGTACACCTCTGCCCGGGACCGGGCCGCGGGGTCCCGCTCCATGATAGAATCCAGTTCCTGCTTGAGTTTGGTAAACACGCAGGTCCCTCCTTGGGTGAAAAAAGCTCGCCCCCACGGACAGGGGATGACCCATCCGTGAAGGCGAGGGGGCTCGCGGTTCCACTTCACATTATACTCATTGGGGGGTAACGGGCTCCTCCGGGCGGGCATTTCCTCCCGCCGGCCCGGGAGCTCTCCTCCCGACGGGGCGCAGCCCCCGCCTTGGCCTTTCTGCTATGCTATTCTATGCCCCGGGGCGGGGATGGTTAAAAGCTGAGCTGATGGTCCTCGTACCGGGCGCGTTCCTCCCGGCGGCGGGCCAGCAGGGCGTCGATCTTGGCGTGGGGATCAATGAGAGAGCTGACGGACTTGTCGTGGTTCAGGGCGGAGATGAACAGGGCCAGGTACTTGGACACGTCCACCTCGAAGAACCAGGGGCGCTCCTTGAGCTCCGGCTTCAGGTAGGTCAGGTTGGAGCCGAAGACCCCGTCGATATAGCCCTCCCGGTAGGCCTTGTCAAAGGCGTCCAGGCCGTTGGTGAAGATGCCGTAGGTGGCAAAGGCGAAGATGCGCTTGGCGTTGCGGGCCTTCAGGTTATAGGCGATATCCAGCATGGACTCCCCGGAGGAGATGATGTCGTCCGCCACGAAGATGTCCTTCCCGGCCACGTCGCTGCCCAGGTACTCGTGGGCCACGATGGGATTGCGGCCGTTGACCACCTGGGAGTAGTCCCGGCGCTTGTAGAACATGCCCAGCTCCACCCCCAGCACAGAGGCGTAGTAGGTGTTGCGGCCCAGGGCCCCCTCGTCGGGAGAGACCACCATGAAGCTGTCCCGGTCGGTGGACAGGTCCGGGAAGGCCCGGAACATGGTCTTGAGCACCTGGTAGGAGGGCATGAGGTTGTCAAAGCCCATGATGGGCACGGCGTTCTGGACCCGGGGATCGTGGGCGTCCACGGTGACCACATTCTCCACGCCCATGCTCTGGAGCTCCTGGAGCATCCAGGCGCAGTCCAGGCTCTCCCGGTAGCTGCGGCGATGCTGCCGCCCGCCGTAGAGGATGGGCATGACCACGTTCATCCGGTGGGCCTTGCCGCTGGCGGCCTGGATCAGCCGCTTCAGATCCTGGAAGTGGTCGTCGGGGGACATATGGTTCTCAAAGCCGAAGTAGTCATAGGTGCAGCTGTAGTTGCCCACGTCCACGATGAAGTACAGGTCGTACCCGCGGACGGTGTCGGTGATCAGACCCTTGGCGTCTCCCGAGGAGAACCGGGGGCACTTGGCGTTGATCCGGAAGGTCTCCACCTCCATGCCGGCCCGGTTGGCCCAGCGGACCAAATGTGCCTCGATCTTGTCGGTGAGCTCCGTGGCGCCCTCCAGAGAGATGATGCCCAGGGGGGCCACGCAGGTCTCGGGGTCGAAAATGGCTTTGGCTGTCTGCTGCTGCTCCATACTTCCCACACTCCGCACAGTTTATTCGGTCTTCACTCACCCTGATTTTATCACAAAACCCGGGGTTCTTCCACAGGATTTCCGGATTTTTTCAGGGGGGACATCATTTTTCCACAGGCTCTCCAATTTTCAGGGAAGCAGGGAGCCTTATTTTGTGGATTTCTTCAAGACCGCGGCGTCGTAGGGTGCCAGGGCAACAGAGGAAACGGGGGTCTCCTCCGGGAGGAGGGCATACCCGGCGGGCACCGGGACGGTCCGCTCCTCCCCGGAGAAGTTCTCCAGGAACAGGAAGCTGTCCCCTTCCTCTCCCACCCGGCAAGCAGCCTCCACCCCCCGGGGCGGGTCGGCCTCCAAAGCCTTGGGCAGGGAAAGGTCTCCCGCCAGCCGATGGTAGAAGTCCTCGTAGAAGTCGTCCCCGGCCTGGGCCCCGATGTAGTAGGCCCTGCCCTTTCCATACGGGTTTACCGTCAGGGCGGGCTGCCCGGCGTAGAAGTCCTCCCCGAAGGTGCCCAGCACCGTGGCCCCTTTTGCGTGGAGCAGGGCGCACAGCTCTTTCACCTCGTAGGTCTTTTCCGGGGTGACCAGATGGTTGACCTCCCCGTCCCACAGGGCGTCGGTGGCCTCGTTCCACACCCCGAAGAGCTCCATGAGGCCCTCCCCGGGCCAGCCCCCCAGGTGGGTCAGGTCGTTTTCGTCCACCAGTCCGGTGAACAGAGAGGACACCAAAGTGCCTCCGCCCCGGACAAAGTCCTTGAGGCGCTGGGCAAAACCCGGGCGGAGCATGTAGCTCATGGGGGCGATGACCAGATCATACCCGGTGAGGTCGCAGGTCTGGTCGATGACGTCCACGGCGACGCCCATGCGCCACAGGGCCCGGTAGTGGGCCTGGACCGTCTCGGTGTAGTGCATGCCGCAGTTGCGGGGGCCGGCGGCGCCCTCGATAGCCCAGAGATTCTGGGTATCGTAAATCAGCGCGACCTTGGCCGGCACCCGGCTGCCGTAGACCCCGCCCAGCTTTGCCAGGCGCTCCCCCACATCCTTCACGTCCTGGAACTCATGGGTATCGCTGCCGCCGTAGTGGTCCACCACCGCCCCGTGGAACTTCTCCATGGAGCCCCGGCCCTTGCGGAACTGGAAATACTGGACGGAATCGGACCCGTGGGCAATGGCCTGCAGGCTGGCCGCCCGGTGCATCCCCGGGCGCTTGAGCCGGGAGACGGGGGTCCAGTTGGTGACGCTGGGGGTGCTCTCCATCAGCAGGAAGGGCTGCCGCTTCAGGCTGCGCATAAGGTCGTGCCACAGGGCCACCCGGGCGGCCTCCTCGGAGTTGTCTCCCGCCCGCCACCAGGGGTAGCTGTCCCAGGAGATCACGTCCAGCTCGTCCCGGAAGCGGAAGTAGTCGTAGTCCGTGAAGTAGTACATGAAGTTGGCCGTCACGGGGATGGAGGGCTCCACGGTCTTCACCGCGTCCCGCTCCATCTTCATGAAGTCGATGACCTGGTCGGTGGTAAAGCGCTTCCAGTCCAGCGCCAGGCCGTGGGTGGTGCGCTCCCCGGTGGGCAGCGGCGGGTGGATCTGGCTCCAATCGGTATAGGTGTGGGACCAGAAGTCCGTCCACCAGGCGTGGTTGAGCTGCTCCAGGGTGCCGTATTTGCTTTTCAGCCAGCCCCGGAAGGCCTCCTGGCACAGGGGGCAGTAGCAGGTGCCGCCGTACTCGTTGCTCAGGTGCCACAGGATGACCCCGGGATGCTTGGCAAAGCGCTGGGCCAGCAGGGTGTCGATGGCTTTCACCTTCTCCCGGTAGTAGGGGGAGGTGTAGCAGTGGTTGTGCCGGTCCCCGGTCTCCTCCCGGATCAGGGTGTCCCGCACCCGGCGGATCTCCGGGTGGGCCTCGCTCATCCACACGGGCTTGGCCCCGGAGGGGGTGGCCAGCACGGTGTAGATGCCGTTTTGGTAGAGATTGTCGATGATGTCGCCCAGCCAGTCCAGGTGATATTCGCCCTCCTTGGGCTCCAGCTTGGCCCAGGCGAAGATGCCCAGGGAGACACAGTTGATGCGGGCTTCCTTCATCAGCTCGATATCCCGGGCCAGGATATCCGGGCGGTCCAGCCACTGGTCGGGGTTGTAGTCGCCGCCGTGGAGCAGGCGGGGAAATTTGGGGGTCAGGGGGGTCATGGAAAGCACTCCTTTGCATGGGTTTGGTCCTGCCCCCATTGTAGCGTGTTTTTCCGGGTTTGCAAGGGGGATTTTTGTGATTGTCAAAGGGCAAGAATCATGGTAGAATGGTCAGAGTAGTTTCGGAAGGAGGAGACGGGACCGTGGACCTGCTGAAAAAGCACTTTACCTGGTTTCGCACCCGCTTCATCCAGGACCGGGTGGACTCCTGCGCCGCCCACAGCTCCTTCTTCCTGCTGATCTCCTTCCTGCCCTACCTGGGGCTGATCTTCATGTTCCTGCGCAACCTCCAGTTCTCCGACGGGGTGGAGGTGCTGGAATCCGCCTTCTCCTACCTGCCGGAGAACGTGGGCCGGTTCATCCAGGGCGTGCTGCCTACCATCCCGCTGGACAGCAGCGGCCTGGTGCCGGTGACGGTCATCGCCGCCCTGTGGGCCTCCTCGGGAGGCATGGTGACCATCATCAAGGGGCTGGAGCAGATCTACGGGGTGAAGAAGCGCCGGGGGTACCTGCTCAACCGGCTGGTGGCCACCGGCTACGTGGTGGTGCTGGCAGTGATCATTCTGCTGACGGCGGTGCTGCTGGTGTTCGGCGGCTCCCTGTTCAACACCCTGGAGCAGTGGCTCTCCCCCGGGCTGGTCTCCGCCCTGAAGCAGCTCAAGGGCCTGCTGGGCTTCCTGCTGCTGTGGGGATATTTTATCCTGGCATTCACCTTCCTGCCCCGGCGGCGGGTCAAGCTGAAATATAACATCATCGGGGCAGCGGTGGCCGCCGTTGGCTGGGTGATCTTCTCCTTCCTGTTCTCCCTTTTCGTGGAGAACTTCTCCAACTTCACCCTGTACGGCAGCCTGGGCACTTTGGTGGCCCTGATGTACTGGCTGTTTTTCTGCATGGTCATCATGTTCATGGGGGCGGAGGTCAGCGTCTGGCTGGAGACGGGAGCGCTCCAGCAGGACCTGGCCAGACACCGGAAAAAACAACAACGGACGGAAAGGAAGTCCTGACAGCATGAAAAAGATCGTGATCATTGACGGGCAGGGAGGCAAGATGGGCGCCGCCCTGACGGCACAGTTCAAGGAGGCGCTGCCCCAGGCGGAGATCGTCGCCGTGGGGACCAACTCCACCGCCACCACCGCCATGCTCCGGGCCGGAGCGGACGCCGGCGCCACCGGGGAGAACCCGGTGGTAGTGGGCTGCGCCGACGCGGACCTGATCGCCGGGCCCATGGGCATCATCACCGCCAACGCTCTCTACGGGGAGATCACCCCCCGCATGGCGGCAGCGGTCTCCGAGAGCAAGGCCCAGAAGCTGCTGATCCCCGTGAATCGGTGCTCCGTCACCGTGGTGGGGGTGGAGGAGCTCCCCCTGGGAGAGTATGTAAAACTGGCGGGGGAGAAGGCGAAGGAGATCCTCCAGTAGCGAAATGGGCTTCCTGGCCCTTCGCCCTTCCTCCCTTCCCCATGCTCGGCGGGAAGGAGGCAGGGGAGAGGTCTTGCCGGAGGGACGAATCGCGGA
>ERZ842401.8369-NODE-8369-length-10194-cov-21.035506_pt1 | contig 10194 bp, 5 predicted proteins | sample MGYA00521270_ERZ842401 | MGnify/ENA primary metagenome ERZ842401 (study PRJEB31892, sample SAMEA3878208) | bioreactor metagenome | biome: Moose rumen | place: Sweden | collected 2011-10 | study: EMG produced TPA metagenomics assembly of the PRJEB12797 data set... | reverse complement strand
TTAATGGCGATGAAGAGGATGGCTATGATGAGTCATGGATACCATACGATGCACTGCAAGAGCCAACATTATCTTACAATGGAGAGCGACACCTCATTGATGATGAACTCAACTTTTATCTCTGTCAAATATATCAAAGGATAGGTTCAAGTGGCAGGTTAATCGTTGTGTCTGATGCCTGTCATAGTGGCACTTCCACACGCGACCTAACCGACCCTGACATTATTAGAGGCTCCTCGGCAAAGTTCATCAGAACAAACGACACCAAAGAGAAGGCATATTCTCCTCAACCTATTCAATGGATAGCAATCAGTGCATGCGCCGACAATGAATGCAATAGGCAGCATAACAACTATGGTAGTTTGAGCTATGCAATGTATCTGTTGCGCAACCAGTTTACCGCTATCACGCTTGATAGTTTACAACAATATCTACAAACAACCATCGCGCCGTTGGTTTCTCGCCCTCAATCACCACAGGTGGAAATACCCGACAGGTACCCACACACAAATATCTTTTAATGAAACGTCTCCTTTTCATATTGCTCATTTGCTTTTTACCATTATGGTTGCAAGCCCAAAATGAACATCTTCAACGAGATTTGGAGAATGCATTTCTCAATGCCGATCCGAAGCTTTTAGAGGCAAACATAACGGTCGATGACTATATCGCAGAGCAGTTTTTGGCAGGCAATTATGATGCAGTATTAGAGGCAGCACCATATCATCTATACGGCAGAATGGCACTCGTGAGTCAGATTTATTTCTCCTTATCCGAACAGGAGAGAACAGATTTGTCCATCCTGATTGAAGGGAATCTGATATTTCACTATATTCTATCAGCCATGGTGCATACCAACAATACGGATATAGCAGGATTTATATATGATTATCTGCTCTTTGTTAAACAGTTACAACTTCGTACAGAGCAAAAAATCAACTATGCCATCAAGAAAAACGGCAATCAACAACTGCTAACTACATACGCTGAATACCGAAATATCAAAAAGCAATTAGCAGAGTCTCACCCTTCCCCCGCTCTTAATCGTGATGCATTGCAAAAGCGGTTGAATAGTCTCGGTCGTCAGTTGGCCCAGCAAAGCAATCTCTCGTTGGAAGATGATGCGGATTTATGGATAGATATACAGAAACGCTTAGGTAATGGTGAGGCAGCTATTGAATTTGTTCGATTTAATGTATTTAAGGGTGAACAAATCACTGCTTTGCACCAATATGCTGCCATTGTGGTAACGCAGCATTGTAAGACACCGACATTCATTCTGATGCCGAGAGAGAGTAGTCTTACCTATTGGAAAACCGACAATCCCGGCGACCTATACGAAGTGGATAAGTATGGTGCGGCACTCTCACAATTGATGTGGCTTGATATACTCACCTATCTTATGTATGAAGATGTCAATACTATCTATTTCTCGCCGGTAGGCATACTTAACAATATGGCTATTGAGTCGTTCCCATACGACCGAGAGACGCTGATGAGTTATCATTACAACCTTATTCGCCTTACCTCTACACGGCAACTCCTATATAAGCATAATCTGTATCCTAAGAAAACGGCTTCGCTATATGGGAATCTATCTTATCGTATGTCAAATGAGTCAATGCTGTTGGCTGCTTCTACACGAAGTGCTGTCGCACCATTGCCGTGGTCAAAATCGGAAGTGGATAGCATTCAGAGTATTCTGTCTAAACAAAACTATGTTGTCAATTTCAATACACAGAAGCAGGGAACAGAAACTTCTTTCAAGGCTATGGACGGTCATAGTCCTTCTATTATACATCTTGCTACACACGGATTCGTCAATCGCAAAGATGCAGATAGCACAATGCAGCAAAGCGGTCTGCTAATGACGTATGGAGCAAGAGCATGGGAAGGAAAAACGATACCTTCTGACATTGATGATGGTATTCTGACTGCTGCCGAGATTGCCGCTCTTGATCTATCAGGAACTGACGTGGTCGTTCTTTCCGGATGTAATACTGCTCTTGGTGATATTACAACAGAAGGTGTATGGGGACTGCAGCGAGCATTTAAACAAGCGGGGGTGCAAACTATCGTCATGTCATTATGGCAAATAGATGACGAAGCAACTTCAATCCTAATGCGCTATTTCTATGAAGAACTGATGAAAGGCAGGCGTTCGTTTGCAAAAGCTGTAGCGAAAGATGCGGAAATAGCGGAACGCATTTTTGATTATGCACATGGCGCTCTTTATACGGCGCAGAATCGCCTTAGACAAATACCTAAATACTCATCACCATACTATTGGGCAGGGTTTATAGTTGTCGAATAATTTTTCCGTAAAACATAGGTTACCTTTTAACCGAATAGTATCATATATCAGTGAAACAACTAAAACATTGATATATGAACATCGCTAATGCCAAACTTCTTATCTGCCCCTTCTGTAAAGGGGAAAAACCTGTCATACAACTTATGTCAGGTAACACCTGTGGTGCCACTCAACGCAGTGACCTCAAAACAGACTATCCGATGTTACGGCAACCATCGCCAGTGCAACGTTGCCCTCATTGCGGTAAATACTATTTTTCTTACTCTGTGGAAAGCAAAGATGCATCCTTCCAGTCATTCGACCAAGGAAAACTTTCTTATTCAGAAGCTACAGAAGCAGTACAACAGTTGGAACAACAATCTCTTGAACTGCAGGATGAGATAAATCTGCGCTTGCTATTTATTCAAACCTACAACACTACCTATCAACTCGAAGGGAAGGAAAGCTCTATCTCCCCTACGCATGAGGAGCAATCACTATTTCGTGAACAAATAAGGCGACTCTTAGAAATATGGGAAACAGAACCTCTCGTTCGGGCAGAGTTCTTGCGTGAAGCAGGGTGTTTTGATGAATGTCTCGCTGTCTTGGATAGTATGAAAGTAGATGAACCTTTCAAGCTTAACATTGCTCACCAAATCCGCAAATTTGCGGAACAACATTCTTCCGTTGTCTTCATTGTATATGGCACACGCAATGATTTTGTTTAATCATTAACTTTACTATAATAATCCTCATGAAACGCATCTTATCTATTTGTGCTGCAGCATTATTAATTTGTAGTATTGGCTTCGCCAAGGAGCAGAAACTGCCGGAGTCGTACAACTACCAACGCGGAATTGAACTCATCCATTCTGACCGATTGGATGAAGGTATTGATTATCTATCTAAAGAGATTCAGCAAAATAAAAAGAATGGCTATGCATACGCATGGTTAGCATCTGCTTACACGAAAAAAGATGAGAAAGGAACTGCTTTACATTTCGCCGAGCAAGCACTTAAAAACCTTCCTAAATCCGACAAATACTACCGAGCTTGGACATATTCACTCAAAGGGCATATCTATTTGGAAATGGCTGATACCACACAAGCACTATCCTGTTTCTCCACTGCCATTAAGACCGAACCTAAAAACGAAGAATGGTATGAATATCGTGGGTATCTCTACCGTGACCTTAAACAATGGGAAAAGTCGGATGCAGACTTTCGCCAGTATATCAAACTTACACCCGGTCTTATTCGTGGTTATTCCTTTCTCGGTCGCAATCTGTTCCTGCAAGAGAAATACGAGGAGGCTCTCGAACAATATCAGTATGCCCACAAACTGGCTGAACGCTCCTTTACCTATAGCGCTATGGCAGAAGTGGAAGTAAAACTCGGCAGATTCGAGGATGCTGCTAACCATATCTTTGAGAGCCTAAAAATAGAGCAAGGAGAGCGGACTTGCACCGATATTATAGCGGAGTGCAAAAACGAGGAGTTTCAAGAACTTCTATTGTCAAAATTCCACGCCCAGTCGCTTGCTAATCCTAATGTCATAGATTGGTATCTTTATACGATGGCTATACAGCGAGTTCAGAAGAAATACGAAGATGCTATTCGCACTTGCAAAAAGGTTCAAACCATAAATCCCGATGCCTATTTCGATGATTTTATGGCAGACCTCTATAGCGATATGGGCGACTGGAAGAATGCGCTTTTTCACCAAAACAAGGCTATTGAGAGTGATACAACAGACATCGGTTACCGTTTTTCACGAGCATATATCTATAGCGAAATGGATAGTGTTGCTCAGATGTATGCCGACATTGACTACCTAATCAAGCAACATCCCGATGATGCAAGATTGTATTTCACCCGTGCCGGATTCAATCTGTTCCGCAAGCACTATGAAAATGCCATCGAAGATTATAACGTTGGACTTGCTTTTGAAGATAGCAATGATTGGGAACGTTATATGCGAGGGCGCTGCTATGAGGCAATCGGACAAACAAAAAAGGCTGATAAAGATTTTCTTGCTGTCGAGGCAAAGACCAAACGTCCCGAAGTGCGGATGTTCGTTAAAGCCTCACTCGGAAAGAAAGACGAAGCAATAGCTCTTGCTGATAGTCTGCTCAAAGCCGACACCACCGAATACCGCTACAATGTGGCATGTGTGTATGCGTTGCTCGGCGAAAAAGGATTGTCTCTTCGGGAGTTAGAGAAAGAACTTCAGGCCGGCTATGTGCGCTTTCAGCACCTGCGTCTTGACCCAGACCTGCAAAGTCTTTCAGGTGATGAATTGGAACTGCTTATCCGGCAATACGAAGCCATAGCAAAAGAGCGTATCAGCAGGTTTAATGAAGAAGAGAATAAAGATAAGGGTGAAGAGAAAGTAGTTGAGATACCATTCACTGCATCTAATGGAGTGACAAAAGTGGATTGCACTATCAACGGACTACCGCTCAATTTTGTCTTTGACACAGGTGCTTCGGATGTTACTATTTCGCAGACAGAAGCTAATTTTATGTTCAAAAATGGGTACCTCAGTCAACGTGACGTTATTGGTAAACAGCGTTATCAAACAGCAGATGGCAATATATCAGTCGGCACCACCTTTATCCTCAATCATATCAACTTCGGTGGGCTTGAGTTGAACGGCATTCAAGCATCAGTCGTTAGCAACCAGAAAGCACCGCTTCTCCTCGGACAAACTGTATTGAAACGCCTCGGAAAAATAGAGATAGACAATGAACGCCGCGTACTCAAAATAACAACTAACCAATAAACTATAGATTATGAAAAGATTTGTTATAATTGCACTATTATGTCTCACGAGCATTGGCTGCTTTGCTCAAAGTATGGGAATCCGCTTCTACGACCGACAAGGACGAGAGTTTGTTGTGTACGCTCCAAGCGGACAATTCTCCTATTCCATGTTTGAGGGAGATTATATTACACGTGATTATGAAGGACGAGTAACTGGTGTAGGAAACACATATATTTCCTATAACTACTATGGTCAGGTTACATGTATAGGTGATGTGTATATATCGTATGATTATGAGGGAAAGGTAACACGAGTTGGGGGATTGTATATATCGTATGATTATAATGGTAATATAACTCGCACGAGTGGGCGAGTTAAATAGCTAAAGTCCTTAAATATGTTTGAATTAAGTAGTATAGAAAAGAAATCAGATATTCTAATTCTGAACCAGCAGCGTCAACCTGTTAGTTTCTTTTAATTACACTTATGCAATAGCCCACCACCGCCCACCTCGCTTTTGAGGTGAGCGGTTTTTTCGTGAGGGCAAAGGGCAAAAGCGCAAGCAGGGAGATTGCAAAGCCTTTTCGGAATAGTGGGGAACTCATCGGCTTGTAGGTAGAGCAAAGACTCCAAAGGTCGGTTTGGTACATCGGGACACCAAAGGCACGCACGGAAATAGAGAAACTTTTGGCTCGGTCGTATCGGGGAGAGTGTTTGACCTTTTCGGAATTGTGGGGAACTCGGTCGTTCATCGGTAGCAGGGAGATTGCAAAGGCTTTCGGAATATGGGGCGACTTCTTCGGCTTGCAGGTAGAACAAAAACTCGCAAGGTCGGTTTGATGTATAGGGACACCATAGGCACGCACGGAAATCGGGAAACTCTTGGCTCGGTCGTATCGGGGAGAGGGTTTGCCTTTTGGGGGAATAGCGTGAAACTCGGTCGCTCATCGGTAGCAGGGAGATTGCAGAGCCTTTCGGAATATAGATAGACTTTCAACCTTGCAGGTTACAAATAGACTTGCAAGGCTTTCCGCATATAGATAGACTGCAAAGGCTTTCGGAATATGGGGCGACTTCAAAGGCTTTCGTGATGTTGTGAGACTTTTGAGGTGTGGCGATTGTGTGGCGACTTTCGGCTTTTCGATTTTTGATAGACTTGACGGCTATTGTAGAAGATGTGAAACTGCATATTCCGCTTGATGTAAGAGCCGCCAAAGGTCAGCCAAAGCAGGGCGGTCGGGGGGTCTTTCGACTTAAACGCAAAGGGAAAATCCCTTTGCAATCCCTTAAACAATTCATATACAAGCATTTAACTATTTTATTCGTGGAAAATCGGCAAAGAGAGGAAGAAAAAGCACCCATTTTCGGGGCTTATTCGCCTGAAATAGCACTTTTTACGATGTGGCAAAATTCGGCTGTTTGTGCGTCTTTTCCGCTCGCACGCTGTTAGCGTACATTTGCACAAAAATTACTGTTACGATGTCAGACTATACAACCAACACGACCGTAAACCTACAAGTGAACGGACAACAAGCAGCGGAGACACTGACCAACCTCCGCAAGCGTGCGGCAGACCTGCAAAACGAGATTGCAAAGGCAGCAGCCGCAGGCGACAAGGTGCAACTCAAACGCTTGCGCCGTGAGTTTAACGATGTGAACCGCCAAATAAAGCAGATAGAGAGCAGCACTATGCAGGCGGAAAATGTCTTGCGAAGATTAGACCGCGCCACGCCCAACGAACTGAACAAGGCTTTGCAGACACTGACTAAGCAACTCAATTACATTGAGCGAGGTTCAACCGCTTGGGACGAACACACGCGCAAGATACGTATGGTCAAGGACGAGATAGCACGCGTCAATGACGAGATGAGGAAAAGCACCACGTGGCTTGAACGCTTTAATATGAAGTTCCAAGAGTGGCAGACCATTGGTGCCGGAGCGATAGCAGCCGCCACCGGTGCGGTGATGGCAGGTAAGAAAGCCGTGCAGATGTATGCGGAAATGCAGCAAGAGGAAGCCAATGTGCGCAAGTACACGGGAATGACAGAGGAGCAGGTCAATCAGCTTAACGAAGCCTTTAAGCGGATAGACACTCGCTCCGGTCGTGACCAACTCAATAAGTTGGCACAAGAGGCAGGTCGTTTGGGTAAGTCGTCTCAAGAGGACGTGCTTGGTTTTGTGAAAGCAGCCGACCAAATCAATGTGGCACTTGATGAGTTGGGAGACGGAGCCACGCTCACGCTCTCCAAACTCACCAGTATCTTCGGGGACGAGCAACGCCTTGGCACGGAAAAGTCGTTGCTTGCGGTCGGCTCGGTCATCAATGAGCTTTCCCAAAACTGCACGGCATCGGCATCGTACCTTGCGCAGTTCGCACAGCGTCTTGCCGGTGTGGGAGCGCAAGCGGATATGACTATCCCGCAGATTATGGGCTTTGCTGCCGTATTGGATAGCCAAGGTCAGAAAGTGGAGATGTCCGCTACCGCTTTGTCTAAACTCATCATGAACTTGTTCAAGGAGACGGACAAGATTGCCGCCGCCACGGGGCTTGACCTTGACCAGTTCAACGAAGCATTGAGCCGATCCACCAACGAGGGACTGCTAATGCTCATACAGCGGTTGCACGACCTTGGCGGTATAGATGTCCTCGCCCCGGTGTTCAAGGACATGGGCGAGAACGGAGCAAGAGCGTCAGCCGTCATCTCCGCACTGGCAGGTAACATCGACATGGTTATATGGGAGCAGCAGGAAGCGCAGAAAGCCTTTGAGGAAGCCACCTCGGTGACTGCCGAGTTTAATGTGCAGAACACCACGGTACAAGCAGGGCTTGACAAGGCTCGCAAAGGCTTTCAGGAGATGGCTATCGCCCTCGGTCAGGAACTCATGCCGGTAATGCGGCATTTCATTTCCTCGACATCAGCCACCATGCGGTTGATGTTGAAGACGGTGCGTTTCATCAAGGAACACAAGGACGCTATCAAGACCCTTACGGCAGCTATTGTCACCTACACAGTAGCCGTCAATCTTGCGCTTATCAAGGAGAAACTGCACACCGCCTTGCTCGCTGTGAAGACAGCAGCGCACCATGTTCATCGTGTGGCAGTATTGGCTTCTTCGGTTGCCTACAACCGACTCACGGGAAACGTGACACGAGCCAATGCCGCAATGAAACTGCTCAATGCCACCATGAAGATGAACCCTTGGGGCTTGCTTGCCGCCGCCATCGTTGCCGCCGGTGTAGCACTGTATAACTTTATCAAACGGCAGCGAGAGGTCACAGCCGTTGAGAAAGAGATGAAGTCCATCCACGATGACATCATCAAGCAGTATGCCGAGCAGAAAGGGAAGATTGACCGCTTGACAGCAGCCGTGAATGATGAGAAAAAGTCGTTGGTCGAGAGACGCAAAGCCTTGGAGGAGTTGCGCCGTATCGTTCCGGGCTATCATGCCGAACTCACGGCAGAGGGCAAACTAATCAAGGACAACAAGGAAGCCATCGAGGACTACCTTGTTGCCCTCAATAAAGAGATAGCACTGAAAGCCTACCAAGAGAAATTAGAGGAAGCATACCGCAAGCGTGCAGAGTTAGAGATGAAATTAGACGAGCAGACCCAAGACAGGGATGCCAAGAAAGCCGCTTGGAGTGGAATGACCATTGCCACTGACCGCGCAGGTAACAAACAAGTCGGCTCTGCTCTCAAGAAAGATATTGCTTGGAACAAGTATCTTTCCGCTGACAAGGATGTCAAAAAGACCACCGCCGCCTTGCAGGATGTAGATGACATCATTGCCGCTATCAATAAGAAAGTGGGTGAGTACGCAGACGGTATGGCACAGGTGCGCACGGAAACGGAGGAGGTAGAGGACGAAACGCCTGCTCTTGCACCGACACCGGCAGAGGACACCAAGCCTGCCAAGAACAAGTTCCAAGCAGAGGACGATTGGCGTGAGAAAGAGCAGGCACTTGCACGTATCGCCTACGCCAAAGGCAAGGACGATTACGAGACCTATACGCAGAAGATGTTGCAGATAGAGGTGGACTATCACAACAAGAAACTGAAGCATACGGATTTGGAGGGCAACGAAGAAGTGACTATCCAAGCCGCCTATTATGAGGCGTTGAAGAAGCAGCAAGACAATCACCTCAAAGGCACGGCTGAGCAGGAGAACGAAACCTATCAAGCGCAGTTGATTATCTTGCAGCAGCGGTATGTGGACGGGGAGATGACGGCTCGCCAGTATCAGAACGCTACCGAACTCGCCGAGTTGCAACATCTTCAGAACCTCGTCAATATATATAAGGAGGGGAGCAAGGAGCGACTGAAAGCCCAGCAGGACTATCAGCGCACCTCGCTCAAATACCAAGAACGGCATGTGCAGGAAGACAAGCGTTTGCAGGAGCAACTGCAATCGCAGTTCTTCACCAAGTCTTTCCATATCGCCGACCCCGACAGCTATGAGCGCGACTTGCGCAATGTGCAAATCGTCTATAACCAAATGCTCAAAGCCGCCGGAGACAATGCCAAGGAACGGCAGAAAGTGGAGCGTGCTTTCCACGAAGCCAAGTACCAACTGGCACGCAAGTACAACATGCGCGAAGCCGCAGAACAGGAAAACGCTTTCCGTTCTGCTATCGACAGCAGCGTAGAGTGGCTGCAATCGGATGGTGGGCAGGCTCTGGTGCAGACTTTTGACATGCTTGTCAGTCAGATGTCGCAGATCTTCTCCTCGCTTTCCGACATCATACAAGCGGAGTTGGATATCCAGACGGCAGCCATTGAGAAACGGTACGCTGACGCTACATCAGACGCGGAGGGCAACAAGTATCGAGAGGTGCAGTTGGAAAAGCAAAAGCAGAAAGAGATTGCCAAAGCCAAGCAGGAAGCCAACCGCAAGATGTTTGCTATGCAAGTGATACAAGCCGTTGCTCAAACGGCAACCTCTGCCATTGCTGCATACTCATCAGCTGCAGCAATCCCTGTTGTAGGTTTCGTTATGGCACCTATTGCCGCTGCTATGGCTATTGCCGCAGGTGCTATCCAAATAGCCTCTATCAAAAAGCAACAGCAAGCGTCAGAAGCCACAGGCTATATGGTAGGCGGTTTTACAAGATCGGAAGAGCGTCGTGTAGGGA
>ERZ842401.8368-NODE-8368-length-10195-cov-3.736588_pt1 | contig 10195 bp, 7 predicted proteins | sample MGYA00521270_ERZ842401 | MGnify/ENA primary metagenome ERZ842401 (study PRJEB31892, sample SAMEA3878208) | bioreactor metagenome | biome: Moose rumen | place: Sweden | collected 2011-10 | study: EMG produced TPA metagenomics assembly of the PRJEB12797 data set... | reverse complement strand
CCCGCCATGGAAATGCCGCCGAGACTCAGCGCGAGCAGGACGTCCGTTTCGAGGTTCAGGCCGGTGTTTCCGGTAACCGCAAGGCTTCTGGACAGTGCAAGGCAGGACGCAATGCCGAGCGTGACGCCGCTGATGACGAACGCGATCGTCTTGAATTTGTTGACGTTGATGCCGGAGAGCTCGGTCGCCTTCGGGTTGGTACCGATGAGCTTCTGGTACTTGCCGATCTTGGTATAGTTGAAGAGGAAGTAGCCGACGCCGAACACAACGACGATCACGCCGAGGAACACCCAGAAGTTGTTGAGCTTGTTGGATTCCACGATCATCATGTACTGCGAGGCCGTAACCGTCTGCGCAACGCCGCGGCCGGCAAACATCAGGCACAGACCGCCCATGAACGCGGGAACCTTGCCGTAGATATGCACGACTGCGGTGAACAGACCGCACAGGACGCCGAACACGATCGCGAATACGCAGAACAGCCAGAGGTTGCCGCCGGAGACCAGGTACGCAAGCACGCTGGAGAGCGCGCATGCACCGCCGAGCGAGAAGTCGAGGTTGTTGTGCGCCATGACGAACACCGTACCGACGGCTGCGACCAGCGCGATCGACGCCTGCATGATGATGTTCTGGAAGTTCTTCCACGTGAAGAACTTGCCGCCCGTCGTGAGCGAGAACAGCAGGACCAGGATCAGAAGACCCGCGATCGGAATGATCTTACGAATTTTGTCACGCATTTGTCTATCCCCCTATCAGATGATCGTCTGTATGATGTCCGCTTCGGAAAGCGTCGCCGAGCGTTTGAACTCGTTCGTCTGTCTGCCGTCCTTCATCGTAATGATGCGGTCCGCCATACCGATCAGCTCCATCATTTCCTCGGAAACCATCAGCACCGAAATGCCCTCGCGCTTGAATTCCTCCATCAGGCGGTAGATTTTTGCCTTGACGCCGACGTCTATACCGCGCGTCGGGCAGTCCATGATGAAGATGCGCGAATCGTTTGCAAGCCATTTCGCAATGACGACCTTCTGCTTGTTGCCGCCGGAGAGGTCCTTCGCCATCTGCGAAACGCTCTGCATCTTGACCTCCATCGTCTTTGCCTTCTCGTCCGCCATCCTGCGTTCGGAACGCGGCGGGATGAACGGGCCCTTCTTGATCTTGTCAAGCGAGGCCGCAACGATGTTGTCTTTGATGCTGGTCGGCTGGAACAGCGATTCCTTGTCTCTGTCCTTCGGAATGTATGCGATCTTGTGACGCACCGAGGTCGCGGTGCTGTGCAGCTTCACGTTGCCCTCCGTGAGCGTGACGCTGCCGTGCGTGGGTCGGATCGCGCCGAACACGGTCTTTAAAACCTCGTGCATGCCGCAGTCGGAGAGACCGCCGATCCCGAGGATCTCGCCCTTGTGCAGCTCAAAATTGACGTTATGGAACAGCCCGTCCACCGAAAGGTCTTTGACGGAGAGCACAACCTCGTCCTCATAGGAGCACTCGAAGTCGGCGCGGTAATAGGAGCCCTCGAATTCGCGGCCGATCATCTTCGAACGCATGGTGTCCGGATTGATATCGGCGCCGGTCAGAAGATCAATGAATACGCCGTCGCGCAGAATCATGACCTCGTCGCACAGGTGCTGCACCTCGGCAAGGTCGTGCGAGATGATCAGGATGGCCGTGCCCTTGGCCTTCTGCTCCCTGATGATCTCATAGATGCGCTCGACGCCCTTTTTGGAAAGCGCGGTCGTCGTCTCGTCGATGATCAGGATGTCCGGCTGCTTGGAAAGCGAACGCGCCGTTTCGATCATCTTGCGATCCTCAAAGGAATAGTCGTCGATGTTCCTTGCGGGGTCGACGTGAGAAAGATCGTTCTCATCGAGGATCTCCTTTGCGCGGGCGATGAGCTTACGCATATTGACCATGCCGCCCTTTCCGAAGCTGTCCTCTTCGCCGAGGAACATATTTTCCGCAACGGTCATGCCATCGATCGTGCCCTGCTCCTGCGTAAGGTATTGAATGCCGGCCTTTCTTGCCTCCAGCACGGATCCGGGCTTGTACTCCTTCCCCTTGTAGGTCATCGCGCCCTTGGTGGGCGGATAAACGCCCGCAATCATGCTCGACAGCGTGGATTTGCCGGATCCGTTTTCGCCGACCAGACCCAGCACCGTTCCCTTGTGCAGTTCAAAGGTGACGTCCGTGACCGCTTTTGTGGCGCCGAATTCCTTGAACATGTGTTCCGCTTTGAGAATCGTTTCTGCCATAATGCTTTCCTTTCTGAGTCGTTTAGAGCTCTGCGCCGTTGGTCCTGATGACGTTCTGATACCAGTAGAAGGAATCCTTCCTGCGGCGTTCGAGCGTTCCCGTTCCGTCATCGTACTTATCCACAAACACCTGTCCGTACCGCTTGCGCATCTCCCCGGTCGTGAGCGAAACCAGATCAATGCAGCCCCAGTTGGTATACCCCATTATGTCCACGCCGTCTTCGGTTGCTTTCCGCATCTCGGCGATGTGCTTTCTCATGTAGTCGATGCGATACTCGTCGTGAATGCCGCCGTCCTCGCCGATCTCGTCGAACGCGCCGAGGCCGTTTTCCACGATCATCAGCGGGATATGGTAGCGATCATATGCGGCGTTCAGCGCATAGCGGATGCCGGTCGGGTCGATCTGCCAGCCCCAGTCGCTCGCCTCGAGATACGGATTTTTGAACCCGCCGGTGAGGTTGCCGCTGACCTTGTCCTTTTCGCCCTCGCGTCCGACGCAGATGGACATGTAATAGGAGAAGGTCATGAAATCGACCGTGCCCTTTTCGAGATCCTCGAGATCCCTTGCGGTGACATTCAGATTGACGTCTCTGTCGCGCCACATGGCCGTGGCATAATACGGATATGCGCCCTTGACCTGCACGTCGGAGCAGTACCAGTTCATGTCCTGCATGTACCGGAACGCGAGCATGACGTTTTCGGGGTCGCAGTTGATGGGATAGCAAACGATGAACGTCAGCATGTTGCCGACCTTGAATTGCGGATACTTTTTATGCGCGAGCCGCACGGTTCTTGCGGACGCGACGAATTGATGATGCAGCGCCTGATAGCGTTCCTGCTCGGTATGTTTGATACCGTCGATCGGGCCCTCGTAGCCCTTGACCATGCCGGTGGAGATGATGTCGCCGATGGGCATCTGTCCCGCGTTGATTTCGTTGAACGTCAGCCAATATCTGACCTTGTTCTGATAGCGGTCGAAGACCGTTTCGACGTAGCGCATGAAATGCTCGATCGTTTCGCGCGAAAGCCAGCCGTTTTTCTGAAGGCCCAGCGCAAGCGGCATTTCATAGTGTGAAAGCGTGACCAAAGGCTCGATGCCGTGTTTTTTGCACTCGTCGAACACCTTGTCATAGAACGCAAGACCCGCTTCGTTCGGCTCCTGCTCCATGCCGGTCGGGAAGATACGCGACCAGTTGATCGACATGCGGAAGCACTTGTACCCCATCTCCGCGAGCAGCGCAATATCCTCTTTGTAATGATGATAGAAATCGCTCGCCTCGTGGCTCGGGTACAGGTATTCGGGCTTTACGGTCCGGGTAAACAGCTTGGAGCGCTCGCGCGTGCCGTTGGTGCACATGTCGGGGATGGACGGCCCCTTTCCGTCCGCATCCCATGCGCCTTCAAACTGATTGGCCGCCGTAGCGCCGCCCCACAGGAATCCTTCCTTAAACATAGCGTCCGATCCTTTCCGCGTTTATGCGCCGTACTGCTGGATGTAGTTGTACATTGCGCCGAGAATGTTGCATTCGTTGAGGTATTTGCTTCTGACAACCTCCGCCTTCATCACGTCGGCGATCATCGTGTCACGGCAGAGCGCGTCAATCTCGGTCCGGAGATCGTCGATCAGGCCCTCTGCACGGCTTAAACCGCCGCCGATCACGATGCGGTCCGGCGCAAGCGTGATCTGAATGTTCTCGCAGAGCATCGCGAGCGAATGAAGAAACTCCTGATAGATCGCTGTGGCTTCGGGGTCGCCCTCCTTCACCCATTGGAAGATCTGCCGTCCGTCCGCCTTGATCGGCTTTGGCGGCTCGTCGAACTTCGGATAGCGGTCGCCTGCGATCGAATCGAAGTACGCCATCATCGGCGCCGCGTCCTGAACCGTGAGATCGAGGTTCTTGCGCTTGCAGGCCTGATAGGTGAGCCCCATGACGCCGACGCTCATGAATCCCGCGTCGAACAGGTTGTGATCGCGGCCGGTCAGAAGGAAGGAGAACTCGCCCGCCGTGGTGTTTCTGCCGTGCAGCATCTTGCCGTCCACGATGACGCCGCCGCCGATGCCGCTTCCCAGCACCAGCACCGCGCCGTTTTTCACGTCGCTTAAACTGCCCTTCCACGCCTCCGCGAGCGCACCGCACTTGCCGTCGTTTTCCAGCGAGACGCTGCAGCCACAGCGCGCGGATACAAGCTCGATTACATTTTTACCCTTTAACAGATCGCCGTATACGCCGGAACCGAAATGCTCGCCCGTGCCCGGATCAATGAATCCCGGAAGAGACATCGCAATGCCCTCTGCGCGTTCGCGATACTGCTCGTATAAGCCCGCCACGGAATCCAGAAAAGCGTCGAGGCTTTCGAGCGGCGCCGGACCCGTTCCGGTTTCCAGCATCTCCGCGTTGTCGTTCACCAGCGCATACTTTACCGAGCTTCCGCCGTAATCAAGAACCAGGCAATTCATCTGCAATCTCCTCTCAAATTCATAAATACTCTCTGTTTGTTTATAATTATAAATATTTCGCAGGGTTCGGCAAGTTATATCTTCCCGCAGTTCTTTTCGATCTGTTACGATGTTTTCGATTTGTAACGCAGAACGCGACGGAAATCAAAATGCATAAAAAAGGAACCCCGATTTTCAGAGGTTCCGTTGGGAACGATTGCCGATTTCAAACGATTCTGTCTCCGTTTGAGACAGGTCCGATCACCGTTTTTTGTTTTTCTGTTCCAACACGAGACGATTGCGGAAATCGTCAAGCGTGTTCGTTTCATATGCCTTGATCGCTGCGGTGAGGTCCTCGCCGGTAAAGACCTCGTGCAGCGGCATCGCGCCGACCAACTTTACGTAAATATCTTCGACCGGTTCGGAGAATCCGTTCTTTGCCCAGCTCTGCAGCGTCTCGCGCCAGGCGGAGTAGGTCGCGCTCGAGCCCTTGGCGCCGGTATTGTCGTCCGAGACTTTGCACAGTGCGTTCATGCAGTATTTGGTAGCCTCTTCATCCTTCAGAATTTTTCCGTAAAAGCAGGCGTTGTTTTTGATCGTATTCAGAATGCAGACAGTGATGGCCTTCCATTCCGCATTGCGGCCGTAGATTTTCGTGAACAGCATCATGTCGTCATAGCAGATGCTCTCGACAAGATCGTATTTATCGGAGAAGTTCCGATAGAACGTCATGTGCGACACGCCGGCTACGTCGACGATATCCTTGACCTTAATGCTCGAAAACGACTTCTGCATCAGGACCTCGATAAATGCATCCGCGATTTTCTTTCTGGTCGGCGAATTCATCGGCACTCCCTCTTTTTCCGTAATAATTTCCTTTATATATAGTATAAACCCTTCCCGCCGCAAAAGCAATCCTTTCCCTTATCGTTTAAAAACATTTTGCAGATTTGTACGGCGTTTTCCTTATTTGGTCTTCGAAAGGCGGTACGCCGCTTTTACATGGCGCACTGCCGCTCCGATAGAATGTTCCGGCAACATTTCTGTTTTCGTTATGTTTCCTTTCGGCTCTAACGTATTCCGTAACAGCCGCCGTCATTCTAACTTGAACCTTTCCCCGCTCTTTCGGAAAATATACATGTGTATTCACTGTTTTTGAACAATTATACAAAGGAGGTCCTGTTATGAAGTACATCTACACCTGTTTCAAGTGCGGTTTCCCGATGGCACTCGAGGAGGAGGATTGTCCCGAATTCTGCCCGTCCTGCTCCGCGCCGAAATCGCAGTACCTTGTCGAGCCGTGGTGCGGCAGCATTGAGAAGCGCCGGATCCACGTTGATCCGATCGGCCCCGATCCCGACTGGCCGAAGTACGACATCTCCTACCATCACCCGAAGCATTTCCCGTCCGGCACGCGTCACGGACAGATCCGCCGATTCATCACCTATTATAACGATCTTTATAAGACGCGCGAATTCTATGAAAAGGCGTTCGGCTGGGACACCGTTCCGATCGAATGCGATCAAGACAAGGCGCGCCCGACGTTCCTTTGCGCCACCGGCCCCGGCTTCCCCAACTGGGAACCGCGCTTCGGTTCGACCGGCTACGGCTTCTTAAAGCCCGAGGAGGCCGACGAAACCGGCCGCCGTCCGCACTTTGTCGTCGAGGTTGACAGCGTGGACGATATCTCGGAGAAGGTCGGCGCATACGGCGGCGAGGTGATTCGTCCCGCCTACGAGGAGGACGGCAAACGCTATGCGGTGCTCGCCGACTCCGAGGGCAATCCGTTCGTCGTCTGGCAGACGCCCGCCGACGTGACGTTCAACGAGCCCGAGTCGCAGACCTATTATAAGTGGGACCGCACGAACCCCTATAAGTACGACCGCATGTACAAGTCCGATTTCGATCCGAAATCGCGGTATCCGTACCGCGCGCCGAAGAAGTTCACGCGCAAGTCCCTGCACGGCCGTCCGCGGTTCGGTTCCATCTTCTATCGCACCGGCAGCTTCAAGCGTTTCCAGAAGTTCTGGGTCGATCTGTTCGGCTGGGATTTCTTTGAGCTGCCCGCCGCCGTCGGCGGCAAGCCGGCGGGCGATCCGAACCCGGGCTGCCTCATCGCAACCGGTCCGAGTTATGAGACATGGGAAGGCTGCGTGCCCGGCCACATGAACCTGAGCTGCAACGCCTGCGACGACGAGGTGCTCCCGCCCGTCTCCTTCGGCATGGAGATCCATATGGACGTGCCGATCGCCATGACCGCAGCGGAGGTTGAAAACTTCTTCGGCAAGGTCGGCGACGACGTCCCGAAGTTCGACAACGCCAACTGGTTCGCAACCTTCACGGCGTGGGACCCGAGCGGCAATAAGCTGACGCTTTCCAAATGCCCCGATTCGCGCACGTGGGACGAAGCGGAGGCAGGCTGGGACACCTGGGACCCGAAGCTTTTTGAAAACGGTATTTAAAACGGCGTTCTTTTCCCTCCTGATGAACGCAACCGACAAATGCCCGCCGAATCCTGCGGGCATTTGTCATCGTTAGAATCTTGCACAGTTTTTTCATATCCTGTTACAAACCGAACCGTTGTTATCAATTTGATAGGATTTGCCCGGTTTATAACTTGTGACGCTCCGACAAAGTCGGTATTGTATAAATATAACAAAGGATTGAATCTTTATAGGTTCTTCCGAATTGAAAAATCACAGAAAGGAATACGTCCCATGAGAAAAATCTACACCTGCTTCACCTGCGGAACCGCTTACGATCTCGAGGAAGAAGTCGCTCCGAGCGTGTGCCCCTATTGCGGCAAGAACATCATTTTCGAAGAGCCTTTTATCACCAGCTTTGACGACCGTCGCATCCACGTCGATCCGATCCTGCCCGATCCGAACTGGGATAAGTACGACGTATCGTTCCACCACGCGAAAGCGTTCCCGGCGCATACCCGCCACGGTCAGGTGCGCAGGGCCGTGCTCGGCTACGACGACGCGGCGCTCGCCAAGAAATACTATGAGGACGTGTTCGGCTGGGACATCGTGCTCGCGAAGGGCGAAGACCCGAACAATCCCGAACCGCTGTACTTTGCGGCAACCGGCGACGGCTTCGACAACTGGGAGCCGATGTTCCCCTCCTTCACCTATGCCTATCTGAAATCCAAAAAAAAGGACGTCGAGGGTAAGAACCCGAAGTTCCTCGTGGAAGTCGACAACCTCGACAAGATCCTCAAGGACATCGTTGCATACGGCGGCAAGGTGCTGAAGGACAAGTATACCAACGTGGAAGGCGTCGAATACGCGATCGCAGAGGACACCGAGGGCAACCCGTTCTATCTGACGCAGACGCCCGAAGGGCTCAACTGGAACGCGCCGGAAAATCAAGTCAACTTCGACGTGCGCGAATACCCGCAGATGTACCGCGAGGGCCTCAAGAATCAGGGCAGCGTGCCGGAATACATCGGCCGCCCGCCAAAGAAGTTCCCCGAGCAGGATCTGCACGGCCGTCTCCGCTTCGGCAACATCTATTACAAGAATTTCCGCCGCTGGCAGAAGTTCTGGGTCGACCTGTTCGGCTGGGATATGATTGAGCTGCCCGGCAGCGCAGGCGGCAAGGAGGAAGGTGCGGAGAACCCGACGCTGATCGCCGCGACCGGTCCGAGCTACTATGACTACGAAGGTCTCGTGCCCGGCCACATGAACTTCATGGCGACGCATACCGATGAGGAGACGGTGCCCGACGTGGAATTCGTCATTGAGATCCGCATGACCGAAAGCCCGAAAGTCACCGTGGACAAGATCCTTGCGCTCGGCGGCAAGCTCATCGGCGTGATCCCCGAGGCGGACAACTGGGCGAGCATGTTCCCGGTTGCGGACCCGTTCGGCAACGTCTACAAGCTCTGGAAGTGCCCCGACACGCGCACCTGGACCGACCCCGAATCCGGCTGGAAGGACATGAGCGAAGAGCATATCGACAAGCTCTCCCTGTTCTGGCCGCCGAAGAGCTTCTGAGAAGAAGGGAGCCCGCTATGGCAAAGAAGATTCAAACCTGCTTCACCTGCGGTTCGGCGTGGGACCTCGAGGAATCCGATCTCGTCAAGGTCTGCCCGTACTGCGCATCCACGATCCTTTTTGAGGAACCGTTCATCGACAGCTTCCAAAACCGCCGCATCCACGTCGATCCCGCGGAGCCCGTTGCGGATCGCGATCCGTACGATATCTCGTTCCATCCGTGCAAGCAGTTCCCGGCGCACAGCCGCCACGGTCAGGTCCGCTATGCCGTCGTTCCGTACGACGACGCGGCGCTTGCGAAGAAATTCTTCGAGGACGTGTTCGGCTGGGACATCATCCCGGTCGAGAATGCCGCAGAAGAGGATCCGACGATGTTTGCCGCGACCGGCCCCGGCTGGAACAACTGGGAGCCGATGTTCCCCTCCTTCACCTATGCTTACATGAAAGCGAAAAAGAACGATCCGACCGGCAGAAACCCGAAGATCGTCGTCGAGGTCGACTGCATTGAAAAGATCTCGGAAAAGGTCGTGCCGTACGGCGGCAAGGTGCTGCGCGAGGCATATACGAACGAGGAGGGCAAGCTGTTTGCAGTGCTCGAGGATTCCGAGGGCAATCCGTTCTACGTCATCGAATCGCCGAAGGATCTTGACTGGAACGCGCCGGAGAACCAGAACAACTGGGACGTGCGCGAATATCCGCAGATGTACCGCAACGGCGTGAAGAACCAGGGCCCCGTTCCCGCATACCCCGGCCGCCGGCCGAAGACCTTCCCCAAAAAGGATCTGCACGGCCGCATGCGCTTCGGCATCATGGGCTATAAGGACTTCAGACGCTTCCAGAAATTCTGGGTGGACCTGTTCGGCTGGGATATGATCGAGCTGCCCGAAACCGCCGGCGGCAAGCCCGCAGGCGATCCGCATCCAGGTCTGCTCATTGCCACCGGCCCGAGCTATTACGACTATGAAGGCCTCGTACCCGGCCATATGAACTTTATGGCAAACTACTGCGAGGGTGACCTTTCCGATATCGGCTTCATGGTGGAGATCCACATGGATCAGCCGCCGAAGACCACGGTCGACAAGATCACGGCGCTCGGCGGCACGCTGATCGGCGAGCTGCCCGAAAAGGACACGTGGTCCAGCGCGTTCCCGGTTGCCGATCCGTTCGGCAACGTCTATACGCTGTGGAAGGTTCCGCCGACCCGCACGTGGACCGATCCCGAATCCGGCTATGAAGGCATGAGCGAAGAGCACATCGACAGGCTTTCCCTCTTCTGGCCGAAGAAAGACTTCTGATCGCTTATTACCCTCCACTCTCCTTTCAAAAAGGGGCTGCCGGGAATCTCAACGAATCCCGGGCAGTCCCTTGCTTTTTACTGCGCAAAAAAGAGCCCTGCAAATGCAGAGCTCCGTAAACGGTGCATTATTTGTCCAGCGTGTCGGACATCGTGGCGACCATGACCGCCTTGATCGTGTGCATGCGGTTCTCCGCCTCGTCGAACACGA
>ERZ842401.8367-NODE-8367-length-10195-cov-3.918836_pt1 | contig 10195 bp, 11 predicted proteins | sample MGYA00521270_ERZ842401 | MGnify/ENA primary metagenome ERZ842401 (study PRJEB31892, sample SAMEA3878208) | bioreactor metagenome | biome: Moose rumen | place: Sweden | collected 2011-10 | study: EMG produced TPA metagenomics assembly of the PRJEB12797 data set... | reverse complement strand
TGAAGCCCAAGCCGTGAAGCACCTTCATAGCTATTGCCTCGAAAGCAAAGCCCCCTAAGTTCTCGAACCTGCGCTCAAGCCGTGAATGTTCATCGAGAAGGTCAGAGTGATTCTCAGGAGACAGGTAGAGCCGTTCCTCAACAGCCCGCAATTTCGCCTCAACGCCTGCTATGCCTGCACGTTCCTTCAGGTAGTCTATGAGAGGGACAGCGTCAATTTCTACGAGGTCTTGAGGAAGCCACCCCACTGACAAGCCGCGTGAACGTTCGACGAGTCCGCCGTCGTATTCCTGTTCGCCCATGATGACGCGCAGCAAGGTAGTTTTGCCTGCACCGTTCGGCCCGACGAGACCTATACGAGCAGTGTCAGTAATCTGGAGGTCGAGCCCGCGAAAAATATTCTGTTCACCGAAAGATAGCTGTAAATTCTTGATAGTAATCATGCCGGTAATATATCACAGGGCACAAAAAAAGGCCTCCAATTTCTGGAAGCCAATGCATTAGCCTGCTAGTACGTAATAATATTTGTTCCGTTCTGAATGTTCACTGTTCCTATTTTGCTTTGAATACTCGCTCCTATGTAGTCGGAAGAATCATTTCCCTTGATAACGGCTAATCTGGTTACGGTATTCCTTATTTTAATGTCCATGTCCCTGCATGACCCCTGAAGTCCGCTTCCTATTCCTGCTGCTCTGTTGCCGCCCTTAGCTGTGATATTGCCTCTGTTTATGGTGATAGTGCTGCATGAACCTTGTGAGCCTCCGCCTATTCCTGCTGCACTGTCTCCGCCTGAAGCAATAATAGTTCCAGCTTTTATGGTGATAGTGCCGCATGAACCTTGTGAGCCTCCGCCTATTCCTGCTGCACTGTCTCCGCCTATAGCAACAAGAGTTTCACAGTTTATGCTGATATTCCCGCACGAACTCTGAGAGCCTCCGCCTACTCCTGAAGCACCTCTGCCGCCGGTAGCAATAATAATTCCGCCGTTGATAGTGATATTTCCGCATGAACTTTGAGTAGAGCCGCCTATCCCTGCTCCATCACTTCCGCCTTGAGCCGTAATGATTCCGTCGTTGATAGTGATATTTCCGCATGAACCCTGAACTGCTCCGCCTATTCCTGCTCCGTTACTTCCGCCTTTAGCAGTGATATTCCCTCCGTCAATGACAATGTTGCCGCATGAGTTTTGAAGACGGCCGCCTATTCCTGCTCCGTTTCCGCTGCTTGAAGCAGTAAGACAGCCGCTGCCTTTTATCGTAAGCGTTGAATTTTCAGGGACGAAAATGCCGGGGTAATTTTCGCTGCCTCCCTTGACTTCGTTGCTGCCCTCAAGAATTATCGTTGCATCTCCCAACAGCGTTATCCCTGCCCAGCTATGACTGCTAGAAATGTTTATAATGACTGCATTCCTAAGGGTTATTGTTGCTCCGGCTGCTACGGTGATGTGTGTATCTTCTCCGGCCAAGCCTATGAGGGTATCGCCGTCTCGTGCTTTACAGTCTGTCGCATCAAACAGAGAAATAATTCCAGCGCAGGCACTGTTTGCAGTGAAAAATATCTTTCCGCAAATGAGCGATACTAGCAAGATGAATAATAGATATGTTCTGTGTGAAGTGTATGTTGTCATGAGTGATCCTCCTTTTGAGATTGTAAGATGCTGGTAATTATTACACATTGCAGGAAAAAGGCAAAAAAATACCACAGCCCGGATTATCTCCATGACTGCGGCTTAAGTTCTTAATTAATGCTTATGCTTCGGACTTGATGCTGACTTTCTTATGAGCTTTGTCCTCGCTCTTCTCAGCTACAGTAACCGTAAGCACTCCGTTCTTGAAGGCAGCTTCTGCGCTGTCAGGGTCGGCCTCTACAGGAAAGGACACTACTCGCTCAACTTTGCCATAACGTCTCTCACTGCGAAAATAGCTCTTGCCGTCGTCTTTGCCTTCTTTGGTCTCGGACTTCTTTTCTGCTGAGAGTGTTAGTCTGTCTGAATACACGTGAAGGTCAACGTTTTCAGGGTCAATGCCCGGTAATTCTGCCTCAACGAAGATTTTGCCGTCCTTGCGGTAAACGTCTAACTTAGTTCCAAAGCCGGGGAAGTGCTCCTCAAAGAACGGTGCAGTAATTCCGCGTGTAAGTGAGTCAAACATTTCGTCAGGGTCAAACATCCTCATCATAGGGTAAAATCTTTCTCTTGCCATTGTTATTATCTCCTTTATGTTTTATTTCTCGGAGGGGTTCTGGGTATCTCCCTCACAACGCGGAGAATTATACGCCTGACATTCTTAACCCATATCGTAACAATTACTGACTTTTGATAAAACATGACCTATCTGCATTATGCACATGCATCAGTCTGCATCAATCAGTTCATGCACAGTAAGTTTCGCACGGCCTGTCCTGACATTATCAGCAGCTCGTTCAAGACAGCGCATATTGTCTTCGCTGTAAAATAGGTCTGCAGAAATCTCAAACAGTATCCTCTGAAGCCTGACTGCATGACGCGCAAATACTTACACCGCAGACGACATACTAAGCCCTATATCCTTACAGAAGTCAGCAAAACTATTCATCATTCCTTCGTCCATAGTGATATTTACGCTCACTTCAGACATTACAACAATGCCTGCTCAAGCACTCGCCTCACGTTTTCTTTGCACTCTTCATACTTCTCGCCGCTGTGTGCCTCATACACCTTCACACCGTCAATAAACATCGCAGGCACGTAATAGTAATCATACTTGGCCGAAATCTCCGGGCACTCGTTCTCTTCAACCCAGTCAACATAGATTGAAGCATACTTCTCATTTTCCGCAGATAACTCCTTCACAGCTTTCATTGCCTGCCTGCAATACGGACATCCTTCAAGACGAAACGCTAATACTTTCTTCATCAAAACTTACACATGAATACCCCCACGCGTTATCTATGTGGGAGGTTTTGTGCTGTCTCCTTTCTGCTTTCGCTAATATATCGTTCTTGGGTGAGTATACTATAATTCTTTACGTACAAGTGAGTGAATAATGTGTATGCATGACTAGCCGATACTTTCTCTCATTTTTGTCAACTGCGGAACAGGCTGCAGGGCGTTTACTTACATGAATTTATACCCTGTAAATATTACTTTTCCCCTCAAACATAAAATGCTTCACCAGTGACTCCGCGGACTCCAAATCGCCCTGATACTCCAAACGAAATTTATCCCTGTCAAAGCCGTGTATCCCCACAATATACAGCTTCCTCCCAAACTCCATCTCCCATTCGTCAAGATAGTGATATACGTATTCAGCCATGTGCCTGCTCGTCTGGATAACATATGCTTCAGAGTTAGTGGCAGCAGTAACCTTCCTGATAAAACGCTTTATCCTCAGAGCAATACTCTCTTCCCGCTCAATCACTCCTTCACCGTTACAGTACGGGCAGTTTCTCGTGAGCACACTCCGCAGGTCCGGACGTTCACGTTTACGGGTAAGTTCCACAAGTCCGAGCTGAGTGATGCTGAAAACTCGTGCCTTGAGTCTGTCGGGTCTGAGTACTTCCGCAAAATGTTTCAGTAGGGTATTTCTGTCGTCCTCACTCTCCATGTCTATGAAGTCCGTTACAACTATTCCGCCTATTGAACGCAAACGTATCTGCCGAGCTATCTCTTCAGCGGCCTCAAGATTCACGGCTAAAGTAGTCTGCCTCATGTCCTCAGCACTCGTGAATTTCCCGCTGTTCACGTCAATTACTGTCAGTGCCTCCGTCTGGTCTATCACTAAATACGCACCGCTCCTCAACCAGACTTTGCGGTCAACAGCCTTCTGAATCTCTGCCTCTATGCCGAAGTAGTCGAAAATAGGCGTAATCCCCTCGTATAGTACAAGCTCCGGTTTATCAGGGAAAAAACGCGCCAAAAATGCCTGAATGTTCGTGAACTCGTCCTTGTCGTTAATGACTATCTGGTCAATGTTTCCGCATACCTCATCCCTCAATACACGCCCAAGCGTCCCCATGTCCCGATAAAGCAGCCCAGGAGAACGAGCATGTTTCGCTTTAGCCTTTATGTCCTGCCAGAGCAGTAACAGGGAGTTCAAGTCCGAGCGCAATAGTTCCTCACTTACACCTTCAGCAGCAGTCCGAATCACTACACCGAAATCTGGTACTTCTGCTTTCAGGCTCTCCGCAATGGACTTCAGGCGTTTACGTTCCTGATTGTCAGTTATTCGTCTGGAGACTCCGAGTTCGTTGCTTTCCGGGACAATAACGAGCCATCTTCCCGGCACAGATATTCTCGTGCTTACTCTGGGGGCTTTGTTCTGGCGGGCATTCTTCGTAACTTGAACGATTATGTATTGTCCGGCTTTGAGCGTTCGTGTTTCGCTGAGGTAGAGAAATGCATTGTGCGGATCATGTGAATGTGAGTGCTTGGAGGCTTTCGGGGAAAGTGCAACAAAGGCTGCGTTGATGGCAGGTAAAATCGTCTCGACCCTTGCCATGAATATATCCCCCTGACGTGAGAGTCTTGACACTTTCGGTGAAGGCGTATCGTCGTCATCGGCAAAACTGTACTCTATGAATAGTTCCGTAAGTCTGCCGTCCTCAAGAATCGCTACTCTTGACTGCTCATGCTCTGCTAGGTCAGCAATAATCTTGACATCAGGCATTCATCATCACACAGCCTTTCAGCGGGTCATAAGTGCCTATGCTAACACGTACAATATTTATCTCATGCCAGCCTGCAATAACATTCTTGTTCACCAATGACTTCACAAAGCCTCCTATAGGATTTTGCGCAGGGTCAGAGATAATTACCCTCAGCCAGTCATCTTGACGTTCATTAAGCACTACAGCTTCCCCGAAGAACTCTCCGGCCAAGTCCTCAAGAGATGAGCCGTTCGTTGACCGCAAAAGATACTCAGCGTGTTTGCAGGACTTTCCGAGAGATGGAGCATCATCAGGAACAGTAATAGCCTCCGAAATCATGAAGCCTTCAGGAAGTGCACTGTTCATAGCGGTGATTACGTTTTCTGGGGCTTGGGAAAAGTACATGTCTGCGGGTTCTTTGAGGGCTACTACACCTGCAGGAAGTTCCGGGCCGAAACTCAGTTTTGCTCTCGGAGAAAATCCCTGCGTCATCATCAGTGAAAATCCTGCTCTGACTGCCGACCTAGCAAATATCTGCGCTAAGGCTATGTGCGGCACAAAACATGCTCCGTTACGCTTTGAGTATATTAGCCTGACTCTCATTTCTCACACCCTATTCCGCAAGATGCACACCCCGCGAGACAGTCCACCGTCAATTCACAGGAATATGCTTTGTGCCTCTCACGCAGCAAGAAATCTTTGCTCACTCCTACATTCACAAAGTCCCACGCCAAAATCTCACCTTCTCCTCTCTCGCGCGTAAACTCTTCAGGGTCAAGTCCGCATTCCTCAAACGCCTCTAGCCACCGGTTCAGGTCAAAATACTCCGTCCAGTTGTCAAAACGTGCTCCGTGTTCCCATGCCTTGAGTATCACCTCACACGTCCTCTTGTCCCCGCGAGACAATACTCCCTCAAGAAAAGTCTGCTGCGGTTCATGGTACGAAACTGACAGCGCACGGTCATGGATTAATGACTTGATGTAACGGCCTTTGTCCTGAAGTTCCGTTATGGAGTTCTGACGTTCCCACTGAAAAGGTGTGTGTGCTTTTGGGACGAAGCCTGACACGCTGACACTGACACTGCATCTTTTACGTCCGAGTTTACGGCCGAGTTTTAGGGTTCTGTAGGACAAGTCGGCTATTGCGGCTAAGTCCTCGTATGTCTCTGTGGGAAGCCCCATCATGAAATACAGCTTTACCCTGTCCCAGCCCCGCGAAAATATCTCCGTCAGGCAGGTAATTATCATCTCTTCGTTAATGCCCTTGTTGATTACATCGCGTAATCTTTGCGTCCCAGCCTCAGGAGCAAACGTGATACTCCCATGCTTTGAGCGCAGGCCTTCAAGACGTTCCGCTAGCCCGACAGAAAATCCGTCCATCCTAAGACTTGGCAGACTGAGTTTCGCATGATGAGCAGTGAGCTTGTCAGAGAGAGTGTCTATGAGTTCCTCTATGCCTGAATAATCGCATGACGCAAGAGACAGCAAGCCGACTTCCTCCCAGCCAGTAGACGCAAGAATATGCAGAATAGATTCTGCCGCCTCACTTACTGGTCGTTCTCTTACTGGACGATTGACCATCCCAGCCTGACAGAACCTGCAGCCTCGTGAACATCCTCGAAAAAGCTCTATTGCTGCTCTGTCATGGACTATGCCGACGCTTGGGACAATCATTGAGTCCATGGTAAAAGGCTTTCGTGTGAACTGTCTCACTATAACTTGGCCGTCTTCATGACATGAGGGAACATACATTCCGGGAAGTTTTGCGCACTCAGAAAGTATTTTGCTTCTTGGCCGGGTACGTGTCTCACTGAGAACGGGCAGTAACTCAGGCAACAAAGCCTCAGCCTCGCCTATCCCGAACACGTCAATAAACTCACTGAGTATTTCAGGGGTGTACGCTCCGTAACCTCCGGCAATAATCAATGGGTCATTCCCAGAACGCTCGGATGATTTCAGCCTCAAGCCGGATAAATCTATCATCGTGAGTATGTTCGTTATGCCAGCCTCGTGCGGAAGGGTGAACGCTATAACGTCAAAATCACTCACAGGCCGTCTCTGTTCAGTAGACATCAGGGGAGTATTGCTCTGACGCATAAGCACCTCCATGTCCGGCCACACACAATATGCCCGGTCAACAAGGTATTCTCTGCCCATCCCGTGAATGAACGCCTCAATTATCTGGAAGCCGTAATAGCTCATACCGATTTCGTAGACATCTGGGAACGCTAGACATATTTTGAGCTTTGCATTATCCCAGTCTGCTTTTGGGTAAGGCCTCCACTCACTGCAAGCGTAACGTGATGGACGTGATACTTGAGACAACAGCACCCATTCCGGTCGCGAAAATTCCTCAAAATCCATGATTACCCGCTCCTTCTGCTGCTACACTCGCCACAAGTCCAAGCGCAATAAATGTCGCTAACAATGAACTCCCCCCGTAACTCAGAAACGGTAAAGGCAATCCGGTAACCGGCGTAAATCCTATGCTCATGCCTATACTCTCGAACGTCTGAAACCATAACCATGACGATACTCCGGCAACTAGTATCTTGCAGCGTCTGTCCCTGCTCCTCATTCCTGCAAGGATTATCCTGAAGAATAGTACCGAAAACAGAAACACAAGCAGTATATTTCCCACAAAGCCGAACTCCTCTGAAAATACACTGAAGATAAAGTCCGTGTGTGGTTCAGGAAGAAACTTCAGCTTGCTTTGCGTCCCCATCATGAAACCTTTCCCCACTAACCCCCCAGAACCTACCGCTATCCTCGACTGGATTACGTTATAGCCAGCTCCTAAGGGGTCGCGCATTGGGTCAATAAAAACTAGTATCCTGTTGCGCTGGTATTCCTTCAGCAGGAAAAAATACATCACCGGCACTCCCGCAAGCCCCAATCCCACAAGTCCGCCAAGATACTTGAACGGTGTTCCTGCAGCTAAAAGCATTCCGAACGAGATAACAAGATACACTAACGCACTTCCTGCATCAGGCTGTATTAGTACCAGCAGAACAGGCAGCATTATTACTCCCAGTCCGGCTAAAAACGTCTTGAAGTCCAATGGGGGATAACGACTCAGAAATTTACTCATCATCAGTATAATCGCTATCTTCGCAAACTCTGAAGGCTGAAACCTTATGCTACCTACTCCTAGCCAGCTTTGTGCTCCCTTCACTTTCGGTGCAAGTAAGTCCGTCAACAGTAGCAGCAACAGCATCAAGCCGAATAACGGGTAAGCTCCCTCCAGCAATTTATGATGACCTATCACCATCACTAAGAGCATTGCTAATACACTGACCATTAACCACGCGGATTGACGAAACGCGTAATCAAAGCCCCTTCCTTCAGAACCGGCAGCAGCACTATAAATACAGAATACCCCCCATAAAGAGAGCATTAATGCAGCACAAAGCATTATTCTGTCCGTTAGAGCAAAATCTTCCTTGAGGCCGTTCCACAAGTACTTCATGTATTTTGAAGCTCAATGTTTCCGCCGCGCTTTATTCGGATTACGGGGATATTCGCTACTAATGCTACCGCCTTCTCGTCTCGGTCTAAGTCTATCTCTATCTTCTCTTGGTCTATGTCCATGTACTTCGTCAAAACCTTCACTATCTCGTCCCGCAGATTGTCAAGTAATTGGGGCGATATATCCGTCCGGTCATGAATAAGCACTATCCTTAATCTGTCCTTTGCCTTCTGACCTGAGCCTTCATTGCTTCCGCCGAATAACCTTTTGAGAAAATCCATAATGCTACCCTCCTACTTCCTGCGCTTTCCGCCGGTGAAAAACTGCTTTAATTTCGTCAGCAGCCCCCTCGTCGCATAACTCTCTAAATCCATCAGCGGAACATCATGACCAAGAAGGCGTTCGGCTATATTCAGGTAAGCATGTGCAGCTGGACTATCAAGTGTCATCGTCATCGGCTCTCCGTTGTTAGTGGCTCGTATAACACTTTCATCTTCAGGAACTACTCCGATTAAGTCTATGGACAGCACGTCAAGAATGTCATCCTTTGCGAGCATGTCCCCCTCCTGTACCATGTTGGGCCTTAAACGGTTAATGATTAGCTTTATCGGAGATTTCCCCATAGATTCCAGCATGCCGATTATTCTGTCTGCATCACGAACTGCAGGGATTTCCGGCGTAGTTACTACCAGTGCCTCATCTGCTCCGGCTGCAGCATTCTTGAAACCTCCCTCAATGCCCGCAGGACAGTCCAGCAACACAAAGTCGAAATCGGGCTTCAGTTCCTCGCAGAGAGCTACCATCTGTTCAGGGTTTACAGCATCCTTTGTACGTGTCTGGGCAGCAGGAAGCAAGTATAAGCCCGGTACTCTCTTATCCTTCACTAGAGCCTGTTTCAGTGAGCAGGTTTTCTCTATCACGTCAATAAAGTTGTATACTACTCTGTTTTCCAGCCCCATAATCACATCTAGATTACGAAGTCCGACATCTGCATCAACGGCTACTACTTTTTTGCCGAACTTGGCCAGGGCAGCAGCTATATTTGCAGTAGAAGTTGTTTTGCCTACCCCGCCTTTGCCTGAGGTAGTTACTATTACTCGTGCTGACATTTTACGTTCTTTTCCCTCCAATAAATTTATGTTTCATGGTTACTTCTTCTCTGCAGCGAGAAATTTATACTCCCTGATTACCGGTGTACCTTCTTCAAGAGTGATAAGCACTCCTTTGCGCCAACATGTCGTAGATTTCTGGTCAGCATAGCACAGTTTATTCGCCAGTCTGACCTGCGGGGTCTCGAAACTACCCGCCCACACAAATACATCTTCACGACCGGAAGCTCCAGCATGAACTACTCCGAGTAGTCTTCCGGCTACTAGAATACTCCCTCCCGCCTCTATCTCCGCACCAGGATTCAGATGTCCCCACACAAGAACATCACCGTCTGTCTCTATTCTCTGCCCGGAACGCATAGACGTGTACATGACCTTCAGTCCTGCTACATGCCGCTTGTCATTCACTCTTTCAGGCAAGTCCTGCGTCTCTGGAAGCCCGGCAGACTCAGGCTTAAGCTCCGGCTCGGCAATACTCAGCCCGGCAGCAGAAAATAACTTTATGCTCTCAGGATTCACTGACAGCCACGCTAGAACTTTTATTCCCTTTTCCCACACTACGCTGTTAATCATGTGCAGAATAAGCCTCCGTGAACATTCACGCACTCCAAAGTCAAACACTATTCCTTCTCCTTCTGGGAGCTTGTAGACTTTCTGCGGAATGCCGGCTAACTGTTTCAGGAGTTCGTCCTCTGTCAGCGTCTCAGGCACAATAAACTTCATGCCGTAATGCGTACGTTCCGGCTTTATTTGTGCTCCCTGCCTTCTGTGCCGAAAACTGTCTATCTTGCGCAAAGGATTATTTATCAACATATTCAACGCCTTCCGGTCATCATTGTGTGTGCGTTAATTTTCTCAGTGAGTGAGCAAATAAGCAAGCATTTCACCTACCATAGGTGCGGCTACTGAACTTCCATGCTTTCCGTTTTCCACTACGGCAACTGCTACGTACTTGGGATTGTCCGCAGGCGCATAACCCGCAAAAAGAGATCG
>ERZ842401.8366-NODE-8366-length-10196-cov-4.893797_pt1 | contig 10196 bp, 9 predicted proteins | sample MGYA00521270_ERZ842401 | MGnify/ENA primary metagenome ERZ842401 (study PRJEB31892, sample SAMEA3878208) | bioreactor metagenome | biome: Moose rumen | place: Sweden | collected 2011-10 | study: EMG produced TPA metagenomics assembly of the PRJEB12797 data set... | reverse complement strand
TTTCCCTACACGACGCTCTTCCGATCTGGACGTTGGAAAAGTCACAGGCTTATGTGTATGCGAATATCATATTGATTGTGGCGGAGAATCCGTTTTTCCTGACCATGTTCAAGGAAAAGGAAAATGCGAAGGCTTTGGGGGATGCCGTTCAAAACGTCCTCGGCAAACGCTTTGCAATTCGTGCAAAGTGTTCAAATTCCGCAGCCAAAAAGAAAACAGCACAGGAAATGTTGGAACAAGCTCAAAACAGTGGTATTAAAACGACCGCTGTCACATAAAACAGGGCGTTGCTCTGTTTCATCTAATTAAAAAATTACAAAGGAGATTTATTTATGAAAGTAAGAGTACCAAAGGGTGCGGGCAATAACGCACAGAATATGAACCAGATGATTCGTCAGGCTCAGAAGATGCAGGACGAAATTACCGATTTGCAGGATGACATCGAAGCAAGAGATTTTCCGGTTTCCGTCGGTGGCGGTGCTGTTGACCTTGTTATGACTGGTAAGAAAACTATCAAGTCCCTCACCATCAAGCCGGAAGTTGCAGAAGATATGGAAATGTTGCAGGATTTAATCATCAGCGCAGTCAATGAAGCTGTCAACCAGATTGAAAATACTACCGAAGAAGAAATGAGCAAAATCACAGGCGGAGTTTCTCTCTCCGGACTGTTTTAATCGTGGCGGCGCATGATGCATTGCCGTTGGTAGTATTGACCGAACAATTTGCGAAATTGCCGGGCATCGGAATGAAATTGCGCGCCCTGCATACTTTCACCGCGAAACTCCCGTTAGTAGATATTGCCCAAAGCGAAAAAGCCCCCGTGCTGGGGCGCACCACCGAGGAGAGCATAGTGGCCGGCACCCTGGGCGCCACCCTGCTGGCGCTGGCAGGCTTCGTGGCCGCCTACAGGGAGAAATGCCCGCGGCTGCACGTGCTGCTCACCGGCGGCGACGCACCGCGGCTGGCCGCCGCAGGCCAGTCGGGATGGCTCCACTGCCCGCAGCTCTCGCTCATAGGGCTGAACGAAATATTAATGACGAACCAGACAAAGGCCAATGGATAACAACAAAGCCCACAGGAGCATCGACCTCAAAGGAGCAGCCGCGCTGTGCATAGCGCTGGCCGCGCTGTGCGCAGGCACGCCGGCCGCGCAGAACGGCTTCAACCTGCCCTATTCGCAGTTTGGTATCGGCATCAGCGAAGTGCCCTTCAACATGCCCGTGGCCTCCCGCATGGGCGGCGCCGTGTACACCCGCACGGGCAACAACACCCTCAACCCGCTCAACCCGGCCTCCTACGGCGGCATCGAACCCGAAAGCTTTGTGTTCGACATGGGGCTGAACATCCAGCTCGCCACCGCCACCGAAGCCGGGCGCAGCCAGCACGACGCCGACGGCAACCTGGGCTACCTGGCAGTGGGCTTCCCCCTGACCCGGTGGTGGAAAGTGGCCGCCGGACTGATGCCCTACTCCACGGTGGACTACATGTCGGTGGCGCAGGGCAGCGGAATGAAGACCACCTACGACGGCACCGGAGGTATCAACGAGCTCTTCGTAGGCTCGGCCTTCAACCTTGTCGCCTCGCCCCGGCAAAGGCTGCAAGCGGGATTCAATGTGAACTATCTGGCGGGCAGCATCGAGCGCGCCATCACCTATGCCTCCACCGACACCACCCTCCACAGCCTCAACTCGCGCAAGCAGAAAGACACGCGGGTGAGCAACGTCGTGTTCGACCTCGGCCTGCAATACAGCCATGCGCTGAACGAACACTACACACTCGCCATCGGGCTGACCTACAAGCCCTACCGCGACATGTCGGTGAGCGAGACGGCTCTGATCTACACCTATGCAAGCAGCACTTCCTCCGAGGTGCTGCTCGACACCGTATTCCCCGCCCGTGGCGAGGCTCCCGAGATAGAGAGCCGCATAGAGCAGCCCCACACCTTCGGCCTTGGCTTGAGCCTCGAGCGCAACGGACTGTGGCAGGTGGCAGCCGATGCCACCTTTGCAGGCTGGCAAGGACTGCGCATCACCGAAGATGCCTCCCACCAGGTGTTTGGCAACAACGCACTGGGCGAGGGGCCGTTCAGCCGCTACGCCCTGGGCTTCGAGAAAAAGGTGCACATGGACGCCCCTAACTATTGGGGGCGCATCGGGTGGAGCCTGGGGGGCCACGCCGACTGCGGGGTCATGTATCTCGACCTGGGCAGCGGAAGCCGCCGAATCGACCAGTGGGGCATCGGAGCCGGCGCAAGCCTGCCGATGCGCAAAGGCAAATCGCTGCTGACCATCAGCGTGGGCTACAACAGCCTCGGCAGCACCGACCTGCTGCAATACAGCACCCTGACCTTCGGCATCGCCGTGAGCAGCTGCGAGCGGTGGTTCGCCAAACGCAAATACAATTAAGCAAGAAACGCCGCCCTGGCGGTACTAACCTATAACAGACAAAAGACCTACAGCGATGAAAGCAATCAGAACAATGACACTCGGCCTCCTCATAGGCGCAGCCGCACTGCCGGCCACAGCCCAAATGGAGAAATGGGGATGCAGCGAAGCGGTGCTGCAAGACCCGCAACCCATGATGGAAGCGGTTTCCCTCTATCAGGAAAACATCAAGCAGTATAAAGCCTCCAAGGACACCCGCTACCTGACCGAAGCCTACCCGCAGTGGAAGACCGTTATCAGCGGATGCCCCAAGCAGAGCAAGAACCTCTACATCAATGGTGCCAACATCTTGAAAGTGAAGATTGCCAAGGCAGCCGACAAGACTGAACGCGACGCACTGGTGCAGGAACTCATGGCCATGTATGACACACGTATAGCCCACTACGGCGAATCCGCCAAATACACCGCCAAGAAAGCCAACGAAGTGGAAGAACTGCTCAAAGAGGAAGGTCTGCAGCAATACTATGACCTCTACTCCCAGGCCGTGAAAATCGGCGGCGACGACCTCGAGGCCGCCTATCTGGTGAAATATATGGAGGCCACCATCAACTATGTCAGGGCCGGCCATGCAGAGCCGACGCTTGTGGTAGACAACTACGACGTGGCCAGCGACCTGCTGGAAGACGAACTGCAGAAGAACGCCGCCGACAGCGTAAAGGCCGCCACCATACGCGGCTACATTGCCGGTGTCGAAGCCGCCTTCTCGCCTTACGCCAGTTGCGACCAACTGGTGGAAATCTACGGCAAGAAGTTCGAAGCCGACCCCGAGAATGTGGAACTCCTGAAGAAGATTACCGGCATCATGATGCGCAAACGCTGCACCGACCAGCCGCTTTTCTTCTCCGCCACCGAAAACCTCTACCGATTGGAACCCAGCCCCACCACAGCCATGCGCATGGGACAGATGTGCCTGCAGAAAAAACAATACTCCAAAGCTGTGGAATACTTGAGCGATGCGGCAAAAGGCGTTGCCGACAAGGACAAGTACCTCGCCTATCTTTACCTCGGCCATGCCTACAACGGCATGAAGAGCTACGGCGCAGCCCGCACAGCCTACAACAATGCCGCCGCCGCCGATGTAACCAAAGGCGAGCCCTACCGCATGATTGCCGGCCTCTACGCCTCGAGTGCCTCAAGTGCCACCGAGGACAACGTCAGCGGCCGCAGTGTCTACTGGGCTGCCGTCGATGCACTGAACCGTTCCAAGAGCGTGGATCCGTCGGAAGAGAATGTGGAAGCCTGCAACAAGGCCATCAGTGCCTATGCCGCCCACTACCCCTCCAAGACCGATGCTTTCATGGCCGGCCTTGAGAACGGAAAGAGCTTCACCGTACCCGGATGGGTTGGCGTAACCACAACGGTAAGAACACGATAAAGGCGTGGCTAAAAATACTGGCATGGGGCTGATAGGGGCAGGTCGGACAGGTCTGTCCCTATTGGCCTGTCTGATAGTGCTGGTGTTCATTGCATGCCACAACAAGAAAACACACCTGCCTGAAGACCGGACCGACTCGGCCTCGCAGGAGGTGCTTGATGCATGGGTGTGGCGGAGCGAGAACGGCAAATTGCAACTTGACCTCGATGCCCCCGTCATCCGCAAATACACCCGTCCCCGTGCCAAGACAGTCTACCTCGGCAACGCCGAGAGACGTGTGAAAATGCGCTTCTTCAACGAGCAACGAGAAGTGCGATCGTCGATAGAAGCCGACAGCGCATTCTCGCTCGACGAAAGCAACATCATGGAGGCTCATGGCGATGTGGTAGTCATTGACTATTCAAAAAACGACACAATATATCTTGAAGACCTCATCTGGAACTCGGCCGAAGACCGCATCTACTCAGAACACCGGGTTGTGGCCCGAAACGGCAACCGCATCACCGAGGGGGATGGCTTTGAAAGCGACCAGCGCATGGAAAACATGCGCGTTGTCCGCCAAAGAGGAACAATTGAAATAGAAGATTGACACTTATGCAATTCACAGCAAACGAACTGGCACACATAGTGCGTGGCACGGTGGAAGGCAATGGCGAGGTGAAAGTATGGAAACCCTGCAAAATTGAAGAGGGATGCGAGGGAGGAATAACATTCCTGGGCAACCCAGTCTATACACACTACATCTACGAGAAGCAGGCCTCGGTGGTCATAGTCCGCAAAGACTTCGTGCCTGAACACCCCGTGGACTCCACTCTTATCCGGGTAGACAACCCCTACATGGCCGTAGCCCTGCTGCTGCATACTTTCAACGAACGCACAAAACCTCCGCGGGGTCGCTCGTTCCGAAGCAGCGTGGGGCGAGGAAGCAAAATCGGCAGACACTGCTACATAGGTACCTACGCCGTAGTCGGGCGCCACTGCCGGATTGGCAACAACGTGAAAATATATCCCAACGCCTGCATTGGAGACAACTGCACCATCGGCGACGGCACCACCATCTATGCCGGAGTGAAGATATATGAGGGCGTGGAGATTGGACAGAACTGCATCGTCCATGCCGGGGCGGTGATTGGGGCAGACGGCTTCGGGTTCGCCCCCGTCGGCGACGGCACCTGGAGCAAGATCGACCAGATTGGCAATGTGGTGCTGGAAGACAATGTCGAGGTAGGAGCCAACACCTGCATTGACCGTGCCACAATGGGTTCCACTATTCTGCACCAAGGAGCCAAGGTGGACAACCTCTGCCAAATAGCCCACAACGTGGTTGTCGGGCGCAACACTGCCATGGCCTCGCAGGTGGGGATAGCTGGTAGTTGTAAGGTGGGTGAAGAGTGCATCATTGCCGGGCAAGCCGGACTTGTAGGACACATCAATGTCGGCGACCACGTAACCATTGGTGCCCAAAGCGGGGTAACCCACAGCATCGAGGCAGGAAGCACCGTCTTCGGCAGCCCGGCCATGGAAGCCCGCAAACGCCGCAAAGTAGAGGTGCTGCTGAAGAACATCGAAAAATTGGTAGCCCGGGTAGAGAAACTGGAGACAAAATGAGCAGCAGCAAGACCCTGCGTTTTATTGCCATCGTTATTGCCCTTTTGGCAGTCATCGGCCTATTGATGCCAGAAAAGGGAATCAATCTGTTTGGCCTGCACCTTTACTACCCATCGCCACAGGCCATTATGGGAGATAACCGGCAACCCGAGGTGGACTTTGCCGCCGAATCCGAGCAGCCCGCACTGAATGCTATGCAGGACACCCTGAACTATCTTTACCACCGGCGCGACAGCAGCGACCTTCGCTTCTGGCTGCCTTCCCACGACTACTTTGACTCTTTCTGGGAAACCGTGGCCACAGCCCGGGACCATAAACGGACCGTAAGGATACTGCACTATGGCGACTCGCAGATCGAGCTCGACCATATTTCCTCACGCCTGCGAGCCTATATGCAACACACCTTCGGTGGCGGAGGCCCGGGCATGCTGCCCGCCCGCCCGATAACACCTGTTGTTACCGTAAGACAAAGCACCAACGGTCCCCTGGTGCATCTGGCCTCGTTTGGCGACAGCCTTGCCACAAGAAGCCACGGGAACTACGGTCCCATGATGCAATGCTTCAGGCTTGAAGGAGGTGAAGCCAATATCAGCATCAAAACTTCCACCGGCAGCCGTATCGACGACGCCGTCAAACAGTTCGCACGGGTGAGGCTAATCGCCAACAACCGGGGCACGCTCAACGTCGAGCTGACCGACATGGCCGATAAAAAGAACCCTGCCTCCCTGTCGACCTCCAGCCACGGGGTGGTGGCACTCGACTGGAATGCCGACAGCACCACCGAGGCTTTCCGCATGCGTATCAAGGGCAATGCCGATCTATACGCCCTCCTCGTCGATGCCGACAGCGGGGGGATCGCCGTGGACAACATTCCCATGCGGGGGTGCTCAGGAGGCCAGTTCACCCTTGTCAGCGAAGAGCTCCTCTCGGCAGCCTACAGCCAGATGGACATCGGTCTCATCATCCTCCAGTTTGGCGGTAATTCCGTCCCCTACATCAAAACCGAAAGCCAGATTTCCACCTACTGCAATACCATCGGCAAACAAATCGACCACGTACACCGCTGCTGCCCCAGTGCCAAAATCCTCTTCATCGGCCCGTCGGACATGAGCCACCGCGCCCACGGCGAAATAGCAACCTATGCCGCCCTGCCGGCTCTTGTCGACAGCCTCGCTGCCACCGCCACCGCCCACGGCGCCGCCTATTGGAGCATCTACCACGCTATGGGCGGGCTCAATTCGATGCAAGGTTGGACGCGCCAGGGGCTGGCCGGGAAAGACTACATACATTTCTCACAAAAAGGCGCCGACCTCATGGGCGACCGTCTGGCAGCCGCCTTTGCCGACAACTACGCACTCTACCAGCTGGAGAAGCGCATAGCCGTCGAGAAACACCACGCCGAAGAGGTGCAGAAAAGCCTCGAGAAAGACTCCAAAGCCACAAGACACAAGGCCAAAACCAAAGCCACCAAACGCAAAAACCGCAGAAAAGGAGGCCGCCGATGAGGTCTCCCCTACGCCTATGGGTGCTGGCCGCACTGCTGCCCCTCACCCTCTCCGCGCAGCCTAAACCCGTCGGCACAGGCAGCTACAAGTTCATCCGCTACCAAGCCAACACCCTCCATTTCGACACGCTCTCCCCTTCTCTGCTACATTTCTTCAACAAGTGGGCTTTCATGGTCGCCAACGGCAACGGCAACATCAACATAGTCCACATCGGCGGGTCGCACGTGCAGGCCGGCAGCCTGACCAACACCGTGCGGACCAACCTTCTGGCGGCCTATCCCCACCTCGTGGCCTCGCGGGGCATGATCTTCCCCTATTCCGCCGCCGCCCGCTGCAACAATCCGCCCGACTACCGCGTGCGCTGCCAGCAGAAAATGATTCTCACCCGCAACGTACACAAAGACCCTGCCTACCCTCTGGGGTTGTGCGGCATAGCCGTAACCGCCGCCGACGTGCACACCGAAATCGACATCCTGATGAACGAGCCCCGCGTCAGCTATGCCACCGACCACGTGGTTCTGATAGGCCACTCCTCGCATGGCACCATACCCCGGCTGCGCATCAATGGCCGCGAGCTCTACCCCTCGTATATCGACAACTACACCGACCGCTACATCTTCAACCTCACCGCCCCCGCCGACTCGTTCTCCATCGTCCTGCCCTGCCGTCCCGGCGAACAGTTCACCGTCAGCGGCATCTACCTCGGCAACCACCGCCCCGGCATCAGCTACCACTCCATCGGCGTCAACGGAGCCTCCGTGCCCGACTATCTCCGCTGCCCTCATTTCGTGCGCGACCTGCGCATGCTGCAGCCCGACCTCGTCATCTTCGGCATAGGCATCAACGATGCCGTCCCCCAGAATTTCGACACCGCAGCCTTCCGCCGCAACTACCTTCAGCTGGTCGACTCCGTGCGGCGCATCAATCCCGACTGCGCCTTCATCTTCATCACCAACAACGACAGCTACCGCAAAGCGAGCCGGAGACACTACCACGTCAATTCCAACGGCCAGCTGGCCCGCGAAGCCTTCTACCGCATCGCCCGCGACTGCGGCGGGGCCGTGTGGGACCAGTTCGAGGTGATGGGCGGCCTCCGCTCGATGGACACCTGGCGCCAGGCTGGTCTGGCGCAGACCGACCGCGTCCACTTCACCACTGCAGGCTACCAGCTCGTGGGCAACCTTTTCACCAATGCCCTGCTCAACGCCCTGTCGCGCTACGCCAAGCCTGCTGCCGCCACACCCACCACCTCCTCGCGCACACCCCTGTTGCCCTAAACCACACCCACCGAAGCACAGCAAGCCCCCGTGAACGATATACTGACATATCTGCTGTCCCTGCTGAACTTCGACAGTTCGCGGCCGCTGCTGTTCACCCAAATCCATTTCTGGATATTCTTCCTCGTCGTCTATGCCGGCTTTGCCGCCATCGTCGGCCTGCTGGGACGCCGCACCAACCGCACACGCCAAACTCTGCGCAACGGCTACCTCTTCCTCTTCAGCCTGCTCTTCTACTACAAAACCTCCGGCCTCTTCGTCCTCCTGCTGGTGTTCTCCACCCTGCTGGGATGGCTCCTCGGCATCCGCATGGACCACACCCCCGACTACTCCCGCCGCAAAGTCCAGATGGCCTTCGGCGTAACTATCAACCTCCTGGTGCTCTGCTACTTCAAATACGCCTATTTCTTCACCGACATCTACAACGCCACCATTGCCGACCTCTTCTCCAACGACCACCTGCAGGTGGTCAACCACCTCGCCCTATGGGGCAACGCCCTTGTCGACACCTGCGGCCTGCACCCCCGGCAACCCGTCTTCGACGCCTCCGTCATACTCCTCCCCGTCGGCATATCGTTCTTCACCTTCCAGAACATCAGCTATCTGGTCGATGTCTGCAAACGCAAGATAGCCCATGTGTCCAACCCCTTCGACTTCGGCTTCTACACATCCTTCTTCCCGCAACTGGTGGCCGGGCCCATACTGCGGGCCGACCAGTTCATCCCCCAGCTCTACAAGCCCTTCCACCTCGGCCGACGGCAGTTCGGGATAGCCGTGTTCTGGATTCTCAACGGGCTGGCCAAGAAACTCGTGCTGAGCGACTACCTGGCCGTCAATTTCGTCGACCGCGTGTTCGACAACCCCTCGCTCTACACTCCCTTCGAAAATTTCGCCTCCCTCCTGCTCTACTCTCTCCAGGTCTATGCCGACTTCTCGGGCTACACCGACATTGCCATCGGGGTGGCCATGCTGATGGGCTTCTACCTTCCCCTCAACTTCAATTCGCCCTACAAGGCGCAGAACCCCACCGACTTCTGGCGTCGCTGGCACATGTCGCTCTCCCGCTGGCTGCGCGACTACCTCTACATACCCCTGGGCGGCAACCGCTCGGCGGGTTTCCTCTCCTACTTCATCCTGGCCTTTGTCCTCGGCGTGGCCGCCTTCCGCCTCCACAGCCTCCTCTTTGCCGCCGTGGCCGCCGCCGTGCTCCTGGCCATCGCCCTGCTCCACTGGCTGCGTCCCGAGCACCGCCGCAACCTCGGCACCAACGTCAACAACATGGACACCATGCTCCTCGGCGGCCTATGGCACGGCGCCTCGTTCAACTTCATCATCTGGGGCGGCCTCAACGGCATAGGCATCCTGGTCCACAAATGGTGGCGCCGCCAGGGCTGGCCCACCCACATCCTGACCCTCTTCCTGACCTCGCTCGCTCTCTACCTGCTAAAAACCTTCTTCCCCTCGCCATTGCTCAACATGCTTTTCGTGGCCTCGGCGGTAACGCTGGCCGGATTCACCCTCCTCCACCTCCTGCCCCAGACCGCCCGCGCCACTGCCGCCGGGTGGACCGTATGGAACACCCTCCTCACCTTCGTCTTCATCAGCTTCACCCGCCTCTTCTTCCGCTCGGGCTCAAACCTCGACCCCGCCGAGGCCAACGAGGTGGCCTGGAACACCGCCTCGCTGATGGTGAGCCAGATCGGCTCGCACTGGAACCTTGACCAGATACCCTCCATCGTGGGGCACTACTGGTTCCCCTTCCTCCTTTTTGCCGTGGGCATGGCCGTCCACTGGCTGCCTTCGCGCTTCAAACGCCGCTACCGCCTGTGGTTTGCCCGGATGCCCCTGTGGCTGATGGCACTCGTGGTGGCAGCCGCGGTGTTCGTGCTCTACCAGTTCGTTACCGCCGACCTGCAGCCGTTCATCTATTTCCAGTTCTGACCTTGCCGCCGGACAGATAGAGGGCGGGTGCCGCCGCCTTGCAGCA
>ERZ842401.8365-NODE-8365-length-10197-cov-12.306744_pt1 | contig 10197 bp, 6 predicted proteins | sample MGYA00521270_ERZ842401 | MGnify/ENA primary metagenome ERZ842401 (study PRJEB31892, sample SAMEA3878208) | bioreactor metagenome | biome: Moose rumen | place: Sweden | collected 2011-10 | study: EMG produced TPA metagenomics assembly of the PRJEB12797 data set... | reverse complement strand
TGTCGTTCGACATCACCAGTGCCGTCTATCCGGCTTTCTTTATGGGAATCATCCTGATCTACCTGAAAAAGTACCGTTACATAGGCGACTTCCTCTTCGGTCTATCGTTCCTGCTGCTGGGTCTGGGCACCCTGCGTATGACGGGTACGGAGATGCATTTGGGTGAGAATCAGGCTTTACTTGATTTCTTCGCCTCTTTCGACCCCAACTCTTTCCTCACTACGCTGGTGTTCTTGGTATTGGGTGGCGTGATGACCTTCTGCGTACAGTCGTCAGCAGCCGTGATGGCCATCACGATGATTCTCTGCTCGAGCGGTGCGCTGCCTATCTATCAGGGTATCGCGCTGGTGATGGGTGAGAATATCGGTACTACGGTGACCTCTAACCTGGCTGCGATGTCAGCCAATACACAGGCTCGTCGAGCTGCTTTGGCTCACATGTTCTTCAACGTGTTTGGCGTGCTGTGGATATTGGTTGTCTTCCGTCCCTTCATCGATATGGTGTGTGGCTGGGTAGGTTACGATGTCGATATGCAGAAGGGCGCTGTCGAGACGGGCGTCTTCCTGGCCAACTCGGCTAAGCTGAGCTTCGTGCTGGCAGCCTTCCATACGACTTTCAATGTGGCTAACACCTTTATCCTTATCTGGTTTATCCCGCAGATAGAGCGTTTCGTCTGCTGGGTTATCAAGCCCAAGAAAGCAGACGAGGAAGACGAGTTCCGTCTGCACTTCATTACTGCTGGCTTCATGAAGACTCCCGAGCTTTCAGTACTCGAAGCTCAGAAAGAAATCCAGTCGTTCTCCGAGCGTATGCAGCGCATGTTCGGTATGGTACGCGAACTGCTGACGCTCTCAGCCAGCTCGACTAACAAGAGTAATAATCAGACAGGCGACTTTAATAAGCTCTTTACCCGTATTGAGAAATACGAGGGTATCTCAGACAATATGGAACTCGAGATAGCCAAATACCTGGATTCTGTCAGCGATGCCCACCTCTCAGACGATACGAAGGCCAAGATCCGTGCCATGCTGCGTGAGATTTCCGAGTTGGAGTCGATTGGTGATGCCTGCTACAACATGGCCCGCACCATTTCGCGCAAGTATAACGGCAAGGAAGACCACTTCGTGGAGAAGCAGTATGAGCATATCCACCAGATGATGGAGCTCACTGACCAGTCGCTCTCGCAGATGAACCGTCTGATGGGTGGTCGCAAGGAGTCGTTTGACGTGAACCGCTCGTTCAACATCGAGCATGAGATCAACAACTACCGCAATCAGCTGAAGCAGCAGAACATCGTCGACATCAATAACCATGAGTACACCTACGCCGTTGGTACCATCTACATGGACCTCATCAACGAGTGTGAGAAGCTGGGTGACTACGTGGTGAATGTCGTTGAGGCTCGCATGGGTATCCGATGAGTCACGGAAGTTCATCACACTTCAGAAAATAAGCACGGCTTTTCGAGCAGAAAGCCGTGCTTATTGCGTAAAAAGCCGTGCTTCTTGGGAAATAAGTACGGCTTATCGGGTAAAAAGCCGTGCTTTTCCAGAGACTCTGCCAGTGGAGGGGCTTTACCACTCGTCTTTAGACCCCCAAATTCCCTATAGTTGTTAAAAGAAAAAATAGGCGGCCCCAACGACCCCTATGAGCCCTAACCGATGGACGCAGGGGTCGTAGGGGTCGCCCTTTTTTGTGTTAAGCTACTATTACATACACGCGTGAAGCATAAAAAAACAGCTAAATTTTTGGGTAGTATCAAGGAAATGACTATCTTTGTAGCAGAAAAGATGAAATTATGTTAGCAAGTCATTATTACGAAGGAAAGGTTGAGGCTGGATGCGACGAAGCAGGTCGTGGCTGTCTGGCGGGCAGTGTCTATGCAGCAGCCGTGATTCTGCCAGAGGATTACCAGAACGAGTTGCTGAACGACTCGAAGCAGTTGACGGAGAAGCGCCGTTACCAGCTCCGTGAGATTATCCAGCGCGATGCCATTGCCTGGGCTGTGGGCATCGTCACGCCCGATGAAATCGACAAAATCAATATCCTCAACGCCTCCATCCTCGCCATGCACCGTGCCCTCGACCAATTGAAGGTACGTCCAGAGGCTATCATCGTCGATGGTAACCGCTTCAAGCCCTACCGTCCCGTGGTTGACGGTATCTCCGTCAACATCCCCTATACCACCATCGTCAAGGGCGACGGCAAATACCTCTCCATCGCCGCAGCCTCCATCCTCGCCAAGACCTATCGTGACGACTATATGAACCGTCTGGCAGAGGAATACCCCCAGTACGACTGGCTCTCCAACAAGGGCTACCCCACGAAAAAGCATCGCGATGCCATCCGCCAATACGGCATTACCCCTTACCACCGCCGTAGCTACAATCTCTTAGGCGACGGCCAGCTGAGCTTCGACTTCTGAACTTCAACTCGTTACCATCAGCATATCGTATGACACTCAAGACCACCATCCTTGCCGCTCTCTGTAGTCTTTCGTTGCTACAGCCCCTTTCTGCTCAGAAGGTGCAGAAAGTAGAGGTGGAGCGCCTGCCTGACCTGAACATTTCTCGGGCTGGCCATCAATTGTTCTCCGTTAATGGCGAACTGGTGGTTGCCGGTGGCCATACAGACGGCTTTGTGCCCACGCCGACGGCAGAATACCTGAAGGATGGCGAGTGGCACATGAATATGGTGTATAATCACGACTTCGGCACCTCCATCATCTTGAAGAATGGAAAAGTGCTGCTTCTTGGCGGCAGTGAACAGCCTATCGGTATCGGACAGACCTTCCTCGCTGAACTCTACGACCCCATGACCCACGCCTTCGACGGCTTCGGCAGTATGGAGCGGAAGCGAACCTTTGCTTCTGCACTGGAATTAGACAGCGGACGGGTGGTCATCAGCGGCAACTGGTATCATGACGATGGCATCGAGGTGTTCGACGGCAAGAAGCGCTTTACTTATATCAAAGATGTGGCCGACCAGCGCAGTGCGCCTCACATTTTCCGCATCAGCAAGGACAATGCGCTGATAGTAGGCTTTTGCAACACCAAGGGGGATACACTCTTCAGTGCAGTCGCCGATCGTCTGAAGAGTGATACCGTCCACATTCCCCTCTTGGAGTCGTGGTTTCCGCTGTCTATTCAATCTCACCATGATGCAGAGAGTTTCATCGGCGATGCTTCGAAGGACGAATACATCTATCTGATGCCCATGCAGAACAAGAGCGGTCAGGTGGCTATTGCGAAGGTGGAGAACGGCGCGTTCTCGCTGCTGCCTACCGACGGCCCTGTGCCCATGCAGTGCCAGGGGAACGATCTCTTTTATTCAGGGCATATCGTCGTCGACCGCAAGGCTGGATGTGCCTATATGATGGGGTGTGCTGATTACATCAGGACATCGCCAGAGAAGGAGAGCCCGCTCTATATCCTCTGTATCGATTATGCCAAGGCCCTCTCTGGCCAGCCCGCCTCGCTGTCGCTCTACTATACAGATCCGCTATCCGCTGTGCCTGACTGTCCGCCCGTCGTCACCGATGAAGGCGACCTTGTGATAGCTGGTGGTCTGACAGGTGTTAGTAATTTCACGCCCTCCAAGGCTGCCTACCTGCTGCATCTGGGTTCTCAGACTGCTGTGCAGGCAAAAGGCGACTTCCCTTGGCTATTGGTGGTGCTGGCAGGTATAGCCTTGCTGGCTGTCTGCCTCGTGTTCCTATATATTAAGAGATGTCGCCAGATGATTGTAGAGTCATCGGAAAAGTCGGATCAGAACGCCAACGAACAGCTGAAGCAGCGCATCCACGACCTGATAGAGACACAGCAGCTTTACAAGCAGAGCGACCTGAAAGTGGCTGACATCGCCAACGCCCTGGGCACCAACAGCCGTTATGTGTCGGAGTGCATCAACTCTGAGGGCATCTCATTCAGTAAACTCATCAACCATCATCGTATCGAGCACGCCAAGCGTATGCTCCGAGAGCAGCCTGACCTGAAGTTATCCACCATCTGGGCAGAGGCTGGCTTCGCCAGCGAACAATCGTTCCATCGCATCTTCAAACAGGACACAGGTCTCACCCCTACCGAGTGGAAAGCAACAATGGATAAGAATAGGTAAGAATGTTGTTAGTAACAACTTTCTTACTAATAAGTTTGTTACTTTCTCGAAAATTGTGTATCTTTGCACCCAAAACTAATAATATGGTGTGCGTATGATAGAGAATCCTTTTGTTTTCGGAAGAGCAGCCGAAGGACCTTATTTCACCGATAGAGGTGAAGATTCGAAGCGGCTGTATGCCAACTTGACCCATGGTGTTAATACCATCTTGATTTCTCCTCGCCGTTGGGGGAAGACCTCGCTTGTCAAAAAGGTGATAGAAACCATTAACAGCAAAGAAAGTAAGACCATATTTATTGATCTCTCATCATACGTCCAGCAATTATCGTGGCTCGTCTGGTATAAGACAGACAAGGTGGTTCAGAATAAAGATATTGATGATGCTATCAATGACCTGTTAGAACAGAATAAGCTGTTCTTTCAGCGTGAAGTGGAGTCGCTTACTGAATATCAGATGAATTTCCTGATTGCACTGGCAAATGGAATCACAACAGGTTTTAGCAGGAAAGAGGTTATTAACAAATACCGCTTGGAATCATCCGCAAATATTCAGTCTGTCAAGAAGTCATTGGTCAAGAAAGATCTGATAGATGTAGATGGCCAGAAGGTGAGTTTTGACGATTCTTTATTCAAGTTATGGATAAGAAGACAAAACTGGTAAGGCCTCACCCCTACCGAGTGGAAGGCAACAATCGACTAACAATTTCCGCAATTGTTAGTCGATTTTCTTTTTCTGTTAGTATCCCCAACGGATATTATCCCTATCTTTGCAGCATCATCTATAATTATTCATTAAAATCGAGCAAAGATTATGAAACAACTCAAGACCCTCATGAGCACCCTGATGCTCCTTGCCCTGCCGCTGCTGCTGACAGGCTGTGAAGATCTCTTCGGTGAGTGGGATAAGCCCACACCAGTGACACCTGCACCATTAGTGTCAAAAACACCAGGCTCAATCAGTTATGAAACAACCTCTTTCCTGAAGGGCTCATTAGACCCAAGCTTTACCAATACCCTGACCCTGACGGGCGACGGCACAGTCACTTACACATCGTCAGACCCTTCTGTAGCCACTGTCGATGCAACGACAGGAAAGGTTACACCAGTAGCCCCAGGTACTGTTACCATCACCGCCACAGTCAGCGATTCAGGGAACTATACCTATGCTACGAATCAAGTATCCTACTTCATCGTAGTGCAGGATGGCTACACTTATAGGGAATGGAATGTTGGTGAGCAGAAATATGAGACCAAGATTGTGCCATCGTCTATGTGCCAATTGATTACGCCATCCACAAGCTTGGGGCATGGAATATATGTCGTCAAGGGCAATGTAACCGTAAACAATAACATGAATACGGACAATACTGCCCCAATACTCCTCTGCGATAATTCCACTTTGAACATCAATGGTTGTTTATATGTTACTGGTACAGAGCAACATAATTTAGGGATATATGCCCAAAGCGAAGGCGAGAATATGGGCAAGTTGAATGTAACAGCTTCGACTGCACCATCAGGTGTCAGCGGTGTTATTTGCAATTCAACCACAAATGGCGAAATCACTATCCATGGCGGAAAAATCACAGCCACAGCTACTGGCACTACTATTAAGTTGCATGGAATATGTTGTGGAAGAATGACAATTTATGGCGGCGACATAAAAGGTCAGGGAAACGATACTGACAATGAATATTATGGAAGTAATGGAATCTATGTGTACCCGAATTTGCTGACAATATCTGGTGGAAAAGTTGAAGGCATCGGAGGTAAAAACTTAGCCACATCAGGCTATAGAGCTGGGGATGGTATATGTGGCAAATATGATATCTCTGGTGATGCTATTGTTATCGGAACAGGAGGAGACGGTAATAGTTGTATTGGCGGTTATGGCATCAATGATAATACCCTGCCATCCATAATTAGAGGTAGAGCTGTCGTAACAGTCAAGGGTGGTAATAGTTACAATTTTTCTGGTGGCTTTGGAATGTTAGTCCAAGGGGGTGTTGAGATAAAGGATAACGCCCAGGTGATTGCCACAGGAGGCAATAGTACTGGTGCCAATTATTCTGGTGGAACTGCTATTAATAACGGAACTATTAACCTCAAAGACCAGGCCTCCCTTACGGCTAAGGCAGGTAACGGCACCGGATCTGCAAATGGCGCGGACGCTCTATGGGCCAATCTTAATTATTATGGTGGAACCTTCACCGCAGTAGGTGGAGCTAAAGGTCCTTCTGGCGCGAATAATGGTAGTGCCATAAACTCTAGCAAGTATTTTAAGAATCAGGCAACAGAGACGGTCTCCTTCGAATACAGCAACGACGGTGAGACATGGACTTCCTTCGATATTACCGCAGGAAATAATGCCACTCCGACACAACGCTACGTCCGCAAGACGAATTAAGGCATAAAACATTTAATCGGATCATAACCTTAACCACGTCGGGGGCGGCAGCAATGCCGTCCCTGATTTCGTTTGGCTCAATATTACACAAAGGGTCTGGCCCTTTGTGTAATAGATGCCACCCGCATGCCTAAACCGTCATTCATGATGGTGCTCACTGCCGTTGGACAATATGCCTATCAACGTCCAGACGGTGTGTTTGTCATCCCCATCAGTTGTATCAAAGTTTAATGAGATGACACAGCATGGTCAGTTTGGACAACTATCGACTAACAAATTCCGCAATTGTTAGTCGATTTTCTTTTTCTGTTAGTATCCCCAACGGATATTATCCCTATCTTTGCAGCATCATCTATAATTATTCATTAAAATCGAGCAAAGATTATGAAACAACTCAAGAACCTCGTGAGCACCCTGATGCTCCTTGCCCTGCCGCTGCTGCTGACGGGCTGTGAAGAACTCTTCGGTGAATGGGACAAGCCCACGCCACAGACCTCTGAACCAGCACCAACACCTGTAGCCTTCAACCCCTTAACGACACCGTTGACTTTGGAGGCAACTGTAGCTAACACAACTGTTACATTTGCATTAGATGCTGGCATAACAGCACCAACGTATGAGGTTTTCAGCGCAGACGGTTCGTCAATTGACAGTGGCACCTACTCAGGCCCCTTGACGCTTGTCAATGTTGGTGACAAGGTCTCGTTTAAGGCAGACAATGCTACCTATGTCAACGGTGATCATTCGGAGATCTCATGTTCAGAACCATGTTATGTATATGGAAACATCATGAGCCTTGTTAAGAGCAGCGGGTTTGAATCAGAAATAGTTTTGTCCTCAGACGCAACCTTTGCGTGTCTTTTCATGAACAACTCAAAGATTATGAACCATGGAGAGAAAGCACTTGCCCTTCCTGCAACCACATTGACAGCGGGGTGTTATATGAGAATGTACGAGGGTTGCACAGGACTAACTATGGCTCCCGAACTACCTGCAACAGAACTGAAGCAAAGCTGCTATGATGCCATGTTCAAAAACTGCACAGAGCTCATCTCTGCACCAGAACTTCCTGCGCCAATTTTGGCAAACGGCTGCTACTATGAGATGTTTGAAAATTGCACAGGATTGAACTATGTCAAGTGTCTGGCAACTGGCAAAGCTGCAGGAGCAACAGGTTGTACAAAGAACTGGCTCTATGGGGTCGCTACGTCTGGTACTTTTATTAGAGCAACAACCTCGGTCAATTGGGTAAAAGGTGTTAATGGCATTCCTGAAGGTTGGGCTCCTGATCCTGCTTTCCCCGTCTTTAATGCCAAGGCCACACCTCTCACTTTCGAGGCACAAAGTGCAAACACGAATGTTACGTTCAAGAATAAAGCTGCAAATCCAGTCTATTACAGCACTGATGGCGGACAGACCTGGCCAGAAGAAAACAAGATTGCCAACAACGAAACAAAATCTGTCACACTCTATGATATTGGCGACAGGGTGATGTTCAAGGCGACGAATACGGTATATTATATAAATGAGTATAACCTAAGTAATTTCTCTTGCTCTGACTACTGCTACATATACGGTAATATCATGAGTCTCATCGACAAGGATAATTATGAGACGGAGACGAATCTGCCAACGGGTAATGATCATACGTTCTGTGCTCTGTTCGACAACAACAGTCATATCAAGAACCTATCAGACAAGTCGCTTGTCCTACCTGCAACAGGATTGACGGAATTTTGTTATGCATCACTCTTCCGAGGTTGCGCGAATCTGACTGTTGCGCCCGAGTTGCCTGCCTCAACATTGAAGAAAAAGTGTTATTACAAGATGTTTAGCGGTTGTACACAATTGACTACTGCACCAGAACTGAAAGCTACTACGCTCGTCGAACAATGCTATTGGGAAATGTTTAATGGTTGCACCAACCTGAACTATGTTAAATGCCTGGCCACAGGTGATGATGGCAATAGTGGCTTTAAAGGAGATTTTCTTAACGGCGTAGCAGCATCTGGCACAATTGTTACGTCATCAACCAATGCAAATTGGCAGAACACAGATACCTCACAAAAGTGGTACTACCCCTCAGGATGGACAAAAACGACAGAATAACAGACTAAATCCTTTAATCGGATCATATCCTTAACCATGTCGGGGGCGGCAGCAATGTCGTCCCTGATTTTGGCTACATATCGAAGAAGCCGAAGAAGTACATCACGGCCACCTGCCTGCGGTCGGTCATCTGTTCTACCCGTCCGATGACGGAACCGCTTTTGCGCACATCGCCGTTCTGCTCTATCTTTCCTACGATACTACCGCCGATACGCACGTCGCCATTGCTCTCCACCTTGCCCACGATACTACCCCGCTTGCGGATATCGCCATTGCTTTCTATTCTGCCTTCGATGCTGCCATTCACCCGAATGTCGCCGTTCTGCTCGAAGCGTCCCTTGATAGAACCACCAATACGCACGCTACCGTTACTCTCTATCTTACCAACGATACTACCATTCTTGCGCAGCGTCATGTCGCCAGCCGCCGCTTGAGCCGTAAAGGCCAGTAGCAGCAACAGCATTGCAGCCACCCTTGCGATGAATTGTCTTTTCTGTCTCATAATCCTTTAGTTATCTTTATTTGTTAAGTTGACGTTGCAAAGATAATAATAAAAGCGAATGAACGGAGGGATAAGCGCTGAGATTTCACCTTTTTTATAATTAATCTTTTTGTCTCTTTGTTTGTGTCGGAATAATTTTGTAACTTTGCACCTGCAAAAAAGGTAATTACTAAATAAGGTATAAGTTTATGGCAAAGAAAGCACTTTTGATGATTCTCGACGGATGGGGAATCGGTAAGCATGGTAAGGGTGATGTAATCTATAACACTCCGACTCCGTATCTCGACTTGTTGACAGCTACTTCAGCTCACTCTCAGCTTCAGGCCAGCGGTGAAGACGTTGGTCTGCCCGACGGACAGATGGGTAACTCTGAGGTGGGTCACCTCAATATCGGTGCAGGACGCATCGTGTATCAGGACCTCGTGAAGATCAACCGCGCCTGCAAGGACGGCTCTATCATGGAGAATCCGCAGGTGAAGGCTGCCTATACCTACGCCAAGGAGAATGGTAAGAAGCTCCACCTGATGGGTCTGACCTCTGACGGTGGCGTACACTCAAGCCTCGACCACCTCTTCAAGCTCATTGAAATCGGTAAGGCCTATGGTCTGAAGAACCAGGTCTTCGTACATTGCTATATGGACGGTCGTGATACTGACCCCCACTCTGGTAAGGGCTTCATCGAGCAGATTCAGAATGTGTGTGAGAAAAACGATGCTGCTATCGCCTCCATCATAGGCCGCTTCTATGCGATGGACCGCGACAAGCGCTGGGAGCGCGTGAAGGAGGGTTACGACCTGATCGTGAAGGGCACCGGTAAGCAGTCTGTCGATATGGTACAGGCTATGCAGGAGAGCTACGACGACGGTGTTACCGACGAGTTCATCAAGCCTATCCACAATGCCTCAGTGAACGGCTGTATCGAGGAGGGCGACGTGGTGATCTTCATCAACTTCCGTAACGACCGTGCCAAGGAGATGACTATCGCCCTGACACAGGAGGATATGCCGGAGCAGGGCATGAAGACCATCCCAGGCCTGCAGTACTATTGCATGACCCCGTACGA
>ERZ842401.8363-NODE-8363-length-10198-cov-25.097407_pt1 | contig 10198 bp, 9 predicted proteins | sample MGYA00521270_ERZ842401 | MGnify/ENA primary metagenome ERZ842401 (study PRJEB31892, sample SAMEA3878208) | bioreactor metagenome | biome: Moose rumen | place: Sweden | collected 2011-10 | study: EMG produced TPA metagenomics assembly of the PRJEB12797 data set... | reverse complement strand
TGCTTGAAGCACTCAATCATCGGCGACTACAACATGGTTTCCGAGGACGAAGTGAACAAGCTCGCCGGCGGCGACGGCTCTGGAAGAATCCAGAGGTAAAAATCGCGAGGCGATTTTTACCTCAACAAGAAATCGCAAAGCGATTTCTTGAGGAACAACGACAGCTCTGTCGAGTTGTCGAGGTGATTTTGAGGTGATTTTACCTTTGATTGAGGCCTCCACTCGGTTTTCGGGTGGGGGCTTTTTCTATAGTTCGTAGTATTTTGCTATTTCTGAGAGACGGGGGAGGGTGAGTGCTATGTAGCCGTGCTGGGGGGATTCCGCCAATCCCAGATTCACCAGTCTTTGCCTGTACTTTGAAAAAACTTGGCTTGTCATGCCGACCTTGCTGCACACATCGCTTACTTTCGCTTTCGACTCTCCGATTGCGAAGACCACATTTTTATCCTGTTGTGAAAGTCCCTGCCATATCTTTTTGTAAACGAAATCGTCAAGCAGCTCGTCGAATTTTTGTATGATTTTTTCGAGCGGCAAATCATCCCTGTTGTCGTAGTAGAGAAGCCCCAGCGCCTGGAATGCGAACGCGTAGCCTTTTGTTGTTTTCGCAAGTTTCTTCGCTTCTTCATCGCCTATTCCAAAAACATCGCCGTAGACTCTCGATATCTGCATTATGCTGAGCGGCTCCAATCTCTTCTTTGGAGTTCGCAGCAGAAAAGTCAGGGCAGGGTCGTTTTGGATTGAATAAATATTTTCGTAAAGACCCGTCATGAGAAGGAAGACAGGAAAGTCTTTTCTTAAAAAGATTTGAAATTCACTTGCGAAATGCCGCATGTTGCTTCCATTCATCACTTCATCGATTGTTATGAGAATCCTTTTTCCCTTTTTGCTCAGGTTTCCGATAATCTCCGAGATTATGCTCACATTGTCTTGAGGTGCCTTGTCTCCGTTTATGCCGATTCCGAATCCCGCAATCGAAACATTGAATCCGTTTTTTAGCACGTCCGAGAAGTTTTTGCAGGCATCAACAAGCCTGAAAGCCAAATCCGAAAGTAGGTCTTGGGTTGAATTCAAATCGACGACAATCCAGTCTTCGTTTTTTGCCAGTTCCTTTTCGATTGATGTCATCAAGACTGTTTTTCCGCAACCACGAATTCCTTCTATCAAATATGCGTGGCTCATTGGATTGTCCGACTGGAAGACATCCACTATTTCGTTGATATGCTCATGCCTTGAGATTAACTCGGTTGGCGATTTGCCAAATGACAGTGTAAACGGATTTCCCTTCTTCATAATTGATGGATATTCTTTCATAATTCTTCATAATTTTCAATTGTATTCATAATCGTTCATAATCGTTCATGGTTTTGAATGGGAGTTAAGAAAAAGTTAAAAATATCTTGACATTATGCGGGGGGGGTACATTTATACTGCTTGTTAAACGACAAAGCAAGGAGTATTTCATGAAGAGAATTTTTGCGATTGCCTTTGCGGCTTTCCTCGCTGTCGGTTCTGCGTTCGCCGAAGATGCGGGCGCGCGCTATGTCCACAGCATCGGATTCAACATTCCCATCGAGACGAATCCTTGGACGGGAAATGTGGAAATTGACGATGACATCGAGGCCGATGTGGATTTCAAACTCAGGGCCGCAGGTTTCAACTTCTTTTACAACCATCTGCAGGTGAGGGAGAACCGCTTTTCAAAAATCTCGGATGTGCAGTTCGGATATGAGTCGCTCAAGATGAAGGACATCACGCTCAGTTATGGCGGAGCCACATTGAATGCGGGGGATGCCGATGTCAAGTTCAAGGCGTTCAACACCCGCTTCATGTTCGGTCTTGGCGGTGCGCCGATAAACACGGAGAAGGTCATTCTCGCCGTCCATGGAACATTCGGATTCAGCATGAAGATAGGCAGCAACACGGAGACCGAATCAGTGACTGTCGACGGAACAAAATATTCGGTGGAGTCGAAAGAGACATTGTTCGGTTTCAATACGTTCCTCGGAGCCAATTGCCAGTGTCAGGTCAAATTGACCGACACGTTCGGTTTGGCAGCGGGATTGCACATGTACACGACTCTTGTGGGATTTGGTGTCGACTCCGTGAAAGTGACGGTCGCTGGGGAGTCCGACTCTGACGCGGAAGGCTACGCCGTGATTCCTGGCGGATTCAATGTCGACTTCAAATTCGGTGTCTGCTGGATTTTGTAAGATTTGAACGAAACGCAAAAAAAGCTTGAGAACCGGTCGATGCCGATTGCTCAAGCTTTTTTGTTCTTTGAATGGAATGCAGTGGCTTTCTTCGTGTTCACGGATTTGTCCTGCAAGATGTTGACCATCATCTGCATCAGCTCCCTAAATATCTTGTCACATTTTGAATTGCCGTATCTCAATGTCGGTTTCTAGGGCTTTGAACTTGCAAAATCGAAATTATATCTTCATAATCTACTTAAAGTGCTAAAAAATCACAGATTAAGTAGATTATAGGGGTGTTTTTATGATTGTTGGACGTAAAGAAGAAATCAAACTTCTTAGAGGCATTGCAAAAGATGACAGATCTCATTTTGTTGCAGTGTATGGTCGTCGCCGTGTTGGAAAAACATTCCTTATTCGAGAATCCTATGATTATGATTTTACCTTTCAGCATGCAGGATTGTCGGCAGGTGGCCTCAAAGACCAGCTTTTCGCTTTTTGTTCATCGTTGAAAGATTCTGGATATTCATTTAAGAGAAAACCGGAAAACTGGCTGGAAGCTTTTGAAGGGGTGAAAGATGTTATACGCAAGTCTCAGACAGAAAAAAAAATTGTCTTTATTGATGAGCTTTCATGGATGGACACTCCAAAGTGTGATTTGATGGTTGCTCTTGAAAACTTCTGGAACGCATTCGCTTCTGCAAGAAAGGATGTAATTCTTATTGTATGTGCTTCTGCAACTTCATGGATGCTTTCAAAGGTAGTTCACAACAAAGGCGGGCTTTATAACAGGCTTACAGACCAGATTAACCTTCAGACTTTTTCGCTCAAGGAATGTGAAGAATATGCAAACGCAAGCGGTCTTGCTTTTACGAGAATGCAGATTCTCCAATATTATATGATTTTTGGCGGTGTGCCTTTTTACTGGAGCTTTTTGAAAAAAGGTTTCAGCATGACTCAAAACATCGACAATATTCTTTTCGCAAAGGATGCTCCGCTCAAAAAAGAATTTGAATATCTGTATGCTTCGATTTTCAAGAATCCGGAAGTCTATCTAAAAATAATTTATGCTCTTGGAACCAAGAAAATCGGAATGACTCGTGAGGAAATCATTGAAAATACCGATATTCCCAATTCTGGTGATTTGACTGTAAAGCTTGATGAGCTTGAAAGCTGCGGTTTTATAAGAAAATATACGGCCTTTGGAATGAAAACAAAGAATTCGATTTTCCAGCTTATTGATAATTTCACTTTGTTTTATTACAAATTTCTGCAAAACTATCCTACTGATGAGCACTATTGGGCAAATCAGGTTAATACTCCTTCCTTGAACAACTGGTTGGGGCTGGCATTTGAAAGAATTTGTCTTGAGCACATAAATCAAATAAAAGTGAAGCTTGGAATTTCTGGTGTTCATACAGAAGTCAATTCCTGGTACTGCAAGGCCGATTCAGAAAAAGGAATATTCGGTTCTCAAATTGATTTGCTGATTGCAAGAGCCGACCAGGTTATCAATATGTGCGAAATGAAGTATTCGGGAACGAACTATGCAATCAAGCAGGAAGAGGACGAAAATATTCGCAAAAGGATAAGCGACTTGATTAACGTGACAAAAACCCGTTGCGCAGTTTTCCCGACGCTGATTACAACATACGGCCTTTCTGACAACGCCTATGCGTCAAATATTCAGTCGGTGGTTACGCTGGATGATTTGTTTGTGTGAATTTGAAATGCCGCCCCCGCGAAGCGACAGTGCGCTCAGCCTGTCAAAATGCGGAGGCGCAAAAAAAAATCGGGAACGAGTTGCTTCGTTCCCGATTGGCGAATGCGATTTCAGATGATGGCTGATTCAATACGGTCAGTCATCTCTTATTTTCTTAGGTTCGATTTTTTTTCAAAATCTACTTTTTGCCGTAGATGATTTTCGCCTTCAAAAGCGGCTTGTTGCCTTTATTCTCGTTGTAAATTTTAATTTTTTTCCAGTCATTCTTGCTTCCGGCATAGTATACGGTTTTGAGCGATGTGCAGTCCTCGAACGCGCGTCTGTCGATAGTCTTAACGCTTTTGGGGATAGTTATGCTTGTCAACGATGTGCAGCCATAGAACGCACGGCTATCGATAGTCGTAACGCTGCTTGGGATTGTTACGCTTCTCAGCGAAGTGCAGCCTTCGAACGCATTGTCGCCGATAGTCGTAACGCTGTCTGGAATGGTTACGCTAGTCAGCGATTTGCAGTAATAAAACGCATAAGATTTTATCTTTATTACACCGTCAATAATTTTAGCATTCTTTATGTTTCTATCAACTCTATCAACAACGGTTCCGCTGTTGGTATAAAGCACCTCGTCTTTTTTAAAAACAGATGAACTTTCAGGGTGAGGAACAATCTTTTCGAATTCACAATTCGCATTTATAGATTCAATATCTTTTGGAAGATATATACTCGCACAAGGGCTTGTACCTAACCACCCCAAATTTTTCATTCCCTCTACTTCGGACAAATCGAGTGTTATGTCAGGCTTATTCCTGTATCTTCTATCCAATGCCTTATCAATATATTCCAAGTCAGAAGCAGAATATGTACCTTTTAGTTTGATTGTTTTTGCACCATGGTCTATTTTCGAAACAATTTCACTCGAACTATACAATAATAATTCCGCCCATGCCTTCTCTGCTGCTATACGTTCTTCTTCGGCTTTTTCTGCAGCAAGTCTGGCTTCTTCTGCTTTCTTAGCGGCGGCAAGCCTAGCTTCTTCTAACGTTTTATCTCTTTCGCGCGCGGCAAGCATTTCTTTTTTGCGCTCATCTGCACCATAGAGAAAATCAACGGAAAGAGAACCGTCATTGAGTGAATCCGCTACAAAAATATGCTTCCATAATTGCTTTGAACCGCAGAAATGAATCGAAACTTTTCTTCCATCTCTGTATTTATCAAAAACTTCTCGCGTACTTACTGGAAGAGTGGCACTGTTAAATGGTACTGCAAAATCTATGCTAGTAGCTCCACTAGGAAAAATTATATTCTGGATGCCTGGTAATCTAAAATGGTAATCTCCAAGCCAGCCAGTTGTGAATTCTCTAATACCGTATGCATTTGAAAAGTCGATGTTCGCATAATTCTTTACTTCTCCTATTGCATCTGACCAATATCTAATTGCCCCTCCGCGTGCATCAAGCCTTCCGCAAATTTTTACAGTATTTCCAGAACCCTTGTTTTTTGAATGAATAGGAACAAGATCGTTAGGAGATTTGCTTATATAAATTGGCATAAGAGAATCTTCTGCATTCTGAACAATTATCTTGAGTTTGCTTGTGTTGATTCCAGAAATTGGGACATGTGAAAAATAAATTTCTTCTATTTCACCTTCACTCCCGTAAATAGGACCATTTGAACCTAATTGATATGTTTCGCCCCAATCACCTTCATTATCAGATGTTATGGAAAATCCTGAGTACGTTGAAGAGCCTATTCCACTACTCTCAAAAGTACCACCTGTTTCCAAGTGGCATAAAACCGAAAGAGATACCGTATAGTTTATTCTTTTTGTAGCAAGTGTGTTATTGTTGCCGTCTTGCAGGCAGACATCAAAGGAATATTTTTCCCCTCCCTTTTTTAGCCAGTTGTTATCTTCTAGTTCGTCGATATAGGTTTTTGGGAATCCGTTTATTTTATCCCCCCAGTTTTTTGCTTCCTCAATCTTTCTGAACTCAAAATCAAGAATTTGCATGATTTCATCATTTTCTTGAGGGCAATACTGTTTAAAATATGGAGCATTCACTTTGAATGTCATCGTATTGTTGTTGTAGTCAAATTCAGTAAGTTCTTGAGGGATGATATTGTCAAAATACCTAAGCTCAAATACAGGTCTATTCGATGCTACAAACTTTGTGGCGGTAGAGAGTGTTTCATCCCATGCACTTTTAAGCTGCATGAGAGCCTGAAGTCTTTCTCCAGAATTGGAAAGGTTCGTGTTTATTCCGTACTTTCCGTCGCCCACTGCATAAAGAGAAGAGTACATGTGCTTTTCTGCATCTGCATTGTTTTTATCCTCTGTAAGCACTTTTAAAAAACAAGTAAGTGCCTCAAGGTTTTTGCCTGCTTTTTCCGCTTTTATCCCCTTAGCAAACAAGTCATCCGCAAATGCAGCCCCCGCCGCGGCAAGCAGCACCGCCGCCGCGACAAATAGTTTTGTCAGTTTCATTTTATGCTCCTGTTGAATTTTTATTTCAGCTCTCTAGAAGTTTGAGCTTTTTGTAAAAATGTAAAAAAGCTCACAAAGAATTTGCGAGCTTTTTTGTGATGAGTAATTATAAGTACAAATCTTTATTTCTCAAAAAAGAAATCAGCCCAAATTATGCCGAAATTGTCCCATTTTATAGCAGCACATGCACAAACGATATATCCCTGACTGTTCATTTTTATATTCAAGTCTGTACCAGAAAATGACATATAGCCATTATCAGAACTCCAATTGAAATCCACATCTTTTGCACCTTCCCAGTACATAGTTCCTGTTCCATTTTCGTTGAGTACAATTTTCGTAGGATAAGCTTTAAGTTTACCAGTGTCATATTTTTTACCATCATATTGACACCTGAACATTGACCATGTACCAGCAGAGTTTTTTACAGCTTTTTCGGCTGCCTGCTTTTTTTGAGCACTGGCTATCAAAGAGTCTGTAGACATTTTTTCCCAAAGATCTGCTTTCTTTTTTTGAATATCGTTCAATCTATAATCAGAACCTACTGTTGCATTATAAGCTTTTGCCTTACACTCAAGAGCTTTTTCTTCGTCGCCCTCTTGCTGGTAAATTTCGCCCAAATACCACAAGGCTTCTATATAGTCATCATTATTTGCATTTTTCACATCTGAAGATTCTGACCAGATTTTTTTTGCTTTGGCATAATCACCTGCTTGATAAGCTTTCATTCCCTTGCCGTATGCATCAATAGTTGACCCTGCCGCAAGTATGCCAAAAATTCCCAAAATCATAAGCATCAACAAATGCTTTACCCAATTTTTTTTAAGATTCATAAAAATCTCCTTTTAGAAAAAAATTATATATAAGGATTCCTACTAAAAGAGAAATCGCTAATACCAGAATATCAATTACATCGAATGTTCCCTCTATCACACCAAATAGTTGCATAAACTCAAATGCGATATTTCCAAAGATAAATGCCAGAGAATAAAATAAAAAAGTTTTCTTCGAATTTTTCCAGACAATACCGAACAGAATTAATGCAGAAACTGCCCAAAGTCCGGTAGGAAGTGAATAAATGCAAAAAGATAGAAAAATTGAACTCGAATTGAATTTTTTCTGTGCAAAAAAGTTCTCAAGTCCGAAACTTTCCAACCATGAAAACATAAAAAGTGTGTGAGGACGATACAAAAGGTAAAGCATTCCTCCTGCAAGAAGTAAAATCATACTCAAAAAGGAAAAGAGAAGTTTTTTATGTCTTACAGGAGAAAGGTTTATCATAATTTTTTAGTGCTCGATTTTCCCATGACCGTTACAGAGTGAGCATTCTACATAACCAATTCCATCGCATTTGAAACATCTTGCACTATTTAAAATGCCAGCCTCTTTACAATAAATAGCAGAGAACTTTGCAAAAGCCATGGCATAAAGTACATGTAGAATACGTTGGTTTATATACATAATCAGTATTTATTAGTTGCGTATATATGCTCAAACTAAAGTAAAGCGAAAGTCTGTCAGCGCATTCATTACACCGCCACTTATTACCCATGCACGATGCTTTGTGAGAAGTTTTGTTTTTTCTTTGTCTTGATAAGTCTCTACAAATACTTCTGTATCGTTTTCAAATGCTTTTTGCAATGCTTCTAGGAGCACTCGTTTTTGGCTGTATGAAAAATCTTCTTGCTGAAGTTCGATGGGATTATTGTTGAATAATTTTATTGTTATCATGATAAAAAACTCCGCATTCTGTACTTTTTTACTTTTCTCTTCTAATCCGATTTTCGAGCGAAGCGCAGAAAATCGGATTAGTGCCGTCTAGTCAACGGCACTAATGGTATACCATTAGTGCGCGCCACGGGCGCGGTCTGGTGGAGCGGAAAAAAAACGAACCTATGGCGATTTTGTACGTTTCAACCGTACAAGTTGCGGATTTTGCCGATTTTGTTTATTAAGGACGAATGATTTCGAACCTGGTTCGGAATGGCGGGAAAAATGGTAGAATCCTTTCGAGGTGCTTTATGGACGAACTAAAAGACAAGAACGGGCTTACCGAAAAAGAATTCCTTGCGCGGTACAGCGACAAAGGGTACGACAAGCCGTCGGTCACGGCGGACATTCTGGTGCTCGGCTCCAACTCGGATTTTTCGGGGTTCAGGATTCTTCTCGTGAAGAGGGGCGGACATCCGTTCCTCGGCTCGTGGGCGCTTCCCGGCGGCTTCGTAAGGAAAGACGAGACGGCGTACCAGGCGGCGGCGAGGGAGCTTTCGGAGGAGACTGGGCTTCAAAACGTGTATCTCGAACAAATCTACGCTTTCACGAACCCCCGTCGCGACCCCAGGACGCGCGTCATGAGCATCGCCTATCTCGCGCTCGTCTGCGGCTTTGAGGATGTGGCGGGAAGCGACGACGCAGCGGATGCCGCGTGGTTCGACATGACCGTGAACGAAAGCGGAATCAGGATTTTCTCGACCGAGCGCGGTGTGGAAATCTTCTATGGAATCGAGCGGGGAATCTTCCAGAACGGAAAAATCCGCTACGAAAACTGGGTCGCGAAAAGTTCTGGCGGTGAAAAACTCGCGTTCGACCACATCGAAATCGTAATCGAATCCCTCCTCAAACTGAAATCGAACTTCTACAACTCCGACCTCGCGTTCAACATGATTGGCGACTTCTTCACGCTTCCGGATTTGCAGTCGCTCTACGAGCTTGTCCTCGGAAAAAAACTCTACAAGACGAATTTCCGCGCGATGGTCGCTGACAAAATTCAGGCGACCGGCGAAAAGCGCAAATCCATGACGAGCGGAAAAATGTCGGCGGAGTATGTCTACGACAGCTCCTCCAGAGCCATGGGGGCAGAAACGAGTTCGGAATGACGAAAAATCGACAAGAGGTGTTATGATGAAACTGTATTTTTCGCTGAAAAATGCTTTCAGCATCTGCACCAAGCCTTCCTCAATGTCGGGCGGTGAGTACGGAGCATTTTGGTGGGGAGGGACGAAGCCGGCTCGGACGGGGCTGGCACAAAGATTCTCCTGCAAAGAGCGTGATATGCACGGACGGAAAAGTCCGTCTGTAAGGGCGCTTGCGTCGCTGACAAACGAAACGGCGCTTTACAATCACATCAAAAAACTCATAACCGACGAAAAAAAATATTAGCACCTTTTACGAAAATAAATTACGAAAATATTTATATGGAAAACGCTAAACATTTGCCCCACTGCTCCGCTTCTCCCTAACAAAAAAGGCGAACTCTTTAAAGAAGAATTCGCCTTGGAAATCGGCTTTTCGGGCAATAGGGCAAAAAGAAATCCGAATTAAATGCCTGCCTATAAAAAAGAGGTCGCAAGAAAACCTGCGACCTCTTATGACGGCTTTTGCCAGCCGTTCTGTTATTGCCCGGCTTGACCGGGCAATCCTTTACACAGCTCCCACCAGGAGGCTACTGTGCCAAGTACGCCTTGTTTGCTCCAAGTGTGCCGGAATATTTGTAGAACCAGACTCCATTTTTGCCATGGCTCAGCACAAGGGCATTTTCTACGGTAGTTTCGCTGTCGCTTCCGGTAAGCAGGCTGTCGTAGTTTGCTTCGGTGGTTGTCTTTGTGAGCGTTACATTTTTGCCGGTTGCCTTCAGGATTACGCCTTCGCCCGCCTTTATGACATTGCCTTCAGCTTTTTGCAGCGTAAGCCTTCCGTCTGCATTTGCTGTGGCATAGTAGACCTCGCAGTCAGCGGTGTAACTTGTAGTGCTGTCGTAGAATGTGGCATAGTATGTGCCTGTGGTAGACGGATCTGCTTTGGCAG
>ERZ842401.8362-NODE-8362-length-10199-cov-5.345623_pt1 | contig 10199 bp, 13 predicted proteins | sample MGYA00521270_ERZ842401 | MGnify/ENA primary metagenome ERZ842401 (study PRJEB31892, sample SAMEA3878208) | bioreactor metagenome | biome: Moose rumen | place: Sweden | collected 2011-10 | study: EMG produced TPA metagenomics assembly of the PRJEB12797 data set... | reverse complement strand
TATAATAAAAGAAATAAATATTATTATTGGTACGGCTGCACCAATACACAGACCTATAAGATAATGCTTATACGTCGTTAACTTATTTATGAAGCTCCGCCCCTTCTCTTCCTCTGCAATCTCATCCTGTTTCCTGAGTAGCTTTAATTCTTCAAGAGCATCTTTGCAGGAATCACACTCATTTAGATGAAATTTCACAGCTTCTTCTACAGACTCTGAGAGCACTCCATCTAAATATGAGGGGAGCAAATCTTTAATTATTTCACAAGCTATTTTTTTCATCATATTATCCCATTAATAAAAATGAACGTTATTACCGTCAATAACACTATCGCAATAACTAGATAAACCAAGACTACAAGTGCCATTTTGTTGGCTGGGCGTAACCTTGAAGACTTTTTTCCCTGCTTCATAGCCTCATATATTTTGCTGCATTTCTCGCATTCATTTATATGATTCTTCACAAAGTCATTTGTTTCTACGCTACATTTTCCTTCTATAAAAATTGTAAGAAGGTCAGTTGCTAAATCACATTCAAAATTATTCATACTTTATTCATCTCCAACCATCAGTTTGTAATAATCTGTCTCGGTAGTCGCATTAAAGCCGTCTAGTAGATATTCTTTAGGAATATATTTTTCGTACTCAAGATCCATAAAATAATTGCAGAATATTTGCTCGCCGTAGATAATTCTATCCTTCCCATCAGTTAATGCATATACAAAACCTTGGTACGAATCTGCATTTACTGCTAGAAGTTCATAAGTTTTTTCTTCTTCAACGCAATAATATCCAATGTATTCTGTTGACTCATACTCTTTGAGCCGCTTTAGCTCTTTCTTATAATCATCTGCATCATAGTCTATCACCAGATAACCCAAATATTGCGCATCAAAGGGATTATAATAAACCATCTTATAGTCTACGACATTCATATCATCTGTGATGTCTTTAGGCCAGATGGTTTCATCCATTCCCCACTTTGTCCATTGGGTATCAACGCCTTCCTCATAGGCGCCATTAGAAAAATTCATAAACTCATGATAACGGGATATATCATCGTATTCTTCGACTGGAGACAAGGCCGAAGAGGCAATCAATCCTCCTGCAACAACAATCACAACAAACACACGCCAACATGCTACTACAAGTCCTACAATGGTCGCAATCGCTATTCCATGATCAATTTCTTATTTTTTATTATTTTCTCCAACACTCCCGTAACATACAAAGTAATGACAGCCATTATTACTAGTGCTATTAATGTTACTATCAGTACACTATAATCAATTGATTCCTTGCTCGCTGTCTGAAGTAATATCGATACAAGCAATGTCAAAACACCAACAAAACTTATAATCTGGATACTTTTCAATAGTTTGCTCTTTTCTTCTCCTGCATAAGCCTCCATATGCTTGGCAACTTCCCGCACTTCATTATCCATAATCTTGCTTTTCCTTTCCCCGTCAATAATCTCTCTGATGTCAACACCGTAGAAATCTGCTATTTCAACTAACAATGAAATGTCTGGCAGATTACTTCCGTTTTCCCACCTAGAAATTGTTCTACAACTAACATTGAATTTTTCAGCTAGTTGCTCCTAATATGAAATTGAACTATGCATATTTTCCCTTTAACCAAGACTTACATGTGTATAGAAAGCTAATAAATCATGCTTCTAAAAGCATTAGTAAATACTATAATGTATTCCCTTTTTCTCCTCAAGATTTTCATAATTCAAAGGTCTAAATTCCTCATCTAAAAAATCCCAGTTCTCTACAAAAGTGTGACATACATATATAATCATATAGTTTTTTTCATCTAATAGGGCATATTCAAAAGTATAGGGGTAGTCATAAGCAGTAACCACTGCCGGATAAGAAAACTCATCTTCATTGTAATACGAATGCTTACCATCTTCCGTAATTAGCAACAACCGCCTTTTCTCATTCTCAAATTCCGACTCTGAATATTGTTTGATATTATATACTTGATGTTTAGTTGACAATCCATAATTCTCATCGTAAAAATATGTATTTTCGTAATATGATTCTTGTTCGGGGAAAATTAGCATCCCAGAATGCGCTTCTGCTAAATCATTTTTTACTTCTGCTATATGGCTATATACTTCATTGGGATTGTTTGTTTCGTATATTTGAAGATTATCTACAATACACGCGCATCCAGTTAGTAATGCAAAAACTAATCCTAATATCAAAGTTTTTACTCTTTTTAGCATAGCTCACCCCTAAAATGCATTTGGTCCTATTACATAAAATGCATCATATATCATCCAACGTTCTATTCCCATTTCCTTTTTTGTATCTCGACCATTATTTACATTAATTCCATCTTCTAGTGATTGCACAATCGAAGATGCTTTTGAACCAATTGCGCCTCCCGCCTTAGACAATATACTTGCAACAGTCTGACCTCCTTTGTAATGTAATACAGCATGAAAATATATTTCAGCGCCTAAATCATAAACAGAAATATTGTTCCATTTGTTATTAGCTCTATAGATGCCTGTTGCATCTGTTCCTCATTTATTCTTTTATAAGGTTGTTTAAAGATATAAACCAGAATAATACTTACGCCAGTCAGAAACAAAATCACAACAAATAACTTTGTATTCATCTGAAATAAAATTAATCCAGACACTACAGCCATTGAAATATCCATTATTAAAGATAACGCTATACTAGTAAAAATGTTCTTTATGGTAAACGCATCAGAAAATCGTGTTGTAATATCACCAGTTTTTCTGGTCGAAAAGAATTTCATAGGAAGATTATATATGTGCTCAAAATATCCGAGCATTAACGGAATATCTATTTTGATTGACAGATGCATCAATATCCATTGCCGTATGAAACTAATTGTAGTCGATACCAGTGAAACTATAAAAAATACCGCCAACATTATTTTCAATACATCATTTTGTTGATAGGGCAATATTTCATCATATATGACATTATTAAAAAGTGATGTCACTATCCCTAATATAGTTGTAATCAAAGATGCCAAAAATGCATAAATAAAAAGCTTCTTGTGTGGCAACAAGAGCTTTATATAACTATCGAGAAGTTTACCACCATCCACTTTTCCTTTCTCGAATTCGTCTGTAGGCATCAATAGCAATAATGTTCCAGTAAACTGTTTGTAAAAATCTTCCGTTTTAATTCTTAATAAGTCCTTTGCAGGATCACCTATCACAATATATTTTTTGTTTTTCTTAAAAATGACTACGAAATGTGATAGACCTTCTTTGGTTACTACATTTGCTATACACGGTAGTGTAAACTCACTCAAAAATCCTTCCTTTTCTACTTTTACCGCTTGCGAAATAAATCCAAGTTTCTCGGCACAGTTGGCTAGTCCTAAAAGATTCGTACCTTTTATATCCGTGCCCATAATGTCGCGCAGCTTGGTTATGGTTGTTTCTTTTTTGTAGTGTAAACAAACCATTGCCATACACGCTGCTGCGCAATCAGTTTGGTCATGTTGCTTAATAAATGTATAACGCATATTTTTCCTTTTGTTCTTGTATAATTATCACCTATTGATTGGAGGTGTGAATATTCTCCAGTCAATGAAATCAAGCCCGTATATCATTTATTTTCCCTTCTTTCTATTATTTTCAATATCAATTATTTGCTTATGCAAACAAAAAAGCAATCAGTATTCCATAAACAACGTCTTTTGTTCATGAACTACATCTGATTGCTTTTTTCTATAATAATATTTCAACATTGAATGAACCATCGATTGAATTAATGCTTAGGGTTCCATTATATTTTTCAACAACTCTTTCCACATTTTTTAGACCATATCCATGATTTAATCCATCATCTTTTTCAGTCTTTTGGGATTGAAAATCTTTTACTTGTCCAGATTTGTTTTCTATCCAAATACGCAATAGACCATTGTAAATAGCCACTTCAATATTTATCCATGGTTCGTTATCTAAAATCCTTTCAGATTCCTCAACTGCATTATTCATTAAATTATAAAAAATTGAACTAAGATCATATATGTTTATTGACGTAATATCCTTTGGTAAACATCCTTTTACATTTAAACTTATTCTTTGACTTTTACACCTTTGTGCCAGAGGATTAATAATTGCATCAATTATGCCATTTCCTGTGTATACATTTCTGTTATTGATATCAGCTTCTTCAGTTATTCTTGACAAATATTCTTGACCCTTAGTCAGGTCCCCTTCCTGGATGCACTCATTTAGCGCTTGCAGGTGGCCTTTCAAATCATGTCTAAAACGAGCTATTTCCTGATTGTTATTTTCAATGCTTTCATAATATTTTTTTTGAAGAATTAGGAGTTCTTCATTAAGCCTATATTTATATTCTAGAGCACTTCTTTTCCGCTCTGTTCTAATCAACCAAATAATCACAATCATTGGAACCATACATGATATAGAGGTTCCCATTCCAATATAATTAAGCAATGCGCCTTTATATACCGTTGAAATTGTTTGAACACTACCTATTAAAACAATTGAACTTGTAACTACCGCCGTTATTGCTATATAACATTCAATTCCAATGTTACTGTCAGTATCCTCATTGCTCTTTCTAATTATTAAATAAATTAGCATCATTATTACTAAAACAATAATTTCGATAACAAACGTCCATTTCATAGAGTCTAAAAAGACAAATACTGGTCTTTCTTTAACAATTGCAATAACATATAAAGGAACTATTCCCAAAAACGAAGTAGTTGTAACAACCAGCACATATTGATAATATTTGACTAACTTTTTATCCTTGATTAATAACAACGGAAGCATTAACTGAGTAAACACCGAAACATCATATGAACTCTTAGGGCCTTTAGTAAAACACATTACACTGTGAATCAATAGCATCAATACGAAAAATAAAATATATTTCTGTTTATTTGCAGTTGTATGTTGATTGAAAATTATTCTATATCCTAAGCAATACGAACCACTCTGTAGAAACACACAGCCAATTAGCATTAAATACCCAATCATAACCTTCTCCTAATCCTCATCAATCTATAGTCTTTCAATTTATCGTCAAAATCCTTCTTATATTTTCGCCCAACTGGGATGTTGGCATTTAATTTATTTAATAAAATATCCTTCTTAACTTCCGAAACATATTCCGCATTTACGATAAACGATTTATGGGTACGTATAAAAATCTTATTATCTAACATTTTCTCAAATTCGCCTAATTTTTTAGATGACAAGTATTCTTTTGTTTCGTTCCCGACATTGACATATATCTTTGTATAGCTTCCCTCAGCCTTTAGATATACAATATCCTCACAACTTATATATTCCTTACTATTGCCAACTTGTACCTCTATTACAATGTTTTCTCTAAATTCATCCATCATAGAATTTAATATTTTGTCTATTCTAGCTTCGTCTATAGGTTTAGGGATGAACCCAATTGTTTTAATACTGAATGTGTCAAATATACTTTCCGTATGACTACTAACAAAAGCAATTCGCCAAATTTTTTTCTCCTGCATGAGTATGTTTAATGCCTCAATCCCGTTTAAGCCACTCATTTCTATATCTAAAAAAAGCAATTGTATCATTCTATTATCTGGATTTGCACAATAATCAATTATTTCATTACCGTCCAGAAATTTTACATAAGATATGATGCTGTATCATAAATCTTGACAACTTATTCTCGTATATTTCAATATAAATATGGAGAATAAGGAGGTGCCAAAATGGCCAAACAAAAACGCTACGACTTGGACTTTAAAATCCAAGCTGTAAAACTTGCTAGAGAGATTGGTATTAACAAAGCAGCAAGAGAATTAGGTATTGCTGCCAGTACACTAAATGGATGGAATATGGCGGCTAGACAGGGTAAAATTGACCTAGGTCCAGATTCCAAAACTCCTCAAGAGGCAATGTCTCTTGTTGAAGAGCTAAACACTCTAAGAAAACAGAACAAGGAGCTTGCAAGGGAAAATAAACGCCTCAAGGAAGAAAATGACATCCTTGCTGATGCAACAGCTTTTTTCGCAGCGAGCCGTCGGAAGTCAACAAAAACGAACGATTAAAGTTCATAGCACTTAGAACAGAGGACGGCACAATCAAGGGAAAGCTTTCTATATACTGTCGTGTTCTAGAGATATCTAGGCAAGCCTTTTATGATTATCTGGAACGCAAAAATTTAGTTTGGAAATATCAATATATCGCAGATGAAATGTATGCAATCCTAGAAGAGGATTTATACAATGATACCTACGGTAGATACCGCATGTATCAGGCTTTAAAACTGAGACATGAAAATGATACTGATTTTTATATTCCAAGCGAAAGAACCATATACAGAATCATGCAAGAGATAGGGATATCTCATCGTCCACGTCGCAAGCCTAATGGTATTACAAAAGCTGATAAAAATGCTAGAAAGTCTGATGATAAAATCAAGAGAAACTTTAAATCAGACATTCCATGTACTAAATGTGTTACTGATATATCAGAAATCAAGGCTAAAGATGGAAAGCTATATGTCTCTGCAATCTTTGATTGCTTTGACGCTGCTGTTGTTGGTTTAGCCCTTGATACTAACATGAAGGCACCTCTTGTAGTTCAGACATTAGATAATGCCTGCAAAGCTTATCCTGAGCTTAAAGGTGCTATAATTCACTCAGACAGAGGTACACAATACACTAGCGAGTTATATCGTGATGCCATCAAAAAATACGATATAGACCAAAGCATGAATAGTGATGGCGGTAGGTGTCATGACAACGCTCGCTGTGAGAGCATGTGGGCTCGCATGAAGGAAGAGCTCTTTTACTCAAGAAATATAAAGACTACAGACTATACTGTTGCTGAGCTTAAGGTTATGGTCTGGAGATACTTTATGAGCTACTGGAACAATCGAAGGATATGTTCCTCTAATAAAGGATTACCACCTATGATCAAGAGGCAACGCTTCTATGCTGTCTCTGAGAGGATGGCTGCATAGCTTCGTTTATATACGAGTTTATTTTGTAAAGTAATATTGACAATATCAATATTTTAAAATCTTCGCAAAAAAAATCGTTGCAAAATTTCTCCAGAACAGTATGAATACTAGAATCGTCATCACAAATTCCAATTGTAATATTTTTTCCCATTCGACATTTCCTTTCAACATTTTACATACTACTATAAATGAATATCACGCTCAACAGTCTACATCGTTCTCTACACTTTTCTTAAAATTAAAGAGTTCGGAATAAATCCGAACTCTTTAAACTTTTCATCAAATTTGTAAATTACCTGTTTTTGATTTCTAATTGCCTACGTTATTTTGAATCCCATACCTTGAGCTTATCTTCAATGTTCCTTTCATAGATGCTTGGTACAAGTTGAATGTTCCTCCCAGGTACACTTATAAAAAGTTCAATATGATTTGATAATAATCCCATACGAATTAATCTTATATATTCTTGATTATTATGCTCATATTTCTTTTGAAATTTCCCCTTTTTAATTAAGATATATCTATTCTCTTTAGATATTTCTACGTCCACTGTGAAAAATTTCACATATGATAGCCCCCATAGTGCAATAAAAAGAACAACAAATGGAGAACAATACTTTAACAACCAAGCATTTATTATGTCGCATTCTTCTAATAATAGATAGAACAAAAATGCAATCAAGACTGAACAAATTCTTTTTAATAAGACGCGCTCACAATTTATATTTAGTTTCATCTATTTGCCTTTTCGGACTGTGACATCACCTATACTAAAAATATTATCATATTGCACAATTGCCGTTACATATGTATCATATGAGTACTTCTCACATAGGCTTTTCCCATAGGCATACATTTCTGCATTATGCTGACAGATTTGAGCTGGAATAATTCCAGAAAAGTTTATCCCCGAAATAGATGCAGCATAAGCAATACTCTGCAATTGAAATGCATTTTTTAACACTCCGAATGTATTGGCTAGCGTTCCTGCCTTATTATAATATGTTTTAGTACGCCCTCCTTCTACATAAGTCATTTCATTTTTGTCTACCAGAGTGTAATTCTTTGGCATTAGTAAATATTCTTTTCCTTGTGCTTGCATATACTATCTCCTCTCAAATAGTTTTTGTTCTACAATGCATTGTATAGTTTATTATTATCTCCATAATGTCTAAAAAGCAATCAACATCCCATGAACGCATTATATTTCCCACAAACGGTATTCAATTCCCGTTTGTGGGAAATATATGCTGTTCATGAATATCTGCTTGATTTCTTTTATTCTAATATAGAATAATTATTTTAATAAATGCATTTATTTATACAAAATCCATGTAACTATTCAGCTAAATGCATGCGATTGCATTATGAGTAGGAGGAGATTATGTCCCGAAAGAAAATAATATTGTTAAAACTTGGTTTAGTCACCGTTTATTTAATTGTCGCATATATTTTTAATTGTTTTTCCATAAAATCAGCTTTAATCTACTATGCAATACTTACTCTGATTTTATTTGATAAAAATTGTGAAAAAAATTATTGGAAGAATACTAGATTTTTTTATGTGACTATTTTAATTTGTATAATTGGGTTAGTAATGATTTTAATTGGAAAGTTCTTAATGTCTAATAATTATTTGATTTTGATTGGTGCTTTCTTGTTCTCGCCTATGTTTTCCGGATTGCTAATAAAAGAGATTTCAGAATCAATAAATTACTACAAAAAAATAATATTTGATAAAGGATAATCATTCGTTTATTTTTCTGCATGCATAAAGTCAATCGAGTAGGAGGCTAACCATTAATTGATTAGCCGACCTCTCACACCACCGTACGTACGGTTCCGTATACGGCGGTTCCTTAGTTTTCACATACTACTAGATAATAGTCGAGCATAGATGTATATCCTAGCTTGGCTATTATTTTGTTTGAAAAGATTTGGTTAAGCACTTGTGCCATTCTCCAATACCCTTTCCTACTATTGGCTAGTTCAAGAGCTCTCCAATGCTCAAGTTTTAATGCCCTAAGCATTCTGTATTTCGTTTTTACTTTCTTCCATTGTTTCCAATAGACTGCCCTTATTCTTCTCCTTGCCCACTCATCTGTTTTCTCAAGAAGTTTCTTCATGTCTGCAAGCTTGAAGTAGTTTACCCAGCCCCTTACAAACTGCCTATACTTTTCTTCTCGTTTAGTATTGCTCATGCCATTGTTTCTGTCAGTGAGGTTTCTTATTTTGTCCTTCATCTTGGCAACAGATTTAGGATGTACTCTAAGTCGGCATATCCCCTTGAATCTATAAAAGCTGTAGCCAAGGTATTTAACATTGCTGATATGAGCAACTACAGTCTTTTGTCTGTTAACCTTAAGGAATAATTTATCCTCAATGAACGGAATGATATTTTCTAAGGTTCTTTGTGCACTTTTCTTGCTCTTGCAGAAAATCATGCAATCATCAGCATAGCGGACAAATCTATGTCCTCTGCGTTCAAGTTCCTTGTCCAATTCATTCAACATGATGTTGCTAAGAAGCGGACTAAGTGGTCCACCCTGTGGCATTCCTACCTCTGTCTTTTCAAACACCCCATTTGCAAGTGCTCCTGCGTTAAGATATTTATGTATAAGTGAGATAACTCTGCCATCCTTGATGGTTCTAGACAACACCTCTATCTGCTTGCTTTGGCATACGGTGTCGAAGAACTTTTCTAAGTCCATATCAACCACGTATACATAACCATCGTTTACATTCTTTTGGCATTGTCTTAGGGCATCATGTGCCCCTCTTTTAGGGCGAAAGCCGAAACTGTTCTCTGAGAATTGTTTCTCATAGATTGGTGTGAGTTCCTGCGTTATTGCTTGTTGTACAACTCTGTCAACAACTGTGGGAACCCCTAGCTTTCTGTACTCGCCTTTGTTTTCCTTAGGTATTTCTACCCTGCGAACTGGGTTCGGCTTATATTTTCCTACCCGTATCTCTTGGATTAAGGTATCCTGGTTTTCTCTTAGGAAGGGTAAAAGTTCATCTACCTGCATGCCATCAATTCCTCCAGCTCCCTTGTTAGATTTTACGCGCTTATAGGCTGTATTTAGATTGTCTTTGCGTAAAATCAAATCCAACAAGTTGTTCGTCCAATAGTCTGTGATGACACCGCTCTTTTCAGTAATCTTAGAGTAGTCGAACACTTCTGCATACTCTTTCTGTTCCGCA
>ERZ842401.8361-NODE-8361-length-10200-cov-3.496895_pt1 | contig 10200 bp, 8 predicted proteins | sample MGYA00521270_ERZ842401 | MGnify/ENA primary metagenome ERZ842401 (study PRJEB31892, sample SAMEA3878208) | bioreactor metagenome | biome: Moose rumen | place: Sweden | collected 2011-10 | study: EMG produced TPA metagenomics assembly of the PRJEB12797 data set... | reverse complement strand
CGAATGTTCTTTCGCGAATCGGATAAAATCCCAGACGATCAGAAAGTAATTGTCATAGCCCATTGCGTGGATCGTCGAGAGCTCGTGTTCAAGGCGCGCGCGAATTTCTGCATTGACATTCGGATAGCGCGCGGCAAGTCGCTCGAGGCAAAGTGCGCGGAGATAAGTCGCGGCATTTGAATACGGCGCGGGCAGTTCGTAATGCGGCAGTTTCATGCGATTGAATTCGAAATCGACATTGCAACGCGCGGCAATCTCGAGCGTGTTTTCGATCGCTTCCGGCAGTTCGGGAAACAGACTCGACATCTCTTCCGGCGACTTCAAATAATAATCGTCGGAGTTGAATCGCAGGCGCGTCTCGTCGTCGACGGTCGAGTTTGTCTGAATGCAGAGCATGATGTCGTGAAACGCGGCGTCCTCGCGATTGACGTAATGCACATCGTTGGTTGCAACGAGTTTCAGATCGTTTCGCCGCGCGAGCTCGACAAGCGATCTCGTCACTTGCGCCTCTTCAGGCAAGCCGTGATTTTGTATTTCGAGGAAGAAATTCTCGCGCCCGAAAATGTCGATGTATTCATTGACGAGCTCGTCCGCGCGATTGAGATTGCTTTTGAGGATCGCGCGCGGGATTTCACCGGCGACGCATGCCGAAAGCGCAATCAAGCCGCCATGATACTTGCGAAGCAGTTCTTTGTCAACTCGCGGTTTGTAATAAAAGCCTTCGGTATTCGCGCGCGAGATCAATTTGACGAGATTGCGGCAGCCGAGATTGTTTTCGGCGAGCAGGATCAAGTGATGATTTTTGATGCCGTCGACTTCTTCACGGAGCCTTCGATCGGTCGGAGCCAGATAGACTTCACAGCCGATAATAGGTTTGATTCCGAGCGTCCGCGCGGCTTTGTAGAATTTGACGATGCCGTAGAGATTGCCGTGATCGGTGATGGCGAGCGAGTTCATGCCGAGTTCTTTCGCGCGTTGCAGAATTTCTTTGACGCGTCCGGCACCGTCAAGCAGACTGTACTCGGTATGGACATGCAAATGCACAAAGCCCGACATGAACCGTCACCTCCGTTGATTGTTTTTTTATGCCGTCAAACTTCCATGATGATCGGAAGGATCATCGGACGCCGCCGCGTTTTGTCGAAGAGATATTGCGCCAGCGTGTCTTTGACGCTCAATTTGATCGTCGTCCAATCCGTCATCTGCTCGTTCTCGCAGAACTTCAGAATTTGTTGCACTTTGAGTTTTGCTTCGTACATCAACTCTTCCGATTCTCGGACATACACGAAGCCGCGCGAGACGATATCCGACGAGTTTGACAGGATTTTGCCCGACTCGCGATGTATGGTGATCACGACGATCAAAATGCCGTCTTGAGATAATTGCCGTCGATCTCGCAAGACGATATTTCCGACGTCGCCGACGCCGAGCCCGTCAACCATGACGATGCCGCTCGGCACCCGCCCGTTGATCTTGCCGGAGTGGCGCGTGAATTCAAAGATACTGCCGTTTTCGCCGATCAAAATATTTTCCTTCGGCATGCCCAGTTCCATCGCCAATTTCGCATGCGTCACCAGATGATGATACTCGCCGTGCACCGGAATGAAATACTTCGGGCGGATCAGATTGTGCATGAGTTTCAGTTCATCCCGCGCGGCATGCCCCGAAACATGAATTCCGTCCGCGCGGCTGTAAATGACATTCGCTCCGAGCCGCATCAGATTGTCGACGATCTTTGCCACGAGCTTTTCGTTGCCGGGGATCGGCGTCGCGGATATGATCACCGTATCGCCCGGCACGATGCCGACCTTGCGATGATCGCTCATCGACATTCGAGTCAATGCCGACATCGGCTCGCCTTGACTGCCCGTCGTCACGATCACGATCTCATTCGCTTCGTAATCGTAAATCTCGTCGACATCGATGATGGCACCTTCCGGCGCGTGAATGTAGCCGAGCTCGAGCGAAATGTTGACGACATTTACCATGCTCCGCCCGAGTATCGCAACCTTGCGTCCGTACTTGACGGCGTAATCGATTGCTTGTTGGATTCGGTGGACATTGGAGCTGAAGGTTGCAACTATAATTCTTCCCGGGGCATTGCGAAATTCCCGATCGAACGCCGCGCCCACGGATTTTTCGCTCGGCGTGTGACCTTCCTTTTCCGAGTTCGTCGAGTCCGCCATCAACACCAAAACTCCGCGACTGCCGAGTTCGGCAAAGCGTTTGAAGTCCGTCATTCGCCCGTCGATCGGAGTGTAATCGAATTTGAAATCGCCGGTGTGGACGATGGTTCCAATCGGAGTTCGGATTGAAATGCCGACCGAATCCGGAATCGAATGATTGACGCGCAAAAATCCGATCGTAAAACAACCGATCGTGATGTTCTCGCCCGGCGTCGCGACTTTCAAATTCTCCGAACTCACGCCGTTCTCTTTCAACCGTCCGCTCAAAATCCCGAGCGTCAATTTCGTTCCGTAAACCGGCACCGACAATTTTTTCATGATGTAAGGCAACGCGCCGATATGATCTTCATGCCCGTGCGTGAGCAGGATCGCCTTTAAGCAACTCTGATTTTCGATCACGTAGCTGATGTCGGGAATGACAAGATCAATTCCGAGCATTTCTTCCTCCGGGAACATGAGACCGGCGTCTATCATGATCATCTCTTCGCCGAAGCGAATGATCGTCATGTTTTTTCCGATTTCTCCGAGACCTCCCAGCGGAATGATCTGCAATTTGTTTTCTATCCGCAAAATAAACCACTTCCTCAAAACATTTTTAGTCCGAACAATTCAAGTCAAAAACATTCTACATTTTATTTTCAGTCTCGTCAAATGTTTTTGGTTGAAAATTAAACGGCGATATGAAATAATGATTTTCGACAATCGAGATCGGAAGGAGCCGGTGAATGAACAAAGACGCATTGAAGATTTTGGAGTACGATAAGATCAGGCAGCGATTGGCGGAATGCGCGTCTTGCAATTTCGGAAAGGACTTGGCGCGCGCGCTCGAGCCGTCCGACGACGAAGAAGAGATCGAAACGCGACTCGCCGAGACGACCGAAGCCGTCAAAATGTCCGCGCTGTCGAGCCCGCCGCTCGGAGGCATCGTCGACATCCGCGAGATCATTCGCAAGATCAAACTCGGAAGGATCGCGGAATCGATCGAAGTGCTCGACATTCTCAACACCATGTATGCGATGCGCGAAGTCAAGGCGTATTTCAAAGAGTCGGAGCTCGAAGTGCCGCTGTTGAAGGAGCGGGCGCGAGAGATCGAAATTCTCGGCAATCTCGAGCGGCAACTCGAAAACGCCGTCGACGAGCACGGAATGATCCGAGACGACGCGTCGGTCGAGCTCCGGCGCATTCGTCAACAACTCCGCGCGGCGCAATCGAAGATCAAAGAGCAGCTGTCGTCAATTCTGCACAACGCCGGATATCAAAAATTCTTTCAAGATGCGCTGGTGACGATGCGCGGCGATCGTTATGTCATTCCGATCAAAGCCGAATATCGGCGGGAATTTCCCGGGCTGGTGCATGATCAATCGGCGAGCTCGGCGACGCTTTTCATCGAGCCGATGGTCGTCGTCGAATTGAACAACGACATTCGGCAATTGGAACTGGACGAGCGCAACGAAGTCAATCGAATACTCCGCCTTCTCTCGGAGTCGATCAGAAAGAGCGCGGACGTGTTGCTCGAAAACGCGGCGATCCTCGCGCACGTCGACTTCACGTTTGCAAAGGCGAAGCTCGCGCAGTCGATGCGTGCCGTCGAGCCGCTCGTCAATTCCGTCGGCAGAACTTTGTTGAAAGGCGCGCGGCATCCGTTGATCGATCCGAATACGGTCGTGCCGATTGATCTCGAGCTCGGAACGCGATTCAAGATGCTGTTGATCACCGGACCGAACACGGGCGGAAAAACCGTCAGCATGAAGACGCTCGGCTTGCTGTCATTGATGGCGCAATCGGGCTTGTACATTCCTGCCGAAAACGGCTCCGAGTTGGCGGTGTATCAAAATATCTACGCGGACGTCGGAGACGAACAATCGATCGAACAATCGCTGTCGACCTTCAGCGCGCACATGACAAATCTCGTGTCGATTCTCAATCGGGTGGAGCGCGGGGATTTGGTTTTGCTCGACGAACTCGGCGCGGGCACGAACCCGGAAGAAGGCGCGGCACTGGCAATGGCAATTCTCGAGCGACTGATCTCAATCGGCGCGTCGACGCTCGCGACAACGCATTATTCGGAGCTGAAGAGTTTCGCGTATTCGACGGACGGGATCGAAAACGCCTGCGTCGAATTCGACATCGAAACGCTCAAACCGACTTACAGAGTGTTGATCGGAATTCCGGGCGCGAGCAACGCGTTTGCAATCAGTTCGCGGCTCGGCTTATCCGAATCGCTGATCCTTCGCGCAAGGCAATTGGTTACGGCGGATCACGCGAAATTCGAGGACATCGTGAGCGCGCTTGAAAACGAGCGGCTGATTTACGAGCAGAAGAATGCTGACATGGTCGAGCGGCAGGAGCGGATTCGGCGAATGGAACAGCGCGTCACGGACATGCGCGACGATTTGAATAAGAACCGCGCGGAGATCATTCGCAAAGCGCGCGAGCAATCGGCGGAATTGGTACGTCGGACGCGGCGCGAGTCTGAAGAGATCATTGCGGCGTTGAAAGAGCAGTTTGACGATCTCGGCGTGAAACGTCGGCAACAGGCAATTCAAGATGCGCGCGAAAAGCTCCGCGCGGCGGAATTGGAGTCGATGCCCGGGATTTTATCGCAGAAAGTCGGGCGGCGGATCGATCGGCAAGACATTCAACCCGGCGATACGGTTTATGTCGGCAAGTTGGATCAGAAAGGTTCCGTGCTGTCGATCGAAAAAGACGGAAAAGAATTGACGGTGCAGATCGGGGCGTTGCGGACGACCGTCAAATTGAAAGACTGCCGATTTGTCTCGCATGGTTCTCAATCGGAAGATGCGCCCGAATCTCGGAAAAAACCTTCCAATGCGCTTTTGGCAAAAATGGCGACGGTTCGGCGCGAGCTCGACGTGCGCGGAATGCTCGTCAACGAAAGCGAGTCGATTGTCGAGAAGTTCATCGACGACGCGGCAATTGCCGGTTTGCGCCACGTGCTGATAATTCATGGCAAGGGCTCCGGCGCATTGCGCAAAGGCATTCATGATTTTTTGCGGCATAATCGGAGTGTGGCGTCGTTTCAATTGGCAGATACGGACGAAGGGGGAAGCGGCGCGACTTTGGTCGAAATCAACTGATGAAGATACACATATTTATTGATGCCGAAAACATCCCGGCAACGAATGCGCTCGAGACTTACGACATACTCCGCGAGAGCGGCGCGTGTCAATGCGACGTTGTCGGAAAAGAAGACACTCTGCCGCCGGCGTATATCAAACGGCGCAGCAAGAAATTCCGCATTCACAATTGCGATTACGGCAAGAATTCGGCAGACATGTATTTGACCGTGATTGTCGCGAAGGCGATTTACGAAGAAACGGACACGGATATATTGGCGATCATCTCGAACGATCGGGATTTTGCGCCGATCATTCAATTGGCGGTCGAAAAGCAGAAGCAGGTGCTGTTGCTCGGATTGGAAGCACAAGCGCAGGGCTTGGCGAATTCATTGGAGCGAATGAACATCGACGAAGATTTTCTGACGCTCGGAACCATCGACAGCGCGCCGCCGAGCGATTCGGTCAAGGTTGAAGACTTGCCGAGCGGGCTTTTCGAGTATTATCGGAAGCATTACAAGGGCGCGACGATTTTCGTCAAGCGCGGCGATAAGCTCGTCGAGTTGCCGTTCATTGACGGCATGCACGCCAATCAATTCATCGATCTGATGCGTCGATTCGGCGTGTGGTCGAAAGCGCAGAAGATTGAAGACGAGATCGGCTCGCTTTTCATGAAGATCGTCAACAACCGCGTTCGGTTTTTGGAGGCGGAAGAACTGTCGAAACCGCCGACGCATCCGAAGATCGATCGGCTGCCGGAGGATCTGAAGAAATTCTATCGGGAGAAATTCGCGGGCGATACGATCTTTGCAAAGCGCGAGAATTTGATCGTCGAATTGCCGTTCGTGAACGGGATGCATCTCGGGCGATTTACTCAGCTGATGCGGCATTTCAAAATCTGGTCGAAGGGGCAGAAATTGCCGATGACGCTCGCGCGGCTCGAGGAGCTCGGCTTGCAATTGAAAGGCGATTACATATTCTACGACGAATAGCAGGATTGCGGGCGGGCTTGTCGAATGTGTTTTTTTGTAAATGAAAGGGGTTTTTAATTATGGCAACAGAATTCATCGTCGAGAAAGTCAAAGAAATGATGGCGGCACCGTCGTGCTACGCGGGTTTGAAAGACAAAGCGCAGGCTTGGCTCGATGCGCGCGGCTCGATCAACGAGAAGGCGGCGGCTTCGGAACTGCTTGCGGAGATTGAAGCGAGCATCACGCCGATTGACGGTCTGGTGGCGTTTGCGCATTCGGAGCATGCAAAAGAGATTTTCGGAGCCGAGGGCGTCAAAAAATTCGCGGCGCATGCGGACGAATTGAAGGCGTCGGGAGCAAAATTCTGCGATTGCGGAGCTTGCAAGCCCGGGCAGGAAATTCTCGCGCATAAAGACGAATTTTAATCCGCGCGGAGTTTTCGGATATGAGCAAAATTCTTTTCATCGACGTCGACGGCACGTTGACAAATTACGAAAATCAAATTCCGAATTCGGCGGTCGAGGCAATCCGCGCCGCGCGGGCGAACGGGCATATAATCTGTCTGTGCACCGGTCGCTCGAAGGCGGAGATTTACAAAGAGATTTGGGATATCGGAATTGACGGTTTAATCGGCGGCAACGGCGCGTATGTCGAATATCACGGCACCGTCGTCTGCCATAAACTCATTACTCTCGAGCAGTGCAAACGCGTCGTCGATTGGTTGCATGCTCGGAAATTGGAATTTTATCTCGAGAGCAATTCCGGCTTGTATGCGAGCGAAAATTTCGAGGCGCGCGGTGATTCCGTCGTCAAAAAATACGCCGCGTATAAGAAGAAAGACAACGCCGAAGACTTCACGGTGCGCAAACTGTTCCCCGACATGATCTACGGCGGCAATCTCTATCGCGACGATTTGAATAAGATCAGCTTCATTCTCGCCGGCTATGACGATTATCTCGCGGCGAAGTCGGAGTTTTCGGATCTGAAAGTCGGCACATGGGGCGGCAAGGGCGATCGCGCGCTGTTCGGCGATTTCGGCGTCAAAGATCTGTCGAAAGACAAGGGCATTGCCGAAATGCTGACGTATTTGAAGGCGGATCGCTCGGAGACGATAGCGTTCGGCGACTCGAAATGGGATATATCGATGTTCGAATGCTGTGCGCAAAGCGTTGCAATGGGTGACGGCGAGCAGGCGGCGAAAGACGCGGCGACGTTCGTAACGACGGCTGTCGACGACGACGGCATGCTCAACGCATTCAAGAAATTGCAATTGATCTGAAGAAATATTTTGAGGGGCAATGCCCCTTTTTTGTCGGAGGGCAATACACGATTGATGGATTCGCTTGAAATTTTCAGCGGCGCGGGCGGCTTGGCTTTGGGGTTGCAAAAAGCAGGATTCAATCACGTTGCTTTATACGAGCGAAATGAAGCGGCTTGTCGCAATTTGAATTATAACATTGCAAAGACCGATTCCGACGTAAAACGATGGAATGTGATACATGCGGATGTTCGGCACGTTGATTACGGAAAATATGAAGGCAAAATACAATTGCTGGCAGGCGGTCCGCCTTGTCAACCGTTTTCATTGGGCGGGAAGCATCAGGCGCAAGCAGACGACAGAGACATGTTTCCCGAAGCGGTCAGAGCAATTCGCGAAACCAAGCCTGTAGCATTTCTGTTGGAGAATGTGCAAGGCTTATTGCGGCAATCATTCAAGACGTACTTCGATTACATTCTGCTGCAACTGATGTATCCCGAAACACTGAAATCGCGCTGCTCAAATTGGTTGGAACATCTTGCCGAATTGGAAAAAGCACATACCGGCGGCTGTCGCGAAGGGTTATCTTACCGCGTTGTATTTCGATTGTTAAATGCGGCAGATTACGGCATTCCGCAAATTCGCCAACGAGTGATGATCGTCGGCTTCAGAAATGATTGCAATGTAAATTGGTCGTTTCCGGCACCGACACATTCAAAAGAAATGCTGATGTACTCAAAATGGATTTCAAGAGAGTATTGGAGTGAACATAATTTGCCGGTACCGAAAGACATACCGTTATCGGTAAGAAAGACAGCGACATTGCGAAATTCGATCGAAGGAAATCTCTTCAACGTAAAACGATGGCTTACGGTGCGCGATGCGATAAGAGATCTTCCCGATCCGGCGACGAATTTTGACAAAGATCGGATATTCAATCATGAATATCGGGCGGGCGCGAAATCTTATCACGGACATTCGGGCAGTAATCCGGATGAACCGTCAAAAGCGATAAAGGCAGGAGTACATGGCGTTCCCGGCGGCGAAAACATGTTGATGATCGACAACGGAGAATTGCGTTACTATACCGTTCGAGAAAGTGCCCGAATACAGACATTCCCTGACAATTATGTTTTCGTTTCATCGTTGACGGAAAACATGCGGCAGATCGGAAATGCGGTTCCGGTTGATTTGGCATACGTAATTGGCAAGTCAATTCATGACAAACTGAGAGGAGCATAACAGACCAATGGGCGATACATCAACCAAAGAAATTCCCATTCTGATTCCATATAATCCGCTTGACAAGAAAAATCTCGGAGAGCAGGTAATGTTGGCGTTGTTGCAAGAACCGGTACATGATTTGCCGCCTTCCAAATTCGTTGGGGCGGGAGTTTATGCGATATACTATCATGGAGATTTTGACAGTTATAAGCCGATATCTCTTCAAAATCAAAACGACAAATATCTTGCTCCGATATATGTCGGAAAAGCGGTACCGGAAGGCGCGCGAAAGGCAAGACGCGATGCCGCTGACAATCAGGGCTTTGCATTGTACAAACGTCTTAACGATCATGCGAAGTCGATAGAAGCCGCAACAAACCTTCGGTTGTCAGACTTTAAATGTCAATTTATGGCGGTAGATGAAATTTGGATATCATTATCCGAAACAATATTGATAGAAAGATTTTTGCCGTTGTGGAATTGTCTTCTCGACGGTTTCGGAAATCATGCGCCCGGCAAAGGCAGAAAAGACATGCTCATGCCTGCTTGGGATTGCTACCATTCCGGCAGAGAGTGGGCAAGACACTTAAAACCACACATCAAAACACGAGAACAACTTGATGCTGAGGTGCGGGCGTTTTTGGATCGATGAGTTCTTTCATCCGACAGAAATGCCGGCGATTTTTTTTATGCGCTCGATGTCGAGATTATCTCGTACGATGCGCGCGAGCCGATCGTATGCCGCCTGCTTCTCCGCGCGGCGATTTCGCGTACTCTCAATCGATGCGAGTCCCTTCCGTAACCGAATCGCATTGATAATCTGCCGCCGAAAATCGTCGTTGTCGAATATTCCATGCACATACGTGCCGAACACATTTCCATTCGCCGAATACAACGCCGCCGAAGCCGGTCGAGTTTCACCCGCATGAATTTCATACCCGACAAGTTCTCGAGCATCGATCGAACTGCCGAGAAAATCGAACTGCACTCGCTCGAGCGTGATCTGCCGAGTGAGTTTCGCAATCGCAAACGTCGTCGATACAGGCAACAATCCGAGTCCGTCAAGCTCCTCGACATCCGACTCTGCATGGTGCGGATCGAATATCCGATCGCCGAGCATTTGATAGCCGCCGCAAATTCCGATCACCGCCGTACCTTCCGACGCACGTTGCAGAATTTTTTGATCGAAACCTTCCGCGCGGAGCTTAAGCAGATCGGCTGAAGTGTTCTTACTGCCCGGCAGAATGATCAGATCGGCGTCATCGAGCGCGGACGGCGTCGTCGCGTAATTCAATTCCACGTCCGGCTCGCCGTCGAGACCGGCGAAATCCGTGAAGTTTGATATCTTCGACAGCCGAACGACGGCAATTTTGATCTCGCCGCCGTGCTCGGAATTTTTATCGTCGAGCGAAACCGAGTCTTCATCGTCAATCCCGAGCCGATCGATGTAAGGCAACACGCCGAGCACCGGCACGGACAACTAC
>ERZ842401.8360-NODE-8360-length-10201-cov-3.392174_pt1 | contig 10201 bp, 10 predicted proteins | sample MGYA00521270_ERZ842401 | MGnify/ENA primary metagenome ERZ842401 (study PRJEB31892, sample SAMEA3878208) | bioreactor metagenome | biome: Moose rumen | place: Sweden | collected 2011-10 | study: EMG produced TPA metagenomics assembly of the PRJEB12797 data set... | reverse complement strand
TGTGCTCTTCCGATCTCATCTGCCTCACACTTTTCAAGCTTAGCCAAACCATCGGATAACCTAAATTCTGCCCTGTCTAATAGGTTGTGCATTGCCATATTAGACCTAGCAGTATTTAGTGGTCCTTGATTTATATCCATTGCAATAGCATATTCTGCTACATTAGATTCTAGTAAGGCAATGGACAAATATCCATGATCACACCCAACGTCAGCAACTTTTTCGCACTTTGGCACCATGTCATATATAATTTGTAATCTTGGAGATAATTTTATCATTTAAATGTGTACATTCTATTTCTATTATTCTAAGGAAGAACTGCATTTAAGATTGCCTTCGGCAATGAGCAGTTCTTGAACATAACATAATTCTTCGCTAAAGCTCGAATTATATCATGCATTTATTGATCTAAGTAATCCTTTAATTTTCTGCTGCGGCTAGGATGACGGAGCTTTCTTAATGCCTTAGCCTCAATCTGTCTAATACGCTCACGAGTAACGTTGAATTACTTACCTACCTCTTCAAGAGTACGAGCCTTGCCGTCCTCAAGACCGAATCGAAGTATAAGCACACGTTGTTCACGCTCTGTAAGAGTATCTAAGACTTCGTGTAGTTGTTCCTTTAAAAGTGTAAATGTAGCTGCCTCAGCAGGAACTGGAACATTCTCATCTGGAAGGAAGTCTCCCAAATGGCTATCCTCTTCTTCACCGATTGGTGTTTCAAGAGAAACTGGCTCCTGCGAAATCTTTAAGATTTCATGCACTCTATCTACAGTGATGCCCATTGCCTCAGCGATTTCCTCTGGAGTCGGTTCACGTCCAAACTCCTGCAATAACTGACGAGAAACTCTGATGAGCTTGTTGATAGTTTCAACCATGTGTACAGGAATACGAATAGTACGTGCCTGGTCTGCGATAGCACGAGTAATAGCCTGTCTAATCCACCATGTAGCATAGGTAGAGAATTTGTATCCCTTGTGATAATCAAACTTTTCTACAGCTTTCATCAGACCAAGGTTACCCTCTTGAATAAGATCAAGGAAAAGCATTCCTCGGCCAACATAACGCTTTGCAATAGAAACAACCAGACGAAGGTTTGCTTCAGCAAGCTTGTTTTTGGCTTCCTGGTCGCCCTGCTCCATTCTCTTTGCCAGTTCTACTTCCTCTTCTGCTGAAAGAAGTGGCACCTTACCGATTTCCTTGAGGTACATACGAACTGGGTCCTCTATGCTAACTGAATCTGGAACAGACATATCGATGTCTTCCATATCCTCATCGCTAGCAAGAAGCAATGCATCTGAAGGGCCTGATGAAAAGTTTACATCTATCCCCTTTTTATCCAAATAGGTAAGGATGCGTTCCATCTGCTTTGCATCGATTTTGTAATCCTTTAAAAACTCTGAAATTTCATAGTCCTCGAGGATATTCTTTTGAGATTTTGCGATTTTAACTAATTCTGTAATTTTAGAATCCAGTTCATCATTGTCAAATGAATCGATTTCATCTTCATCATCCACATCATCGCGGTCCATAGAAGTCTTGGCACCAACTGATGCTAAAAATTCATCTACGTCCTCATCTTCTGCAGTCTCATCAATGTTATCAAAATCGTGCTCGTTAAATTCCAAATCTTCTGCTGATATTTCTTCAAGATCTGCAAAATTAACATCCTTGTCATCAGATTCAGCCTCTTCGCCTTCTGCTTCTTCATCTGCATCAGCAAGCAAAGCATCAGCAGCTGCCTCTAAATCCTGGTTTTCAATTAATTCGTCAACTTTCTTTTTTGCCATTTTTGTTCCTTTCTAAAGTAAAATATTTATAAAAAGCTAAATTGCAATGTTTAACCGTTCTAACAGTTGGAGCTGCTTTTTGCCCTCAACAAGACTTTTTAAATCAGCGCCATTTTTTTGCGCAAGCTCCAAAGAGTTCTTTTTTATTCTAAGTAAGGTCTCTTTTAAAGCCTTGCTGCGGTCAGTATTATCTGTAAGCTCACCAACACTTGTATTAAATAAGGCTGCTACCGTCTTGCGTTCATCCTCTTCCATAAAAATATCAACTATGCGAGCCGTATCCACGGCAAGATTAGCCTGAAGTGATTTAAACACTTCCTCGGCCACCTTATTATATACGCCATCCTCAAAGTCAGAAGGGGTCACGTAATCCTTGACCTTTTGATATAAATCAGGCTCCTCAACAAGCCACGTCAAAAGTAGACGCTGTGACATTTTCATTCCATCATCCTTAGGCTTTTGTTTGTTTTGCCTGTCAGTGTTTCTGGTCTGCGATTGGCTTTTGGCGGTGATGCCCGACTGGCCAAGCTCTAAAATATATTTAGCAAGGGCATCACGTGGAATATTAAATCTAGCCGCGACTGACTCCGTATAATTTTCACGTTCTAGCTGAGTAGAAAACTCAGTGACAATCATACGTGCAACCTCCTTTTGGAAGTCAGATTTTTTCTCAGGGTCAGTAAGATCATAATTGTTCTGAAGCATTCTGACTTGGTACATAAAGCTATTTTCAGCTTCCTGTATACGTTTTTCATATTCCTCTGCGCCTAAGTTTTTAATGAATTCGTCTGGGTCCTTGTAAGGCTGCATATTTATGACCTTGCAAGAAATACCTGCATTTTTAAGAATAGGGATAGCTCTAAGTGCTGCTTTTTGACCAGCGCCATCGGAATCATAGCTGAGATACACATCCTTAACGTATCTTTTGAGCATACCAGCATGACCTTCCGTTAAAGCTGTTCCAAGGGATGCTACAGCGTTGTCAAATCCTGCCTGATGCAAAGAAATAACATCCATATATCCCTCACAAAGGATGAACTGCTGGCGTCTAGTCTTTCTAGCAAAGAAAAGACCAAAAAGCGTCCTAGATTTGTTAAATATGTCCGTCTCTGGTGAATTTAAATATTTTGGTTCACCATCTCCCATTACACGCCCACCAAAGGCAACTACTTTGCCATTGGCGTCAAAAATAGGAAACATGGCTCTGTTCCAAAACTTATCATGACCTCCACGTTTTTCGTCGATAGTAATGAGACCTGAATCCTTTAAGATTTCATCCTCGTATCCTTTGCTACGCAAATATTTATAAAGAGATGTGGAATATTTGCTGGTGCAGCCGAGACCAAACTTATGCATGGTTTCAGGTGTAAGCTGACGCTTAGTAAAATAATCCATGGCCTGACTGCCCTCTTCAGAGCGGAGAACCTTGTAATAGTAGGCGGCAGCTTCTTTATTGATTTCAAATAGACGACTATTTTTGTCCATCTGTTGGCGTTCCTGTCTAGTCATCTCACGCTGAGGCAGTGTAACACCGCACCTAGGTGCCAGCTCCTCTATAGCCTCTTTAAAGGTCATGTTGTTATAGTTCATCAAGAAACTAAATACATTGCCTCCTGCTCCACAACCAAAGCAGTAATACATCTGTTTTTGTGGGCTAACTGAAAAGGAACCTGTTTTTTCATTATGAAAAGGACATAGTCCAAAATATTGGCTGCCTTTTTTTTGTAAATTAACATACTGGGAAATTACGTCTACAATGTCAGAATTGTTTCTGACTTCTTCGACTATTTCATCTGAATAATAAGGCATTTATACTTCCTTTATATATAGCCTGCTGTAAATACAGGTTAAATTAATTTTAAAATCCATCCACTACCCATGCTTTTGGCATGAAGTATTCATTAAATTTGGTGATGCAATACTGGTCTGTCATACCAGAAATATAGTCACAGATAATGCGCTCCTGGGACTCACCATCATCCTCCATGGCCCTGTATCTAGGTGGGATTTCTTCGAAATGATTGGTGTAGTATTCATAAAGCTCACGAATCATTCGTTTAGCCTTGACTTCTTCAGTCTTGGCAACAGAATCCTTGTATACGTTTGCAAACATAAATCGGCGCAAATCTATCATGGCCTGTTCAATATCTGGTGACATCTTTATAATAGGGCTATCCTGGCTAGATGTAATAACATCATGAATCAAAGTATCTAGTCTGACAGCCGTGGTCATGCCTAGAGTCTTTCTGATTTCCATAGGAATGGAATCCTCAGTCAAAATATGAGCTCTGATTGCATCATCTATATCACTGTTGATATAGGCGATTTTATCTGAAAGGCGTACAATCTGGCCCTCGGGTGTGGCTGGGTGTCCCTCAGTCTGATGATTTAAAATACCATCTCTGACCTCCCATGTGAGGTTGAGTCCCTGGCTTCCTTTTTCAAGTTTTTCAACAATGCGCACACTTTGGTCAGAATGAACAAAGCCAGTAGAACACATATCATTTAGCTGAGCCTCGCCTGCATGTCCAAATGGAGTATGACCTAAGTCATGCCCTAAAGCGATGGCCTCTACCAAATCCTCATTCATGCGAAGAGCCTTGGCAATGGTTCTGGCATTTTGTGAAACTTCCAATGTGTGAGAAAGTCTTGTCCTGTAGTGATCCCCCTGAGGAGTAAGAAAAACCTGAGTTTTATTCTTCAGACGGCGAAAGGCCTTGCTATGAAGAATTCTATCCCTATCCCTTTGGAATAGTGGTCTGATATCACACTGGGGTTCGTCCTTTTCACGACCCCTTGAATTTTCATTGAGCGTGGCATAAGGGCTAAGCGTCTCCCTCTCCATCTGCTCAATCATTTCTCTAATTGTACCCATAATGTCTCCCTGATAAGTACTAGCATTAGTACAACATAAATCCTCAATACAACAAAAATGTGCCTAAACGACACTCCTATAGTACATATTACTCAAAAAAAAAGGATATCCTTTTTTTCTAATAATTTTTTTTTGGAAAAAATGCCTGCCCCAGCGGGCAGGCATTTGGTGATTTAAACAACTATTTTATATATGGATTAGATTGTGGATTTAATGATTTAATATCGTATTCGTCTTACATTTCTTTTTCATCATTTTCAATATTTGCTTCTAAAATAGACTTATAAATCTGTTTATCATCTGGATTAATTCCCATCATTTCATACACCTCTTCAAAATCCTTGTCCATTGAATCCATTGTATTTTTTATAGCCACAGCCAAAGTGTGACGAATTTCATTTTTTCCTTCTTCTCTAATTATATCTTCCTCTTCCCATCTATTCATATACTTAACACCCACTTTCTCATTAGCCTTGAGTAAAGCGACGCGATTCATGATTTTCTCCAAATTAGTCGATATATTCGCATCTGCTTCTACATTTTCATTATATTCAATGAATTTCATGAGTGCAATAAATTCAGGTGAAACATCATGTTTGTTTTTCCCCCGAGTATTGATAAATATACGTTTTGCCCCATCTCCAAGTTTAATGGAATTATCTTCTATGCATGTCTCCTCAAAAGTATAGATGTATTTGTTTTGTCCAAACAAATCAAATGGCATAATCATAATTATAGTAGTATTGTTAATAGCATTAAAATCTGTTTGTCCTGGAGCAAGCAATGATGAATCAATAAGTGCCTGATAGTATCTAGTTCTTTTTACTAAATCCATTCTCTTACCCTTTTGCATCTCTGTGTTGTAAATAGTAGAATTTTCATCTACTGCAAACACATCAACTCTAATAGATTTCAACCACGGAGCTGTCCTAAATTCTTTTTCAGATTGTGTAGGCGTAAGAAGCTTCAGCTCTTCCTCTCCAAGGATAATCCGAAGTAAAGCCTCATAGGTCTCAGTATCATCCATGGCTTCATCAAATAAAAATTTGTCTAACAATGTTAGCTCTTGTAGTGACTTCAATAGTGCACTCCTCCTTATGAAAATTATTTTCAAATGCCGAGTGCAAATAATAGAATACATGCAAGAAAAATAGATATGACTTTTTCATAACTCTCCATAAACTATAAATGTATAACTACTAAAATGGAAAAATGTTCGATTCGACCTGATGCACTTTGTGCATTTGATGTTAGTGAGTATAACATCATTATACCATTATGTAAACAATTAATTTTGAAATATGCTGCATTTTTATAACATTATTTTATTTTTCCATATTCTCTAGGGCGTATTCGCAGGCCTGGATTACAAAGGCAGAAAAGGTGACATCCTTGCCTACTATGGTCGCTTCTATTTCTTCTAACAGCTTTGCTGGGAAACGAACTGTTTTGTTTTCGGATTCCTTTTTGTTTTCTTTTAATTGAAATGGCATTAGGCACTCTCCCTTTATTTTTTAATAGATGTCGTGCGAAAAGGCATCCCGAAGGACGCCTTAACGCACGCAACCTATATGTATAACTAGTTACTCAATAAAAACATTATTCTGTAGCTACAGTTGCTGTTCTTGCAGCATCATAATTATCTTTAGCTGTAGATGCTTGTTCATCTGCTGCCTCAGATTCAGCTGTTGCTAATTTAGTATCACGATCAGCTACAATAACCGCTGTCTGCGCTTCATCACGAGCCTTAAGAATTGATTTCTGCTCATCTGTAAGTGCAACATCGTTGTTTTCCTCATCCTTTACAGTTGCTGTATCATATGCTTCATCAAGATCTGCTTGAGCATCTGTAATAGCCTTTGCTGCATTTGACTCTGCAGTTACCTTTTGTTCCAAAGTTGCGGCAGCATCATTAGCGGCTTTTATTGCTCCACTTGAGCTATCACCTAACGCATTTGCTGCACTAGTTACTCTTGAACCTGCACCTGTAAGTGTAGTATTTGCTTCATCAGCTGCTTTAGCTTTATTATATGCACTTACGTTTTCATCTATAGCAGCTTGAGCATCTGCAATTGTTTCTGCAAGTGTCTTGTTATCCAATGATGCATCTGTCCAAGTACCAATCTGTGCTTTTGTGATAAGAGTAGCATCAGGGTCTGCTCCATCAACCTTAACTTCAGAGGCAGTAACTGTAACACTATCTCCATATATTGCCTTTAATGTTGTCTCTGCGGCTGTTCCAGCTGCAACAACATCATCAGCAGCTCCATCTGCTTTTCCAGCTTTAGCTTTTGCAACTAAATCTGCTAAATATGCAGTCTGATAATTTTCCAATGCTGTATCTGCAGCATCCGATTTTGCATCTGCAACCTTATCTGCATCAATTGCTGTAGGATCATCCTCTGAAAGTAGAGAAGTTACAGCGTTACTAGCAGCTGTTAATTTAGCTGCTTCAGTTGCTAATACATCAGCAACAACCTCTGGATCCTGCTTATCAATCATATTTGCATCAACACCACATACGCCTGTTAATACTTGATATGCATTATCCTGAGCTGTCTTTAGTGCTGCAACCGCATCATCATATTCCGTCTGTGCAGCTGCAAGAGCAGCATCTGCTGCTGTCTTTGCATTCTGTGCAGCAATTAAAGCGTCTTTTGCTCCTACTGTTGTTGATGTACCGTAATAAGCTTCGTTTGCAGCTTTAAGCGCTGCAACCTCTGTTGTGGCCACCCCATCTAAACCAGCGTCGGTAACTGCCTGCTCTGCCTCAGCTAGCTTAGTAGCTGCGGCACTGCTTTTAGCCGCAGCAGTTTCTTTAGCTGCTAATTTTTCTGCTGCTACAGCATTTGCTGTTTGAAGTGCAGCCTTTGCATTGTTAACAAGCGCTACTCTTTCTTCCTCTGAAGCAACTTCATATCCAGTAATATTTCCATCTCTATCCTTTACTGCAGCTTTATCAAGTTCATCACTTACCGCTTCATTTGCAGCGGTTACACCCTCAACTGTCTTAGCAATTGTGCTAGAAGATGAACTACTTGAGCTTGAAGATGAACCAGAGCTAGATGAGCCACCGCCTGATGAACTAGAGCTGCTTGAAGAAGCAACTGCCTTTGTTCCGCCTGGGAGAATCTTCTCAGCTGGGAAACCACCAAGAGTTCTGTGCTCTTTGATACCATTTGAGATAAAGTGCTGTAGTGCAGCTAGCTTGTTGTCGCCAAATGCTGCCTTGATATCTGGATAAGCTGCTATATAAGAATCAACATTGAAGTACTGGTTTGGCTGTCTGCCTTCCTTGATACCAAATACTAAATAATGCTGAAGAAGCTTTGCAGAGTCATTGCCAAATGCAGCTACTACATCTGGATTCTGTGCAGCATAATAAGCAGCATCAAAAACTGTGTAGAAAGATGTAGATACATCGTCAGCGCTTGCTGCTCTGCCTTCATTCTTTCCAAATAAATTATAATGGTTTTCAAGTGTTGCTGGAGTTAACCAAGATGTTAAATAAGCAGCTAAGCCTGTGTCTTTGAAATATACTTTAGGTGTTTTTATTGCTCTCTTCAGTACAGAAGGTGTATAAGGCTCTAAAATATAAATAATTCCGGATGCTTCTAATATGGAAATCCAGTTACGGATTGTTCCTGCATCTTTGCCTATTTCATCCGCAATATTTGCATAATTGAGCAACTGACCTGTTCTTGCTGCTACAGCGACCATAAAACGCCTGAAATCATTTAAATCTTGTACAGCAGATAAGTTGCGCACATCACGCTCAAGATATGTTTTGATGTAACTTGAATAAAAAATTGACCAGCTTATGCTTTTGTCCTGTATTTCCGGGTAACTGCCGCGATGAATGACTTCCCAAATATTTTCAGGTTGTTTTGCTGATATATTGCGCTTTTGTATATACTCTAAAGTTGGCAGAAACGGATCAGTAAAGTTGATCGATTGTATTTCACGTAGTGACAAACCGGATAATTCTAAAATACTAACACGTCCTGCCAGTGATTCGGATGCCTTTTCCATTAGTTCAAGAGGTTGTGAACCCGAAAGGCAGAACAGTCCCTTTTCATTCGTTTCATCACATTTAATCTTTATAAATCTAAACAAGTCGGGAGCTCGCTGAACCTCATCATAAAAAGCCGGCGGCGGATTCAGCATCATAAATAGGTTTGGGTTTTCATTAGCCTGTTGTTCAATAAAAGTATCGTCTATAGGCACATACTTTTTTTCAGGGAACAGTTTTTTAAGCAATGTAGATTTGCCGTTTTGACGTGCGCCTGTAAGTAATACGCATTTGAATGTTTTTTCAGAGTCTCTAACTATATCTTCAATATGTCGATGCAAATACTCCATAACAGCCTCCTTTTGCGACCAATCAGGAATTTGATTCCGTATCTGTCGTAATTATATAATAAGCGAGATTTATTTGTCAAGAAAAGATTATAATTATTTCAAGACATAATATAACTATCTACAAGTATTATGCTATTTTTTGTTCATATAAAAGTATATGAATTTAATTTAAGAACGGAACAAATTGCTAATCCAATTTTCATACTAGCGTTACACAAATATCGTTCTCCTAATTCAAAGCGCTGATATTGTCTTAACTGGATACCTGTGGCCTCGGCAACACCTTGCTGTGAAAGCCCTAACTCTTTACGACGAATTTTTAGTATTAATCCATCACAACTATGAGGATATATATATCCGGAACGGGATTTGTGTTTGCTTTCCCATAATGTCAACTCTTTCATAACCCAATCTTTATCAATTGTTGTGTCCGATTTTCCCATTTATAAAGTTATCCTCCCGGTTTGATGTGAAATAAACCATTTTGGTGTCTTAATGATTCTCTTGATTTCCTTAATTCGTTCTTCGTCAATTCTGAACAAATCCATTATTTGCTGTTCATCGAGCAAATCTGTATATAACAGTTCGCATTGGATCCATTCCAATGCTTTTTTATGCCCTCTTCCTCGCCATTAGCGAAACCGATATCAAAGCCGATTTTACGTTGATTTTTAAGCTCTTTGTTGAAAACAGCCTCTAATTCTTTTCTTGCTTCTGATTCCATAACATAACTTCCCGTGTTTTACTCAAATTCGTCAGGCTTCTTGAATTTTTTCTGTCATAGACCTTTTTGCTTTTTACTACTCTGGTGGTCGGAGTAAGACCATTCCAGTCTTTACGCTTACGAGCGTGATACTTTTTCTGTGCTTTCTTGCTCTGTTTGTTTAGAGGGACTAGCTTCATAAATCATCACCATACCTAACTTCGTCAACTAAATCCTGTACATCGTTCTCATCATTAACACCGAGCTGTTCAGAAACGCTCTCAAACGCCTTTTGTGCCTTCAATATCGCGGCTGTATTTATAAAAAATGTGTTGCTCATAATATAACCTTCTTTCGTTGAAAAATGAAAAATCAGTTGTACGGAAATGCCGAACAACTGATAACATAATTATTTATGATGGCCTTCCAATATATGACAGTGAATGGAACTTTGATGGAGCAGTTATTCTAT
>ERZ842401.8359-NODE-8359-length-10202-cov-2.914260_pt1 | contig 10202 bp, 8 predicted proteins | sample MGYA00521270_ERZ842401 | MGnify/ENA primary metagenome ERZ842401 (study PRJEB31892, sample SAMEA3878208) | bioreactor metagenome | biome: Moose rumen | place: Sweden | collected 2011-10 | study: EMG produced TPA metagenomics assembly of the PRJEB12797 data set... | reverse complement strand
CCTTAATCATATTCATGTGTTTGGGGATGAGACAATTATATAATACTCATGAGGTGAATAATTACATGAAACGCAAATATCTCATAGCAGCATTACTCATTATTGCAGGATTGATTATCTGTGCGGCATCTCCAGTTCGTGAAGTCTCCAGGCAAGGCTTCGCAATGAACACTCTGATTAGCATGAGAGCCTACACTTCTGATGACAAACTCATCGACGACGCATATTCTCTTCTAGCCGAACTGGATAATCAGCTCTCGATGTATAACCCTAGTTCCGATATATCCCGCATAAACTCTCACGCAGGCAGTGAGCGCGTAAATGTCCCTGATTCTGTCGTCGAGGTAGTTCGGGATTCAGTGAGGCTCTATGACATCACAGGAGGGAAGTTCAACCCATTGATAGGAACAGTAACTAGTCTCTGGAAGATTAATCGCGCAGATAACACCGTCCCATCAAGCAATGACTTGGCCGGAGCTATAGCACTCACGAACATAGAGAATCTGGAGATTGCTGACGAGAACATATTCTTGCGGGAGAAGGGCTGCATTATCGACTTAGGAGGGATCGCTAAAGGTTATGCCAGCCGGAAAATTGCTGACCTCTTCACAAGTAGCGGAGTAACTTCAGGGCTAATCGACTTGGGAGGGAATATCTACGTTGTCGGTAAGAAGCCAGATGGTCAAGACTGGAAGATAGGTGTGCGTAATCCCCTAGAGCCTGCGGGTAATTCTGTTCTTGCTCTGAGTGTGAACAACTGCGCAATCGTTACTTCAGGAGGCTATGAACGCTTCAAGATTGTTGACGGAAAGAGATACTCCCACTTCTTTGACCCAAAGACCGGTGAATCTGTGATGAGCGACGTGCTCAGTGTGACTCTCGTGACTCCCGACGGCTCTCTCGCTGACGGACTAGCTACGGCATTCATGATCGCAGGCTTCGACGAGTCGGCCAAGATTCTTGGGAAGCTCTCCCCCATGCCTGGAGCAGTGTTTATCCGTGAAGGTGAGGACGGCAAGCCCGAGATTCTGGTGAGCGATAACCTCAGAGATAGAGTAGTCATGTCCGCATCCCCTGTAAGATTCTTCCGGACATTACCTAGTGAACTTGATTCTTTGGGCATAGAGAGCAAATAATTCATCAATACTTTGCTGCTCAGGGGGCATTGATCTTATTGTCGCTATCCGTCTATCAATGCTCCCTCTTTTCAGCGCAGAATATACCCTCACGAAACGTTCAGCGTCATTTTCACAAGATAGCATCTGAGCACAAAAATTCTCTCCCATCTTCAACAAACCTATCTTATTTGTGTCCCCAGCCCTAAGCCATAACTCTTCTAGGCCGTCAACATTCTCGGTCAATATAACTGTAGCTATCTGTCTCGTAATCTCGTCGGTCATGATGTTCATAGCTTCATCAAGACTCAGGCTGACTCTGCACTCAGGATACTTCATTAACAGGTAACACATAGCTGTCTCTAGACCATAATCTTTATTCTTTGGATGTATGGGCATAGTCTTAGGCTTAGGCACTGGTCTGGCAGTCAATAGCTTGGCCGAAGTATGGGTATTCTTGAGGAGGTAATTTTGCACAACTTCAGGAGGCAAGAGTGTGGCTTCACAGATACTCCCCATGTGTAGGAGTACGTCATCGATATTCAGTCTAGACAATCCATCAAACAGGCTAGTCAATGCTTCCCGTCTAGTTTTATCGTTCCATAGAGCCGGCTTAAGTGCTTCCAAGTGCATGATGATTAATGGTTTAGCTGAAGTCAACAGATCTTTGAACTTTTCTGGGGGGTTATTGCTCAAGAACTCATCTGGGTCTTTTCCGCTTGGGAGGTCAACGACATAGACTCTGAGTCCGTTTTCTGCGAGGGTGTACATTCCCTTGATGGTAGCTGCTTGTCCCGCCGAGTCGGAGTCGTAGCAGATGTAGCATTTATCAGCGTAACGAGCGAGGATCGATGCCTGTTCAGGAGTGAGAGAAGTTCCCAGAGATGCGACGGTCTCTGTGAAGCCAGATATGTGGAGTCTGAGAGCGTCCATGTAGCCTTCTACGAGGATGGAGCGAGATTTTTCTCTGATGGCTTTTCTTGCGATGTCGAGCATGTAGAGATTCTTGCGTTTGCTGTAAAGTGGGCCTTCAGGACTATTAATATACTTTGCGCCCTCACCGTCTAAGAGTCTGCCTCCGAAGGCTATGATTTTGCCAGTGATATCGTGTATCGGGAAGATTATTCTGCCTCTGAAGCGGTCATATAGTCCGTATTTGCCGGATACTGCGAGACCGGAGTCTAGTATAGCTTTATCCGAGAAGCCTTTGCCTTTAAGGTAGAGAGTGAGAGCATCCCAAGAGTTAGGGCTATATCCCAGAGAGTATTTAGCTAAGTTTTCTGGGGAGATATTTCTGCGAGACATGTAGGCTTTTGCTGCATCACCCGAACTGCCTGATAGAGTGTTGATGAAGAACTCTTCGGCCGAATCTAGAACTTCGGAGATATCAGACGCGTGAGAATGATAAGGAGAGAGCTTGATGCCTGCTCGTTCAGCTAGGAACTTTACAGCGTCAGGGAAGGATAGAGCTTCGGACTTCATGATGTAGGTGAAGATGTCTCCGGATTCGTGGCAGCCGAAACAGTAATAGCTCTGAGTGTCTGTGTACACGTGAAATGAGGGAGTGTCTTCTTGATGGAAGGGGCAGAGTCCCATGTAGCCTCGTGAAGTTCTGCGGAGCTTAACTTTTTCGCCGATAAGATCAGCAATGTCAAGAGCTTCACGTATTTGGTTGAGGGTGTAGTCGTTCATGATTATCTCACTGATTATCTCCTTATTGTTCATAGCATTCTCAATTATAATAATAGCCATCGCAATTTTTTACAGGAGGATGATTATTCACTATGACTAGGAAAATGACTAGGAAAGTTTTTGTAGCAGCCGTAATTATAGCCTTATCTTTCTCATCAATGAGCTATGCTGATGAAGTAAATGCACTCCTAAACTATTACGTCAATCGCTTTAAGCCAGAAACTGCATCAATGACTATATCCCAGAAACCTGACAACACAGGCCTCTTCTCTGACATCTATATGGATCTCAAAGGAGTAATGATAGAGAACTTGAGACTAGACAGATTGACGTTCAGGATGAAGGGAGTGCAGTTTAACGAGCCTTCGGAATGGGCAAAAGGTAATGTGGAGTGCAAGGACGCGATCCAGATTCAGGCATTAGCGACGATTCTTGAGGGAGACATTAATCGAGCGATCGAGGCCAAGACTTTCGGCAAGAAGGATAAATGGCATAATGTCTCACTAGCAATGACGCCTCAAGGTCTCAAGGGCAAAGGCTACTACACAGCAGACGCAAAACTCTTCAACCTAGACATACTTTTAGAAATAGTAAGCGGACTGAAGATCGTGAAGGGTAAAGAATTATGGCTCAATAATCCCGCAGTTAAGGCCAACAGAATGGACGTTCCGGACTATGTTACTAAGAAGGCTCTCTCCAGGATTCAGCCGCTAGTGAATCTCGAGAAGTTCCCTTTGCCTATGACGCTCAATAAAATTGACCTCAAGCAAGGCAGCGCAACTCTGACAACACGTACTCTTCCGCAGCCTCTCACTCGTGGCATGAAATATTCTTACTCGAAATAGCATCATGAATATCATTGACAGAAAGCGTTACATCTGGGTAGTCATTTCAGCAGTAATTCAGGGCTTATTGCTCGGAATATATGCTGTGTTACCTTCGGGGCCATTACTGTGTATGCCATTGACGGTGATATTCCTAGTGCCATTTGTGTTCTGGCTCTCCCAAGAACATTGGGGACGTAGACTAGTGAACTTTTTGCTCGGCCTGACTATAGTTCTCTCAGTGCTATGGGTGTATAGGCTATGGTCTCTGTATTCACCAGAAGCAGCAGGGTTTTACGTTATTCCCTCCCAGAAATCAGAGCTTATTAGGGTGAGTATGGCGGTGTTCCTGATAATTCCGTTCTTTCAGTGCAGAATGGCTGCATGGAGCTGGAGATTCCCTTATGGAGAGATATTCTTTCAGTTCTGCCGGAACTTGTTCTTGCTATTTCAGGCTGGGATAGTTATAGCAGTATTTTGGGGCTTACTAGTTACAGCTAGTCTACTCTTTGACATAGTGGGCTTACAGAATGTGCCGTTAATGATCTTCAACCCATTGACTTCGGTGCCATTAACGAGCTTAACGATAGCGATATCAATTTCAGTAGCGATAAAGCATCCAGGAATAGACTCATTAGGTAGATGGATATTGTCAGTACTCTCCTGGTTACTGCCATTTTTCTCAGTGTTATCAGTGATGTTCGTATTGTGCCTGCCATTTTCTGGCCTGAGGAAGCTCTGGGATACTGGTCAAGCATCTACGTTAATGTTATTGATACAGTTTGGGACGATAATCCTAGCGAATGCTGCGTGGCTGGATGGGACTAAGGCAGTCTTTCAGAATAAGTATGCTAACTTTTTGGCGAGAATGTCTCTACTATGTTTGCCGGTATATACGTTGCTGTGTCTATACTCAGTGGGCTTGAGGATTCAGCAGTACGGTTTGACGACGGACAGGATACAGGCTATGTTCTTGACTATAACGGCAGGAATATGGGGGCTGGGTTATGCTGGAGCGGTATTGCTGAGGAAGTGGCCAAGCTCGATAGGCAGAGTGAATATCACGTCAATAATCATCATGATAATTCTCGTCGTGCTTATGGATTCGCCGTTGCTAGACCCGTATAGACTTGCATCAGAGAATCAGTATCAGCGTCTCATGACTGGGAAAATACAGCCCGAAGACTTCGACTACATATACACTAGGTTCAATCTTGGACGTTATGGCAATGCTGTGCTCAGAGAGCTAGAGGCGGGAGATTCAGCTCATATTAAGGCAGGAGTGAGAGCCGCAAGGTCAATACAGCCCGAAGAATATTTGCGTTATACATTAACGGGAATACCTCCGAAATCTCGCAGGCAGACAATAATTCACGGAGCAAAAGTATATCCTGCAGGACATGCCTTAACGGAAGAGCAGGCAGAATATTTTGTAGAACACTGGGAATATTTCAAGGACGTACAGAACTCTCATGGTTTAGTGTTCGTGTTTGCTGAAATAGAACGTACAGGGCATAACATATTGGTGCTTATGGATAATACCGGCTTAGTGTATAACATTGACGACACACCAAGATTACTCGGAGCTATATCCGGAAAGTTCAGCAATCTCGATAATCCTGATGTGAGGACATTAGAGCCGAGATATTACGACCTGAGCATAAACGGAGTAGTGTTTCAGGTGATAGAGTGAGATTCAGGTTTTGCCTTGAAGATGAGAATGCTCGCCGAAAGTAGTTCTTCTGCGTCGACGAGCATTTTTGTAAATGACAAACTGTAGCTATTCCGTGAACATATCCGGCCACAATGGCAGCCAAGCCCTAGACTGTATCAGTCCCGCATCAAGATACACCGCTAGCATAGACCTTCCAGGATAACCTGATGATGATAATTCCACTGGCAATGGAATCTGTATCTGCATATGCGTCCTCTGAACCGGCAGCTCTAACGTGTTCCCCAATGCATATAGCGTCTTCCCCCCAGTAAAGTAACTCGCCCTCGTCAGACCCAACGACGGCACATCTCGCGCATATATATCCAGTTCGAGACCGTTCATCACACAGAACTTCAGGAGCATTAACATATCTTCAAGCGTCATAGATATTGAGGCATCAATGACAACATTCGTGAGCGTATCCTTATGCAGAAGCCAATAAGCAGGCAACACATTCCGTATATCACTCCCACTTCTAACCTGCGCTGGCCTCACATTCAACGGAAATACATTCCCTCTAGGTAACGGAGCATGCAGTAACAACGCATCTAGTCTTCCTGGCCTCTGCCATATCACATTAGCCCTCATAGTTCTTTCATTCCAGACAGTCTGAGCTATTATCTTCGCCCTATGCGCGTAATTCATGTAGGGACTCATAAACGTTCCATCAAGGATAAAGCTCTCATTGTTCTCCACATCAGTAGCAGTAACAGGGTTATAGACACTCAAGAAGCCCGGCACATCCTCGCGGGAAGGCATCATGATAGTCTTGTAGATTTTTGACGCTCCTATTTCCAGCCAGCTAATATCTCCTTCAGGTGAATGGAACAATGACCAGATATTGCTCATGTTTTCGTAGAGCGGCCCGGAATTTCTGTTAGCGTATGACCTTGTCCCGAAGTCGATCATGAAGTCGTAAATGTTCCCGTTCTCAGTCAGCACAAACAGCTCTCCGGTTGCTGACCACAAAATATCTCTGGGCAATGGCACTCCCTTAATGTCGAAGTATTCATGATTGATGATGTTCACGATATATATTCTGTCGTTAGCCCTGTCAGCCACAGCCAGCCAGTCAGCATATGACTCAACTGCTATCGGCTCGAACAATAAATCACCTGCACCTAGAGGAGGACTCCACTTTCTGACCATAAGGCCGTTATTGCCGTTGTAGTAAAAGGCTACACATCTTTCTGCCGGATCAGAGACTGCGAAAAGATTAGCCGTGATGATCTCAGCATCAGACACTACCAGCGAGGGCAGAGTCATAACGTAATCTGGTGAAGTAATTTTGCTGGTATCCTCGCCGAGATTGCGGAGTTCATACACGTCGCCGTTTGAGCTGAATATCGTAAAAGTCCCGTCGCCAAGAGGTACAGCTATCACCGGAGAAGGCACATCTACCTCGTGAAGTATTCCCGACCACGAGAACGCCCCGGATACGAGATTACGCGAGCCTTGACGGATATAGAGCTTGTCGCCGAACTGGTCAGGGACGGTTACTACCTCGCCGAGCGCACGTATCTTCCCTAAGCCCTTAATGCTGAATGGGCGGGTTTGGCCGGTGTTCCATTCTGTCTGGACGGTTGTCTCTGCATATCTCCAGCTTACTGGTATAGGCGTAGTCCCAAGCACTGCACGCAGAACGTTATCTTGTTCCTCAAAGATGCGGGCTATTCTTGGAGCTGAAGAGTCCATAGGCCGGACTTCGAGATAGCTTCTGAGTGAGGATAATGCTGCTGTGGTTTCTCCGGAGCGTGCGAGATTCAGGGCACTCATCAGGTAGTAATCGACTAGGTACGTGTTCTGCTGGATGGCCTGATCCAGATAGACCTGTGCATCACGGTAATCCCTCCGCATGAAGTGGACATATGCGTTGTTGAAGTAGCGTTCTGATTCGTCAAGGTTAGCTCTGGGGATTTCAGCAGAGTATGACGGCTTAATGAAACAGATGAACATCACAAGTGCCAGCAAAATTTTGCGCATGGTTTATAAAACTCTCCTTAATGTTAATGTGAATTTTAGGCTATTATAATCTCATACATATTCATAAATTCTCCTTATCCTTCCGAGAATATTTAAGAGTATTATTACGCGCAAAGCAGGGAGTGATTTATCATGAGCATTCAGAGTATACAGGGCAGTACACAAAACAGCGAACTTTACCAGATACACAAGCAGTCCGATTCTCAGAAGGCAGAACAGGCTCAAGCACAACAGGCAGTACAAGCAGTTACGCAGACAGACGAGTATGACAAAGCTAATCCCGTCGGCGAAGAAGTCGAGGGAGTCTACAGCGTCTCCTACGATGGCGAGGGCAATTTGCAGGTGAACTACACTCAGCCCGGCGAAAAGTCAGGCACTCAGGCATCAGGAGAAACAGGACAGGCCGGAGGAGCAGATCAGGCAGCTGGAGGAGCACAGGCAGCAGGAGGAAGCGGCCAAGTCTCAGCAAGCAGCGATTCTGACGACGACAGCACAGAGGAAAAGATCGAGGAGCTGGAGAAACAGCGCGACCAGATAAAGCAGCAGTTAAACAAAGAGCAGGACGAAGATGTGAAGAAGTCATTGCGCACTCAGCTTCAGGCAATAGAAGCACAAATAGCCCAGCTCTCCGCACAGCAGAAAAGTTAGCTCACTCATCACTAATCTCACGTATAAGCCTGAATATTACGGAGGCCAGTTTTTGGGTATCATGCCTCAAGAACCGGCCTCTTTCCATGCCCTTCGTTCCCTCAATAACTGACATAATAGGAGCTTCTATGCATATGCAACCCATTGACCTGATTATCGCTCTCTGTGATGCATCAAGGTAAAGCGGACTGGCACCTTCTTTCCTGTACGCGTCAACTATGTCATCAGGTATCTTTTCGCTGTTCACAATAACGAAATTAGGCACACACCCTAATGCTGCACTCACCCAGTCAAGATGCTGCACAATGTTCATGTCCTGAGTCTCTTCGGGCTGGGTCATCAGGTTGCAGATGTACACTTTAGGGACTTGCGAGTCCTTGAGCTTGTCGGCAAAGTCAGGCAGAAGCAGATTCGGAATCACGCTCGTGAAAAGACTTCCCGGCCCAAGCAGAATCACATCAGAATCATCAACTGCACTAATCACATCAGCAAGCGGTTTAGCGTCCGCAGGCTCAAGCCATATTTCACTGAGTTCATGCCCGTGATGCGATATGTCGAGTTCTCCGCGCACGTCCTGACCTGTTTTCGTCCTGCCCACTAACGTAATACCTTCTGTCGTTACAGGCAGCACTCGTCCCCGAATTGAGAGCAGGTGATTCATCTTTTCAACGGCAAGGCTGAAATCCCCGCACATCTCCGTTACGGCCAAGAGCAAAAGATTCCCTAAGCTGTGTCCTGAGAGTTCCCCTCTGTCAAACCTGAAGTCGAGAATGCTGCGTAATTCGTTGTCGTTCTCCGCAAGAGCTACTATGCAGTTCCGGACATCTCCGGGCGGGAGCATTCCTCATTCGTTTCGGATTCGTCCTGAGCTACCGCCTTCGTCAGTTACGGCAACTACAGCAGTGATATTCCGTGTGAAGGTCTTTATCCCGCGCAAGAGAGTCGATAGTCCTGTTCCGCCTCCTACTGCCATAATGTACGGGCCGCTTTTGCTGATGATGGGTTTTCCTGATTTGAGCTTTATCCTGCCGAACAGGAAGAGTATCGCTAACGTTGTGAGTATTCCGAGAATGAAACTCATTTTACTTTTTCACCTTCAAACACTAAAATTGTCTAAGGCACGGCAAAATAATATATTAAGTAAACTGATGAACAGAAATGTCCTACAGTATAGAGGCTGCCGTACTTCGTTCCTACAGCAAATCAGCCCCAGCGAATAAGGCTAATAATAGCAAACTTCGCTGAAAGCCCATTACTTTAGGAATGTGGTTGCTTGTATGCCCGCAAAACTTCAGGCGTATATTCTCCGTCAGACCCTCTCACGTAAAGCGGAGGCAGTATAGAGAGTCCTTCTCCTCCGTCCTTGATGCACTCAAGCAAAAATATTCCGGAGTCGTGATTCTCGTCAGGGTATACGAACCTGATTCGTTTGGGGATGAGTCTATGTGAAGTCATTGCGCTGATGAACACATCCATCCTGCTGCTGGTGAACACCGTGAAGATTCTGCCTCTGCTCTTCAGGACACGATACCCCAATTCACCGACATCATCGGGACTGCACGTCAGCTCATGCCTCGACACCGAACGCGAAGTATCCGGGCTAACTCTGCCTCTTGCCTGAGACTCATACGGGGGATTTATCACCAGAACGTCAAAGTATTCGCGGGGAAGTATATTTTTGTCTCTGAGGTCTCCTGCTATGAAGTCCGCTCTGTCAGAAAGATTGTTATTCTCTGCGTTAGTCTTTGCCAAGTCCGCAAGCTCACTCTGAATCTCAATCCCTGTAACATGAATATTCCTGAACCTCATAGCTAGAAGTAGTGAGATAGCTCCAGTTGCGCAACCTGCCTCCAAAAATCTGTGATGCCCTGAACGGAATTTTACCCATGCTGACAACAAAATAGTATCCAGATTCACACGCTGACCGTTCACCGGCTGGATGAGCTTTAGCCTGCCGTAGAGAATATCATCGCATGAAGTGAGCATATATTTTCCTGAAGGCGTTTGTGCGGTGGGAGATTGAGTTCTTGATGCTGGAGTCCAGTTCCGCAAACGTCAGAGCATAGCCGTCCGGAACAAATACAGGGTCATAGCCGAAACCGTTATTGCCTCTGGGAGAGTCTGTGATTTTTCCGTAACAGTATCCTTCAGTGAGCAGTGTATATTCTTCAGGAACACACAGAGCCAAAGCTGCAGCAAACCTCGCCCTCCTGTCAGCAATGCCCT
>ERZ842401.8358-NODE-8358-length-10203-cov-4.606326_pt1 | contig 10203 bp, 9 predicted proteins | sample MGYA00521270_ERZ842401 | MGnify/ENA primary metagenome ERZ842401 (study PRJEB31892, sample SAMEA3878208) | bioreactor metagenome | biome: Moose rumen | place: Sweden | collected 2011-10 | study: EMG produced TPA metagenomics assembly of the PRJEB12797 data set... | reverse complement strand
GCATGGTGTGTACATGGGAATTATCGGTGCAATCATTTCAATTGTAGTTTCATTTGTTCTTGCCTTTATCTTGTTTAAGGATGAAGAAAAATCTGAAACACCTACTGTTGCCCCTACAACAGATGCTACAAATACTAGTGAAAAGATTGAAATTGTTTCACCTATGAATGGCAAGCTAATCAATTTATCAGATGTTAAGGACGAGGCTTTTTCTACAAAGGTTTTAGGTGAAGGAGTAGCAATCATTCCAGAAGATGGAAAGGTATATGCACCTTTCGATGGTACTGTAACAGGTGTTATGGATACTAAGCATGCAATCGGTCTTTTGAGCGATTCAGGAGTTGAACTTTTGATTCATGTGGGACTTGATACAGTTTCACTTGGCGGAGAGCCATTCACATATAATGTGAGCGCTAACCAAAAGGTTAAAACAGGAGACTTACTTATGACTGCTGATTTGGATAAAATCAAAGCTGCTGGTCTAGAGATTGAAACTCCTACAATTATAACAAACTCAGATGAGTTTACTTCTATTTCCCCAGTGGGTGAAGTAAGTGTTAAGGCTGGAGATTTAATTCTTACAGTAAAATAAAGAAGGAGATAAGAAATGAGCGTATTTAGAAAAGATTTTTTGTGGGGCGGCGCAGTTGCTGCCAACCAGTTTGAGGGAGCTTGGGATGTAGATGGAAAAGGTGCATCTGTTTCAGATATGTGCACAAATGGTAGCTATTCTACACCTAAGAGAGTTACTACTACAATAGAGGAAAACACTCTATATCCATCTCATGAGGCTATAGATTTTTATCATCATTACGAAGAGGATATAGCTCTTTTTGCAGAAATGGGATTTAAAGTATTTAGAACTTCAATTAACTGGACAAGAATCTTCCCTACAGGAATGGAAAAGGAACCTAATGAAGCTGGATTAGCTTTTTATGATAAGGTTTTTGAATGTTGCAAAAAGCATGGTATTGAGCCACTTGTTACTATTTCTCATTACGAGCTTCCTTATGCTTTGGTTGAAAAATATAACGGTTGGGAAGGTCGCGAGCTTATTGATTATTTCATGAATTACTGCAAAGCAATTTTTGAAAGATATCAGGACAAGGTAAAATATTGGCTTACATTTAATGAGATAAATTCAGGAACTATGCCAATGGGTGCGGTACTTTCAACTGGAACAATCAAGGGATATTCAGGTCCTATAACTGAGGTTCCAGACAAACCACAGGAAAGATTCCAGGCATTGCATCATCAGTTTGTTGCTTCTGCATTGGCTGTAAAATATGCTCATGATAATTATCCTAACTTCAAGATGGGTAATATGATTTGCTTTGTTACATCATATCCTTATTCATGCAATCCAAAGGATGTAGTTGCTAACCAAGAGCATATGCGTGAAATGAATTGGTACTGTTCAGATGTTCAGGTTCGTGGCGCTTATCCAGCTTATGCACAGAGCATTTGGAAAAAATATGGTATTCAGATAAAGATGGAAGCTGGAGACGAAGAGATTCTCAAGAATGGTACAGTTGATTTTTATACTTTCAGCTACTATATGTCTAACTGCACAAATACTGCAGAAGATGCTAAAGCTTCAGATGGCAATCTTATTAAGGGCGCTAAGAACCCATATTTAGAGACATCTGATTGGGGATGGCAGATTGATCCTGAGGGACTTCGCTACACCTTAAATGAGATTTATGACAGATATCAGATACCTCTTATGGTAGTTGAAAATGGTCTTGGTGCTAAGGACGAAATAGAAGCTGACGGTTCTATCAATGATGATTATAGAATCAGCTACTTGAGAAAGCACATTTCTGAAATGGCTAAGGCAGTTGAAGACGGTGTCGATTTGATGGGATATACCCCTTGGGGATGCATTGATTTAGTTAGTGCATCTACCGGTGAGATGGCAAAGAGATATGGATTTATCTTTGTCGACAAGTATGACGATGGCACAGGCGATATGAGCCGTAAAAGGAAGAAATCCTTCTTCTGGTACAAAAAGGTCATTGAAACTAATGGCGAATCATTAGATTAAAGTTTAGTTTTTTAAAACACTTAGGCCTCCCTAGAATATTTGCTGGGGAGGCCTTTTATATTGTAGCGTTCTGACAATTGATGAATCGAATATATTGCCAAACATAGCTAATTTCCTCTATGTCTATACACATGTATTTTCTATGCCGATAAATCAAATTTGTTCATCAGCTTATAATCATGATTCCCTAGTTCTTTATCAAAAGAACGAAATTCCACGTTAACGGCTGTTAAATAATATCCGACCACCTTTTCTCTATCGTCACCAAACTGACTAGTTAGAACCGGACTATTATCAAAGCACCTGCCTATTACATCCTTTTCATTTGTGAAATTTACCTTTCCTTCTACGCGTATATAGCTCATGGAATCTTGATCACCTATGCATATTTGTATGTACGGAAACTGTTGCATTTCCATATAGGAATCATAAGTACTGACAGTATCAAAATACAAAACTCCATCCTCTTCAAATTTAAATTCCAATGGACGTATTTGCGGCTTACCATCAAGACCTAGCGTCGTGCCATATTGTAAAGGAAACCTTTTAAAGATTCCCTTTACAACTGACAATCCATTTTCATAATTCAGCGACTTAAAAAATTCAATATTATTCATTGATACTCACCACAATCTTTCCGTTTACCTTGCCCTCATCTAAGGCCATGCAAGCAGCTTTTATATCTTCAAATTCAAAAGACGCACCAATTTGTGGTGATAATTTATGTTTAGTCATAAAATCGAATATATCATCCATAATTTTCTGTGTTGGATAATTCGAAAAAAATCCCGTCAGATAAACTCCATTGGGAATATCCTTTATTGGGTCAAAATCATCCAATGTAAATACTCCACCTAAAATTCCAGTCTGGCAAACAATAGCCCCTTTATTTACTGCAGCAAGCGTTTCCTTTAGATACTTAGGACCTATTAAGTCCAAAGCTTTTGTAACACCTTGAATCTTTCCTGCAAGAGTACCATCATCTAATATCTGCTCGTCAGCGTCCTTAATTAAATCTAGCTTAGTTTCTCTATGTGTAGTTGCAATCACCTTACAGCCTAATGCCTTGCCAAGCTGAATTGCAGCATATCCCAAGGCGCAGGTCGCCCCGCGAATCAAAAGAGTATCTTCTGCTTTTAACTGCAAGCATTCAAACAGAGAACCCCAGGCAGTAAAATATGTTTCTGGAATTGCTCCAATTTCCTTCCAGGAAAGAGACGAATTTATTGAAAATACATGATGTGTTGGAAGCAGAGCATATTCGGCATATGAGCCATCAAAGCTTCTTCCCATTCCGCCCATAAGTGCAACTACCTTTTGACCAACCTTAAAGCTGCTATCTGAAGCATCTACAATTTCACCCGCACATTCTATGCCAGGTATCACTGGTTTTTTAATGTAATCTGCCTTAATCTCTGATAGGCGCAGAATCTGTTCAGAATGATTCATGCCAAATGCTTTCACTTTAATAAGAACCCAACCAGGAATCACTTTGGGGATAGGAACCTCTTTTAATGAAACTTTTTCAGCTGGTGTAATATCTTTAATCTGAACTGCTTTCATCTGTCTCCTCCAAACACAGGTGCTCTATGCTAACTTTGCAGTAGCATCCTGTTCATCAAATTCACTTACTTCCTTCCAACATTGTGGATCGGCATCATAAAAATCTCCATGTGCCCCACTAGCAACTGCGGGACAACCTCTGCACCAAGCCTTAAGCTCACAATTAGCACACTTTTTGAATTTATCATATTGTCTGTAAGACTCCAGCTGGTTAATCCATATATCTGCAAGCCTTTCTTCAAATATGTTTGCCACCCTACTATTTTGTACACGGCGACAGGCAAAGACTTCACCTGTTGGAGTAATTGTTATGTGGCAATTACCACAGTTGCACCCACCATAAATCATTTTAGGATCAACGTTTTCAGGGATTTTAAAGGTTCCCTTTTCATATTCATAAAGAGTCCAAAGATGATCCTTTTTGTTAAAATAAGTATTGCATCCTTGCTTTTTGTAAAATTCAAATTTTGCATCGCATATGGAAAGCAAATTTCTGTACTCCTCTGGTGTCATGTAGTTTTCGTTGCTTTCGTCGGCCTTTTCTTCACTTGTTGGACAGTATCTTGAAAAGGCATACACATTAACTCCTGCATCAACAACAGCATCAATAATGCCAGGCACTTCATCAATATTTTTGCCAGATACCGTGGTCATTATTACTGAACGAATTCCTGCGTCATTTAAAAGCTTTACGTTTGCTAACGTAGTCTTATAAGACCCTGGCTTTCTAAACCAATCATGGGTCTCTTCGAGGCCATCAATCGACATTTGATATTTCTCACAACCACAGTCCTTTAATCTGGCGCAAACCTCAGCTGTTAGATGAAATGGATTGCCCATTAATGTAAAGGGATATCCCTTTTCTTTCATCAAATCCATAAGCTTCCAAAAATCCGGATGAAGGATTGGATCTCCTCCAGTTATATAAAAATATGGAAGTCTATCATATGTCTCACAGAAATCTTCGCAATTTTTTACAACCGACTGCATTTGCTCCCATGTCATAGTATCAAGCTTCTTACAATTATTCTCTGCAAAAATATAGCAGTGTTTGCATCTTTGATCACAATCATCTGTAATATGCCACTGAAATGAAAAATACTGCTTCATGTTAATAGACCTCCATTTACCTCTAAAAAATTGGAGCCCCTAACAAAATTAAGAGCTCCCTGTTGCACAACTAAAAGTTAATTATTTGTCTGAAGCACCACAAGCGCTGCCGCAAGCTGAAGGCTTCTGTTCTGAACCATCGCTAGCACCACATGCTGTAGATGCTGCAATCTTTGACTTTGGCTCATCACCAGCGCCACATGCTGTGCCACAAGCTGCTGAAGCTACAATGTTTGTCTTCTTGTTCCATCCAAATAAATTGCTAAGTGCCATAATAATTATCTCCTTTCAGAAAACAATACTAAAAGCTTTCGCTTTTCCTCTTACAAGCCTAATTATAAGGGCGGGCTCATTGTTTGTGAAATGAAAATATGCTATAATCTATAACCAAATGGAATAGATAAGGAGCAAGCATGAACATAAATCAATTAGAAGTTTTTGTAAGCCTCAGTGGCACTCTTAATTTTATGCAAACTGCGGAGCAGCTTGGTCTTACTCAGCCTGCCGTTTCTAAACAGATAAAAGCTTTAGAGGATGAGCTTGGAACCAAGCTTTTTGAGAGGACCTCACGCTCTGTTTCCCTTACACCTATAGGGCAACAGTTTGTTGGTGAAGCTTCAGATATGTTGACGATTTACTACCGTTCAAAAGAATGGATTAGTTCCTATTATGCTAATGAACACAATTCTATTCGCATAGGATACTCCGATCCTCATGCAATGCAAACAATCGGAAAAGTACTAAAAAAGGTCTTTGATGAGGATAATTATAATAATCTTACCCCACAATTTACCATTGACCAAACAGATGCAAATCTTAGCCGTCTACAAAAAGGACAGCTTGATTTAGTAATAGGAATTAGAGATGCCAAGTTTGATGATTCCAATATCGTATTTACAAAACTAAAATCTTGCTGTTTTAAATGTGCTATTTCAGTTGACCATCCATTGGCTGCACAATACCAAAATCCTGATGCTAGTAAAGAGATTACTTCTGAAATACTATGGCCTTACAGACAGATACTAGCAATTCCCCCATATCTATTAAAGAATTTCTTTTCCAGAGGGCTAAAGATTCTGCCAGTAAATGAAGATGTTGATAATATCATCTGTAATAATACAAACGAGGCATATGGTCTTTTATTATCTGGGGTTGGTTATAGTATGGTGCCTGAATATCTAATTATCAATCACCCTAGCATCATGTTCTTAGACTGGGTGGAAACTCCTTATGCTCAGTTTGGCATTTATCACCATCCCACAGGAAACAAAAAAACTCCCCTGCGTTCATTTATAAATCACGCAAAGGAGTTGTAACAGCTAGTCTAAAAATTCTTGCATCTGATATTTGGTCCTATATTGACTTAGCGTTAAACCGGTGGCTTTTTTAAACTCTTTTCCTAGATGGCTTTGCGAAGAAAAGCCCAAATAGTAGGCTATTTCACTGTAGCTGTAAGCTGAATAGGTTAGCATGTTTTTTACGAGGGTAAGCTTGTTATTTAATATGTATTTTTTCAATGTAATCTTTTCATGTAAAGTAAAAAGCCCAGATAAATAGTTGGCATTAAGACCAAGGGCTTCTGCAATATCTGCAACAGATATTTTACTGTGAAGATTCTTGAAAATATAATTTTTAGCAGCCATAATATGTTCATTTTCCTCACCAGAAAAAGAATTCATTTGGGTATTGTTGTTTCTGAGCTCGTGAACCATACGTGTGTATTCAAATTCAGCATTTCGAGTTATTTGTAATGGCACATTTTTAGATGTAGACTCTTCTATTTTCTGGCTGTAAATATCAGCCATAGAAAAAGCTATCTCTGGGGATAAGCCGCCTTTTATTGCAGCCCTACTTGATGTTGCAATAACTACGAGAGAAATATTTTTCATGTTTCTCAAGTCGTCTTTGGCCAATCGTCCCAACTGTCCGATGTAATCCTCAGCAAGGCTCTTTTCAAGAGCTGCAACATTTCCATTTTCTATAGCAGAAAGTTCTCGGAGTTCTTGGTCATACGGATTATGATGTAATCCAGATTCATGTTGACTAAAAATAAAATCTGTCAAATCTTTTTGTATTTTTTTATTGAGATTTTTATCTAGGCAGTTGATATTAATAAAATCAAGTTCTGTGACTTCTTTTGCACTAGTACCTAAAAGGTAATTCGAAAAATCTACCAAAGTATCTATTAAAGTATCCCAGCCTATGTTAGAAAGTATGCTAATTAATTCTGTCTCTATTTCATCATTGATTGTGACCGAAATAGAATCTCTAAGACCATAATCTACTTGGTATTTAATTGGTCCAATAACAAATAGCTCAGTGCTAGTAAATATAGAAATATATATAAATTTATTATTTATGCAGTGACAAATAGGTATATATGAGGTCTTGGGCACATCTAAAATATCTGTTAATACATTGTATAAAGCGTTATCTTCCAAGTCCATTCTTAGACATATTTTTGAAAGTAAATTATTAGAATTGTCAAATTGGCGGACGATTGTATGTAGACGCTTGCTTGTTTTGCGCATTAGATAATTCAGATTGAGCTCCATAAAAATAACCTCCTGCATATCACTATATCACATATGTGAGAAACATGATATAAATCTGAGAAACGTAATATTTGTCGTGATATATTTTTTTTAATATTAAGCATAGAAATAATTCAGTGAGCCATGGAGGAATACAAAATGGAAATAAAAGGTGTTAATTTAGGAAATTGGCTTGTCCTAGAAAAGTGGATGAGTCCTGCACTGTGGGATGGTTGTAATGCTGAAGATGAATATTATTTAGCATATGATCTTCCAAAAGATGTATATGAAGCAAGAATCAAAATGCATAGAGCAGAGTACATATCAGAAAGAGATTTTGCAAGAATAAAGAAAATGGGCATGAACTCTGTGAGAATACCTATTCCATACTTCATATTTGGTGATAGACCACCATTTATTGGTTGCATCGATAAACTTGACAAGGCCTTTAGCTGGGCAGAGAAGTATGATTTAAAGATACTAATAGATTTGCATACTGCTCCGATGAGTCAAAATGGGTTTGACAATGGTGGATTGAGCGGTGTATGCAAATGGGCGCAAATGCCTGAGGAAGTGGATTTTGTTCTATCTGTTTTGGAAAAACTTGCTGAGCGATACGGAAAAAGAAAAGGGCTTCTTGGTATTGAACCAATAAATGAACCTGTTTCTGAAACAATGTGGGAAACTATGGGGATTCAAAAAAGGTATCCACCACGCGACAAAAAGATGGCTGAGGGGAGTGCACCAATAAGCTTGCTGTGGTTGCAAGAGTTTTATGATAGAGCAGCTGAACGTATTTTTAAGCATTTAGATGATGGTAAATATATTGTTTTCCATGATGGATTTAGATTGCATGCGTGGCAGGAATATTTAACTCAAGAAAAGTATAAAGGACGAGTGATTTTGGATACACACCAATATTTAATGGTTGCCGAGGCAATGGGATGTGAACAATCGCTTCAAGCCTATAAGGCATTCATAAAAGAACATTTTGAAAAGGAAATTGAAAGAGTTCAAGAGTACGTTCCTGTTATTGTTGGTGAATGGTGCATATTTAATAGTTATTGTGTTGGAATGGACACCAAAGGTGGACAAAGTATTTTAAATGGAGTGGACTCATCAAATGCTACAAGCATTTCAGACGAAGATAAAAGAGTCGTGTATTCAGAGCTTTCGAAAGCTCATTTAGAAGCCTTTAAAAAGGGTAGCGGATATTTTTATTGGACTTACAAGATGTTACTTGATCCAACAAACGAAGCTGCTTGGAGGGGCTGGGATTGTTGGGATGTTGCAAAATGCATTGATGAGGGATGGTTTCCAGAAAGGGTTTAGTATATAAGGAGGAGAAAAATGGATGTATCTACAAAAATGGAGGGATTTGAGAAGATGGAATCAAATGCCAAACTAAGTTGGGTTGAAAGAGTTTCATATGGTTTAGGAGATTATGCAGGGAATTTAGTATATTCACTTATATCAGCATTTTTGCTAGTGTATTACACAGAAGTATGTGGAATGAATGCTGCTACGGCCGCTTCTATAATGGCAATTTCTAGAATATTTGACGGTGTATCTGATTTAATAATGGGTCGAGTAGTAGACAACACTCATACTAAATGGGGTAAGGCAAGACCTTGGCTTATTAGAGCTTCATTACCACTTGCAATATGCACTATTCTAATGTTTTCTATGCCAATGGGTCTTTCAAGTGGTGCTCAGGCTGCATATGCATTCATTACATATAATCTTGTTTCTACTGTGTTCTTTACCATGTTAAATGTGCCATATGCTACTTTACAAGGCATGATGACAACTAATCAGTATGAAAGAGGTGTGCTTGGTAATTTTAGAATGCTTCTTGCAACTTTCGGAACAATGACGATTAATACTGTAGTTCCATATTTAACAGGTGCATTTGGAAAAGAAAATCCCAATAGGGGTTGGATGCTTACAACAGTGATACTTATGGTTGCTTTCGTAGCAATAAATTTTCTAACTTTCTACTTTTGTAAAGAACGTGCAGCTGATACGACTGAGGGAGAAAATGGTAATGATAAGCAGGTTCCGATATTAACAGCGCTAAAATCTTTGGTTACAAATAAATATTGGGTGATACAGGTTGTTTTCCTATTTTCTTTGTACTTTATGATGTCTACATTCTTTGGTAGTAATTATTATTTTGCTCAGTATGTTTTAAAGAATGAAAAGGCATATTCATTACTTGCAAATGCGCTTTCGTTGTCCCAGATGGGAATTATGTTTGTTACTCCAACCTTGATGAAGAAAATGCCAAAACGATGGATTGCATTTGGAGGAATGGCTTTATCTGGAGTTGGATTCGGAATAACAGCTATTGCAGGCACTAATATAACACTTGTTTTTATTTCTAACATTATAAAAGGTATAGGATTTGGTTGTGGTGCTGCTACAATGTGGGGATTATTGCAGGATGCAATTACATATGGTCAGTGGAAATCTGGTGTTCAGGCAATAGGAATGGGTAATTCTGCCTCATCGTTTACTACAAAAATTGGCTCAGGAATGGGGACCGCTGCTTTAGGGTGGATTCTCGCAGCGGGCAATTTCAACGCAGATCCAACTGGTGACGCATCAATTTTTGCGATAAAAGTAGCAGTTATTTGGGTTCCGCTTATCGTAGTTGTAATTGGATTGATTTGCCTATTCCTATTCGATTTAGATAGCAAGTATGACAAAATAGTAGAAGATCTTGAAAATGGCAGATGGAAAGACGGAGGTTTTTAAGTGATTGTAAATCCAATAATTCCCGGTTTTAATCCGGACCCTTGCATTTGTAAAAGGGGAGATGATTTTTATATAGCTGTATCTACTTTTGAATGGTTGCCTGGAATACCTATATATCATTCAAAGGATTTGAAAAACTGGGAATTATTGCTCCAAAAGCAGTATATCGAAACTTAACTCCTGCTCAAT
>ERZ842401.8357-NODE-8357-length-10203-cov-6.394561_pt1 | contig 10203 bp, 9 predicted proteins | sample MGYA00521270_ERZ842401 | MGnify/ENA primary metagenome ERZ842401 (study PRJEB31892, sample SAMEA3878208) | bioreactor metagenome | biome: Moose rumen | place: Sweden | collected 2011-10 | study: EMG produced TPA metagenomics assembly of the PRJEB12797 data set... | reverse complement strand
CGCTCTATAAGCATAGAAAGATAGAAGCTAAAGGAGTACAAAGCTATGAAAAACAAAACAATGCAGGAAATGAACGAGCAGTACAAGGACTGTCCCGTTCAGGTCAACACCTATGAGGTGGACGGACGCACATACATTGTGCATAGTCACTTCATTGGTGATCGTGACATCAATGACGTAATGTATCAGTATGCCGAGAACAAGGCAATGAACGAAATGCTCGGTCTTGTTCCGAAAGCTGTTACAGCGTAAAAATATTTTCTCAAAACCTATTGCCTTATCCGAAAAGATGCGCTATAATATTCTTATCGGATAAGGTCGCTTTGGGAGGAAAGGAGTTATTGATGTTACCAAAGCAGACCGAATACAAAGTTGGGATGTATATGCGCCTTTCAAAAGACGATGAAAGAAACGGCGAATCCCTTTCGATAGAAAACCAGAGAAAGATACTCACGGAGTACATTACACAGCAGGGCTGGACACTTTATGACGAATACGTTGATGACGGCATTAGCGGCACTACGTTCGAGAGACCGGGCGTACAGCGTTTGCTTGACGATGCCAAGACAGGAAGGATCAATCTGATACTCTGCAAGGATTTGAGCAGATTTGGTAGAAATTATATCCAAGTAGGACAGTACACGGATTACATATTCCCAATGTACAACATTCGCTTCATCGCTCTCACAGACAACGTGGATACGGCAAATTCCGCAAGCTCGGGAATGGACATGATGCCGATAATGAATGTTTTTAACGAGTGGCACAGCGCCAACACTTCCAAGAAAATCAGGGCTGTTGTTGAGTCGGGAGCAAAGTCGGGCAAGTACAGAACTACATTCGCTTCGTATGGATATTTCAAGGGCGATGATGAAAAGCGTACACCTGTGATCGATCCTGTTTCCGCTGCTGTTGTCCGCCGCATCTTTGAAATGAGGGCGGCAGGCTACAACATGAAACGTATCGCCAAAGTGCTGAATGATGAGCGTGTCCTCACTCCCGATGATTATAGATACAGCTTGCTGGGCAAGGAGACACCACATTACAGCCTTCACCTGTGGAGCGTGGAAACGATAAAGCGCTTGCTCCGTAACCAAATCTACATCGGCAACCTCGCCCAGCTCCGCACGACTACGGTTAGCTACAAAAATCACAAAGTTATCTCGAAAAATCAGGAAGATTGGGTGATTGTTGAGAATAATCACGAACCTATCATCAGCAGAGAATTGTGGGATAAAGTCCGTGAGATCGAAGCGTCCGTAAGTACGGGCAAGATGACAAAGCAAGGCATTACACTTCCGCTGACAGGTCTGTGCTATTGTGCGGACTGCGGCTCAAAGGCAAAGCAGGATAGTTCCGCAAACTGTCAAAAACATACCGTTGGCTATGCCTGTGGACAGTATGCGAGATTTGGTAAGAAATACTGCACCTCGCATTTCATAACAGCACACGCACTTCAGGATATTGTCCTTGCCGACATCAAACGCCAGATTGACTTTGTGATGAATGATGAGAAAGCGAGAGAAAAGTATCTTGCAAGAAAGCAAGGGCTTTATGCCGAACAGCACAGCGGTGACAAGAGAAAGCTCCATGACATCAGCAAGCGTATTGCCGAGCTTGACAGGCTTATTGCAAGCGTATATGAGGACAAGGTGACAGGCAAGATGCCCGAAGATATGGCATTCACATTGCTCGACAAATATCAGACCGAAAAGAAGTCCCTGCAAGCGGAGAGCGATGAAATGCAGAAACGCTCCGATATAGCAAAGCAGGACGAAGCCGATGTGGACGAATATATCCGCCGTCTGAAAAGCTATGCAGGAGCAGAGGAGCTTACACGGCAGATGGCTCTTGACCTGATCGAGTACATCACGCTTGACAATAATCCAAGGAAGAAGGCTATCCCTCGTGATATTCACATCTATTATAAGCTAATCGATAAACCGCTGAAAAACAAGAAAAATGCCCTTGCTGAATAAGTAGGGGCATAGAACAAATGAACGATTGATACTCAAAAGCTATTTTGTTGGATTGAAAAATTGAATACTCCCCATAAGTAACACTTACATTGTCCATAGCCTCCATGAAGAAGTAATCGTGAAGTTTCGTGGTGGAGTGCTTTTCGTCTTTAAAGCCCAGCTCACCGAACGGGACATTACCCACGGCAACATCAAAACAGCCGTTCTGAAAGCTGTTTTTCTCAAAACCGCTTATTGCAATATCCGCATCGGGGTAAAGAGCCTGTGCGATACGCCCCGAAATACTGTCGATCTCCACACCGTAAAGGTGAGAGTTATCCTGCATTTCTTTTGGCATACAGCCGAAGAAGTTTCCGACACCCATTGCAGGCTCAAGGACATTACCGCCCTCAAAGCCGAAATTACCAAGTGCTTCATAAATGCCCTCAATAATTGTCGGGCTGGTATAGAAAGCATCACCAACGGTAGAACGTGCCTGCCTGTATTCTTCGGGAGTGAGAAGTTCTGAAAGCTCCTTGTATTCAGCTGACCACTTATCCGCTGACTTATCGAAAGCCTGCGGAATCGCACCCCAGCCCACATAGCGTGAAAGCATTTCCTTTTTCTCAGCTGTTGCAGGACGCTTTTCGGATTCAAGCGTTTTCAGCGTTCTGATCGCATCGACGTTCGCCCTGAACTTGGTTTTTGCACCACCGTCACCGAGGTTATCATCAGTGATCGTGAAGTTTTCGCCCTTGTCGGGTGCTGTCACTTCTTCCACGGATTTTTCGGGAGTGATGACCTTGAAATCGCCGTTACTCAGAAATTCATCTGCAATAAAGGTCACACGGTCTTTTATTGCACTTTCAAAGGCAGTATTGTTCAGCGTAATAAAGCCGTTTTCATCAAGGCTTTCGACCTTGTATTCCTTACCTTTATATTCGAGATAATCACCGACAGACAGCTCAGGTGTATTCTTTTCAGGTGCAAGTTCCGGCTCTTTTGTACGCTCCAAGCTGTCGATAAAATGGAATGACATCAGCATATCGCCGTTGTCAAGCCGAGAAGTCAGCTCACCGCCGTCAAAGCTCCAATTCTTCGCACGGTCAAACTCCATATAAATATCCTTGCCCGCAGGCTCGCCGTTTTCATCGAGCTTTCGGGAAGTAAAATCAACGGTAGATACCCCCGTGACCACTCTGCGCTCTCCGATACACTCGGGACGAAGGTGGTCGGTGATCTCAAACATCATTCCGGGCTTTAGTGCCCTTTTGAGCTGAGAGAGATTTTTGACTGTGGGAATCTCGGACTTTTCAGCTTCGTGTGCATCATCAGCCTTGACAGCTTCCGGCTGTTCCATTTCCTGTTCAGTTCTGCCGATATATTCATACATACCGCTGTGCAGAAGTTTATCGTAGGAGATATTTTCCGTAGTCGCATAAGTGCCTTTATCCGTAGTGACCGTGCAATCGTCCGTATAGAATGGCAGCGCACCCGTCAGCGATACCACCTCGGAGATCTCGCCTGTGATCTTATTGCGAAACTTATCGCCGACCTCAATGGTATGTGAGAGCTGTTCCTCGGTCTGTTCTGTATTTAGTGCCGCCCTTTCTGCTTTCTGTTCAGCGGAAAGATAGGTATCGTCTTTGAGCCGTGCTTCGGTCATTGTCGCAACATTATACCAACTGTGACGGAACTTCTCGCCGTTTTCAAAGTCAAAGGTCAGCCCCTTGCCATCATAGTGAACGTGAGAGATATTGCCCTCGCCGGTATGACCGCCGATACCGTATGCGCCTTTCAGAAATTCTGCTAATTCCTGTGTGGTAGGCTGATTGTTCTCATAAAAATCCTGCACACGGAGTTTGCCGTGAACAAAGCCTGTCCCACGATCAATTTCTGCTGCGAGAGCTTCGTATACCTGAACACCGTCTACAACCGGACCTTTTGCAAATTCAGACTTCGGCTTCTCGGGCTTTGTCTGCCGGATAGGCTCGGGATCACCAAACAAAGAAAGCTGTTCGCCCTGAATGTCGGGCTTCTCCCAAAACGGAACATCATCTCTTTCATTTTCCTGTATCTGTTCTATAACATCGGCATCGGCAAACAGCGGAGCATCATTGTCTATTTCCTCTGTTGCTACAACGGGAGTATCATCAACTCTCATAATGCCCAGCTCATACGCAAGACCGTCAAGCTCTGCCGTATGATTTTCATAGGTATCAATGGAGATAACACCCTCGGCATTGTCAATGATAACAGTCGCACCGAGGGAAAGTGCCTTATCCTTGATCTCGTCAAGGCTCTCGCTGTCACCTTTGTATTTGAGCGTGACAGACGGCACATCATCGGAAGAAGAAATATCCTTTACCTCGGAAGCATCGCTCATAAGCGGTACACTCTGCTCGGGACTGTCAAAAGCGGCACCGTCAAGAGAATAGACAATATCCCTATCCTCTAAAATCGTTTCGATATATGCCACCTGTTCACTGTCAGCGGTAAATGACTTGCTATCATCGCTCCATACCACATCATAACCGTTCATATCGAAATGTTCACGAAGCTCCGAAACATCTTCCTCATCATGGTTTCCAGTACCGGGACGAGGACGATAGCAAGCAGGATAAGACCGAGTCCTGCCATGAGCTGCTTCATGCCCTGAGACTTACGACAGTAGGCATAAAGAAGTTTTCAGACAAACATTGTAAGACAGGTACAGCAAGCTAAATAATTACCGAAAGGGTGCTTACAATGATTGATATGATTTACAATCTCCGTGTGGGGGATATTCACACCGCTGAGTTCTCGGACGAGTTTAACAAGCTCTGTATACCGTTTGAGGAGTCGTTGACCGAGGAGCAGATTGATGTATTTCACAAAATTCTCGACTGCGTGAGCGATACCGCCGCTGCTGAAATGAGGGCAGCATACAAGGTCGGCTTCAAGGACGGAGTAGCTATGATGAAGGAAATTCAGGAAGATTAACACACTAAAGATTGTCACATTCAAGACTATATCATAACTAATACAAGGCAGCTCACGCTGTGGGTTGCCTTGTTCTTTTTGAAAAAAGCGGTTGACGCGCGTCAATAATTGTGGTATAATAATAAGATATAAGCGGAAAGGAAAGAAAACTATGAAGGGTGTATCTTTATTTGCAAGTGCAGGAATTGGGGAAACATATTTGTCCCGTGTTGGTGTAGATATTGTTGTTGCCAATGAGCTTATCTCTAAACGTGCTGACCTGTACAGAAGTCTATACCCTAACTGTCAAATGATTTGTGGCGATATTACTGATAAATCTGTATATGATGAAATTATACAAAGGGCAAAAGGTGTTGAGTTTATGATTGCTTCACCTCCGTGTCAAGGAATGAGTGTTGCAGGAAAAAACAGACACCAAGACACAATGGTAAAGGATAACCGTAATTACTTGATAACTTATGTTTTTTCCGCAATAAAGGAATTAAAGCCTAATTATGTTTTGATAGAAAATGTGCCTATGCTGTTGAAAATACAGCTACCATACAAAAACGGTATGCAAACAATACTTGAAATTCTTAATGATATGTTTGCTGACAAGTATGATATAGACGGTAGGGTGATAGATTCCTCAGATTTAGGTGTTCCTCAGACAAGGCTTAGAGCCATAATCAAGATGTGTATTAAATCTGACAAATGGGACTGGCCGCACCCTGTTGAAAAAAAGGTAACTGTTAGAGAGGCTATCGGAGATTTACCCTCTTTGGAGTCGGGAGAAAAATCTGATATTAAATGGCATTTTGCAAGAAAGCACGATAAAAACAATGTGCTTTGGATGAAACATACGCCAACAGGACGTTCAGCATTTTCAAATGAGGTGTATTATCCTCAAAAGAAAGATGGCACAAGAATTAAGGGATACGAGTCATCGTATCGTAGAATTAAGTGGGACGAGCCAGCCCCGACAATTACAATACGAAATGATTGCATAGCTTCTCAAAGAAATGTTCACCCAGGCAGACTATTGGAAGATGGCACATATTCTGATGCCCGTGTTCTAACGCCATTGGAACTGATGATACTTAATTCGTTACCCGAAGATTGGGGTATTCCCGATGATACTCCTGAGATACTAATAAGACAAGTTATTGGCGAGTCAATTCCCCCGTTGATGATAGAAAGGATCGTAGGTGAAATCAGATGCCTAAAAAAATGAAAGCTATTTCTTTGTTTTCAAGTGCAGGAATTGGCGAATTGAGAGTACATAAAGATAAAGTAGCTGTAATCGCTGCCAATGAGCTTGTCAAGCAGAGAGCTGATTGTTATTCTTTCTTTTATCCCGAAACAAGAATGATATGCGGTGATATAACAGACAATGAAATAAAGAATGAAGTAATAAACATAGCTAACGAAAGCAAAGCGGAATTACTGATTGCAACCCCTCCGTGTCAAGGTTTGAGTACACTTGGAAAGAATAAGGGACAACAGCAGTATGAAAAAGATCGCCGTAACTTTCTTATTCTTGAAGCACTTGATGTAATTGACGCTTGTGACTTCAATTATGTGTTGATAGAGAATGTTCCAAAATTCATAGAAATGCTTTTCCCCTATGAAGATAGCTATTACACACTTGAACAAATACTGCGGTCAAAGTATAGCGAAATTTATAACATAGAAATCAAAGTGCTTAATGCCAAAGATTACGGCATAGCACAATCAAGACCTCGCGCAATCATCAAAATGTGGAAAAAGGACTTGCATTGGGCTTGGCCGCAACCCGAAAAGGAAATAACACTCAAAGAAGCTATTGGTCATTTACCTTCATTGGAGCCAGGCGAAGATTCGGGGATTAAATGGCACTTTGCTAAACCTCAGAATGAAAGAGCTGTGTTAGCTATGCGACATACAGCACCAGGAAAGAGTGCTATTGCCAATGAAGTATATTATCCTAAAAAAGAGGACGGTACTCGAATAAAAGGCTTTCATAACACCTTTAAGCGAATGGTTTGGGATCAGCCTTGCCCAGCTCGAACAACATACTGTGGTAGCATAAGCTCACACAACAATGTTCACCCAGGCTATTTACAAGATGACGGAACATATTCCGATCCGAGAGTGCTTACTCTGCTTGAAACATTTATTGTTTCGTCTATACCAGAAGATATTGATTTCCCCGAAAGCTCTACCGATACGTTCATTCGCACGATTATCGGTGAAGCAATCCCTCCACACCTTATGGAAAGAATAATAGAATTGATAGGAGTTGAAGAAAATGCCCATAATGGTTGAGCGTGAAAAGTGGATACTCTATAAGCACACAAGCAATTATGAGCTTATTCAGGCTGTGGCTTTAGATGTAAAGAATAGCTGTGGAACTAATATCAGCGATACAGAACGTTACCGTATGCAGGAGCGACTTGCCGCCCTCGATATGTATAAAACCCGCAATCCAAAGGAAAGACCGTTAGATTCGATAAATCATCGTATCAATACTTTGGAATACTATATGTTCGGCTACGAGGACAAGGAAAGCAATTCAAAGCGGTTTATTTTTAGTCCGCTCGGCAATCTATTCCTTGAACATATCAATGAGCCTGAAAAGCTGAAAAAAATATTTACCACAATGCTTTTTGCAATTCAGTTTGAACATCCGGCAAATGGTACTCCCGCTTGCTTTCAGCTTTATCCGTTCCGTCTTATTTTCAAGCTGTTGACCGATGAGAGGTTGAATTGCCGTTTATATAATTCGGAATATGCTTATTTCATTGCTTTTCAGAAAACAGCAACCCCCGAAAATTATGAAAAGTTAGTAAAGGATATACTGGAATTTCGTAAGTTAAGCAAAGAGGATGTTGCTGACTTGATGAAAAAGGACGAGCATACCTATGTCAACTGTGTTTATGAATGGCAATACTACACACAAAAGTTGCTTAGAACGGCAGGGATAATTGAAACCTTTAAGGGTGAGGAACTTGTAAGATTATTCCACCCTCAAAAGACCAACAGTAAAAGCGATCCTACCAAAAGAATACTTACAACTGGATATGTTAATCTTGCTCCTGCGATCAAGCCGTTTGTTGAGCTTATGTTGGCAGCTCACTCTTGTTTCCAAAAGCCACTTCTGCTTAATGATACGGAAAGAATGACACTTGATGTCATAAAGGAGATTTACTCGTTCTATCCCAAGCTCCTGATAGATGAGATTGGGGAGGAAGATGAGCTGCAAGTTAAACTGCTTGAACTTCCTAAACTCATTGAAGAGTATTCAAACAATCCCGAAAATGATACAGCATATCTGTTTGAAGATGTGTTGGAAGAAGGCTTCAATATGTTTGTTAATGTTGAAGCAAAGAAAATTGGTGGCGCAGGTCATACAGACATAGAGTGCCTGTATATTACACGGCGCAAAAAATTCGCTGTTGAAGCAAAGTCCACCGCAAACAAACTATCGCTTATAAACGCTGGCAGACTTAAAGAACACCGTGAACAGATTGGCGGAGATTACACGATAGTTATTACTCCTCGGTATGTTCCAGCAGCCAAGCGTGATATTAAGGGTAACCCCATTGTAATCATTCTTGCAAGCACTTTCAGCGAATATCTGTATAATCATATCTATCACGATGTTAGGGAGATAGATTTTGAAGATTTTGACAGCATTATTGTTGATAACCTCGGAACTGATATTAGCAGACTTATTTCCAATAAGACTATGGAAAAGTTTGCTACTCATGCTTGATTGGTAAGGTGCTATATGGAAGATTTCAAGAAATGGTTACAAGATAACAAACATATAACACACAAGGTATCTATGGATAATGCTTCAAGGGTAAAAAGAGCTTTATCAATATTAGGCACGGATAATATCGCTTCGTGTTCTTTGGAAGATTTAGAAACAAATGATAGCTTTAAGGTTCTTTCCGTATCTGTTAAATCACAGATACGGAGGGCTGTTAAGCTGTATATTGAGTTCGTCGATACTCAATCTTAAACCAATTAGGAGAAATATAATGGGTGATAAAGTTCAGAATCCTTATCGTTTGCTAATGAACAAAGATATTTATGCTATTCTCGATGGGGATACTAAATTTGAAGAATATCAATTCAAGGATACGCTTGACTCTGTAAATATTTCTATACCTTATCTTAGCGGACCAGATTTATGTGGTCTATCATCGCTTTTCGGACTTCCAGTCACATATACTTGGGGTGGTGTTAATCAAAGCAGATGGCAGTATCTCGATGATTTATTTGAACATTGCATTAAGGCAGAGCGTTGTTCTGACCTTTTGTCATATATATTTGACAAACAACAATTTTCAAAAATGCTGTCAGGTCATGAAGCAACTGTGGTTGATGAGGCGTACAACCAATTTATTCAAGTGATACTTGGCAAGATAAATGGTATACTTTATTTTGGAGGAAATGAACTTACAAGTGCTAATGGACAGTTTATTATCCGAAAAATTGGTGCTAAAGTAGAAGTTAAAGCCCCGAAAATTAAAAATATTGACCGTGAGTATATTAGAAGTATTTCTATTAGAGCTATGGAAGATGTTGATAACAGAAACTTTGATAGTGCTATTACTAAGTCAAGAACATTACTTGAAGAAGTATTCTGCTATGTGATAGAGAAGAAGAATGATATTCCGTCTACATCAGGCAACATAAACGACTTATATAAGCAAGTTAAAGATTTATACAATATGCACGGCGATGCTAATACTGATAAGCGTATAAACACATTGCTTTCAGGATTAGAGAAAATCGTTTCTTCAATCTCTGAAATGAGAAATAAAGACAGTGATGCTCACGGTGTTGGTGCTAAAAGGATTGCAATTGATGAACATCATGCTCGCTTGTTTGTTAATGCTGCAATAGCTATGGCAGACTTTATTCTCTCGGTTGAAATCAAGTCATCTTCTAAACAAATAAACACCTAAGGATTCTTAAAGATTTAACATGATATCTTATCGCATCAAATCATATTGAAAATACAATGTGATTCCTAAAGTGTAGTATCAACTTATTTCTTTAAGATTCCTAAGTCAACAGCCCATAGTCTATTGGCGCACTCAAAATCCGTTCCACACAAGTCATAATCAGTATTGTGGAGCATACCATAATCTGCACATACCCAAATGGAACTGAATACTAACTGCAAGCTCTCGGAAACGCTCTGCAAGCGTTTCTGAGGGCTTTTTCTTTTTGGCGGTTAGTTTTACGCTCTGCAAGGTCGAGTGGTGCTGTGGGGTTTCTCCGTTCC
>ERZ842401.8356-NODE-8356-length-10203-cov-7.125936_pt1 | contig 10203 bp, 8 predicted proteins | sample MGYA00521270_ERZ842401 | MGnify/ENA primary metagenome ERZ842401 (study PRJEB31892, sample SAMEA3878208) | bioreactor metagenome | biome: Moose rumen | place: Sweden | collected 2011-10 | study: EMG produced TPA metagenomics assembly of the PRJEB12797 data set... | reverse complement strand
TGCCTGATTGAGCGCAGGCTTGAATCCACCGTGCGCTTTAAATTCTTCATTTCGTTGTCAATCTGAAGTTCCAAATCTTTTACCGTGTCTTTTGCCGTGTCAATCGCATCATTTCGAGTTGACCAGGGAAGCACGCCGTCAAGCGGAATCGTCGCCGTCAAAGAAAGCGTTGTTGATTTTGTGGCATTAGGGGCTGTTCCGTCATATCCCAGATACCAGTATTGATCCTGCCACCGCAAAGACGCACTCACAGTGGGCGCGAATGCCGAAAATCGCTTGTCGAGAACAGAATTTTTTGCAGAGGCAAGTTTGTATTCAAGTTGCGTTATGGCAGATGATTTTACATCTTTCATGTCCACATCGATTTTATTGAGCGTAATCAAATCATCGAGCGAGCCTTCAAGGTCGATTTTTTCATCAATCGGAAGACCGAGCATTTGCTTGAACGAAGCCAAATCATTTAAAAAGCTGGTGTGGGCACTGCCAACGGTCGGAATTTTGCTCTTGTAGTTCACTTCCGCCGAAAGCACATCGATTTCACTTAGCCGCCCCTGATTGTATTTGGCAAGGTTGTTGTTGTACTGCGTTTTTGCGATTTCAAGATTTTTTTCCTGCAAAGTGATGTTTTCTTTTTCGTAGATAAGCGTATAAAAAGCCTCGCGCACGCTCAACTCCACAGACTTCACCGCATCGTCAAACGAAAGCTTTCCCGACTCATAAGCGATTTTTGCGCTCTGCATGGAAGTGTAAAGATTCGCGCTCAAAGAAAGCGAAACTGTCGCCGAAATGTCAAGCCTCGTTGTATATGGATTTTGTTTTAAATAGGCATCATCACTGAGCGCGTCAATCGGAATTGAAGAACTTGCCCCCACGCTCGCCGTCGGCGAAATGCTGTTCCATGAGTGGGCTTTTGCTCGCGCCGCCGCATCAAGCGTAATCTGCGAGCGCGCAACAGACACATTGTTTTTTTTCGCAAGCTCCACAGCCTCGTCGACAGAGAGCGTCGTTTTTTCAGATTCAGTTTTCGTTTCAGGTTTTTCGTTCGGCTGTGCAAAAAATAAGAATGGAATCAACCAAAAAATCACCGATACAAATAGCTCTTTTTTCATACTATTATAATATCGGTGATTTCTGTTAGTTGCAAAAAAATATTGTTATATAAAATAGATAAAACAGATTTTTATTATCCAAAGAAAACATTCACTCTGCTACTTTTGCAGCAGCTTGAATGTTCCTTTGATTTCATACTCTGTGCCTATCCATTCGCTCTTCATGTCTTTTGGATTTTCCGAGTTGTATGCAACGCCAAAGTCATCGTTTTCTGTTGGGAAAGTGCCTTTCATGAAGAATTTCTCAATAAGCTCAATGTAATATTTTGCCGTATTGTCTTCGGGGCGACTTTCGCTCAAGTTTTTGAGCATTTCAAGGGCTTTTTTGTAGTCACCGCTTTCAAACAGTTTCATCGCCTCTTCCCATGAAGCAACATAATTCAGAAGATTTTCGTCCGCACTTTCTCGCAAATCAAGAAGCTCGTAAAGTCGAATCGGAGTCACGACATTGACAACCTGAACGCGGTCAAGGCTTCGCACGATAAAATTCTCATCAAGACCTTTTCGGGTCGCCTCGCTCATCAAAATTCCGCCGGTTCTGTACTGCTTGTTTACACCCTCAAGACGGCTGGCAAGGTTTACATTGTTGCCCATGATTGTATAATTCTTTTTGTTCGTTGAACCCATGTAGCCCGCGACAATTTCACCAGAATTCAAGCCAATTCGCGTGAAGATTGTCTTTTTGTTTTTGACCATAATGCAGAACGCATCATATAAATCCTGCTCCATGTCCTCTGGCTTTGGCTTTGTGACGACATCATCGATATAAGCGTTCATTTCCCGTTCCGTTTTCTTCATTTTTACGGCAGAACGGCAGGCAAGGGCGGCATGTTCGGTCGTTTTTAGCGGAGCGCCGACGAAAGCGACAATTGCATCGCCTTCGTATTTGTCAACGGTTCCACGATTATCCATGATGATGTCAGACATTTTTGAAAGATAGAAATTCAAGAGGGCGACAAGCTGTGAAGCGCTCAACAATTCCGAGAAGCCTGAGAATTTCTGAATATCCGTGAAAATTGCCGTCATTTCGATTGTCTGACCGCCAAGTTTGAATGAAGAGGGATTTTTTATGATTTCATCGACTACGGCAGGAGCAAGACACTGGCTGAACGCAGATTTGATGAATTTTTTGTCACTCTCACTCGTTGCGAATCGGTAAATCGTCATGGCAAGGAATGAAGTGAGCGCAATCAGAATAGTCGCAAGAGCCGGCATGTAAACGCTGAACGAAACAATCAGAAGCACCGGGAAAAGAAGGCAAATAAGAACAAGCGCAGAACCCGTGACATTCTGAATTCCCGCCCGTTTTTTTGCAGGAAGAACAATCAATATAATAGAAAGAATCGCCGCAATCGCCGCTCCCCAAAGCCATGAAATCGGATAGATAAAATCCTCGCTCATAACCGTGTTGTAGACATTGGCGTGAGTTCCCACATTCATATACGCCCGCTCAAACGGAGTAGTGCCCAAATCGGTTGTGGAACTTGCCGTGTGCCCGAGAATACAGAATGAATTCGCATAGACTTCTTTTTTCTCAGCAAAAATCGAATTGTAAAGTTCATTTTCGCTCGAAAGAGTGTCAAAAAGTTCTGAAAGTTCCGTTTGAATCGTTGAATAAGTTTCGCCGTCTATAAAATCAGCAAGCAGGAACATTCGCTCGGCAATCTCGTCCATCGCCTTTCCAGAGCAAAAAGCCGTGACATCATCAAAGAAAGTTTTCCTAGCCCCGAAATACTGCTCATACTCAACTTCCTCAATGCCACCGCCAATCGCATTTCCTTCTATATCATAGCCCTCGCATTTTGAAAGAAGGTACTCCTTAAAATCAGAAATGTCCTTGTAATCAGCGACAAGTTTTCCCAAAGCGATTCCTGATTCAAGCGGGCTCACATTGAGGTTCAGTTGGTTTATCGCCGCATTATCGAGAGAATCCAAAAATCCGTTCAGTGATTTAAGCTCAATCACGATATTTTTTTCAAGCTCGTCGAGCTGGGCAAGGAAGAACATGCTTTCGTGGCGGAACGAATCAACGAAAAGCTCGTGCAGCCAGTTAATCATCATTTTTCCGTCGGAATCAAGCGGAATCGAAATATTTTTTCCTTCAAGACCGCGGCAATTAGTGAGTTTAAGAGAGGATTTCTCGCGCGTGATTTTCTCAGGCTTCAAAATTCCCAGAATCGGTGAAAACGAAAGCTGACCCGCAAAAACATCGTCTTTTTTGTTCAAAAGCTCAATCCGTCGGCGGGTTCCGTCCATGTCGATAATGACATTCGTAAATCCCGCACCGGCGGCGTGGCTCATAAACTGATGCAGGGCCGGAGAAAATCCAATCAGATATTTTCGGTCAAATTCAGGATTTCCCCAGTCGGGTTTTCCCATCGTAAAATTGTCAATGAACGAAGTCTTAACGCTGTCGAGCCTGCCTTTTCTGAAATCCCTGAGAATCAAATCATCTTTATCTTCTACATTATAAAGGAAGCGTTTTTCGACATAGCCGATTTCTTCGTCAGTGTACTTCATGTCGATGTCGAGCGTGTTGATTGTAAGCCAGCTGTTCCCAAAAAACTGGATTGCACGGGCAAAATAATCATCGTTGTCCTTTATGAAACTTTCAAAATTCGGCCGAGTTCCGTCAAAATTCGTGGCGGCATCGATAATCGCGTCTTCATTGACGGCAAGGCTTGATGGCGAAAGGTACTCAATATCGAATACAGCCGTGGAAGCTCCGAATTCTTTCATTCGCATGAGGACATTAGCAAACACATTTCGCGGCCAGGGCCAAGTCTTCATTTCCTGAAAAGAATCGTTGCTTGTGGAAATATTGTCCGCCTCAACGAGAAGGACTTCCTTTCGTGCCTCAGGGGCTTTTTTTAAACCAAGCAAAATGTCGTAAAGCCTAAAGTCGAATTTCTGCAAAGCACCGATTGCGCCGAGCAGAGTCCACAAAACAATGGAACAGCCCACTATAATAGAAGCAACTGCTGTCCGTGATAAAGATTTTTTAGAATTTTTTTGATTTTTTCCCATGACAAATAGTATAACACAAGATATAATAGAACTGTAAAATTTTCTTAAAAATTTTTCAAAAATTTAATCCGTTTCAACGGAAGGAGCTCCATTAATATGAAGAAAATCCTTGTGGCTCTTGCCGCCTTACTCTTCTCTTGTTTTTCACTTTCGGCGCAAAGTTCCGAAAAAATCTCGGGTATCATTAAATCCGAAAAAGCAACTTGTGCGCAAATTTCCTATCTTCCCGCGCTTTACGGTAATCGCATTTCAGAAGATGATACCGAAGCAAAAGCATTTGAAGTGTTAAAAAACGACGGTCTGTTCGATTCCAGCCTCTCCACGGATTCAGAAATAACGCTCGCACAAGCCTGCTATGTTTACGCACAGGCACTCGGAATTTCAGGCGGATTGTTCTACACCATTTTCCCGTCTCCGCGTTATGCCTTCAAAGAATTCAAAGCAAAGGGGCTTCTTCCGAACGAAGCTGATCCGTCAACAAAAATCTCGGGCAGGGATTCCCTTGATCTTTTTAACGCTTGCCTTGCGCTTATCGGGGGTAACGAATAATGAAGAAAACAACACGATTTTTCCTTTCAAGCATAGCATTCTTTGCGCTCGCGCCTTTGGCTTTCTCTGTTGAAACAGGCGGTTTGCTCACCAACGACACAAAATTTGCAAATATCGAAAAAGACGGTGGCTTAAAGCTTGACCAAAAAAACGGCATCAATTTATGGGCGCGCCATCCGCTAAGCGAAGACGGCACAAGCTATTTTGCGGCAGAAGGTCTGTTCCAAACAGAATATGACGCTTCTATCGAAGAATCCGACAAAAAGCTGCTCGCCGATGTAACGCTTTTCAAACTCGTGGTTCAAAAAGAACTTGATTCCGGCTCGCTCGTTTTCTCTGCGGGTCGTTTCTTCAATTCTGATTTGAGCGGTGTCGTTTACACGCAAAACGGCGACGGCGCAAAATTCGATTTAAATATTTCAAGAATTTCGGTTTCGCTTTTCGGTGCATACACGGGGCTTCTCAACGCAAAAACGGTCACGATTCTCACAAGCGCAGACCAAGATACTTATGCTCCGAGCAATGATTCTCCCGATTTGAGCGAAAAGAGCAAAACTGTGTATGTGCTTGCCGACAAATACTTCGCTGGCGGAGTCACTTTTGCGCTCCCGCACATTTTCGCAAGCCAAACGATTGCCGCTGAAGGTTTCGGCGCATTTGGCCTTGAATCAAAAAAATACAATCGTTTCTATGGAACAGTTGCGCTTAACGGTCCGCTTGTTCCGTCGTTTTTCTATGATGTTTCTTCAACATTCGGCTTCGCAAAATACGATGACGGCGACATGGAAAAAGGAAACCTCACAAAAGGTTCTATCACTTTCTACCCCGACATCAAGCCAACATTCGAATCAGCTTCTATCTCTGTAAACGGCTTGTATGCGTCTGGTCAGCAAGGCTCATTTAAGTCATTCCAGGGATTTACGAGCGGAACCTCCGTCAATTCTTTAGACCAGCCAGAATATTCAAATGTGTTGCTGGCAGGTCTTTCTGCTACACTCAAGCCCGTTTCAAATGTGCTTCTCTCGGCAAAAGGCGACCTTGTTTTTGATACTGCGGCGGGTGAAGATTCAGATAAAATCAAACAATGCGGTTTTCAATATTCAGCAGGCTTCAACTGGCAGATTGTCAGTGATGTTTCTTTGGGAGCGAGTTTTGGGCAATTCATCGGCCAAAAAGTTGATGATGTCGATTATTCCGAAGCAGGAACTGGAATCGGCGGCAACAAAACAGAGCTTAAAATCACAGCAGCTATAGCATTCTAGCACAAAATTATAGGAGGAATTATGAAAAAACTTATCCTTTCTTTGCTTTTTACCACTTTTGCATTCAGCTCATTTGCAATGCAAGCAACGGTTGTCTCTGCAACAGGCAAATCTGAAGTCCAGAACGGCTCTTCTTGGGTCACTCTCAAAGCGGGTGACACGCTTGATCAAGGCGCAGTCATTCAGACGGGCTTCAAATCAGAAGTTGTCTTAAAAATAAAAGACTCAACCGTCACCGTTGCGCCGCTTTCACGCATCACATTGCAAACACTGGCAGAACGAGAAGGCTTGGGCGGAGCAAAGGGAAAAGACGAAACAGCCATTTTCCTTGACACAGGCTCTCTCAAATCAAATGTTCAGAAATCAGCTGACCGCCGAGTCGGATTTACCGTTCGCTCTCCTGTTGCAACGGCTTCTGTCCGCGGTACTGAATTCGGGTTCGCCACAAAATACAAATCAGTTGATTTAAAAACAACTGGCGGCAAAGTTGCATTCTGGAAGAACACGAAGCAGAGCGAAGCAACTTTAGACAATGCTGCTGCAAATCCTGACCTTCCGGCAGAAGAAGCAGGAACAGGCAACGAGCCTGGCGATATTTCAGATTATGCTCCGCCGTCTGCAATCGTTGTTACAAAAGGCGAAGATGCTTCGGCATCAGTCGGCAGCGGCATGAAAGCTCCGGCACAAATGGCACGCGCAGGAGCAACTTCTATCGGTGAAGGAACGAGAACGGCAGCATCAGCAGAACGCGCTCAGGGAAGCTTCGGTGGTGACATTCAATTTACTCCGAAAGCCGGTGGTCAAGTTCTCGCTGGCGATCTTGTTCTTGATATTGGAGTTGAAAAAGAATAAGCCGCATTCAAACTAAACATGAACGGTCGTGCGTGAATTTTCACAAACGACCGTTTTTTTTCGCTTTCCGCTTTTGCAAATCCTTCATATTTGATAAAATAAACTTATGGTACGAATTCATTCAAATTTCACAATTTTGAAAAAGGCTCTTGTTGTTTTTGCCGCGCTTTCGGCACTTTCATTTTTTTCGTGCAAAAAAGAAAAACCGCTCACCGCGTCTACTTCGCTCGCACAGGGGGGCACGGCAAAACAGAATGTTCCCGCAAAGCTCAAAAAAATTTCCCCCGAAACAAAAGCCTACCTTGAAGGCAAAAATATTGTTGTGGTGCTCGGCTACGGCTACAATGACGAAGAGCATGTCACAAAAATCACGCAATCGCTCAACGAGAATTTCGGCGTAGAAACCGAAGAAAATGCCGCGCTTATTTCGGTGTTTGTCTATCCGGCTGATTTTATGGTCGCGGGCAAAGAGCGCATTTCTTCCCTCGCTGACCGAATCGAAGACAAAAATCTCGCGGGCATGATTATTTTGGGCGCACCCGAAGGTCTTCACATCGCGCTTTCAAAAATCCAAGACAAAAACGAAAATGGCAAAATTCCCTACCCTGTGTTCACTTTCTTCTCGCAGGACGATGTGCTCGGCATGGAGTCAACTTCTGATTTCGTGCTTGACTATGCGCACAAAACAAACACGATTGAAAACGAAGTTACGGATTTTATTCCCGATTTTGACGCAACGCAAATTCTCACGAACGCCATTTCGCAAATGATTGAGCTTCGCGAAGGGCTCAAAGCCGACAACAATCTCATGCCGTTCGTGCAAAATCTGCTCGAAAAGAACCGCACGGTCATTCGCTATGTTGACGGCGAAACGGGCTTGCAGTCAATCAACCACTTTATTTTTGAGTAACGCCCCGTCCACATGATAGAATTAGTTCAGCAGGAAAATTTAGCAATAGGCTCAAAAAAAGTTCTCGCTTCTCTTCCTGGAAAAGAACTAGCGAAAGCCCTCGTGCTTTCCGATTCACATGGAAATCCGCGCGTCATGCAGGCGATTATCGCCGCGTTCGGCGATGAGTGTGACTGTATGTGCTTTTGCGGCGACGGTCTTTTGGATTTAGTCGAAACGCTTGAACTCGGCTTCTTCGATAAAAAATTCGGCGCGCATATTCCGCCCGCACTGTTCTTTGTGCGCGGGAACGGAGACAACTCCACCTCAACGATTTTCACCGACCAACGCATTCCTATCAGCGTGCCCGAAGTGCAAGAATTCAGCTTGGCGGGCAGAAGATTCATGCTCACGCACGGGCACCGGTTCAATGTGTACTACGGGAACAAGGATTTGCGGGAAGAGGCGATTCGCCGCGGCGTAGACGCGGTGTGGTACGGGCACACACATGTGCCCAATTCACTCCGAAGCCACATCACTCGGAACGGGCGCAATGATTTTTTAGGCGTAACGAATCCGGGAAGTTGTGCGCAGGCGCGTGGCGGAATGCCGAACACATTCGCCATAATCGATGCCCACCGCGATGAAGAAAAAAATGTCTGCCATTACTACCGCATTATTCAAGACCGCTTCGGCGAATATAATTTTGAGCCAATGCCCACCCCGCGCGGCGAAATCAAATTGTTCTAGTTTTTGGAAAGCGTTTTTTAGAAATTCTCGCCCAAAATAAAAGAAGAGCCGTCATGCCCCGAATAAACGCGCGTTTCTTCCTCACATTCTTCCATAATTCGCAAAAGGCTCTTGTGGATTTTTTGCTCGTTTCCGCCGATTAAATCAGTTCTGCCCCATGAGTGAAAGAAAACCGTGTCGCCCGAAAGGAGCGTAAGCTCTGCTTCGTTGTATAAACAGCACGAGCCTTCGGTGTGACCGGGCGTGTGAACCACTTCCCACTGAGCAAGCGATTTTTTTGCTTCTTCTGAAATATGCGGGCAATCAGAGAAAACCTGTGCGAGCGTGTTGCCTTCTTCGAGAAATGCTGTTGGCGCGGGAAGATTTTTTACAAAAGGAAGGAATTCATCGAAGCCCATTTGCGCGAGTGCTTTCCCCTGCATGTCGGCGGAATTCGCACCGATGTACGCGGAATCTGCTTTGTGAATCGCAATGGGAATGCTCGGGTAAGCTTTTACAAGGGAAGGAAGCCCTGAAACATGGTCAAAATGCCCGTGCGTGAGAACGACTGCCACGGGCGTAAGATTTTTTGTGTTTAAGAAAGAAACGACAGAACCTTCATCGCGCGAAAAGGCACAATCCGCCGCGTCAACGACAATCACTTCCGATTCAGAAACAGGAACAATGTATGTGTTGACCGAAAGCGGGCCTGTATGCAGCCGATGAAGGTTCATAGGCACACCTTACTGAATGTCTTCTGAAGAAGAAGAGCGCGGAGCGCGTGCCGCCAAGATTTCTTCGTCAGTCATCTGAGCCTGCGCTTTTGCAAACGCCGCCTGCTGAGCCATAGTGTCGTTGTTGTTTGAAGTGTAGCTGTCTACGATGGGAGCTGACTCGTTTGAAACATTCGGAACTGGCTCGTTGTTTTCGTAGTTCTCAACTGACTCTTCTTCACTCTCTTCGCCTTCTGGTCGCTGGCGAGAATAGCTCACACTCAAAGCGCGGCCTCGGTACACATGACCATTCAACGCGTTGATTGCTTTTTCTGAATCTTCTTTGAAAAGCTGCACAAACGAATAATTTGCCAAAACGCGGATGTCGCCGATTCGCTCTTTTTCGATTCCTGCAACGCTGATAAAGAGACCAACCAAATCACGCGGGAACACGCGGCGGTTTCGGCCAATGCTTACGAACACCGTCTCTGAATTTTCAGCAGGAATCTGAACGCGGGTAAATCGCTCACGGTTTTCATGATTTTCTGCGCCGTTTTCTTCGTTCTGAGAGTCGTTGCGCTCATAGCGGCTGAATCGCTCTTCACGGTTTGCATGGAAATCTTCGCGGTCTTTGAAATTGTTGAAACGGAAGATTGCGCCGCCTGAATTCTTCAAAAGATATGCGGCAACATACGAACGGAGAGTGAGCGGAACATTTTTCTTGAAGACTTTTTTGAGTGCTTCAAGCTCATCAGGATTAGCCTTTACTTTTGAAACAACATCTTTAAGATAGTTAGCTGCCTGATCGAGATCAATCTCGCGGTTCTGTCGGAAATTTCGTCTGAAATTGCGTCTAAATGCCATAATAAAAACTCCTTTTTGGCTAAACTGTTTGTGCCGATTCAAGAATGTACACTGAACCTTTTTTTTCAAAACCACAACGGGCTAGCAACGGTTCTAAATAATCTGGTAGCGAATCGGCAATAATAAACTCGTGAATTCCGTGTTCTTTCAGACTGGAAATGCCGCGTGAAAAAAGCTCTCTGGCAATTCCTAAGCCACGGTAATTCTGA
>ERZ842401.8355-NODE-8355-length-10203-cov-16.175897_pt1 | contig 10203 bp, 4 predicted proteins | sample MGYA00521270_ERZ842401 | MGnify/ENA primary metagenome ERZ842401 (study PRJEB31892, sample SAMEA3878208) | bioreactor metagenome | biome: Moose rumen | place: Sweden | collected 2011-10 | study: EMG produced TPA metagenomics assembly of the PRJEB12797 data set... | reverse complement strand
TCCCCAATCCCCAATCCCCAATCCCCAATCCCCAATCCCCAATCCCCAAAATTGTATAATAAAAATAGGAGAATTAATCTTTGAATTTAAAAAAATAATTTAAAAAAAAAAATATGAGAATAAGCTCAAAAAATGGTGCCAAATCTGTAAAAAATAAGAGCTTTGATAATCAATCAGTAATATCATCAGATTATGTTTTTCTAAAGAATGGTAACGTGAAAAGAAAAAGAAATAAAAATTCTTATTTTGAAACATTCTTAGAAAAACGAAGAATGGCAGCTGAATTTGCTCAATCAAAAAGATGTTATTCAACAATAGCAACAAAAATTCAGCATTTAAATAAAAGCAATAATAATAACAATAATATAAAACAAAATAATAAATTATTTTATCACGGAATGCAAGAAATAATAAATATGAATAATTTAAAACATAATTTACCAGGTAAAGCAACCCCAATAATTGATAATACCGATAATTTATTAAAAATAGAAGAAGAAAAAATAATTGCAGAATGTGAAAATAATAATAATAATTTGAATAATTATTTTTCTGAGAATAATATAAATATAATAAATAAAAATAAGATAAATGGTGATTTATCTCAGCCATATTTTGATGACATTATACATTTAACAAATAAATCAAATGTAAATAATGATGAAAATAATTTCATTCCTCCTTATGAATTAGAAAATGATACAAATGAAGAAACTTCCAAATTTGGAAATGAAGGAAGAATAATAGATACTAATAAAAGTAGAAAAATAGAAATGATACCAGAAAAACATTTTGATATTATCAATAGAGATAAATATAATAAATTAAAAAATAGTGTTAATACATATATTAAAAAAAGGCCAATTAGAGATGAAAACAACCAAATGTCTACTTTAATGCAAAACAAAAATTATAAAGTCAATTCAAATGATAGTAATCCTGTTAATATTAGTATATCATTTAGAAATGATTTTAATAAAAATAATAGTAATAATAACACAAATAAAACAAATAATGTAGGGAATAAAAATAAAAAAGAAAATAATAAAAATATCAATGAAAATATTGTTACAAACGAATTTAATATTAAATACAATGAAAATAAAAATAATGATATGGATAGATATGTTGAGACAAATAACAACGAAGAAAATAATAATAATAGTCTAGATTTTTTTAAAGATAATAATAAAATTAATGTGAATCAAAACAATTATATAAATGAAAATATAAATATAGATAATATAAACAATAAAAATAATAATACAAATAATACTATAAATACACAAAATGAAGTATCAAATGATATCATTGAAGAGACAAATATAATAAAGGTGAATGAAGATAATTCAAATGAAAGAGAAAATCAAATAAAAACAGATAATAATATTCAAAATAAGTTAAATATCTATATAAATGATAATAATTTAAATCCGCCATTTAAAACAATTGAAGAAACTAATAAGTCTATTAAATTTAATAAAATTCAAATTCAAAATAAAGAGCAAAATAATTCAAATAGAACTATTGAAATTTCTAATAGACAAAAAGAAAATAAAAATTTAAAAAATACAAATAAGCAAACTTATACCAACGAAAATACTTCTAAAAATATGGAAAAATTTTATGATAATAATATTCATTTAAGTAAAAATTTTCAAATTTATAATACTAATAATAATATAGAGAATAATTCAAACTTACCAATTAATAAAAAGAAAAATGTAGAAAAGAATAAAAATCAAAATTATTATTCATTAATGATAAATAAAGACATAGAAAGACTTAATAAATTAAAGCAAAGTTCTCAAAGAAATAACAACCAAAATTATTTTAATGAAATAAATGATTTTATAGATAATATAAAGAAAAAAAGAGAAAATAAAAATGGTGAATATATTAATATGACAAATGAAAATAAAGAAAAATTAAAAGAAATACAAAATCAAAAAAAGAATTTACAATTATTTCAAAGTCAAATAAACACTGCATTAAATTATAACAAGAACAAAATTTCATTTCAGAGTACAAAATATTTCAATAATCATCAAAATAATTTAAATACATCTAATAACAATAATAATAAGAAAATAAGAAATGATTATAAAGTGAAAATCTCAACTAGAATGCAAAATTTATTACTTAAATTAGAAAAAGAAAAACTATCAAATAATATTGAAAAATATGAAACTTCTATTGATGATATGAATAATAATGAAGATGAAAATAATAAAAGAATTTTTACCCAAAATGTAATAAACTCAATAAACAATTTCATCGAAACTGAAAATAGTGGAATCATTTCTAATAATCAAATTAATCATATAAATAATATTAATAACAATAATCATAATAATAATTTTATTTTGTTACAAAATTATTATAATAATGAAAATAATTATATTAATAGCAGAAAAAATAAAAATCCAAAGAGAAATTATTATAATTATGTGTCTTTTGATGATATCAACAATATAAATATTAAAAATAATATATCTGAAAGAAATAAACAAAATTTAAAAAATAATAATATTGAGTTTGATAAAAATGATATAAAAACCTTAGATGAAAAAATATATAAATTAATCAGAACAAAAAATGTTCGACCATCAAAATCCAAACCAAATATAGAAATGAATATAAATACTAAGAAGAGAATATCATTTTTAAATAATGATAAATATAGTTTATTTAATAATAATTCAAAAAGATTTGAAAAATCCACTGATTTTATTGACTCACACTTCTTTTTCGATAAAATAAATAATATAAATTCAAATAAAAATTCAGATTTATTCAAATCAAAAAGTAAAAGAAATTGGAATCCTTTGAATCTTTTTGGAATCAATAATAAAACAAGAATAAATGATGAAAATGATTTAAAAATAATGCCTGTAAATAATATAAAAAGTTTATTTTAACTAAATATAAATTTATATCTATTAATAAATATATTTTAATTATTATTATTTTATCAATGAAAATATATTTATATTTTATTATAAAAACTTATTTGATTTTATTTTTTATTTTTGAATTTTTAATATTTTCATTGAATTCTTCTTCATTCATATCTAAATGTGTATGATTCATCGATAAAATGAATTCTATTGCAGAATCAATTTGTAATATGAAAAATCCTTTTTCTTCCATTAAATCTTGTTCTGATAAAAAATTTTTTATATAATTAATGTTTGATATAATTCTTTTCGGTTGACATTTGATTAAAATATATTGTAAAAATGGAGTTGCTTCATCTTGACTTAAATCATCTTCTTTTCCTGTGCTAAATTTAGAAACATTATTTATGTATTTAAAAATTAATTTGATATAATTTATTTTTTCTTTTATAGTTTTGGCTCTTTCGAATTTATTCATTATATTTTCAGGATAATTTATTTGATATAATTCAATATTTTTTATTCCAAAATTCTCTTGTGACACCCAGTCTAATTCCAATGTTCTATTATAAAAAATTATATCTTTTTCTATGGGCTGCTTTGGAAATAATGATTTGTATATTGCTCCTATAATATAATCTTTAATTATATATAAAATTTCTTTTATTCTTTCTTTTGTCAAATTCATAATATTTTCTTTTATATGCTTTCTTATTAATGATAAATATTTTAATAATACTTGATTAATAGTACTATTATTTTCTCCATTTATTATTTCAGAAAGTATTAAATTATAAAGCTCAAATTTTTGTTCATTTGATATTAAAGAAGAATTGATAGAAAATAAATTTATAAATTCTTCTATTTTATCGATTTTAATTTCATTTTCTTCATTTTCTTTATTTAATTCTATTGTTATTGGAGGAATATTTTCATTTTTATTTTTTTTATTGCAAATATTTAATGTCATATATACTTCAATATTTTGAACAAATATAATATTCTCAGCTAAATTTATATTATAAGCATTTTCCATATAATTTAATTTTGATTTTAATTTTTTAATATTTTTATCTTCAACATTAATTTGATCTTTATCTTTCATAATTAATAAATCCCAATATTCATTTAATAAATTGATATTATATAATTCATCTTCATATAATTCATTAAATAATTCCTCTTTATTATTCTTTAAATATTTTTCATCTAATAATTTGATATTATCTTTTAAATATTTTCTATACCAATTTAAAGGAATGATTTCATTTTTTTTCTTACATATATTATCATCAGAATTATTTATATAAGAAATATCAAATATATTTATTTCTTGCAAAATATTCTTGAGACAATATTTAATGTGCTTTAAATTCATTTCATTTAAACTATTTTTGGTTTTTAAAAAAAAATTCGTATTTTGCCTTTTAGTATTACGGAAAAGTTTAATGAAATTATTTTTTGGTTTTTCATAAATTAGATAAAATTTTTCTGTTTTATCATTATTTGAATTTAAAATTTCAATATCTTGTTTTTTATTAATAAGAGATTGAAAAATTGTATTAAAAATATCTTTATTTGGTAAATTTTCAAATTTATTTTTATTTTTATCAATTAAAGACAAAATATATAATAAATTTCTCACACTAAAGCAAATATATTTAAATTTACTAGATAAATTAAATTTCCTCTTTGTCTTTTTCTTTTTTATAATATCTGATATAAATAAATCATTTTTATAATTAATAATATTATTTATGTTTTCAACTTTTTTTTTCCTGAATGATTTCTTCTCTGCTTTATTTTTTTGAATATTCTTGATTTTAAAATTAATTAATTCTTCAATAATATCAGGTAGTTTTACATCCATAATTAAATTATAAAATTTGTCTAAAATAGGAATAATTTCTAAAAGATAATTATTAAACACAGTTTTTTCAATATTATTATAATTATCAAATAATTCACAATTATTGGCAAAAGATAAAATAGAAATTATTTCCCCAATACATTTCTTTATTTGAAATTTCATTATTTTATTATTAAATAATAACTTATTTTCAAAAAGCAAATTCGGAAAAATATATTTATCAAAAAAAAATTTACCAATAAAAGCATTTTTTAAATATTTAGGTAAATCTGGAAATTTAGCTGAAATTAATAAATAAATTATTTTACAAATATATCTTATATTAATAGGAATTAAATTTACATTTCCTAATAATTCTAAAAGAAATGAATCTATTTTTTGATGAATGAATAAATAATTAGATTTATATTCTTTTACTATTAATTCTAAATTTTGGTCAAATGATTTAGTGCATAATACTTCTATTAATTTATCATTACTAAAAATACTCTTTTTATTATTTAAATGGTACATATTTCTATTTAAAGCATTTTTATATATTATATTTTTTATTTCATTATTATCTTCTTCATTGTATCTTTTTAATAATTCATCATGAGTTAAATCATTAAAAAATAGCTCTTGATTTTTCCATATATAATAAATTAATTCAGTTTTATTAACTTCCTTAATATTTGGTAAATTATTAAATAAAATACTTGTAGTATCTACTTTTAGGCTTTTTGCCCTTTTTAAATTTATATCATTTTCTTGAATATTAGAAATAAATTTATTATTAATATCATTTTGTATTTCAATTAAAGATAAACTTAATATATTTCTTTCTTCATTTTCTTTTTCAATAGAATTCACAAGAGGACATAATAACTTTTCTAAATATTTTATTGGTTCTTTTTTCAATAAATATTCATTCAATAATTTATCTAAAAAATAATTACAACTTATGAAATCATCAGAAATAGCGCAATCCATTTTACTTATTTCATCCTCTAATAATTTATATATAATTATCATTAAATGATTATTTTTACTATTTTCTTCAGGAAATTTATTATAAAGATTATCCAATATTAATTCAATAAGAGAATCCACTTCGATTTTATCCTTTTCTATTTGTTCATTATTTATTAATTTAATTAATTCTGAAATATAATCGATATTATTTCGCATAAAAAATAAAAATTTTTTAATGTCTTTATTTAGTTTATTATCATCATTTAAAAATTCAATTTTTTCATCATATTCAATATCATTACCATTTTTATCATTATCATTTTTATTCCTTAATTGTCTTATTTTAAGTTTAACTTCTGAAATATCTGTTATTAATGTCTTTATATCAGCATAATCATTATTTCTACTTTTAAATAAAGCATCTAATAAATATTTTTCTTCTAAGATTATATTTTGTAATTCTTTCCATTTTTTATTTTTTTCATCCATTTCTTAATTAACGCACATAAAATTCGATTTAAATTTTATTATTAATTTTTATAATTTCAACTTATATTATAAAAATATATTCGAAATTTCTTTTTTATTTTAAAAAAATATTATATTTTTTTTTATAAAATTTTATAAAAATTTTTAATGAATGAACCAAAAAAATTAACATTTGATTCGAGTGATTCAAAAAGTGAAGACAATAATTCTGATAATGATAATCAAGAAAATATTAACATTATTGATAAACCAGAAATATACCCATTTGAAGATATAAGTTTTTTCCCTATTATATCCAAAGAAAATAAAGAATTATTCTTTTTATATTTCTCAGAAGTTGATTTAAATTTTTTTATCAATGAAAGAAAAGAATACTTTAACTATCCCTTTGATAAAAATGATCAATTATTTTTAAGTTTAGAAAATGATATTTTTGTCCATTTTAAAACATTATATAAAAATGTAAGTTTAGAAGAAAGATTAAGAATATCATGCTCGGAAAAAATGAGAGATATAAAGCCTAATTATTCATTTGCTTTAGAAATGAATGAACAATTAAAAAATAGATCTTTTATTAAATCACAAATTAATGATTATGTTTTTATTAAAAAAGATATTATGAAAAATTTGGATTTAGATAAGCAAAATATTTTTTCTGAAACTCCTTTTCCTATTTTTAGATTTGATTCAAAAAAAAATGCGAATAAAAAAATGATTCCAAAATATGCTAAAAGTATTCATGATAAAGAACAAGATTCCTCAGATGAAGAAGATTTAATTGAATACAGAGAATCATTAATTACAGATTTAGATGATGACCCTGTTAAATCATATAAAGATATATTAAAACAATTATTCAAGATGACTGACTTAAGGAAAGATTTAATAAATTATTGTTTAGATAATGATGACAAATTTGAAAATAATAATTTCGAAAAATTTATATGTTATTTAGAATATTTCATAACTCTTTTTACAGGAATTCAAGTCAAATATAGTATAGATGAATTAGGTTTATTAAATATGGATTTGTATGCAAGTGAAGATACTTTTATGAAAATGGCAGAAATATTGCATTATGTGACACAATTTCAAATAAGAGATAGATCGTATTATAAAGGCAAAAGAGGTAAATCAAAAAAAACAATAATAGATTTAAATAATGAACAATATGAAAAATATAATTTTGATAAATTAGAATATTTTCCAGTATATACCACTTTTATGATATCATTAAAAAATAATTTTAGAAGATATGACAAAAATGATTGTTATCATTTATGCGAAAAATGCAGCAATTTGAATAATCAGAATACCCCTATTGAATGTGATAGTAGTTTATTCCGGTTTATAGACAAGACTAGATTATTATATACAACTTTAATACCTATATTAAATGTTGGATATATAGAAAAAATGATAAAATCGAGAAATAATCACATAAATCAAATATTTAAGTCATCAATGTTTCTCAGGAATGAATCTGTTTTAAATAGTTTAAATGATAAATATATAATAAAATCATATTTATCTCCACTTCAAACTCTTAATACAAAAAGAATAGATAATATATTCAAAAACACTTTTGGTGAAACGTTAGGATATTTCTTCGTATGGATATCCCACTATATAACCTGGCTTATTTTTCCTACTATTATCGGCTTAATTTTTGAATTGTTATCGCTTTTTATAAATGATAAAATTTATACTTATTTTAATTTAATATTTTTATCTATTATTATTTTATGGGGACTTTATTATACAGAAGATTGGAATTGTTGGCAAATATTTTATAATAATATATGGGGTATATATGGATACATTTCTGAAAAATCGAATTTATATTACGAAAATTATGCTAAAGTTTCTTATATTATTTTCCTTGGAATAAAAATGGAAAAAATTGATAATTTTCAAATATTTAAAAATGTATTTATATCTTCTATTTCTTTACTATTTTTTATTGCGATAATTATTTTTACAAACATTGCTGTTTTTTATATATATAAATTAAAAAATTTACAAAAATTTTTTATCATTAATTATCAATATCAAGTGCCAATACTAATTTTAATCATAAGAGAATTATTATCTCGAATGATTTATAAAATCACAAAGACTTTGGCACATTTAGAAAATCCGACAGATAAAGATAAATATTTAGAATTAGTCACAAGAAAAAGATTAATTCTAGAATATATTAATTATTATTTCAATTTATATTATATCGCATTTTATCATAAATTAGCAGGCAAATGCACTTATGAAAATTGTTTATCGGGATTAAAAACTCAATTATTAATGTTATTAATGGCTGATTCGATTTTAGTTTTAATAAAATTATTCTATAAATCTTTTTATTTACGTAAAGCAAAAAAATCATTCGAAACTACATTAATGAAAAAATATAATAAATCAGATATAATTAATGATCCTCAATCAACCTCGATTAAATTCAAAATATACACAAGAGAAGAATTCAGTGAGGAAAATACTCAAAAAATAATATTACCAGTAATATTCCATTTTGGTTATGTAATTCAATTCGGAGCATGTTTTCCCATTTCTTTCCTTTTTTTATTCATTTTGACAATTTTTTGCAGAATTACTGATGCTTTATCCATGGTTAATTTATATTATGTCAAAACTATCGAAGCTTCCAAAGGATTAAAAGGATATAATAGAATGCAAACAAGGATGCTTTTTGTGGGTGTTTTTACCAATATTGGAATTATATGCTATACTAAAGGGAAAACGTTTTTAGAAAAAGATGCAATTAAAGCTTTGATTATAATATTAATAATTGAAAATGGAATTTTTTTGTTTTTTAAAATATTTAATTTTGAGCATTTTCCTTTTTGGTTTAGATATAAAGGTAATATTAAATTAAGATATTTGAAAAAATTCGGAGTTGCTCATAGAAATAAAGGTGAAAAATTTAATGATTATAATTTAAAAAATAAAAATAAAAAAAAATAAAATGAATTTTTATAAGAAATAATATTCTTATATATATTTATATAATTAATTAATAAATAAGAATTAATATAGTATTAATAATAATATTATTTATAATTAATGATTTTAGAAATCTTTATTTATTATAGATATCTTCATTTAAACAAGATCGAAACTTTGAACGACTTCATATTTTCCAGTGTTTTTATCTTCTCTTAAAACACAGAAATCTATTTTTTTAAGAGGACAATCAACTAATTTTTCATCTCTGATGCATTCTTCTATTTTTGTTGCATCGAAAGTTTTAATAGGTTTCTTTTTTTGCTTTTTAAGAACTTTATTTAAAAAAGTAGTATTTAATAATGTTAGATGCATTTGGATTTTATAGAAAGGATTATCATTGCTTCCGGCTTTAGTTACGTGCAAATCTTTTAATTCGCTTTCATATAATATTCCTTCAGAAATTAAACTTTTTATGATTAAATCTATTATTTTCTCCATTTTTAAAAAATCACCATCTTCTAACATTTTTCCATAAATAACTCTAGCACTTTTGAAAGAATCAAAAGTGCCATATCCTCCAAATTTATAAGTGATATTTCCTTCCGAAATATTTTTTATTTCATCTTGAATACCTTTCATTATTTCGCATACTTTATTTATTTTTTGAGGATCTTCTTTTAAATCCATAATTAAAGCTGATATATGTAACTTTGCTGGTTTTTGGAGTAATTCAGGATCAAAGTTTTCTGGGTTCTCAGATTTTAATTTTGAGCAAAGATCTTCATAACTTTGGATGAAACCTTCATCCTCGAAAGGAATCATTAAAAAATGACGAGCAGTGAATTTATTCATTTTCTGATAAATTATATATTTTTTTTGGATTTATATAGTTTTTATAAAATTAAATTAAAATTAAAATGGAATAATAACTAATAAATTATTTTTTGATTATATTTAATTATTATATCATTTATTGGGGATTGGGGATTGGGGATTGGGGATTGGGGATTGGGGATTGGGCCCAATCCC
>ERZ842401.8354-NODE-8354-length-10207-cov-3.694543_pt1 | contig 10207 bp, 8 predicted proteins | sample MGYA00521270_ERZ842401 | MGnify/ENA primary metagenome ERZ842401 (study PRJEB31892, sample SAMEA3878208) | bioreactor metagenome | biome: Moose rumen | place: Sweden | collected 2011-10 | study: EMG produced TPA metagenomics assembly of the PRJEB12797 data set... | reverse complement strand
CGCTGGATGAGGATCGCAACCCCAGAAACGCGGTGCTTTTTCTCCTGTTCTTTTCCCTGCCCATTCCGCTCCTCGGTAGGACGGCAATCGGCTGGATCGTGGACGTGAATACCATTGGCGCGACGATCGCTTACGGCTATACCTCCGCGGCCGCGCTCGTTACGGCAAGGAGGGAGGGAAATAAGCGTATACAGATATCCGGTTTTGTCGGACTTTTCATGTCCATCCTGTTTTTCTTTTACTTTATGGCGATGTCGGCGGGCGCGATGTCCACGGAGTCCTACCTGATCCTCGCTTTCTGGAGTATTCTCGGCTTCGTGTATTTCCGCGTCGTTTTCGCAAGGGATCGTGAACGGCGCTTCGGCAAATCCACCGTTGTCTGGATCGGGCTGCTTTTTCTGATTTTCTTTACCTCGCTCATGTGGGTCAAGCAGGCAACGGACGATATGACGGAAAGCGTCATTGCCAATATCAGCGAATACTACGAGGAACGGAATCCCGAGAACGATCCGGAGACCGTAGCGGATACGGAGCGCTATTTAAAAGAGCAGATGGACGCCGCCGACAGGCTGCTTACGCGAAACAGCATCATACAGATGCTCCTGATCATCGGCAGTCTGGTCATCATGTTCAATATTTACACGACGATTTCCAAAAGAGAGCGCTTGATGGAGATCGAAAAGAAAGCCGCGGAGGAGAGCAGTCGGGCGAAAACCATCTTTCTTTCCAATATGTCCCACGACATCCGCACGCCGATGAACGCGATCATCGGCTACACGCACTTGGCGCGCCGCGAGGGCACCACGCTCGAAGAGGCGCAGGACTACCTCGCGAAGATCGACGGCTCGTCGAAGCACTTGCTGGCGCTGATCAACGACGTGCTCGAGATGAGCCGCATCGAGAGCGGCAAATTGGAACTCGAGTTGGCGGATACCGACATCATTCAAACGATCAACGAAGTCAGAGACATGTTCAGCTCGCAAATGTCGTCGAAGAAGATCGAGTTCGTTGTCGATACTTCGGCGGTCAAGGATCGGCATGTGATTTGCGATAAGAATCGATTCAATCGCGTGCTGTTGAATTTGCTCAGCAACGCATACAAATTCACGCCGGAGGGCGGCAAAGTCTCGGTGACGCTCAAACAGCTCGACGCGAACGAAAACGTCGGCAGTTACGAATTGCGAGTGAAAGACTCGGGGATAGGAATGACGCCGGAGTTTGCGGCGAAGGTTTTCGAAGCGTATTCGCGCGATCGATCGGTGAGCAAAATCCAAGGCACGGGGCTCGGCATGGCGATCACGAAGAGCATCGTCGAATTGATGGGCGGCAGAATACGCGTCGAGTCCGAGCTCGGCAAGGGCACGGAGTTTATCGTCAACGTCCGATTTCCGATCGTCGAGCCCGATCCGGTCGAGACGGACGATTCGGGCAATGCGGTCGAAAAACCGGAACTCGAGTTCGACAAGATGAAACTGTTGCTGGTCGACGACAATGCAGTCAATCGGGAGATCGCGTCGTTGATCCTGACGGAGTTCGGCTTTGCGATCGATACTGCAGAGAACGGCAAAGAGGCGGTCGAAAAAGTGGCGGCGTCGACGCCCGGGGAATTTGCGGCGGTGTTGATGGACGTGCAGATGCCGGTGATGAACGGCTACGAAGCGACACAAAAAATACGCGAGCTCGACAATCCGAAGCTCGCAAACATTCCGATCATCGCAATGACGGCGAACGCGTTCAAAGAAGACGTGCAGGCGGCAAAAGACGCCGGAATGGACAGCCACATTGCAAAGCCGATCGACATTCCGCAAATGATCGCGACGTTGACGGAAGTTTTGAAGTGATTGGAGGTTTCATTTGATTGAAGAAATTGATGACGATGATGATGATTTTGATTGTCGTGCTTTTCGCGGGATGCGGCAACAGTGCCAAAACCATCAGTCAGGAAGAGGCAATGCAAATGATGCAATCGGAAACGGATTATGTCATTCTCGACGTGCGGACGGAGCCGGAATATGAAAAAAAACATATCGCGAACGCGAAGGTTTTTCCGGTCGGCGAATTGCGCAACGGCGTGATGCCGACCGAGCTCGTGCGCGACAAAAATCAGATCGTCTTCGTATACTGTTGGGCGGGACGCCGCGCGGAAGAAGCGTCGAATATTCTTGCCGAAAACGGCTATATCAACGTGTACAACATCGGCGGGCTGGCGAGCTGGACGGGCTCCGTCGTCGGCGAAGAAGTAGAGTGAACTGCCGATAATCGAAAGGAGCAGTGATTTGATTGGATCACAAATTGTATCGGTTGCGTCCGATGCAGAGATGGTTGATCGACACGCATTTTGAAAAGGCGAAGTCGACGATGATGAACATCGCTTCGTGCTTGCGTCTCGATCCGTCGATTGATGTCGAGCGATTGGCGAAGGCGATCAATGACACGCTCGAGTATCACGACATTTTCAAGTGCCGATTGGCGATCGATCTCGAGACCGGCGACATTTGTCAGCGTTTCGACGGAGCGATCTCGCCGACGGTTTTCGAGCGCATGAACGCCGAGCAATTCGAGCTTCGCAAAGAACAATTGCGCGCGCCTTACAGTCTGATCGGCACTCCGCTCTATCGCATTCATATTCTCGAAGTCGACGATCAAAATTATCTGTACTTGGATTTTTATCACGCGATGATGGACGGCGTTTCGATTTCATTTTTGTTTATGCATGAATTAAACATGAGATATAAGGAGATGAGAACATTTCAAACTCCCGCACCGAGTTATGCCGAGAAGATCATTGCCGAGCAAAACATTTCGGATGCCGAGCTCGAGACAAGCAGAAATTACTGGCGTCGAATGGTCGAAGGCTTCGATGAAGACAAACATCTTCCGCCCGCCGACATTCATTCGCGCGAGGCGTGGGCGCAAAACACAATCGATATCGACATGCAAAACGTCACGACCGATTATTTCAAGTCCGCCGTCATTAAGGAAAATACGTTTTTCATTGCGGCGACGATGCTCTCGATTGCGAAACTCACCGGCTCCGACGATGCGATAATAAGTTGGGTGCACAACGGCAGGCTCAATCGGCGCGAGATGAAATTGTTCGGCTTGATGATCGAGCAGTTGCCGATTAAATCCGAATTCGGTCGAGACGAAACCGTGTCGGAATATCTTGCCGCGCTTGACGCCGAACTTGCAACCGGTTTGAATCACCTGCCCGGGCTCGACGTGATTTACTCCGAAGGGCTCGAAGATTATTGCGTGAGTTTCATCATGCAAGGCAAAATCCATAAAACGACTTACATTATCGACGATAAACCTGTCGAAGTCGTCGATGTGCCGCAAAACGATTATTCGGCGGTCGAAAACGCAATCGATGTCGAGATGAATGTCAACGACGACGGCTCTTACACACTGGTTTTGGATTACGACGCGAGCCGATATTCCGAACGCGCGATGAAGAATTTCGCGGCGACATTCGACGAGATCATTCTCGCACTCAAAGACGGCGGGCGCATGCTCTCGACGATTTTGCACGGGGAGGGCTCGCAATCATGATCGATTTTCAAGACTTCGGCATTGAAGATGTCGATCGGCATTTGGAGTATTTCCGTCGTTGCAGGCAAATGCCGTCGAACGGCTCACCGACAATTGTGTCGGGCTACAAAGATATATTGAGCATTCAGCGCGGTTATGCGGCTGAGCTTTGCTGGCATAAAATGATCATCGACGGCGAGGAATATTGGAGTGCGCCGATGGGCGATTGGGATGCGATTGATTGGCGGGACGTTTTCAAGAAACATGTACCGGCGGGGACGGCTTTTAATTTCATTCCGGAATATCGCGTCAACATTTGGCTGCGCGAGCTCGGCAATGCGATTGAAGTTGAGGAGTATCGCGACAACTGGGATTACATTTTGAGCACCGAACGCATGTCGAAATTGGAAGGCGGCAAGCTGAAGAAATTGCGTATCGCTCGAAACGGCTTCGAGAAGAATTACGATTATCGCGTCGAGGAGATCTCGCCCGAGATTTTTGACGAGCTTCGGCAATTTCAAGCGGGCGCGGAGGAAAATCTTCAGGCGCGCGTCGAGCACGTTGTCGAGGCGAATGAAGATAACTCGATCTTTCATTACGCGCTGGCGCATTGGAATGAGCTGAAAAATCTGTTCGGCTTTGCGGTGCGTGTCGACGGTCGGATCGCCGCTTATTCCGTTGACGAGCAGATAACCGACACGTATTCAATCGGGCTGTTTGCAAAGACGGATTACGGCATCAGAGGCTTGAATCAATTTGCGTATTGGTACGACGCGGAAATGCAATTGAAACGCGGCATTCTGACTGCCAACATCATGGATGATGCGGGCGAGGAGAATTTGCGTTTCTTCAAAGAACATCTGCAACCGATTGCCATGTTGAAAAAGTACATGGTGACGTATGCGCCGCCGGAGGATTAATTTTCGATGCGAAGCGATTTTTCGTCAACTGTAATCGAAATTCTGAAATACGGCGGCTCGACCTTCGCCGCGTTGCTTGCCGGTTGCGTTTACACGATGACAGATGCGTTTTTCATCGGCAATTGGATCGGCACGGACGGTTTGGAAGCCATGGCGTTGATTTTTCCCGTCACGGTCATTTTTGCTTCGCTCGGAGTGCTGTTCGAGACGGGAGCGAGCGCGGTCGTCTCGCAAGAAATCGGCGCGGGCAAAACGACGCTTGCCGAGAAAATCATGCGCACCAATTACGTTTGCGCGCTCCTTATCGGAATAATTTTCGTGATTGCGGGCAATTTCTTCATTGAACCGATGCTCGCTCTGCTTGCAAACGATCCCGAGGAATATAGCATCGTCGAAACGGCGGTCGACTTTCTGAAAATCACATTATGCAGCGTGCCGTTCCTGCTGACAATCTACCTGACGTCGACATTCATGCGTTGCACGGAACGCCCGACGCATGTCTTTTACTTTACCGGCTCGACGGCATTTCTGAACGTCATTTTGGATGCGCTGTTCATCATCGTATTCGATTGGGGAATGCAGGGCGCGGCAACGGCGACGTTCATCTCGCAAGCGTCGGGCGCGCTGATCTCGATTTGGTATTTCAAATACTCGAAACAGAAATTGACGACGCCGTTCGGATTGAGCGGGCTCGAATACATTGCGACGGAGTTTAAAATCGGTGCGGGCTTTGCGATCGCCACTTTAATGTCGTTCGTCATCGAATATCTTTTGAATGCCGTACTTCTCGAGTATGACGCGGCAAAATTGCTGGCGGCGGCGGCACTTTCAAACGTAATTTTGACATTTGTTTATCTGCCGCTGAACGGATTGGATACGGGCATTCAACCGTTGGTCAGTAAATTATTCGCCGCCAATCAAAAACAACATTGTCTTCGCGTGATGCGCTTCGGATTTTGCCTGACGATAATTTTGACATTCATAATATATTTGCCGCTGATGATATTTACCGAAGAGATTGCGAGAGTATTCGTCGACGAGGGCGAAGCCGTGACGTCGGAGATGATAACATTTTTGCGACTGTCATTTGTGATGCAGCCGTTCGTCGGTCTTTATACTTGGTTGAGCGGAATCATGGCGGCGTTGGAGGACGAGTGGCGCAACGTGGCAATAAGTTTATTGCCGTTCGTCGTTCAGATGCCGCTGATTGTGTTTTTGCCGAAAATGTTGTCGCCGGAGTGGGTGGCACTGAGTTATGCCGCTCAAGATTTCGCGGAGGCGGCGATTGCCTTTCTTCTGATCCGATCGTTTTTGAAGTCGAACGGCATCTCATTCAAACAAATTTTCGGAGCATGAAAACGTAAATTCGAGCAAAAAAAAATGGTGCGATTGGCGCGATTCGAACGCGCGACCTGCTGCTTAGGAGGCAGACGCTCTATCCTGCTGAGCTACAACCGCATGGGCTGATAAAATTATACATTAATCGACAAATACTGTCAAAGCGAAAAATTTTTGTCGCCGAGCATCGATGGCATGTTACAATTATCGGCGGAGGTGAGTGCTTTGAATTGGAAATCGGTACTCGCAATTCTCGTTTGCAACATCTTCTTCATGTCGTCGAGCTACACGATGATCATCCCGTTCCTGCCGATGTATTTGACTTCCGAACTCGGCGTATCGAATGATGATGTCAACATGTGGTCGGGCGTCGTGTTTTCGGCGACTTTCGTCGTGGCGGGGATCATGGCTCCGATCTGGGGCAAACTCGCCGATACGAAAGGCAAACGTTTGATGGCAATCCGCTCGGCACTTCTGATTTCGATCAGTTACTTCCTCGGCGGCATTGTCGAAACGCCGTTTCAGTTGATGTTGATGCGCGCGTTCATGGGATTTGCCGCCGGACTGTGGCCGATGGATTTGGCAATCATGTCGCTCGTCGCGCCGCCGAACAAACTCGGTTTTTGTCTCGGCGTAATGAACGGCACTTTGACGGCGGGCGGAGTGATCGGACCTCTGCTCGGCGGTCTGCTCGCAACCAATTTCGGCATGCGCGTATCGTTTTTCATCGGAGCCGCCGCATTGTTCATCAACTGTTTGATGTTCGTGTTTTTGATCAAAGAACCGCGCGGAGAAAATCAAAAGCCCGACGCTTCTCAACCGTCCGAAAAGCTCGAGCTTTGGAAAATTCCCGACGTCCGCAACATGATGATCTTCGGAACGCTGACGCAAATGTTCATTCTGATCCTGCAACCGATCTTGACGACTTACATTGCGAGACTCGCGGGGCAGATCGGCGCGTTGATCCTCGTCGCCGGAGTCGTGTTTTCGCTCGGCGGAATTGCAGGCGCGATCGCCGCTCCGCTCTGGGGCAAGTTCGGTCAAAAGCGCGGCTTTTACCTCGCAATGACGCTCGGAATGCTCGGCGCGGGCATCTGCACGATCATTCAAGGCTTCGCTGTCGAGATCATGTTTTTCGCCACTATGCAATTCGCGGGCGGGCTGTTTTTTAGCGCGATACATCCGTCAATCCACGCCACGCTCGCAGAAAAAACTCCGCCCGAGTATAAAGGTCGCATCTTCGGCTTGCTGTTTGCATCTCAACAGATCGGTTGCGTTATCGGACCGCTGTTCGGAGGAGCAATCGCCTCGTTCTTCGGCATGAAATACGTCTTTTTCGCGGCAGGAACGATCTTAATCGCCATGAGTGCCGCCGTCCGACGCAAATATCTCACTGCCGCTCGATAGTTTTGTGCTCGACGGTTTCGCGCTCGATCGCTTTCGGCATGTCCGAAGACGGATCGATCCGATTGCGCGCGGGCAAGTAACTCATCACCTTTCGACGCAAACCCGTCTTGTCGATTGCCGTCGTCATGCAATCTTCCGCCAAAAATCTCGCCGTGCCCCAATTCGACGCCTCGCCGTTGTAAGAGCGCGTCTCTTTTTTTGTGGTGATCTCCTTCGTCTTGGCATCGTAGATGATCAATTCAACCGACGCATTGCTGATCATGTGCTCTTCGCTCGTCATCGACAGTCCCGTGCTCGGAAATATCGTTTCGCTGAATCGACGCAACACCGGACACACGATCAAATCTGCGTCCAATTTTTTCGCCAGAGGCTCCATCGCGTCTTGAAATTTCGCCTTTTTTCTGCCCTTCTTGCTGACTTTATCCCACATGTCCTGCATTGCCGATTTCGACTCGTCAACCGGAATGTAGTCGATTGCCTTCAGCGTCTTATTGAGCGGCAGATGCACCGCGCGGCTGATTTTTAATTCCAAGCCGATGCGAATTTCTTTGTTGGGAATTTCCGACAGAAAAATGATCGGCAGGCGCGCCAACCGCACCGGCTTTTTTTCTTCCGCCGCCGACGCCGTCAATGTCATCATCAACATCAACATCAACAGACCGGTCAAAAATTTTTTCAATGAACTCAACCCCTTTCGATCAATGCCCGGGTTTTTTGAAACGCCCGCCGACGACTTCGCTGACGGCGTAAATTGTAATGAATGCATTCTCGTCAATTTCATGCACGATGCTCTTCAATTTGTCGACTTCGAGCCGAGTGACGACCGATTGAAGAATGCGCTTCTCCTGATGAGTGTAACCGCCCTCGCCGTAGATGATCGTAACGCCGCGCCCCATTCTGTAATTCAATGCCGTCGTCAATTCGTCCGGGTGATTGGTGACGATCATGACCGCATACGACTCGTCGAGCCCCTTGATCACGATGTCGATCATCTTCGCAATGACGAAATACGCGAACAGCGAATACATTGCCTTATCCCAGCCGAAGAGGAGCCCCGCGCCGGAGAGTATGAATAAATTGATGAACATGACGATCTCGCCGACAGAAAAGACCGTGCGCTTATCGGCAATGATGGCGACGATCTCCGTGCCGTCGAGCGAACCGCCCGCGCGCATGATCAAACCGACTCCGATGCCGTCGATGATGCCGCCGAAAATTGCCGCGAGGAACGGATCGTTCGTGACTTTTTCAAACGGCTCGAAAACTTCCGACCAGCCCGAGAGAAAACAAATCGCCACGACAGTCGAAATCGCAAAACTCTTGCCGATTTGTTTGTAGCCGAGATACAGGAACGGAATGTTGAGCGCAATCAAAAAGACGCCGAGCGGCAAACCGGTGACGTAACTCGCCATGATCGAAAGACCGACGACGCCGCCGTCGATGACGTTGTTCGGGATCAAAAACAATTCCAAGCCGACCGCCGCAATCAATGTACCGATGCACAACTGAAATGCTTTTTTCAAATACGAAACGAGATTGTTTTGCATGGATTCTCTCCTTGAATGTTTGATGATGTGATTATAATTCATCGAGCGGCGGCGCGCAATGGGCTTGATAAAATTCGTCGACGATGATACAATCAATCGTAATTTCGGAATGCGAGGTGCAACGTTGTACGGATTATATTTGATAGCGGCGTTGGTGATAAGCGGCGGCGCGATTGCCTTCATCGGCGATCGACTCGGTACGAAGATCGGTAAGAAACGTCTCTCGCTGTTCGGTTTGCGCCCTCGACATACATCGACAATCATAACAATCGTAACGGGCATTTTGATCACCGGTATGACGATCGGATTGTTGAGTTTGGCGTCGAAAGAAGTTCGGACGGCGTTATTCGGACTCGACGAACTGAACGCGAGTCTCGACGCCGCGCGGCAAGAATTGAATTTTACTTCGCAGGAGCTCGCCTCGGCGAAAATTGAATACGACAAGGCGAACGATGCGCTCGAGCAATCGCGCAGAGATGTCAAACAACTGCAAGATGAGCAGACCGAGCTTCTCGAAGAGTCCGAGCGATTGAAAGAGGGCAATCGCGAACTCGAATTGACGAACGCGAAATTGATCGACGACAATGACAATCTGATATCGGATAATGAAAAACTCGCAGCGGCGAATGACATGCTTGCACTCGACAATCAAAATCTCGCGTCGGATAACGAGTCGCTGACTTCCGAAAATGCAAAGCTGAATGCGGACAACGAGTCGCTCGCGGACGACAAAAAGAAATTGGAAGAGCATACGGAGCGGCTTCGGAACGGTTTGACGGCGATACGCGAGGGCGATATCATCTTCCGCGCGGGCGAAGTGTTGGCAAGCGGCGTGATTATCGGCAACAGAGACGAGGAGTCGATCACGCGAGATATTGATATGCTTGCGGAGCAGGCGTCGATAAATGTTTCGGAGCGTTCGGGGCAAGAGGAATCGCTTTGGATATATCAGCCGGAACTTCGCGAGGCGATCAACCGGATTGCGACCGGCAAGTCGGATGTGGTGTTGCGAATTACGGCGGCAGGGAATTTAATGCGCGGCGAACCGGTGCGTTCGAGTCTCGAACTGTATGCGAATGAAACCATATACGCCAAAGATGAGTTCATAGCGTCGCGCGCGTACGAGATCAACGAGTCGGGCGTGGCGGAAGAAGTTGTGCGCGACTTTTTGCGAGAAGTGAACCGCGCGGCGGTAGCGAAGGGCGTTTTGCCGGATCCGATTCGCGGAACCGTCGGCGTAATGGAAGGCTCGCAATTTTATCAAGTTGTCGATGCGATTTCGGAGCTGAAGGGACCGATCAATTTGACGGCATACGCTCGCGAAGACACCTCGACGCTCGGACCTTTGCGCGTCATTGTCAAACTCGAACATCCGAAAGGCAATTGATAATGCGTAATGCGCAATGCGTAATGCGTAATGCATAATGAACAATCGAACTCTCAATTACGCATTACGAATTACGA
>ERZ842401.8353-NODE-8353-length-10208-cov-3.910371_pt1 | contig 10208 bp, 8 predicted proteins | sample MGYA00521270_ERZ842401 | MGnify/ENA primary metagenome ERZ842401 (study PRJEB31892, sample SAMEA3878208) | bioreactor metagenome | biome: Moose rumen | place: Sweden | collected 2011-10 | study: EMG produced TPA metagenomics assembly of the PRJEB12797 data set... | reverse complement strand
CTAGAGATATGCAGGATACTTATTACTTAGAGAATGGTCAGTTGTTAAAGTCTCAGACTTCAGCAGCGCAGAATGCTATCTATAAGAAGTACCGCAAGCAGCTTATAGAGGATGGCACTCCAATTAAGGCTATCTTCCCAGGTCGTTGCTTTAGAAATGAGGCAACTGATGCTTGCCACGAGAACACATTCTTCCAGATGGAGGGTGTTATGGTTGGTAAGGATATTTCTATTGCAAACCTCATTTACTTTATGAAGACTATGCTATCAGAGGTATTTAGAAGAGATATTAAGGTAAGGCTGCGCCCAGTATTTTTCCCATTTGTGGAGCCAGGCTTCGAGCTTGATATCAACTGCCTTATCTGTGGCGGTAAGGGATGCCCTTCTTGCAAGCATTCTGGATGGCTTGAGCTTTGCCCTTGTGGTATGATTCATCCAAAGGTTCTCGAAGAAGGCGGTATTGACCCAGATAAATACACAGGCTTTGCATTTGGTCTTGGTCTTACTAGACTTGCTATGATGAAATATGGTGTAAAAGATATTCGTGATCTGAACTCAGGAAACCTTAACAGCTTGGCTCAGTTCACTGATGATGAGCAGTAAGGGAGGCGACTAATATGTTTATTTCAATGAATTGGATTTCAGATTTTGTTGATTTGGAAGGATTGGATAAGATGGAGCTTATCTCCAAATTCTCTCTATCCACAGCTGAAGTTGAAAATGATATTTTCCATAAAGGAGAGGACTTATCAGGTGTTGTAGTTGCAGAAATAAAGTTTGTGGAGCCTCATCCAGAATCTAAAAAGCTTCATTTGTTAAAAGTAGATGCGGGCGATGGTAAATTAACAGATGTAGTTTGTGGCGCGCCAAATGTTAGAGTGGGAATGAAAACTGCTTTTGCAAAAGTCGGTGCTAGAATCGGTGATATCACTATTGCGCCAAGACCGCTTGCTGGTTTTGAATCTTGTGGTATGTGTTGCTCAGAAAAGGAAATCGGTATATCTGATAATCACGAAGGTATCATGGATATTATTGATGAGGTCGCAAATGGAACTGACATCAAAGATTTATACGATATTGACGACATCATTTTTGAAGTAGATAACAAATCGCTTACTAATAGACCAGACCTTTGGGGACATTATGGCATAGCTAGAGAGTTTGCGACTATTGCAAAACGTCCTTTAAAACCAATTGAACAAATAGATTTATCAAAATATGATAATCTAGAAAAAATTGACCTGAAAATTGAGGATGAACTTTGTCAAAGATATTCATCTATCAAGGTTGAGAATGTTACTAAGAATATAGCACCTGTAAATATGCGAATCAGACTCTTTTACTGCGGTATGAGAGCAATCAACCTGCTTACAGATTTGACAAATTATCTTATGCTTGAAATGGGACAGCCAATGCATGCATTTGACTCCCGCAGGGTTGAAAAAATCCGCATCAAGAGATTCGATAAGCCATTTACATTTACAACCCTAGATGGAGTAGAGCGCAACATCGATGAAAATACTCTTATGATTTGCAACGACAACACTCCTGTTGCCATTGCTGGTATCATGGGCGGGTTAGATTCAGAAATTGTTGAGGATACTACTACTCTTACCTTGGAGTCTGCAACATTTAATGCTGCATCTATTAGAAAGTCAGCTGTTAGACTTGCACATAGAACTGATGCATCAGCTAGATATGAAAAGAGCTTGGATCCTGAAATGACTACAGTTGCTATCGCTCGTTTCATGAAACTACTTTTAGATATTGATCCAGGGGTAAAGGTTGTTTCTGCACTTACAGACGAATATGCATTCCATTATCCTAAGATTTCATTGGAATTTGATAAGGCTTATGTAGATAAATATACTGGAATTGAAATCAGCGATGAGCACATTGTTGATACGTTAACAGCTTTGGGATTTGGAGTAGAACATAATGGAAATGATTTCAAGGTTGACGTTCCAAGCTACAGAGCAACAAAGGATGTTAGTCTTAAGGCGGATATTATCGAAGAAATTACTCGTATCTATGGATATGATAATTTTGATTTGTTTACTACAAATGCGCCACTTTATCCTGTACGCATGTCAGAAGAAAAAAATCTTGAGGACAGAATAAAGGATATATTAGTCAAGAGATTTAGACTTCATGAGGTTCATTCTTATGTATGGCAATATGCTGATGAGTACAAGAAGCTGGGTATCGAAGTAGAGGATAATGTTAAGCTTGCTAATTCTACAAATCCAAATATTGAGACACTTAGAAGGTCTATTGTACCTACACAGCTTTGCCAGGTTAATTATAATACAGGATATGCGTCAGATTTTGGACTATTTGAAATCGGACATGTTATAAATGGCTTGGATGCAGAAGGACTTTGCAATGAAAGCAAGAAACTTTGCATCACTTTATTTTCAAAGACAAAATCCCTAGAACAGCTTTATTTTGAGCTGCGTGATATGATTGCTGAGACAATTGACGATATTAAACATAAGCCACTAAGTTATGCTAAAAAGGATGCAACACATTCTTATCAGCATCCAAAGAATTTAAACTATCTTATGGTTGATGGAGTTCAAATCGGTGAAATCGGTATTGCTCACCCATCGGTTTCTAGAAAAATTGATAAAAAGGCACAGATTGTCTTTGCTGAAATCGATATTGAAAAGCTTACAAATGTGGGAGCTTTAAACATTTCATATGTTGAACCTTCTAAATATCCATCAATTGAAGTAGATTTATCATTTATTGCCGAGAAATTTTCTGAAATAAATGATACAATAAAGAAAAGTGCTGGTAACATATTGAAGAAGGTCGGTGTTGCCGATGTATATTCTGACGGAACCAGCAAATCAATTACAGTAAGACTTCTATTTGAGGATTCTAGCAGAACCCTCACTCATGATGAAGTACAGACTGTTGTTGATGAAATTATTTCTAACCTTAAGGAGAAGGGCATTAATCTTAAGGCATAACTTTAAAACAATTGTCAGTGGGAGGGCATGAGCATGGAAGAGAAAAGAAAGCATAAGCGTTTAGACATTGATGTAAAAGTAGAAATTGAGCGAATCGACGAGGATAACATCACTACTGTAAAATATATGGAAGTGGATGTTACAAATATTTCTAAAACAGGTCTTGCTTTTAGAATCAAGGATGTTGAATTTGGCGTTGGAGCTTGTTTCGATGCTAAAATTCAAATCTGGACTAAGGAAACCATTGACACAGTATTTAAAGTAGTTAGAGTCAATAAAATGGATAATGGCTTATATGAGTACGGATGTATTTTTGTAGGCATGACAGATACAGATGCGCTAAAGATAGAGATTTATCAACTGTTTAGCGACGCTGAATAATATTAGTTGAAAAGGGAGAATGGATTTGGATACAAGTATTATTTTCCCCAACTTACATATTAGTCTAGAAAATGTTGGAAAAGGATTCTATATTGGATCCTTTTTCATTGCGTTTTATGGCATTATCATCGCCATTGGTATGTTAGTTGGTGTTAGCTTTATATTAAAAGAAGCTAAAAGGGTAGGATATGATGAGGATAAGTTCCTGGATATTTGCATAATCACCATTATTTTTGGTGTTATAGGTGCCAGGATTTATTACGTCATTTTTGCATGGGACTATTACAAGGATAATCCTCTTAGTGTCTTTAACATCCGCCAAGGCGGCCTTGCTATATATGGAGGTGTTTTGGCTGGAATCGCCACAGTGTATGTCTTGTCACGCATTAAAAAGATGAACTTTTTAGGAGTGCTGGATGTGGCTATATTTGGAGTTGTAATTGGTCAAATCTTTGGCCGATGGGGCAATTTCTTTAATAGGGAAGCTTTTGGTCAATATACAGATGGACTATTTGCAATGCTGCTTCCGATAGATTCAATTCGTTCTCAGTCTGATGTTACTGCTGAAATGTTAACCAATTTGGTTCAAATTGATGGGATAAACTTCATTTCAGTACATCCTACATTTTTGTATGAATCACTGTGGAATCTCGCTTTGCTGATATTTATGCTGTTTACCAGAAAGAAAAAGAAATTTGACGGGCAGATGTTTTTCACATATTTGATAGGATATGGCGCAGGACGTTTGTGGATAGAAGGTTTGCGAACAGATCAATTAAAACTGTGGGGAACAAATATGGCGGTATCTCAGATATTAGCGGGCATACTTGTTGCTTTAGGTACAGGGTTATACTTTTATAATTTAAAAATAAAGAAAAATAATTAATAAAAAATATTTTTATGAGCTAACTGTTGTGGTTAGCTCTTTTTTTATGCCCAAGATATAGTGAAAATCCCCAATTTTAGCCATTTGTAGACACTTGAGTTCACTGTTTTTTCATTCCAGTTATGTTGCATTTTAAGCATCTGTGGGTTAAAATGTAGTTAAAAGTGGAGGAAAGTGGTAGAAAAGTGTCACAAAGTGGTAGAAAGGAAGGTCGTTTCTCATGTTCATGGGTGAATACAGTCACAATATAGACGCGAAGAATCGTCTTATTATGCCTGCAAAGTTTCGTGAGCAGTTAGGAGACCATTTCGTAGCCACAAAGGGTTTGGATGGATGCTTGTTTGTATATCCCATGAGTGAATGGGAGACTATCGAAGAAAAATTTAGGGAAATACCACTTACCACAAAGGATGCCAGAAAGTTTTCTCGTTTCTTCTTTGCAGGAGCAGCAGAATGTGATGTGGATAAGCAAGGAAGGGTTTTGATTCCAGCTACATTAAAGGAATATGCAGGAATAGATAAAGAAGTAGTTTCCGTAGGTGTTCTAAATAGAATTGAAATCTGGTCTAAGGATAGATGGCAGGATGAAGGCAGCTATGATGACATGGACGAAATAGCTGAACATATGGCTGAGCTAGGGCTTGGAATATAAATAATAGGAGTTCAAATGGAGTTTAATCATTATTCAGTACTCTTACATGAGACTATTGATAATTTGAATATAAAGCCAGATGGCATATATGTAGATGGCACTTTAGGCGGTGGCGGACACTCCTATGAGATAGCAAGCAGACTTAGTACAGGTCATTTGTATGGATTTGACCAGGATACAGATGCTTTAAAGGCGGCTGGTGAAAGATTAAAGGAGTTTGGCGACAAGGTTACGAGAATTCATAGCAATTATGAATTCATGAAAGAGAGATTAGCAGAATACGGTGTCACAAAAGTGGATGGTATCGTATTAGATTTGGGTGTATCCAGTTTTCAGCTGGATGAGGCAGAGAGAGGATTTACATACAGGGTTGAAGATGCACCATTAGACATGAGGATGGACAAGGACAATCCACATACTGCCGCTGATATTGTAAATACATATTCACCAGAGGATTTGACCAGGGTGTTATTTACATATGGAGAGGAAAAATATTCAAAACAAATCGTCAAAAACATTATCAAGGAGAGGGAAAAGGAACCAATTCTTACAGCTGGTAGATTAAATAAAATCATCGCTGAAAGTATTCCAAAGAAAGCACTTGCAACTGGCGGACATCCTTCTAAAAGAACATATCAGGCTCTTAGGATTGAGCTTAACAGAGAACTTACAGTATTAGAAGATCATATAGATGATATGGTGGATTTGTTAAATCCAGGTGGTCGACTTTGTATAATCACTTTCCATTCGCTGGAGGACAGGATTACAAAGGTGGCTTTTAAAAGAAATGAGGATCCATGCACGTGCCCAAAAGATTTTCCAGTATGTGTATGTGGCAAAAAATCAAAGGGTAAGGTGGTGTCGAGAAAGCCAATTTTACCTAGCGCTGAGGAACTGGATGCTAATTCCAGATCGAAGAGTGCTAAACTTCGAGTCTTTGAGAGAGGCTAGAAGAGTGGGGAGTAAAGGTTTATATTTACTAGTTTTGATTGCGTGAAATAGGAGTTAGAGAATGCAAGAAGTACAGACATATTATTACAATGAGGGAACTGCAGTAAGAAAGACGAACGCCTACGGTGCACCTGCTAGGGTTTTGCCTACCAGAGAGCAGCGCGAGCGAGAAAAGCGTGAAGACGCTAAGCGTCGTCAAAAGATTACAGATAGACGTCGTGCTGCGGCTCTTAGAAAGAATAGAATATTAACCGGTTATATGATTATAGCTGTGATTTTAACTTGCCTAATGCTAGTGGGTTATGTAGGATTGCAGACCAGTGTTAGCACTAGGATGAATAGAATAGCAAGCTTGGAAAATGAGCTTTCTACCGTGAATGCTGATAATAGCGCGGCTGAAAGCCGAATAGCAACAACAACAAACCTTATAGAAATTAAGGATAAAGCAATAAATGAACTGGGTATGGTGTATGCAACGAACAGCCAAATAGTGTATTATAGTGTAGATGGTTCAGACTATATGAGCCAATATCAGGATATTCCTTAGAATTGAGATATGTATAATGGCTGAGCGAAGAAAAAAAATAAAACCGAATAAAAAAATTTTAAAAAGAATGCAACGCAAACTCTGGCTGGTTTTTGGAGTTGTTTGTATTCTTTTTGTTGTTCTTATAGGACGCATAATGTACATTCAGTACACCAGTGGTGACCGCTATGAAAAGATAGTTCTTTCGCAGCAGGATTACGATTCCACTACAATACCTTACCAAAGGGGCAACATAGTGGATGCCAGAGGTACAGTGTTAGCAACTAGCGTAGATGTTTATAATGTAATTTTGGATTGCAAGGTGCTGAATGCAAATGAAGATTATATTGATACAACAATAAAGGCTGTGGAAAGCTCCTTTGAGGAAATCGATGGTGATACCATCAGAACTCAATTAGCAAATAATGCTACTTCTCAGTATTACATTTTAGCCAAAAAGGTATCCTATGATGAAATGGCTGGTTTCTTGGAATTAAAAGCTTCCGAGGAATATAAAGGCAAGGTGTATGGAATCTGGTTTGAAAAGGAATATATAAGACAATACCCATATGGTTCTTTGGCAGCAGCTACGATTGGATATGCCAGCAGTGGAAATGTGGGCGTAATTGGTCTGGAAAATAAATATTCAAGCGTATTAAATGGCGTAAATGGCCGCACCTATGGATATCTTAATTCCGACAGCAATTTGGAGCAGACTACCATAGATGCAACTAATGGAAATAACATTATTTTGTCATTGGATGTGAACATACAAACAATAGTTGAAAATGCTGTTGAGGAATGGAATAACGAAACTGTGACTCAGTGGAATGCAGATCATCCAGATGACCAAAGAAGCTTGGGTTCTAAGCATACAGCTGTGCTAGTTTTGAATCCCAACAATGGTGAAGTGCTTGCCATGGCCCAATATCCAAACTTTGATTTGAATAATCCTAGGGATTTGACTCCATATTATACTCAAGAGCAAATCGACGAGATGACTTCTGATCAAAAAATGGATGAGCTAAATAAAATATGGCAAAACTTCTGCATTACATACACATATGAGCCTGGCTCTACCTTCAAACCTATGACAGTTGCGACAGGTCTTGAAACAGGAGCACTTAGCGGTGATGAGACATATTACTGCGACGGTGGCGAAATGATTACTGGCTATCCTAAGCTGGTTAAATGCGTAGCCTATAGCAAGGGAGGTCATGGCATGCAGACTATTGCCGACGCTCTTTCAAATTCTTGCAATGATGCTTTGATGCAAATGGTAAGAGTTATAGGTCCCGAGAATTTTGCAAATTATCAGTCTATATTTGGTTTTGGACAGAAGACCGGAATAGATTTGCCAGGTGAGGCAAGTACAGCTGGTTTGATTTATAGCAGAGAGGATTTAAACTCAGCGATAAATCTTGCAACTAACTCTTTTGGACAAAATTTTAATACCACCATGGTTCAACTTGGAAGTGCATTTGCTTCTTTGATAAATGGAGGTTATTTGTATGAACCACATTTGGTCACAAAAATAACAGACCCTAATGGTAATACAGTAGAAGAAATTGAACCAACACTTTTAAAACGCACAGTTTCAACAGAGACTAGCGAATTAATGAAAAGTTATCTCGAGTATGTTGTTTCTGATGGTACGGGTAAGACTGCTGGTGTTGATGGTTATACAATCGGTGGTAAAACAGGTACAGCTGAGAAATTGCCTCGTGGAAATCATAAATATTTGGTTTCATTCATTGGGTTCGCCCCAGTTGATGATCCGCAGGTGGTTGTTTATGTAGTTATTGATGAGCCTACAGTTGATGACCAAGCTCACAGTAGTTTTGCTCAGACTATATGTCATAGTATATTTGAACAGGTTTTGCCTTATCTTGGCGTTGAATCTTCACTTACTGAAGAAGAGGAAGCGGCAGCTGCCAATGCGCTTACAGAAGCAGCCCAATCTAATGGTGATGAGGAAGGTACTAGCGATACACCAGAGGGTACAGAATCCACTGCAGACCCATCTGAAACCCCAGAGGTCGAGGAAGAATAATTAATAGTTAGGATTGGAGTTTAATATGTTAGAAGTTTTTTTACCTATGTTAGTTAGTTTTATTTTGGCATTGATAGTTGGTCCTATCTGTATCCCTATTCTTAGAAGATTAAAAATGGGAAATACAGAAAGGGAATATATCAAGGAACACCAACTAAAAAACGGAACTCCTTCTATGGGTGGTATTATAATTCTTATAGGTTTTGCCGTTGTTAGCTTTTTGTTTTCATCAAATCGCCAACATATGTATCCTATTGTATTTTTGACTCTTGGATTTGGACTACTAGGATTTGTTGATGATTTATTAAAGGCTATAAAGAAAAGCTCGGATGGCCTTAAGGCTTGGCAGAAGATGCTTGGACAAATCGTCCTTACGACAGGCTTTGCCATTTACATGTTAAAGTTTTCGGATGTGTCGCTGGAGCTTAGGATTCCTTTTTCAGGAGCTTTTGTGGATATCAAATGGTTAGCTGTGGTTGTCTTATATCTAGCAGTGCTTGGAACAGTTAATGGGGCTAACTTTACTGATGGATTAGATGGACTGGCTACATCTGTAACGCTTGCAATTGCAGCCTTTTTCGGAATTGTAGCTATACATTTATATTCAGATATAACACCTGTTATTGCTGCTATGATAGGAGCTTTATTTGGTTTTTTGATGTTTAATGTACATCCTGCTAAGATTTTTATGGGGGACACAGGTTCCTTGGCTTTAGGAGGATTTGTAGTTTCAGTGGCTTATATGTTACAAATGCCAATATTTATTATTATTGTTGCCCTAATATATTTGTTGGAGGTGCTGTCAGTTATTTTACAAGTGGGATATTTTAAACTGACTGGCGGAAAGAGAATATTTAGAATGGCACCTATTCACCATCACTTTGAATTGGGCGGATGGTCTGAGGTAAAGGTTGTAGCAGTCTTTACCACAGTTACAATTTTCTTATGTGTTTTTGCATATTACATGGTCTAAAGGGTTGGGGAAGAGTTTATGGTAAGAGATGATTACGCTGCTGAACGAAAAGCAGCTAGGCAGAGAAAAAAAGTAAAAAAACTGCTTAATTTTGACTATACATTGCTTCTCATAGTTATATTTATTCTGGCCTTTGGACTTGTAATGCTTTATAGCACATCAGCTTATGCGGCTTCTTTAAAAAGAGGAGATTCCTCATATTATTTAAAAAAGCAAATGTTCGCTGCTGCGCTAGGATTTATTGGAATGTTTTTCACTACAAAGATAGATTATAGACGGTGGTCAGCGTTGTCTATACCATTCTATTTGCTTTCAGTTTTCTTGTGTACTATCGTTATTTTTGTTGGCACAACTTTGAATGAATCTTCTAGATGGCTGCAAATTGGAGGTATATCCGTCCAGCCATCCGAAATAGGCAAGGTTTCCGTCATTATTCTGATAGCTAGCATCATAAATCATGGACCCAAGACACAAAGGACTTTCAAAGGAAATCTAATCACTATGGCTTGTGTTTTGCCACTTTTTACAGTAGTTGGTTATAATAACCTATCCACTGCAGTTATAATTATGGGCATTGCATTTATCATGGTTTTTGTGGCTTCTCCTAAATTTGGATATTTCATTGCTGCAGCTGCTGGCGCCGTACTTTTAGTAATTATATATATTGCTTTAGAAAGCTATCGAGCAGGTAGAATAGATGCTTGGCTTCATCCTGAGGATAATGTTACGGGTTCTGGTTTTCAGATTTTACAAGGCTTGTATGCGATTGGTACGGGTGGATTGTTTGGCAAGGGCCTGGGTGAGAGTAT
>ERZ842401.8352-NODE-8352-length-10208-cov-15.695656_pt1 | contig 10208 bp, 10 predicted proteins | sample MGYA00521270_ERZ842401 | MGnify/ENA primary metagenome ERZ842401 (study PRJEB31892, sample SAMEA3878208) | bioreactor metagenome | biome: Moose rumen | place: Sweden | collected 2011-10 | study: EMG produced TPA metagenomics assembly of the PRJEB12797 data set... | reverse complement strand
TTGCATGCACGATACAGATGTCACGCGGGCTACTGCCCAATTTTGCATCTTGCATCTTGCATCTTGCATCTTAAATAAAAATACTATGACACGAGGTATATACCTATAGTGGCTTTGGTATGTTTGTTTACTTGAGTTGGAAGGGGAAGGAGGCGAGAAGGAGGCCGTCGATGAAGAAATCGGCATTGTAGAAGCCCTGTTGGATAGTTTCAGCGGGGTCGTCTTGATTGATAGTCCAATACATCACGACCGGTAACTCGTCGCCAGCATACTCTATCTCTTGGCGGACGGAGAAGCCTATCTCCGCATTCTCGAAACTAAAGAGGTCGGCAGAGTCCTTCTGCAGCAAGATACCCTCCGGATTGACCAGTCTTAAATAAACCTGTTTTATGCCGGGTTGGGTTGTTATGTTCCGCCCGACATTGAAGGAGAACTGCAGTTTGCGCGCCTGGGCTTCAATACGGGTTTTGCGGTCATGGCGATTGAGCATCGTGACCGTAAAGTCATGTATCTCCAACATGGAGGCTCTGGTCACGGTTTCTGTCAGTTGGAGGTTCTGTGTAGTGAGGGCGGTGTTCTGCTCCTGAATAGCCTTATTCTGCTGCCGGATCTGTCGGTTCTCCTCCGTCAGGCGCGTGTTGGTCTGATTGAGGGAGTCGATCTGGTGCACATATCCCACCATGACTTGGCGGACAGTAGCGAGTTCCTGCTTGAGTTCAGCAATACGACGAGCATTGGTTACTTTGGTGATTCTCAGTTCCTCCAAGAGGTCTTGCACGCGTTGCTGCTCCTTCGAGAGAAGGTCCTGCAACGAGTCGTTGTGGATATTGAGGTCTTGGTAGCCGTCAAACTGAATAGCGAGGTCCTCGTACTCGGCTTCAAGTTCCTCTTTCTGGAACTCCATTTGCTCTACCATTTCGTTCATCTCCTGTTTCTGACGGAAGATGAAGAAGACGAGTACTGCGATGACTATCGCTAAGAGAGAGAATAGGACAATTAAGGTTTTCTTGTTCATAGTAGTTCTAAAATCTTCTCTAACTGATTGGTGCGCGAGCCTTTGACAAGGATTTTCCGGTGCTCCAGGGGTTGTGCAATAAGGGTTTCACGCAGTTGGTCAACGGACTCATAAATAGAGTATGGTGCCGTCGTCCGGTTATACTCCTCACCAACAAGGTAGACCTTCTCTGCTTTGCGTTCAGCGAGCATATTGACGATGTTCTGATGCTCAAGTCGGGAATAAGTGCCTAACTCCCCCATTTGCCCGAGGATATAGGCATCGCCATCGAAAGCATTGATTGCCGCCTGCATAGAGGTCGGGTTCGCGTTATAGCAATCGGCTACCACTATATTGCGGTCAGTCGTAATGAGTTGTGAGCGGTTATTGGATGGCACATAGTCTCGGATAGCGCGGTAAGCCGCTTTACGCGCTACGCCAAACGCCTCACCGACACAGATGGCAGCCCCGACATTTTCGGCATTGTAGTCCCCCACAAGGTGTGCCCCATGGGGAAGAGGTACAGGGGTATAAAAGTATGTATTATAGGCTGTGGATAGCATACCCATCAAGAGGGGATTGGACTCATTGACGAAAACGCCTTTGGTTGTATCGGGATGTGCGGCTAAGTAGTCATATAGTTCCGCCTTGGTTTGCATAACGCCCTCCAACGAGCCAAAGCCCGCCAAATGCGCCTTACCGACATTGGTGATTAGTCCGTAATTGGGCTCGGCAATATCTACCAGCTCCTTGATATCGCCCGGGTGAGAGGCTCCCATCTCGACAATACCCACCTCATGGTGTGTTGTCATGGAGAGCAGGGTAAGGGGCACACCGATGGCGTTATTGAGATTACCCTGCGTGTAGTAGACCTTATAGGAGGTTGAGAGGACGGCCGCGGTCAGTTCCTTGGTGGTTGTTTTGCCGTTAGTACCGGTAATGGCGATAATAGGAATACCGAGATAGCGTCGCCACTCACGGGAAAGGTCTTGTAGTTGGTTAAGTGCATCAGGACCGGAGATGACATACTCCGCGCCGGCTGCTCGAGCCTGCTCGACAAACTCGTTACCGTCGAAGTGCTCGCCCTTTAGTGCCACAAAGACGCAGCCGCGCGTTACCTTGCGGCTGTCGGTTGTGACGGTGATTGCGTCTCTATTTCTTATTAGGAAGCTCCAGTCCATAGCCTTTCTTTTTATCCTCCACTTTCAGTGCCACGCTCAAGAAGAATGCCAGTACCCCAAATGAGGCAAAGACAATCATGGGCACGAGGTAGCCGTCGGTAGCCACACGGAGTTTACCGATCAGCAACGGCACTAAGCATAGACCGATATTCTGCACCCAAAAGATAAGGCAGTAGGCTGAGCCTAAGATTTTTTCGTCAATAATCTTAGGGACAGACGGCCACATGGATGCCGGCACGAGCGAGAAACTGACGCCAAGCACCAAAATCGTAACTAGTGCCAAGGTCTTGTTAGGATAAGCGGGTAGAACAAAGGCGAAGATACAGTGGCAAATAATCATAATGACAGAGCCAATCATCATCATGGATGCACCTTTACCTTTATAGTCAATGAAGGCACCTAAGAAAGGCGTTAGAACCATTGCCAAGATGGGGAACCACTTGAAGAGTCCGGCAGCCTCGGCGTTAGAGATAGACAGTGTTTCTTCTAAGAAATTGGTAGCAAACCGTTGGAAGGGGAAGATAGCGGAATAATAGAGCACGCAAAGCAGTGCAATAATCCAGAACATCTTGGAAGAGAAAATCTTACCTATATCCGAGACATGGAACTCGTCTTCCGGGTCGTGTTCCAACGGTGCTTCTCCGATGGCTACCAGTTGTTTATCAAACTTATTGTCCATAATAGTAAAGACAAAGAAGTTCAGCAAACCGATAATGAGCAGCAGCGAAGCAAAGAGCAGCGGAGCGGTAACGGAATGAACGCCATTAACGGCAAAGTGCTCACTAATCATCGGTGAGAGCCACATCGCGGCAAAAACACCGACACGGGCAATAGACATTTCCAAGCCCATAGCGAGAGCCATTTCCTTGCCTTTGAACCACTTAGCGAGGATCTTAGAAACAGTGGTACCCGCCATTTCGCAGCCGCAGCCGAAGATCATAAAGCCGAGCATCGCCAGTTTCGCGGAGCCGGGCATAGACACCCACCACGAGTTGAGCCAACTAACCGTATTGGCTTCCGCCCACGAGATACCGAAGAACTTAATCGCGGCGCCAATCACCATGAGTGATGCGGAGAGCAGCCCTGTGAAGCGGACTCCCATCTTGTCCAAGATGATACCCGCCAAGATGAGGAAACCAAAGACATTTAGTAGATACTCGCCGGCAGCGTAGGTGCCGAAAACTCCTTGGTCCCAGCCGAGTGTGTCGTTTAGGAGTGACGCGAGCGGGGAGAGGATATCCACAAACATGTAGGCGAAGAACATCATGGACGCTACCAGAACGAGTACCGTCCACCGTGCCCAAGCCCTATCCCTTAGTAGATTTTGTATTTGTTCCATAGTGTTTCTTCTCTTTGAGCCACTGCGCCTTTTTCTTTTCGTACTCGGCGTACCGGCTCTCTAAATATCCGTCTGCCATTACTTGATACCGAGTTTTTTCTTCACCGAATCCATGGCACTGATGGCGTCGTCAGAGATATAGACCATGGCTGCAGAATCGAAGATATAGGTATAGCCTTCTGCGGCACCAACTTCTTGTATCGCTTTAGCCAATTTCTCATTGACGGGCGCGAGCAGTTCCTGTTGTTTCTTCTGGATGTCCTGTTGGGCAGTCTGATAGAAAGTCTCAATGCGTTGCTGCATCTCGCCCAGTTCCTGCTCACGCATTTGGCGGATAGCGTCAGCCATGGTGGACGAGTTGGTTTGGTAGTCCTTGTACTTACGTTGCAGTTCTTCGTTCATGAGTGCCAATTGGGTCTCATATTGTCCTTGGATGGTATCCATCTGCGCCTTAACGACATTCACTTCCGGCATTTGGGCAAAGAGTTCTTGGGTGTTGACATAGCCATACTTTTGGGCATTAACGAGCATCGGCATAGCCAACGCGAGAATGATAATCAGTTTTTTCATTGCTTTATTCGTTTAAATTATTATTACTTATTTAGCCCCGAGTTTCTGTAGGATTTGGTCACTGACATCCAGTTTAGAGGACATGTATAGCAGTGAGGGGTCCGCAGAACGGTCTTTAACAATATCTATATTCTTCTCATTAGCGAGTTCCTGAATAGCGGCATAAATCTCGTCTTGAATAGGTTTGATGAGAGCCTCGCGTTTCTTGTCCAACTCGCCGCCTTCGCCAAAGTACTTGCGCTTTAGTTCCAGCACCTCATTCTCCTTATCGACGATGGCCTTTTCCTTTTTTTTCTTCATGTCATCGGTGAGGAAGATCTGCTCCGTTTGGTAGTTCGTGGCCATGATGGTCGCTTCCTGTTGGAGGGCATCAATCTCCTTCTGCCACCGGCGTGAGATGAGGGAGAGTTGCTCTGTGGCAGACTCGTACGAAGGAAGATTCTTCAAAATGTATGCCAAATCTATATAAACAATTGACTGGCTTGATGCAGCCTTGGTTGCTACGGGCACTAAGAGCATAATACTCAGCGCAATATATACTAAATTCTTTTTCATCATAATTCTTGACCTAAAACGAAGTGGAACTGCGAGCCACCATATTGTTTAGAACCATTGATTTCGTCAAATCCCCATCCCCAGTCAATACCCATTAGGCCGAACATGGGCAGGAAGATACGTACGCCGACACCGGCGGAACGTTTGAGTTTGAAGGGGTTATAGTCTCTAATGTCGGCGAAGCAATTACCTGCCTCCAAGAAGCCGAGTACCCAAATCGTAGCGTTCTGCTCGAGCGAGATGGGGTAACGAAGTTCCATGGTGAACTTGTTATAGAGGTACCCCATGTTACGCCCTGTTGCGGCATCATAAGGTGTGAGCGAGCCGGCAGAGTAACCACGCAGGGCAACATACTCGGTTGAGTATGAACTATATCCCGTCATACCATCACCACCCATGTAGAAGGTCTCAAAGGGCGACTTGAGGTTCTCGTTATAGTGTCCCAAGTACCCAAACTCGGCACGGGTCATGAGCACGAGTTTGGAGTCACGCGTGAGCGGTGTGAAGACCTTACCTGTGAACTTCCATTTATGGTACTCGATGAGGTGGTACTTTTCGTTAACCGACATAGAAGCATAGTCCTTAGCGGGGAGCATCAACGACCATGGCGGAGTTATCTTCAGCCCCAATACGAACTGCGAGCCACGACGGGTATAAATAGGGTTGTCAATAGACGACCGCGAGAGTTGCAGGTTGATGGATAAGTTGTGACTCACGCCGTTGGAGATCAACAGGTACGGCCAGTCCTTAAGCCAGTAGCACTGGTAACTGAGGTCGCCGTAGAACTGGAAGTAGTCGTCCGGCCACTTGAGTCTCTTCCCTATACCGACCGAGACACCTAAGGTTCTCATATACTTATCGGGGTCTGCCTCTGACTCCTGCAACTGCTGGTAGTAGTTGGAGTTGCCGTAGTAGTTGTAGTAGGATGAATAGGAGTTATAGAGGTTTTGATACGCCGTGTAGTAACGGTTGGAGTACCCTGTTTGTGACGCGAAGTACACATTGACTGCCAACGAGTTAGGTCGTTTACCTCCGAGCCACGGTTCCATGAACGACAGCCCGACGGAGGTGTAGTAGATACCGTTAGTACGGGCATTGATGGAGAAGGTCTGTCCTTCCCCTTGCGGCACGATACGGTAGGCTTTTTTGTTAAAGAGGTTCTGAATGGCGAAGTTAGTGAATTTCACACCGATAGAACCTACCAGGCCACTTGCGCCCCAACCGAGGGAGAACTCTAACTGGTCAGAGGACTTGGTTTCCAGATTATAGGTGATATCCACCGTTCCATTCTCGACATTAGGTTGTATATCGGGTACGAGTTTCTCTTGGTCGAAATGCCCCATTTGGGCGAGTTCACGCAGGGAGCGCATGATGTCCGACTGGGAGTAGAGTTGCCCGGGTTTGGTGTAGAGTTCCCGACGCACAACATGCTCGTACACGCGCGTGTTCCCTACTATATTAATCTTGTTGATGGTCGCAGGTCGCCCCTCGTACATCCGCATCTCGAAGTCAATAGAGTCGTTTTCTACATTGATTTCCACGGGTTCTACATTGAAGAAGAGGTATCCTTGGTCGGTGTAGAGTTTAGAGACTGCGTCATCGTCGTCCGTCAAGCGTTTATTGAGGTTCTTGAGGTTATAGACATCCCCGGACTTTATCCCCAAAGTGTGGTCCAAAATCTCGTAGGGGTAAATCGTATTACCTACCCAATGAATAGAGCGGATATAGTACTTATCTCCCTCACTGATAGTCATATAGACATCGACCTTCTCGGGGTCGGCGGGGTCAGGCACAACGCTGTCGGCAACGATATAGGCATCGCGGTATCCGACCTCGTTGTACTTCTCGATAACCAACTTCTTATCGTTCTCAAACTCCTCGGCGACAAACTTCTTAGGTCTGAACATCGTGACGATGGAGGAGTTGTCGTTGGTTTTCTTCATTGCACGGTTAATCTTCTTGGCCGAAAGCGCCTCATTACCAGTGATATAGATATGTGCGACACGGGTCTTGGTCTTCTTATCCACATCAATCCTCACCTGCACATATCCCGGGTGATTAGGGTCAGGTCGCTGCCGCACTTTGACCGATGCGTTCTGGAAACCCTTGTCGGCGAAGTATTTCTTAATCACCTTCTCGGCACGGTCCTTGAGGTTCGGTGTCATCTGTGCGCCCCGAGAGATACCGACCTTGACCTCAAGGTCCTCCAGTTCGGATTTCTTCAGACCGTTGTACTGTATATCTGACACGCGCGGACGGAGTTCAAGGGCTATCTCCAGCCAAATTTTATTGCCCTCCATCTTAGTGGCTTTGATCTTAACATCGGAGAAGAGTCCCTGTTTCCAGAACCGCTTGATGGCTTTGGTGATGGCATCTCCGGGGACTTCAATCTTATCGCCCACAGCGAGCCCCGAGAAGCCAATGAGCACAAAGTCCTCGTAGGAGTCGGCTCCTGTCACTTTGATATCCGCTATCTCGTAAGTTTTACGTGAAAGCCCATACTCAATAACCGGTACAGGAGCAGAGGTACTATCCGTCTGCGCACACACGCTATTCGGTATTACCGCACCGGAGAGGAGCAGGGCAATGGAGAGTAATATATTAGTTAATCTGTTCACTTGTTTTACCAAATCTTCTTTCTCGACCCTGATAATCAACTATCGCTTTATATAGTTCTTCTTGGTCAAACTCGGGCCAGAGCTTGTCCGTAAAATATAGTTCTGCGTACGCCAATTGCCATAGCAGGAAGTTACTGATGCGCAGTTCGCCGCTTGTCCGTATCAAGAGGTCGGGGTCAGGCATACCGGCGGTTGTCAGGTGGTCCGATACCGTTTGTTCGGTGATCTCTTCTCTCGGGTACGATTCGCCTACGATGCGCTTAAGCGCTTCTACTATCTCCCACCGCGCGGAGTAACTGAGGGCAATGACGAGTTTCAAGCCGGTATTAGCAGACGTCTCCTCTATACACCGCTCGAACTTGAGCCTGGCGGCTTCCGGCAGACGCGCTGTGTCCCCGATGGTGAGCAGTTGGACATTGTTCTGCATGAGCGTGGGGGTCTCCTTCACAATCGTGTCAATGAGCAGGTTCATGAGCGCTTCCACTTCCGCCTGGGGGCGCGACCAGTTCTCTATTGAGAAGGTGTAAAGGGTCAGGTACTCAATGCCTAACTCCGCAGCAGCCTCGGTGATCCGGTGAACAGCCTGCACACCCTGCTTGTGGCCGAACATGCGCGCCAAACCCTGTTTCTTAGCCCAACGACCGTTGCCGTCCATGATAATGGCAATATGGCGCGGCAGGTGGTCCATATCTATCTGTTCTTTGTACATAAATCAATCTTCACAATGGCGGCAGACCTTCTTCGTTTTCGCGAAAGAGAAGGTGATGCCTACTGTCAACTGACCCGTTATATCACAGTTCATGATATTGGAGCCGTTGAGGTTATAGGTATTATCATAATAGTCTCGTTGCTCAAGATTATCGGCGATATAGATATTGTGTTGCCAAGCGAGGTTGAGGCTCCAGCGGGACGCAAAAAGCCACTTAAAACCTATTCCCAACGGAATATAGGCAGCCACTGAGCGGTACTTATCACCATAGAACGCCATACCGACACCCAAGAATATATACGGTGAGTAAGGCTTAATCTTAGTATCATAGGTACTCATGCCCAAGCGGAAGAAGTTAAACTCCGCCATCACATCCATGTTAATCATCCTTGTCACCCACATATCCCCTGTCTGTTTGCTCCGATAAACCTCGGGTATAGGACCTGTTATGCGGTGGTGCAAGCCTTTGACTTGCAGCGACCAGCGTGGGTCAAACTTATAGCGGAAGTGACCTCCGTAGGTCTCTCGGACGTTATTGAAGATGTGCTGCGTGGCATCACCTGCGTAATAGCCCAAACCGCCCTGCATACCCAGTTCGCACAGGTATGGTCTATTATCGGCACGCGCAATGCCCGCCCCCATAAAGAGGAGCACCATCAGCACTATATGTTTCACACTGCATTTCACTTCTTAATCAACACTCTAAAGGCGTCTGCCACTTTCGCGACGCGCACCAATTCGATAGAGGGGTTGGCTCCTGCCACTTTCTGTCCGGCAGGAAGGAGAATGCGCTTGAAGCCCAGTTTGGCGGCCTCCTGTATACGCTGCTCAATACGGGGCACAGGCCTAATCTCTCCCGCTAATCCTACCTCGCCACAAAGGCAAGTGTCCGCGTCCAAAGCAATGTCCATGTTTGAACTTAGAACCGCCGCCATAACGGCTAAGTCAATAGCGGGGTCATTGACACGCAAGCCTCCGGCGATATTGAGGAAGACATCCTTCTGGAGAAGCTTAAAGCCGACCCTCTTCTCAAGGACTGCCAGTAACATATTTAGTCTCCGTCCGTCAAAGCCCATGGATGAGCGTTGAGGTGTACCATATGCCGCCGAGGAGACTAATGCCTGTATCTCGATGAGGAAGGGCCGCATACCTTCCACGGCTGCCGCGATAGCGATGCCCGACAATCCCTCCCGTGCGGTGGAGAGAAGGAGTTCGGAGGGATTGGTCACTTCCCGTAAACCGTCTTGCCGCATCTCGTAAATACCCAACTCCGAGGTCGAACCGAAGCGGTTCTTCTGCGCACGGAGCATCCGGTACATGTAGTTCTGATCTCCCTCAAACTGCAGAACGGTGTCCACGATATGTTCCAAGACCTTTGGTCCCGCCAACGAGCCTTCCTTATTGATATGTCCGACGATGAGGAAGGGGATATTGGTCTCTTTGGCGAACCGGAGTATTTGCGTAGCGCACTCCCTCACCTGACTGACGGAGCCGATGGACGACTCAATACCTTCGGCTGCAATAGTCTGAATGGAGTCAATGACCACCACCTCGGGTTGCAACTCGCGCACATGGTTAAGAATAACGTCCAGACCTGTCTCTGAGACGATATAGAGGTTAGCAGGCTTCCCCGCTAAGCGTTCGGCCCGCAGTTTGAGTTGTTTGACGGACTCTTCGCCCGAAGCGTAGAGGGTCTTGGTCTCGCCCATCTGCATCATGGCTTGTAGGGCTAAGGTCGATTTGCCGATACCGGGCTCACCGCCCAAGAGCACCAAGGAACCTTTCACCAATCCCCCGCCTAAAACGCGATTCAGTTCGCCGTTATGAAGGTCAATGCGCTCCTCGTGGGTTGCAGACACCTCCTGTATCTTCTGTGGCGCAGCCGTCCGCGGGCGCAAAACAGAAGTACTCGGGGCAGCCTGCACCAATTCCTCTTGGATGGTTCCCCACTCGCCGCAAACAGGACATTTGCCGAGCATCTGCGGCACCTTAGCACCGCAGGAAGAACATACATATGTTATTGTCGTTTTCGCCATTATTCCTTATCATCAAAAGGTATAGGTCTGTCTCTCTTCCGCAAGAATAGTATTCTCAAACATCTCTTGCGCTTCGCGTAAATAGATACTATGGTCGTCCACGCGGGACGAGAAGTGGCCTATCATCAGTTGTCCGGCATCAGCCGCCGCGGCAATCGCCGCTGCCTGTTTGGCGGTCGAGTGCAGAAACTGCTTGCCCTTATCCG
>ERZ842401.8351-NODE-8351-length-10208-cov-50.929971_pt1 | contig 10208 bp, 8 predicted proteins | sample MGYA00521270_ERZ842401 | MGnify/ENA primary metagenome ERZ842401 (study PRJEB31892, sample SAMEA3878208) | bioreactor metagenome | biome: Moose rumen | place: Sweden | collected 2011-10 | study: EMG produced TPA metagenomics assembly of the PRJEB12797 data set... | reverse complement strand
GGCAGGATGTAGACGTGGACGAACGTGTTGCGCACGAACAGCGCCGTCAGCAGGGCAAAGATGACTACGAAGGCGTAGAGCATGGTGATGCTGCGCGGCTTCTCGAAGTAGTCCTTGCGATAGAGGCTCAGATACATGGTGAAGCATATCATGAGTATCGACACGTAGAGTATCTGTCCGATGAGCGATATCTGGTTCTGGGTCTTGTCCTGGTTGCGGCGGTCGTTCTCCTTCATGAACGACTCGATGATGCGGTAGGTGCGGTCGGTCACTATCTCGCCGCGGTCTACAATCTTCTGTCCCTTCTGCACCAGTCCGCTGGCCAGAGGGACGCTGCTGATGAGCTCGTTCTTGGCCGTCTCGCTGCGCTCGCGGTCGTAGGTCAGGTTGGGGACGATGTAGTTGTTCAGGTTGCACTTCTGCAGGGCGGCGCGGAAGGGCATCAGCTTCCCGTCCATGAACAGCTGCTCGTAGGCCCGCTTGGCGGAGTAGACCTCCATGATGGAGACGCTGGAGGCTTGCTTCTTGTTGACAATGCGTATGGTGTTGGCCGTGTCGCTGCGCAGCTCCTCATACTCCTTCAGGTCCATGATGCCCTGTTGGTACAGGCTGTGCAGGCGGTTGGAGATGATGCTGATGTAGTCGTCGGGCACGCCGGGAATGCCGTCGGCATAGTCGGCTGCAAACTTGCGGACCATCTGGAGCTCCGTGCTCTCGTTGTATTTATAGTACGGCTCGTACTCCTTCATCAGGCTGTCGCGCTCATGACGGATGACGGCGTCCGACTTGTAGACGGGGAAGTCGAAGGGTGCCGTGAACTCGGCATATTTCCAGGGCTTGCCTTGTTCTACATGGAATATGCTGGTGGTGTCGTGGGGCATGGACCAGACAACGATGGCTACGGTTCCTATGACCAGCAGGGCACGTATCAAAAGGTCGCGCCACAGGATGTTTTCTTTCAAGTTAAAGTTGCTCATAGATGCCTATTTTTGCTTTCACCGTGCGAAAATACGAAAAAAAGCGCATATTCTCAAAAAAAATGCGTACTTTTGCACAAATTATTAAAAAAAGACCATCAAATTCATGGCAGAAAGAAGAGTTAGGGTGCGTTTTGCACCCAGTCCAACGGGTGCGTTACACATTGGAGGTGTGCGCACGGCATTGTATAATTACCTGTTCGCCCGTCAGCATGGCGGCGACCTGGTGTTCCGTATTGAGGACACCGACTCGACACGCTTCGTGCCCGGAGCCGAGGAGTATATCATTGAGAGTTTCAAGTGGCTGGGCATCCAGTTTGACGAGGGTGTGTCGTTTGGTGGCGACAAGGGACCCTATCGCCAGTCGGAGCGTCGCGATATATATAAGAGGTACGTGAAGCAGCTGCTGGACGCCGGCAAGGCATATATAGCCTTCGACACGCCGCAGGAACTGGAGCAGAAGCGTCAGGAGGTGCAGAACTTCCAGTACGACTGTCACACCCGCCAGCAGATGCGCAACTCGCTGACGCTGCCCGCCGACGAGGTGGAGCAACTGATTGCTTCGGGCAATCAATATGTCGTCCGCTTCAAGGTGGAGGCCGGTCAGGAGATACTGGTCAACGACCTCATCCGCGGCGAGGTGCGCGTCAAGAGCGACATCTGTGACGACAAGGTGCTCTACAAGAGTGCCGACGAGCTGCCGACCTACCATCTGGCCAACATAGTGGATGACCACCTGATGGAGATCTCGCACGTCATCCGCGGCGAGGAGTGGCTGCCTTCGGCTCCGCTGCACGTCATGCTCTACAGGGCCTTTGGCTGGGAGGACACCATGCCCCAGTTTGCCCACCTGCCGCTGCTGTTGAAGCCGGACGGCAAGGGTAAGCTGTCGAAGCGCGACGGCGACCGTCTGGGATTCCCCGTGTTCCCGTTGCAGTGGAAAGACCCCAAGACCGGTGAGACCAGTCGGGGCTACCGCGAGGACGGCTACTTCCCTGAGGCGGTAGTGAACTTCCTGGCTCTGCTGGGCTGGAATCCCGGCACCGAGCAGGAGCTCTTCACGCTGGACGAGCTGGTACCGCTGTTCGACATCTCCAAGTGCTCGAAGGCCGGTGCGAAGTTCGCCTATGAGAAGGCTATCTGGTTTAACCACGAGTATATACTCAAGAAGTCGAACGAGGAGATAGCCGCCCTCTTCGAGCCCATTGTGAAGGAGCACTGTCCGGAGGAGACCTCCGAGCGCGTGCTGGAGGTGACCCGCATGATGAAGGACCGTGTGTCGTTCGTTCACGAGCTGTGGCCCCTGTGCTCGTTCTTCTTCGTGGCTCCTACGGCGTACGACGAGAAGACGGCGAAGAAGCGCTGGAAGGAGGATTCTGCAGCACAGCTTTCAGAACTGATGGGCGTGCTGGAGGGCATTGACGACTTCTCGCTGGAGAACCAGGAGAAGATAGTCCACGCCTGGATAGAGCAGAAGGAGTATAAGCTGGGCAACATCATGAATGCCTGGCGACTGACACTGGTGGGTGAGGGCAAGGGTCCCGGTATGTTCGACATTTCGGCCTTTTTGGGCAAGGAAGAGACCCTCCGCCGCATGAAGCGTGCCATCGAGGTGTTGGGCTAACCAGATTGTAAATAGTAACATGGTCAAATCGTAAATAGGAACAGGATGTATCACCTCGGAATGTACCTCTATCTGCTGGGCGTCATGGTCTTGAGCCTTTTCAACGAGAAGGTTCGCAAGATGTGGCGTGGCGAGCGTCAGGCTGTGCGTACCCTCAAGGAGAAGGTAGACCCTGCTGCCCAGTATGTGTGGTTCCATGCTGCCTCGCTGGGTGAGTTCGAACAGGGGCGTCCGCTGATGGAGCAGTTGCGTCGCGAGCATCCCGAGTACAAGATACTGCTCACCTTCTTCTCGCCCTCGGGCTACGAGGTGCGTAAGAACTATGAGGGGGCTGACATCATTACCTATCTGCCCATAGACACGGTGACCAATGCGCGCCGCTTCCTGCGTGCCGTGCGACCTGTCATGGCCTTTTTCATCAAGTATGAGTTCTGGTACAACTATCTGCACATTCTGAAGCACCGCAATGTGCCGGTCTATAGTGTGAGCAGCATCTTCCGTCCGGGACAGATATTCTTCCGCTCCTATGGCCGGCAGTACGGTCATGTGCTCAAGTGCTTCACCAAGTTCTATGTGCAGAACGAGGTCAGCCGCAAGTTGCTGGCTTCCATTGGCATCACCAATGTTGACATTGTAGGCGATACGCGCTTCGACCGGGTGTTGCAGATCAAGGAGGCTGCCAAGCAGTTGCCTGTGGTGGATGCGTTCTTGGGTGAAGGGTTAAAAGATGAAAATGTTAAAGGAGAAAAGGCTCGGGTCTTTGTGGCCGGCTCTTCGTGGCAGCCCGACGAGGACATCTTCATACCCTACTTTAACGAGCATCCGGAGTGGAAGCTCATCATTGCCCCCCACGTCATAGGCGAGGACCACCTGCAGCAGATACTTTCCAAAATAACGGGCAAGGCCGTCCGCTATACACAATGTAGTGCGGAAGCAAATACTTCACTCCAAGACGCCCGCGTCCTGATTATCGACTGTTTCGGACTCTTGAGCAGCATCTACCGCTATGCCGACGTCACCTATGTGGGTGGCGGCTTTGGCGTGGGTATTCATAACACACTGGAGGCTGCCGTCTGGGGCGTACCCGTCATCTTCGGTCCTAACAACCAGCGCTTCCAGGAGGCCCAGGGCCTCAAGGCCTGTGGCGGCGGACTGGAGATTCACGATGCCGACGACTTCCGCCGTATCATGGACGGCTTCGTAGCCCAGCCGCGCACCATTGCCGATGCCGGTCAGCAGGCCGGTGCCTTTGTGGGCCGAATGACAGGTGCCACGAAGAAAATCCTCTCCGACGTAAACCTCTAAACTCTACACTAAACATGGCATTGATTAAGAGTTACCGCGGTCTGTCGCCCAAGTGGGGCAAGGACTGTTATTTCAGCGAGAACGCCACTATTGTGGGCGACGTCACCATGGGCGATGAGTGCTCCGTATGGTTCAATGCGGTGGTCAGGGGCGACGTTGCACCTATCACCATCGGCAATTGTACCAACGTGCAAGACGGCTCGTGCGTCCATGTGACCCATGAGACCGGCCCTACGCACATAGGCAACTATGTGACCATTGGGCATAACGTCACCGTGCATGCCTGTACCATCCACGACCACGCGCTCATCGGCATGGGAGCTACCCTGCTTGACGGCTGCGAGGTGGGCGAAGGGGCCATTGTGGCTGCCGGTGCGTTGGTATTGCAGAATACGAAGATCGGTCCTAACGAGATATGGGGTGGGGTGCCTGCCAAGTACATCAAGCCCACTCGTCCAGGACAGACGGACAATGCCGAGCACTATGTGGCCTACTCGAAGTTCTATCTGGAGGAGAACCCCGAGTGCCGTTTCAGCAATGAGCCGGAGCTGAAGACTATCTGATATTGACGACAACGTACTCTGAGCGGGTTCCGATACGGAACTTGCCGCCCCAGATACCGAGGCCGCTACTGACGTAATAGTTGGTGCGGCCTCGCTGGTGAGAGCCGAAGGCGCACTCGTAGATGGCGTCGGTAATCCACGAGACGGGCCATACCTGGCCGTAGTGGGTGTGGCCGCTGAACTGGAAGTCAATGTGCTGGCGCTCAGCCTGTTCCAAGTGGTAGGGCTGGTGGTCCAGCAGGATGGTGTACTTCTTTCTATCTGCTGCGGCAGTGAGCTTTCCCAACGACAGACGGTGCGGGTTGGTGCGGTCGTCACGCCCGATGATGCAGAGGTCGCCTACGACGGCAGCGTTGTCTTGCAGCAGGTGGATGCCCGCCTGCTGGTAGAAACGCTGGGCGTCGGGCTCACCGGCATAGAACTCGTGGTTGCCTAAGCAGGCATACACGGGTGCCTGCAGTCGCAGGAACTCCTCATGCATCTGTTCTTCTATCAGGGGGCGCATGCTGCCGTCAATGATGTCGCCGGCTATCAGCACCAGGTCGGGCTGCTCCCGGTTGATGATGTCTATCCAGCGGTGCAGCTCGTCGCGCCGGTTGTGGTAGCCGATGTGCAGGTCGCTCAGCATGACCAGCCGGACGGGCTTGGTCACCTTCTCAGACCGAAAAGTCAGCTCTTCACGGTACTTGTTCCTGTAGTGCAGGTTGCCATACAGGAACAACCCGAAGAGGAAGACGGCTATGCCGCCCACCGTCCACCAGTTATTATATAATAAGGAGCGCGGGACGAGATGTACCAGTCGTCCGAGGTCGAGCACCAGAAACAGCAACACCATATAGAGCATGACGAAAATGCTGCTCGTGCCGACCTCGTAGAGTGTCGACGCCAGCCCCAGGGGCAGCGTGTCGAAGCGGCGTGAGATGTTGAGAAACAACAGCAGGAAGGAGCCCACCATCAGCAGGACGGCCAGTGTCTTCCACGGCCACGACAGAGGCAGCAGGCAGCAGACGTGCCAACCGATATAGGTCATGCCCAGCAAGGGCAATAATAAGAATGCTAACATCCACATAGTTTTCATTAGTTGTTTTGTCTTTTGGCTGCAAAGATACGAAAAAAGGTAAAAAGGTAAGAGGGTAAAAACGTAAAAAAACAAAAAAGGTGTCATTTGGGGCGTTTGTTCGTCTGATATATATGAGAATGAGATGTTTTTTCCTTTTTTACCTTATTACCTTTTTACTTTTAAAAGGTATGGCCCAGCCCAAGGATTATGTCTGGCACACACCCAGTCAGAACTCGTCAGAGTCGATGCCTTGTGGTGGCGGCGACGTGGGCATGAATGTGTGGGTGGAGCATGGCGACGTGCTGTTCTACCTGTCGCGCTCGGGGTCGTTTGACGAGAACAACACGCTGCTCAAGCAAGGACGCTTCCGCATCAGTCTGTCGCCGGGTCTGGACATGGACCATTTCCGGCAGATACTGCATCTTAGCGAGGGCTATGTCGAGATTACCGACGGACGGGCGAGCATCCAGCTGTGGGCTGACGTGGAGAAACCTGTGGTACACGTCGACGTGATGAGTCCCGGTGCCAAGCAGGTGGTGGCTGCCACGTATGAAAACTGGCGCACACGCGACATCCTGCTGACCAAGCGCGAAGCCTTTCAGACCAGCTATAAGTTTGCAGCCCCCAAGGGACTGCGGACCCGTGCGGACAGCGTTGTGACCACCAATCAGACTGTCACCTTCCTGCATCAGAACGGTGCAGAGACCATTTTCGATGCCACGGTCAGCCAGCAGCGCATGGACCAGGTGAAGCAGCGGCTGTGGAACCCGTTGAAGAACCGCATCTTCGGCGGTCGTATGAGTGGGCGTGGCTTTGTGCTGATGGACAAGGCCGACGGCCACTATGCCAGCAGCGACTACGAGGGATGGATGTATGTCTCGCAGCACCCCCAGAAGCACTTCCACCTACAGATAGCACTGGCTACCGTGCAGGGTACCGTTGCCGAGTGGGAGGCCGCGCTCTCTGCTACGGAGAAAGCCGTCAAGCGCGTTCCCGACTGTCTGGCTTCGCGTCAGTGGTGGCGTCATTTCTGGGAGCGCAGCTATGTGGCTGCCCCAGCCAACGTCCCCAAAGGGGCAGGGAAGGGAGAGCAGGAATACCTTTCTGTCATCAAGAATTATAACTTGTTCCGCTATATGCTGGGGTGTAACAGCCGTGGATCGTGGCCAACGAAGTTCAACGGCGGACTCTTCACCTTCGATCCGGAATATGTCAACACGGCACCGGAGTACCGCCTGTCACCCGACTTCCGCAACTGGGGCGGGGGAGTGCATACGGCACAGAACCAGCGACTGGTCTACTGGCCTATGCTGAAGAATGGCGACTTCGACCTGTTGAAGCCCCAGCTGGACTTCTATCTGAACATCTATCAGAATGCCGAGGAACGCTCACGCCTCTACTGGGGTCATGAGGGTGCCTGTCTGACGGAACAGATAGAGAACTACGGACTGCCCTGCTATCCCGAGTACGGCACCAAGCGCCCGGCCGGCTTCGACCCTGGCATGGAACGCAATGCATGGCTGGAGTACGAGTGGGACACGTGTCTGGAGTTCTGCATGATGGCTCTGGAGGCTCACCGCTACTCGGGCATGGACATTACCGCCTACCTGCCCATGATCCGTTCGTGCCTGACCTTCTTCGACCAGCACTACCAGTATCTGGCCGGCCAGCGCGGCGCCAAGCGGCTGGATGGTCAGGGCAAGCTGGTGCTCTATCCGGGGTCTGGTGGTGAGACCTACAAAGGAGCCTATAATGCTACCTCAACCATTGCCGCCCTGCGCACCGTTACCCAGGTGCTGATGGAACAGGAGCGGGAACCGCAGGATTCTATGCTCTTAAACCGCTTGCCCGACATCACCATACGCGACGGCATGATAGCACCGGCCCTGCATTATGAGCGTATTCAGAATGTGGAGAGTACCCAGCTCTACCCCGTGTTTCCTTGGCGCATGTATGGTGTGGGCCGCCCCGACCTCGATGTGGCGCGCAACACCTATATGAACGACTCGCTGGCTGTCAAGTTCCGCTCGCATGTGGGCTGGAAGCAAGATGCTATCTGGGCGGCCTGTCTGGGACTGACCGACGAGGCAGAGCGACTCGTCACGCAGAAGATGGGCGACGGTCCTCATCGCTTCCCTGCCTTCTGGGGACCGGGCTACGACTGGACGCCCGACCACAACTGGGGCGGTTCCGGCATGATAGCCGTACAGGAGATGTTGCTGCAGGAGGCCGGCGGCAAGCTATACCTCTTCCCGGCATGGCCCCGACACTGGGATGTCCGTTTCAAGCTATGTGCCTCGGGCAACACCGTTGTCGAGGCCGAGTTGAGCAAGGGACGGGTGGTCAGTGTGCATGTGACGCCCGCCGAACGGGAGAAGGACCTTGTGTACGACGAGTAGCAAGCAACACAGGCACAGGCCAGTCATCAAAGCCAACAGGCTCGCCATCGCGGCGAGCCTGTTAGACTAATCTAATTACCATGAAAAAACTACTAACCTTATGAATCTGTATGAAACGTTTGAGTGTTTATGTTTCTTATTTCTGATGCAAAGGTACAACAAAAACGGGGCACTCGCAAAAACTTTCAGCGAACGCCCCGATTCTTATAGCAAAAGGCTCTTTTTACTTTTTTACCTTTTTACTTTTTACCTTTTCCTTTACAGATTCGGGTTAATCTCATTCCACTTCGAGATGGCAGGAACGATGCCCAGCGTCACCAGCTCGTCGCGCATCTTGCACAGGTGCTCATAGCTCTGGTCCAGCTTGGCATTCTCCTCGGCAGTACCCTCGGGAACCTCAAACTTGGCACCCTCACTGGTCATGGTGGTCTTCATGGCCATCATGATGTGGTCGTACTTGTCAGTCTTCACATAGGTACCTACGGGGAAGCGGAACGGTTCGCCACCCATGGCGGCACGAATCATCTCGACGCTCAGGTAAGAAGGGCTCTGGAATGAGCTGCGTCCGCGCAGTTCAATAATCTTGGCACCACCCTTGGTGACGTCGACCTTCATCTGCTCCCACTCGTCAGCGGGGAACTCCGGCGTGCCGATGATGTCAGTCAGCTTGCGGCCCTTGATGGTTACGTGACTGCCGAAGACGGCCATCTGCTCACCGTGTCCACCGTAGGTTGCACAACCCGTAATCTCGTTCTGCATCACGCCAAAGCGCTTAGCCAGGGCTGACTGCAGACGGGTAGTGTCCAGACCTGCCAGGGTAGTTACCTGACCGGGTTTCAGACCCGAGTAGAGCAGCGTTACCAGACCTGTCAGGTCGGCGGGGTTGAAGATGATGACCACGTGCTTGACGTCGGGGCAGAACTTGCGGATGTTCTGGCCCAGCTCCTCGGCAATCTTACAGTTGCCAGCCAGCAGGTCCTCGCGAGTCATACCAGCCTTACGGGGAGCACCACCGCTTGAGATGATGTACTTTGCGTTGCGGAAAGCCTCTTCGGCATTGGTAGTAGCAACGATGTTCACGTTGTCGAAGCCACTCTGGCGCATCTCCTCGGCTACACCCTCGGGAGAGAAGACGTCGTAAAGACAGATTTCACTTGTCAGACCCATCATCAGAGCGGTCTGTGCCATGTTTGAACCAATCATACCGGCTGCGCCGACGATGGTCAGTTTGTCGTTTGTTAAAAATGCCATAGTTCTGTTGTATAATTTCGTTTATTTATTCTGTTGTGCTGCAAAGATACAAAATATTTCTCAATTGACCATTCTATCTGCCTACATTTAAATGTTATTTAATATGAAAAGGGCTGCTTTGCAAAGTGGAAATGACAAAAGCGCCCCCTCACAGTGTGGTGAGGAGGCACTTTCTGTGGTTCTCTATAGAGGGGCTTATTTTACCAAGGCCTTGCGGGCAGCGATGATGTTGTCCTTAGCCTCGGCCAACTGCGACTTCAGCTCGGCAACGGTGGTGGCGTTGAGGGTCTCCAGCGGAGCGATGGCCTCAGCCACGGGCTTGATGTCAGCATCGTACTCAGACAGGCGGTTCACGGCATCCAGGATCAGCACGATACGGAAGGTGATGTTGGCGGCAGCTTCGTCGTTGAAGGTGCTGAGGAACTTGTCTGCGTTCTGGTTGGCAACGTAGAGCTCCTCGACGAGGGCTGCAGAAGCCAGCTGCCAGAAGAAGTTGATGCGGCCGTTCTTGTTCATCTCGTCGTAGAGGGCAGAAGAGGTCTCAAACAGCGTGTTGTTGTCCTCGACCACCTTGAACGAAGGATCGTCAATGTCGGCAGCCAGCTTGGTGATGGCCTTGTCGTAGTCCTCAGTAGGCATCTCGTAGAGCGAAGCAATCTTCTTGTCAACGTTGAGGACGCTCAGGATGCGGTACTTCTCAGCCAACGTGGCAGCGTTCTCGGCAGCGGCAGCGTCAATCAGATAGTCGGGCTTCACCTGCTTCTCTTCCTTTGACAGGGTCAGACCGCCGTTGTTCTCCTGGACGAACGAGGGCTGCTGGAGCTTGCTGAACTCGGCAGCGATGCTGTCGAAATGCATTTTGATACTGGCCTCAATCTGCTGCTGCTCGAAGCTCTTCAGTGAATCGGCTTCTTCAGCGTTGTTGGCACTCTTCTTTCCTCCGCATGCTGCGAGGACGATTGCTGCGAAAGCGACAGCGAAAATAGTTAATTTCTTCATTGTTTTTAAAAGTTTTTTGTTATTAAATAA
>ERZ842401.8350-NODE-8350-length-10209-cov-3.614044_pt1 | contig 10209 bp, 8 predicted proteins | sample MGYA00521270_ERZ842401 | MGnify/ENA primary metagenome ERZ842401 (study PRJEB31892, sample SAMEA3878208) | bioreactor metagenome | biome: Moose rumen | place: Sweden | collected 2011-10 | study: EMG produced TPA metagenomics assembly of the PRJEB12797 data set... | reverse complement strand
ATGGAGCTATCCTCGTTGTTGCAGCAACTGATGGTGTTATGGCACAGACTCGTGAGCACATCCTTCTTGCAAGACAAGTTGGTGTTCCAGCTATCGTAGTTTTCTTAAATAAGTGTGATATGGTTGATGATCCAGAACTTATCGAATTAGTTGAGATGGAAGTTCGTGACCTTCTCACTGAGTATGAGTTCCCTGGCGATAAGATACCTATAATCAGAGGTTCAGCTCTTAAGGCACTTGAGGATACTTCAGGTGAGTGGGGCGACAAAATTATGGAATTGATGGATGCTGTAGATAGCTATATCCCAGATCCAGTTCGTGATGTTGATAAACCATTCCTTATGCCAGTAGAAGACGTATTCACTATCACAGGTCGTGGTACTGTTGCTACAGGTAGAGTAGAGAGAGGAACAGTTAAACTTAACGATGAAATGGAAATCGTTGGTATCAGCGAAGAGACTAAGAAGACAGTTATCACTGGTATAGAGATGTTCAGAAAGCTTCTTGACCAAGGTCAAGCAGGAGATAACGTAGGACTTCTTCTTCGTGGTATAGATAAGAATGAGATAGAGAGAGGACAAGTTATCTGTAAGCCAGGTTCAGTAAAATGTCACAAGAAATTCACTGCACAGGTTTACGTACTTACTAAAGATGAAGGTGGACGTCACACTCCATTCATGAACAACTATAGACCTCAATTCTATTTCAGAACTACTGATATCACTGGTGTATGTAACCTTCCAGCAGGAACAGAGATGTGTATGCCTGGTGATAACGTAGAGATGACAGTAGAACTCATCCACCCAGTAGCTATGGAAGAAGGACTTAGATTCGCCATCCGTGAAGGTGGCCACACTGTAGGTTCAGGAAGAGTTGTAAAGATACTTGAGTAATCATGTAGGGGCGTAAGCCCAATATATAAAAAGCAGGGAGAGATCCCTGCTTTTTTATTGGCACAGAAAATAGTTTTTAAATGTAAATGCAAATTTGTATAGGTGTTTTAAAGTTTTACATACCAACACCCTTTAGTTGTGCCATATTTTTTTATTATATTCTTTTTCTGAAGAAGCAATAGGGATCTTTTGATTTTTCCTTCGCTATCATCTATATTATCTTTAATATAACTTATATCTATTCTACTAGCCTTATTAAAAAGATCAAGGATTTTGGTCGCTGTAATTGGCAGAGAATTTAAATCTATATTATTGTCATCCAGGATTATTGAATTGTGGTCACTTATATGTTCAATTTTGTATTCTAATCGTATTTTTTGCTTTTCTAATGATTTTACGAAAAAATCAATCCAAGCATCATAATTACTATTGGATTTTTTTAAAGTACTTTGAGTTTGCCTAAGTGCTAAATAATAAGCAGATTTATTGTCCTCTATAACCGCTTCCAATGAAGAATATGGAATATAATTATATCCAGCTTTTAATAATAGTAAGTTGGTTAATATCCTTGACATTCTACCATTGCCATCTTGAAATGGATGAATTGCCAAGAAATTTACGACAAAAATAGCTATTGTTATAATTGGGTGTAATATTCTATTTTTAAGAGTATTATTGGTCCAATCAATTAATTCTTTCATGAGGTGTGGTGTATCAAATGGTGTTGCTGTTTCAAAAACTATGCCAATTTCTTTGCCATTCTCGTCAAATGCAGATACAGAATTTGAGAGAGTTTTGTATTCGCCTCTATGCTTTTCATCTTTTGATGAATATTCTAGTAATATTTTATGCATTTGTTTTATATAATTCTCGGTAAAAGGGATTATTTCATAATCATTGAAAACTAAATCAGAAAGTCTAGCATATCCTATGACTTCTTCTTCATCGCGACTTTTAAATGAAGTGCTTTTTAAATTTGAAAGTAAGGATTCAATTTCTTTATTTGAAAGTTTGTTTCCTTCTATTCGGTTTGAAGATCCAACACTTTCTATAGTCGCAATTTTTTTTAGGCTTGTTAAAACATCTGGTTGCATTTCTTTAAGAGCTTTCCACTCACCTTTAAATTCATCAATGATGGATAGCATATTGACTATGTTGTTGTTAAGTTGAATATTTGGAGTTTTCATGATTTTATCCTTTCTATACTTATATAAACTAATATATTCTAATATGTCCTAATATAGACCAATATATCATATACTAGTTTATATGTCAATATTGTTTTTTGTTGATTGCTATGTTATAATTTTGCTGCGACGTAAATTATATATTTCGATTATATATTCCAGAGGGGCAATTTGTCTAATTTTGGCAAAATTGTGGGCTCTTTATTATCATCCCTCTGGAATGTATAATTTGCGTCGCAGCAGAGAGTTCACATTTTCAGTCGTGGCTCTCAAGGCTGCGACTTTTTATTTGTGTCGTAATATTTTTATGGTAGGTATCTATGGACACAAAAATAGCCAAAACGACAAAAGAAAGCTTAATTGCGGATATAGAAAAAAGGCAGGAAGATGGAATTATTGAAAAAAGTAATGCTGAACTTCTAATTAAACTTATCAAAAACGCAGAAGATCTGAACGAAGCAATAAATATAGCTGCACTTGGCACTACTTATAAAAGAACAGGTTTTCATTTTGATAAACGCTTAGAAAAACTTGGAAGTGATATAAAATACTTTAAGAAAAATGAAAAGTTGTCGTTTGTAGAGGCAAATGGAACAACCATAGGGGAGCGCACTGCGAACCCTATTACCCATAAGTTAATTATTGGCGACAACTACGATGCACTTCAAAACTTACTTATAGAGTATAAAGGTAAAATAGATGTCATATATATAGATCCACCATATGGAAAAGATAGCATGGGTGAATTTGCAGAAACTAATTATGACAATGCGATAACAAGAGATAATCTTCTTTCAATGCTTTATAATAGATTAGTATTAGCAAGAGAGTTATTGGCTGATGATGGTGTTATATTTTGTAGCATAGATGATAAGAATCAGGCATATGTTAAGTGCTTGTTTGATGAGGTATTTGGGGAACGAAATTATATAAATAATTTTATGTGGTTGCACGGAAAAGGCAAAAAAAACAAGCAAAGCAGAACCATGCAACAGTATAATATAAGTTTTGCAAAAAACATTGATAGAACGCCAGAATGGAATGAAAAACAATATACTGATTACAAATTTACCAATCCAGATAACGACCCTAAAGGCGAATGGTTTTCTGGAAGTATTTCTTTTGATGAAAAGCGTTCTAATCCAAAACATGAAAATTACTATACAATTAAATCGCCTTCTGGAGTTATTTGGACTAGACAATGGCAAGTTTCCGAAGATGAGATGGATGATTTAATTAAAAGTGGCGACATATTTTTTGGATATCCGCCAGAATATGATAATACACCAAGATTAAAAATTAGACCTAGTCAAATTGATATTATACCAAGTAATATTATTGATAATGTTGGTACTACAAAAAGTGCAGAAACTAGTCTGTATAGTGTTTTAGGTACAAATTGTTTTAATTATCCGAAACCAGTTGGTTTAATTAAACATTTTTTGAGTATTATTAATAATAAAAGTGCAAAAGTGTTAGATTTTTTCGCCGGTTCTGGCACTACAGGTCAAGCAGTTATGGAACTTAATAAGCAGGATGGAGGTAATAGACAATTTATATTATGTACAAATAATGAAAAGACGGATACAACACCTAATGGCATTGCATATGATGTTACATCAAAAAGACTTAAGAGAGTCATGACCGGTAAATGCTATGATGGGACATCTGACTTTGAGTGGATAAAGAAAAATGATCCTTTAGGTGGTTCTCTTGATGTATACGAGATAGAGAGTGTAAGTAACCATGAAAGTGCACCAAGTAAAACTGCATTTGATGTAATTGATGAGACACTATATGGAATGCCAAAGTTTAGTAATGCCAATGAAAAAATCAAATGGGTGTGCGAAAACTTTGAGCATGCACAGAAGTGTGAGAGTCGATGATAGGGGCTAGCATAACTTTACCATACATAGTATTGGTGGTGGTAATAATAATTTAGTAGGAGATTTGGGATGCTTCAAGAAGCTATTGATTTGCAAGATAGAGCAGTTTTAGAGCTCGTAAGTTTGACGAAAGAGAATAAGTTAAATGAAATAACATTTAAAGCACCAACTGGTAGTGGCAAAACATTTATGATGGCTAAATTTATGAATGAAGTACTGTCTATAGATAAAGACATAATATTTTTAGTATCAACACTATCAAAAGGAAATCTTGCAAAACAAAACTTTGATCAGTTTACACTATATGCTGAAAAAGGGATGTTTACAAGTTTAAAGCCATTCCTTATAAATTCTGAAATAAGTGGTGAAGAAAGCCTTTTTATACCAATGGGATATAATGTGTATATACTTCCAAGAGACTTGTATAAGAAGAATACTAAACTTATGAAAGGACCGATGGAAAGTTTTCTGAAAACCATTACACAAAGGTTAAGTGTTGATAATGGCATAGTGAGTATAGGCGGCAATAAAAGTATTTACCTTATAAAAGATGAATGTCATCAAGCAACTAATAATCTTGATAATTTATCAAAAATGTATTTTGCTAAAACATTTAATTTTTCTGCAACTCCAAAATTAAGTCGCGGGCAAATCCCAGATGTGGAAATAACTACGACTGAAGCGGTTAATGCGAAACTAATAAAAGAGATAGTTGAAGGAAATGAATATGATGACTTAAAAGTGGCAGTTGATAAATTTAAAGAAATAAAGAGTGAGTATATAAAAAAGCTTCATATAAATCCTTGCATGATAATACAAATATCAAATAAAGATAAAGTAAAAGAAGAACTAAATGAAATAATACCTATCTTAAACGTGAATGAATTGAAATGGATATATATAGTGAATGAGAAAAAAGAATGTGATACGAATGATGTTTTTAAAGTGAAAAAGTTACCTGTAGAAAAGTGGAAAGATTATGCAAAAGAAAATCTATCTACTATAGATGTAGTTATATTTAAGCTTACAATATCGGAAGGCTGGGATATACCACGTGCTTGCATGCTTTATCAAAAAAGAGATGTAGAAAGTAGTCAGTTAAATGAGCAGGTCATAGGTAGAGTTCGGAGAAATCCAAAACTCGCTGATTTTGAAAATTTAGACTCTGAAAGTCAAAAACTTGCAACAAGAGCATATGTGTGGGCTGACTATGAAAGAGATCAAAGCATACGAAATGTCGAGATTAAAAATCCACCAAGAATTAGTGAAGAGTTATCGTTAAAAACTACACGGCTTAAAAATCTAAAAGATAAGAAAGAGTTTGATTTAAAAAATATTATTTATAATGCTCAAAGTATATTGCACTTTAACAATATATTTGAAATATATCGAAATTTGAATAGAGAAAGTCAAGATATAAAGCACATGTGCAAAGAGTATACGAAAAATTATAATGATTGGTTCGCTTTCAATAACAGTTTACATGATATAGTAAACGCGTATGATAAATATATTTGTGATTATGAAAAAAATATGGTTATAAATGTTGATGGCAATGGTAAGGAATTACTTGTATCTTTGCCTAAGAATTCAACATATGCAAGAGTAAAACAACATGAAATAGGTATAAGAGATTGGGTTTGGAAAAATTTAGATGGTGATCCAGATTTTTCGTTTGACAGTGAAGCTGAAAAGAAATGGGCGGAAGAATTGAAAAATTTATCAAGCTACACATTAGATAGAAACTTGGAAAAGGGGAAAGAGAGAATTATTAAATCAGTAAATCCATTGTTGGAAGATTTTGAGTACTTGTGGGGAAAGAATTTTTTGCAAAACTCAGAAATAAAATTTGAGTATTATTTAAATGGAAGACATTTTAGCTATCCGGATTTTATTATGAAAGATAGTTATGATAATATACATATTTTTGAGGTCAAAAGTGTAAATAAATCAAAAGAATTTGTAGGGATAAATGAAAATAATAGTTATGATGAAAAGGTTTTGGAACTTATGAAATGCTATAAAGTAGCATCTAAACTTACTGGATACATATTTTATCTTCCGATGCTTAAAGGAAAAGAGTGGATTATACGAAGGTATAAAAAAGGCAATGAAGATATATTATCACTAAACTCGTTTATGGATTGCTTGATTTTAAATAAATGATAAAAAAAGCAAGGAGAGATCCTTGCTTTTTATATGCAGAGAATGAAAAACACCACAAAACAGCCAAATAAATATTGGAAAAAACGCCAGGTATATGATAGAATTATAGAATTATGAGGTACGTGCATGGTTTTTAGACGAAAAATTTATAATGACCTTTTAAAATAGTAAATTATTAAGTGATAAATTACCGGCAAACTTGGGGTATCTTTATGAAAATTATGAATGACAATGTAATTATGACAATTATGTTTGCCGTGCTCATAATGCTACTTGTGGTATCGGCTATCGTATCTGCTATAGAGACAGCTATAACAGGGACGGATTTTGTTAAGATAGAGACTCTAGCTGACAAGGGCGATAAGAGGGCGAGTAAGGTTTTACTTTTGCAGGAAAAGCAGCAGCGAATTATATCAACTATGCTTTTCTTAAATAATGTAGTTAATATAGTAGCCACGACTATCACAACTTTGCTTGTGACAATCTATATTAAGAATGTCCCTCTTGCGGTTGCTACAGCTATACTTACATTTATCATACTTATATTTTGTGAGATAACTCCAAAAAGGATAGCCAATAAGAATTCAGAAAATATAATACTTGCCTATGTTGATTTTATCAATGCTATACTTTTCCTGCTTTACCCTATAGTTCTTGTCCTTAGCACTATATCAGATGGCATAGCTAAGGTACTTCATGTGAATCTTGAAGAAGAAGTTGACACTTATTCTGAAGATGAGTTGAAAACTTTGGTTGATATATCTCATGAGCAGGGCGTCCTTGAGACAGAAGAAAAAGAGATCATACAAAATGCATTGGAATTTGGCGAGAAGACACTTGCTGATATAATGATACCTTATGATAAAGTAAAATATGTAAGTGTAACATCAACTTATGAACAGGTCATGGCGATATGTATTAATAACGAATATACAAGATACCCAGTTGTTGATGGGAGCCTTGACAATATAGTTGGTATCTTAAATGTGAAAGATCTTATAAAGGCGATAGGTGCAAATCAAGGTATAACTAAAGATGATGACATGTCTGTCAAGGGCGACTTTGATATAGAAGAGATGATGAGAGAACCGTTTTTCTTAAATGAAAATGTGAAGATATCGCAAGCCTTCCGTCGTATGCAGAAAGTCTACGCTAATATGGTTATAGTAAGGTCTGATAACTGTAAGACCATAGGCATAGTAACCCTTGAAGACATCCTTGAAGAAGTAGTCGGCGAGATAAGAGATGAGTTTGATGAGATATAGCCTACTCCTAAGGAGATATACTATGAGATATTGTTCTGTTAGAGATTTAAGAAATGCAAAAAAAGAAGTATGGGATAACCTAGAAAAAGAAGGTGAGTTAATTGTTTTAAATAATGGGAAGCCTAGGGCTTTAATTTTTGATGTTACCAATGAAAACGTTGATATGATGATTAAAGCTGTAAGACAAGCAAGGGCAATGATAAGCTTTAATCAAATGCGAGAAAAAGCACAAATTAATGGCTTCATGAGTGAAGAAGAAATTAATAAAGAAATTAATGCGGCAAGAAAGGCAATATAAATATGAATGTTGTTATTGATACAAATGTTTTAATATCAGCACTCTGGAGCAAAGAAGGAACTTGTGCAAAAATATTGTATAAAGTATTAAATTATGAATTAACTGTTGTATATGATCAAAGAATTTTACATGAATATAAAATTGTTTTAGAAAGACCTAAATTTCTTTTTACAAAAGATGAAGTAAAAACATTATTGGATTTCATTAAAAATGAAGGTATATGCATTGTAGCAAAACCTTTAGATATGAAATTTATAGATGAATCTGACAAAAAGTTTTATGAGGTTGCCAAAACCCTAGACTGCAAAATAATAACAGGCAACAAAAAACATTTCCCAGACGAAGAAAACATAATACAACTAAATGAACTTGTAAAGTAATCATTATATAACTTTAATAAAAAGTATGAATTTATTAGCATATTATATTGCTATAATAAGAGTATATAAATGAGATAAAAGAATTAAACCCAGAATTTATTTTGCTCGGTGGTGATATAACAGATGAATTTACAACTTATGAAGATATGAAGGAAATATATGAAAGTATTGGCGCTTTGCAGATACCTACATTATATGCGTTGACCATAGCCCATATCAGAAAGAAGATATGATGGAACTTGGAGCAGATCTGCAGTTATCAGGTCACACTCACGCAGGACAGTTATTCCCATTAAAGACTATCTATAAGCCTGCTGTTAAATATGTATATGGGAAATATACAGTAAGTAGTTCGCCATATAATAAATATTTATATGTAAGTAGTGGATTTTCAGGTTGGGTTCTGCCATTTAGAAATGAAGAGCATTGCAATTATGAGGTAATTAATCTAAGGAACCAATAATTGGTGAGTTGGCGCTTTCTTAAAAGTATGTTAAAATTGAGAAATGGTAAATGGTGTGGAGATTGTAAGTAAGGGAAAACTTGATTACTAGGTATAAAAAAAATGATATATTAGAATTAGATATCGTAGACATGACTACCGAAGGACTTGGCATCGGAAAAGTTGATGGTCAAGTCTTTTTTGTTAAGGATGCGATAATTGGCGACAAAGTTGAAGTTATAATTACCAAAGTCACATCCAATATAAATTATGCTAAAGCCACAACTATTATAGAAGAATCACCTTATAGAGTTGAATCGCAATGTTTTGTCGCAAATGCCTGCGGTGGCTGTAAGCTCCTGAATCTTAATTATAAAAAGCAGTTGGAACTAAAAAAGAAATACGTTTTAGATTGCTTATCAAAAATCGGAAAATTCAATATAGTGGCAGAAGAAAGCGTAGGGGCGAGCACTGCGAGCCCGTATGATGGAATCTTTGGCATGGACTCCCCATACAATTTTCGCAATAAAATGCAAGTGCCATATGCTATGCGAGATGGTAAGATTATCTATGGTTTTTATGCAGGCCGTACCCACCATGTTGTAGAGTTTAAGAAATGTCTTGTAGGGTTTGAAGGCGCTGAAAAGATCTTAGATGCTGTAAGAGATGGGTTAAAGAAATTCGCCATAAGTATATATGATGAGAAGACAGCCTCTGGAGTTTTTCGTGAGGTAATGCTAAGAAAGGGCAATGAATCGGGTGAAATTAGCATTACTTACATATTAAATGATAAAAACTATGAAAAGAATCTTGAGCTATACAAGAAATTTGATGAATATATTGTTTTAAATTGTAATCCTGTTGTTGAAAATAAATCTGGGAGCAAAACTTGTAAGCTGGTGACATCTACTATTAACATTAACACAAGTCAAAATAATGTAATATTTGGAAATAAGAACATAATCCTCCGCGGTCCTGGTTACATAAGTGACACTATCGGCGCTACAAAATACCATATTTCTCCAGAGAGTTTCTACCAAGTTAATTCTAAGTTGACTAAAGTTTTATACGATAAGATTTTAGAGTATACCGATTTTAACGGTGATGAAAATGTCCTTGACCTATATTGCGGCATCGGAACTATTTCCTTATATATAGCAAGGAAGGTTAATAAGGTAGTGGGAATTGAGATAGTAGATAAGGCAATTGAAAATGCCAAGGAAAATGCAAAAATCAATGGCATCAATAATGCAGTGTTTATATGCAGCGATGTTGTAAATGTAGGTACAGATAAAAGTTTGAAGGTTAATGATGAGAACACAAGTAAAGATGATAACATAAATTATTTTGACACAGTTATAGTTGACCCACCACGCAAGGGCTTAGATAATAGCACTATTGATTATATAAAAAGGCTCGCTCCTAAAAAGGTAATATATGTAAGCTGCAACCCATCTACACTCGCCCGTGATCTCGATCTTTTATGTCATAGCGAACCAGAGTTTCGTATGGGCGAGCTATGCGAGCCCTCTGGCAAAGCCACCCGTATGGGTGAGCTATGCGAGCCCGTTTATAATTTAGTTAAGTTAGCTAACGTCGACATGTTCCCGCACACAATGCATGTGGAGACGGTATGTTTGATGTCAAGGGTCGAAGGAAAATAGGCGCGAAAGCTTAAGTATACTGCGGTTT
>ERZ842401.8349-NODE-8349-length-10209-cov-3.700512_pt1 | contig 10209 bp, 5 predicted proteins | sample MGYA00521270_ERZ842401 | MGnify/ENA primary metagenome ERZ842401 (study PRJEB31892, sample SAMEA3878208) | bioreactor metagenome | biome: Moose rumen | place: Sweden | collected 2011-10 | study: EMG produced TPA metagenomics assembly of the PRJEB12797 data set... | reverse complement strand
CTACACTCTTTCCCTACACGACGCTCTTCCGATCTGGCTCAAAGCAATCAAAACTTTCAAAATGCTCGCAAACTAAACAAATCGGCAGAAAAACTATTAGAAACCAAACAATATTTTGCCGCCATAAAAAAATTACTACAAGCAGAAAGCGAATTAAGATATTACTATGGCAACGACAACAATGCTGCCATAGAATCGTGTACAACATATACAAACCTTGCCAAAGCTTATCATTGGCTCGGTTGTTACAAACAAACAATGCTATATGCAGAAAAACTATTAGAAAACGCACAAAAATGCAACAACGACAATTACCAAGCCGAAGCATATATCCTCATTGGACGGAGTTGCTACCGAATGGCAGATTTTAAAACAGCCATAGAAAAATACAACAAGGCTTTAACTATTGCACAAAACGCTAACCTTAACAATCAAATAGCTAAATGCTCCAATCTAAAAAGTTTGGCTCACATAATGGTTGGAGAATTTGACATTGCATTAGACCTTTTAAATAAATCAATAAAACAAAACCAAGAAATATCTAATCAAGAAGGATTAATTTCTGCTCAAACCAACCTCGGAAGTTACTATCGCCTAATAGGTGAAACTAAAAAATCTACAACTGCTCTCGAACTTGCCGAAAGTATGGTAATAAATACAAACAATAATAAACTACTTGCAAAACTATACAATAGTATTGGACTAACCTATTGCGCCGAATTTAATTGGCAAGATGCCCAAACTTACTTCCATTCCGCATTAGAAATTTACACCCTAAGCGGTGACCATGTCAACATTGCCAACTGCTACAACAACTTCGGAATAATGTATTCAGACCGTGGCAACTATCCAAAGGCTGCCGAATTTTTACACAGAGCAATAATAATTGACCAAACTCTCGACAATATGCCTCAATTAGCCACAAGTTACGACAACTTAGGCATTGTACTAACGGCATGCGGCGATTACAATAACGCTTACAGATTTTTAAAAAAATCATTAGCAATTAGCACAAACCTTAACAACCAACTGGCTATGTCGCAAACGTTTACAAACATTGGTAATCTACTTTTGGTAAAACAAGAATACGACAACGCCATGGAATACTTTGAAAAGGCATTAGAAATAGACACTAAATTTAACCTTTGGAATTCTATTTTGGCCGACTACAACAACATTGGCAATATACTATTTTATCAAAAAGAATACGACAAAGCCATTGACCTCTACCAAAAAGCAGAAAACATGGCTCAAGATAAAGATGACAAAAAAAGCCTTGCCGCTGTATATAATAATCTTGGAAACATATATTATGATATTGAACAATATCAATTATCAGAAAATTACTATCTATTGGCTCTTACAATAAACCAAAACATAAAAGATCAACCAGGAGAAGCTCTTAATCTTAGCAACTTAGCTGCTGTTTATTTAACAACAAACAAAATAAAAAAATCGATAGAATATATATCCCAAGCCATAAAAATTGACGAAAAAATAAAAGATAACCTCAAATTGGCTCAACACAACGAAAACCTCGGTGATATTTTTTCTCAAATAAGAGAATATGATAATGCAGAAAAATGCTACTTTAAATCGCTCGACATATACAACACTCTCAAAATGGAGGACGAAATTGCAAGATGTCAAAACGCTCTCAGTTTTTGTTACGAAAACACCAACAGAATGGATAAAGCAATAGAAATTCTAAACAAAAACCTTCAATTCTACAAAGAAACTGGAAGACAAGAAGAATATGCCGACACATGTTGGCAAATGGCTGTCGTTCAAAACCGACTTCATAACCAAAATGAATTTCTAAAATATTATAACATAGCAAGCGAAATTTATCAAAAAAATAAAATCTATGGCAAAGCTGGCGACATACTCATGGAAATTGGTAGAATTTTTAATTATAAAGAAGAATTTAAAAATGCAAAAGAACACTTTCTAAAAGCTACTCTCGAATACTCCAAAATTTCTGCACCAGAAAAATTAGCCGCTGCATACTGCGATGCCGCATACTCTGCCAAATTAGACGACAACATTAACGAAACCATAAAGTATGCTAACATAGCAATAAATTATATAGAAAATTCTTCTGCAAAAAATACTTCTCTACATTCTAAAACTCTTATCGCATTGGTAGGTTGTTACAACGCTAAAAAACAAACCAATTTGATGGTAAGCACATTTGAAACTGCAATAAAAATATTGGAAAACGAATGTGCAAAAAATGACAACATAATGGTAAAACATGACCTTCACACAGCATACATTAATGGTGCAGAAATGATGCAAGAAAACAATTTGTTCAACTTGGCTGAAAAATACCTTTTGCGCGTAATAGACTTCTGTAAAACCGAAAATTTTAAAAGTATTTTAGCCAACGCACAAGAACGACTTGGCTTACTATACGAAAAATTAGGACGACTAAAAGATGCTCTCGTCAACATAAATGCTGCACACTCCTTTTACAAACAATTCGACGATGAAGAAAATGCAATAATCGACACACTTAAAGTTATGGCTCGGATAAACCAAAAATTAAAAAACTACAACGATGCGTGTGAACAATACACAAAAACTCTCGAATTGCTCGAAACATTTGACGCACAACAAGAAAGAGCCGAAATTTCCAACGAGTTGGCATTATGTTACAAACATTCTGGTGATTACACCAAATGCATAGATACTTACAAAAATGCAATAAAATTATATCACGAAACAAATCAACAAGATAAAGCAATAGAAACTGAAATAAAAATTGCATCTACATACCTCGAAAAAGGCAAATACCAAGAAACAACAGAAACCATACAAAAACTTTTGAAATACATCAAAACACACAAAAACGACGACTTGGAAATAAACGCCTTGTTAATATTAGCAAAAACATATTTCAAAACAGGTAAATATCCAGATTGCATCGATAAGTTCTTTATGATTAACGAAATAATTATACCAACCGACAATTGGATAAAATTAGCCGAAAATTATTACGAACTTAGCAAAACATTGGCACATCCTGATTATTTACAATCTCAAACAACATACAACGGAAAAACCGCTATGTTATGGCAATTTGCCGACGAATATTTACAACCCGTAATAAAATTGGGCATACAAACTGGCAAAAAAAGCCTTTGCATCGATGCTTTTGAACTTCAATCTGAAATATACATCAATACCAACAACACCGACAAAGCATTAGAATCGTTGCAAAAAGCATTGAATGTTGCAAAAGAAATTGACGACTCAAAACAAATAGACTCAATACAAACAAAAATTGAAGAAATAACTCAAAAACCATACTCAGATTAGTATAAGGAGTACAAAAAAATAGACACAATTAATTACTAATCGCGTCTATTTTTTTGTTATTACTAAACCCTTTTAACTACCTCTGAGGACAAACTATATCAAAAGTAAACGAAAATGTGTTGGCAGCAATCCTATATTGTTTATGCGGCATTGCTCCCCACGAATCATCTCCACCAAGCCCTTGTTGCTTTAAATCTATACAAACAGAATAAAAGTCGTTTTCGGGCAACTCATTTGAATGTATAGTTCCTCGCCATTGCTGCGTCAAATCCGCTATAGAATAAGGCAAAACAGTAAAATCGAAAAATTGTTTAGTGTTAGAAACTTTAAATTTCAACACATTTCCACCATTGTCCGACATAGTCATATAACGGTTGTCGGTGCGACATCCATTTTCTTGAACACTTGGATAAGGATAATAAAGGTTTTCTGGTGTTGAAGAATAAATACCAATAAACGCCGACGACTTACGGTCTTGATAATTTTCATGAGGTCCACGACCATACCATTCTATTTTATTCAAATCCTTTACCACATGAAAGTTAACACCAAAACGCGGCAAGTCGGGCAAATCGCGTTTTTCTGTATTTAAAGCTTCCGTAACACGCATCACCCCTCCTGGAAGCATCAAATAACTCATTGTAATAGTTCCCGCTGACGATGGCAAAACATAAACTGCCGTTATCAAAAAGCCTTCTTTGCTTTCCGTTGTAACAAAAGATTTTAGTTTAAGACCATCGCTTGCATCTTTCCAAAACTTACAACGCTCAGGCATACGATTACCAAAGTCGTTATCAGTTGGTGCGCGCCAAAAGTTTGGTTTCACCACCGTTTTTAATATGTTTTGTGTACTATTATTAAGATACAATTCGTGCAAAAAACCATCGTTTTTGTAAAAAACAGCTTTTAAACCGCCATTTTTACATGTTATTGTGTTCTTGCCCTTTATAAACGAATCATTTTCCCACGCTCCCTCGGTATTTTCGTCCGACATTGAACTATTGAGATGTAATTGCTCACGCGCAAGAACCGTTGAAGCAGGTACACATGTAAAATCTTTTTTGAGCGTAAAAACTATATTTACAAAATATTCACTTCCAGTTTTACGTGTAATTTCCTTTAATTCTTTTGGAAGTATGTTTTTACGTTCTCCGGGTTTAACATCAAGACTTGGTATTTCAAACTTCTTGATTTCTATACCGTTTTCCAACACCGAAAACGATATTTTAAATATATTAAGATTGGTAAAACAATAGTTATTTATAATGGTAATACTATCGTTATAAGGCTGCAACTTTACATCTACATATTGATAATAATACTTAACCTCTTCGAGAGCAGGATGTGGTGTTCTATCTGGATTAACAAGCCCATTCATACAGAAATTTCCGTCCGACGGCGTACCTTTTGGACCAAAATCACCACCCCAAGCCCAATAATTGCGACCCTTGTTGTCGGTTTGTAATATACCTTGGTCAACCCAATCCCAAATAAAACCACCTTGCAACTGATATGAATTTTTCATAAGATTCCAATAATCACCCATATTGCCAGTGCTATTGCCCATAGAATGTTCATACTCACAAAAAATCAACGGACGATCGTGCATTTGATTTTTAAAAGTAGTAAAATAGTCGTATCTATACATAGGGCAAATAATATCAGTGTTGTAATCTTCTTCTGCACGTTCATAATGCACAGGACGCGACGGATCAAAGTTTTTTATCCAATCGTATCCTTCTTTAAAATTTTTACCATTTCCTGCCTCGTTGCCAAGCGACCAAATAACCACCGATGCAAAATTTTTGTCGCGCTGTACCATTCGTTGTATTCTGTCGAGATGAGCTTTTTTCCATTCAGACTTATCGGCAAGCGTTTTTGCAGGATCGTAGCCTATACCATGAGATTCAACATTGGCTTCATCTACAAGATATATCCCAAGACTATCGCACAACCTATACCAAAATGGATCGTTGGGATAATGGCTTGTACGAACTGCCGTTATGTTGTTGGCTTTCATCAACTTTATATCTTCAAGCATAGACTCACGACTTATAACATGACCAGTTTTTTGATCATGTTCGTGTCTATTAACACCTTTTATATATACCTTTTTGTTATTTATCAACAAAACACCATTAACAATTCTAACACTACGAAATCCTATATTTTGACTAAAATATTGCGGATTTTTTCCTGGTACCTGCACAAGAAAGACAACTTTATAAAGGTTTGGTGATTCATTACTCCAAAGTTCTACATCCTTAACTTGAAAAGTCATCTTTGTTTCACCTACAGACTTTGCGTTTATTAGTTGACTTTGAAGTATGTTTTGGTTTACAAGTTTTTTACCTTTGTAAAGTTTTGCAATTATAGTATAATTTTGGTCTATTTCTTCGTTATTGGCAATTGAAAAACTACAATTAAGTTTTCCATTTTTCAACTCAGCATCTAATTCTGGTTTTAACCAAAAATCTTTTAGATAAACTTTTGGACGTGCATAAATATGAATATCGCGTTCTATACCATTAAACCTAAAAAAATCTTGGTCTTCGAGATACGACGCACTACTCCATCTAAACACTTGAAGTACAAGCGAGTTTTCTCCACCTTTTTTTACCCAAGGTGTAATGTTAAACTCTGATGCAAGTTTACTATCAGTGGCATAACCAACTTGTTGTCCGTTTATCCATACATAACCCGCCGACCGCATACCATCTATACTAAGAATAATCTCCATATCGTCCCAATTGTTTGGAACAGAAAAAGGTATTCTATAACAGCCAACCCAATTGTTTTCGTATGGCACATTAGGAGGATTGGCGTTTGGAAAATCATACTGAACATTAGTATAAACAGGAAAACCATAACCATTCATCTGCCAATCGCCAGGAATAGGAATATTTTTCCAACCCGAATCGTCAAAATCTTTTACATAAAAATTTTCTGGACACATTCCGTAATTTTCTGCGAAAAAAAACTTGGCGTTACCATTTAAACTAACATAATAATCAGATTTTTCTGTAAAATCATTTGCATCACCCTCATTAGAATAAGGGAAAAAATATGCATGCATATCTTCCCTATTAATATTAGTTATCTCCTGATTATTTATTTCTTTTGGAAGTGTTTGCCCACACACAGAAACAAAATTGACCACCGAAAGAGCCATAGCTGAAAGCTTTATAAAAATATTTTTCATATCGAAGTTTGTTTAATGCGCAAATATATCAAAAAAAAATAAAAGCGGCGAAAAAAAATAAGTTTCCGCCGCTTAAGGTTTTTAATAGTTCCTTTTTTACCAACTATCTAACAAAACCCATCGTGGGTTAGTATTCATCTTCGTTAAAAAAGAAATCATCCTTGCTCGGATAATCTGGCCAAATATCTTCAATACTTTCGTAAATCTCGCCATCGTCATCAATTTCCTGCAAGTTTTCAATAAGTTCGAGTGGTGCACCAGAACGAGTTGCATAATCTATAAGTTCATCTTTTGTTGCTGGCCAAGGCGCATCTTCCAATTTGGAGGCCAATTCTAAAGTCCAATACATAGCGTTATATATTAAGTGATCTTTGTTTTACGCAAAAAATTCGCAAATATATACAATTTTTATTATGGCAAAACAAATTATTATTTTTTTTATTAACGGCAATATTTTTTTTTATTTTCAACGTTATCTATGCAAAATAAACTACCCAAATTAGCATTTTTATGTACAAAAACTGCATTATGCACCCAAAATCCTATTTTTTGCGTCATAAATCCTAACCTCAAGGTTAAATTTTGCATTGTTTTGCACATAATTTTAAAAAACAATAAAAATTAATTTTTAACAATTTAAAAACAAAAAAAACCATGAAAAAATTTTTCACTTTTGCCGCAATGTTTGCATTAATGACAAGCGGTGCAATGTTTGTTTCGTGTAGCGACGACGATGATGATCCAAAACCAGAAGAACAAACAACACAACAACAGACAACTGATGGTAACACAAACGATGGTAATACAAACGGTGGTAATACAAACGGTGGTAATAACAACAATGTATCTACCGACAAGTGGGCATCGCTAGTTAACGAAGAAGAAAAAGAATACGGTATAAATGATGACGGCTTATTTTACTACGGCACTCACACTTATAATATAAGTGGTGATATTACAGCCGACGCTCTTTCTTCAGCATCAGACCGTACAAGTTTATATTCACAAGTTACGTTTACAAACATACCTTCTGGTTACACCGAATTTGAAACCGTTTACAAAGAATATCTTGGGAAAGATGTCAACGGAGCAACAGCAATGCTTGTTATGGCAATGGAAATCTACGGACGCAACAACGAAACAGGCGAAAAATGTCTAAAACTAATAACCAATTCGTCAACAGCTTCGGAAGCTCTTCGCATTTTAAAAGACAGATACAGCACCAAAGAAAGCGATGGCGACGTTGCTCAACGATACATAGCTGCTGCATTACTTCAAGGCGCCACCCGCACAAACTCATACACTCCCGACGAACCATACACTATAAAATTTCAAGGAAGTGCCAACGCTCCACAGAATACAACTATTCCCTCATACGGCATTACATATTATATCTATGCTCTCGGTGATGGTTGGGATACTAATCAACGTCAATGCTTTCAATTTTTGGAAGAAGACGAAACTCTTTTCGTTTGCTCAGGATTTCCATCTTTCTATACACAATGCAAAACCATAAAAGGCGAATGGCAAGGACTTAAATAAAAACAATAAATAACATAATAACTTAACCACACACAACAACTATTAGAACAATTGGCGTGTGTGGATTTTTTTTGCTCTTATTCTGCATTTTTGCTTTAAAAATCCTATTTATTGCACCATAAATCCTAAAATTTTTTACAAAAAACGCATTATTTTGCAGTGTAAGAAATAAAAAAGCTACCTAAAAAAGAACCTTTATATATTACTAAAAAACCACTGAAAAAAATCAGTGGTTTTTTAATTTTTAGCATTTTTAGATTTTCTTACTTAGAACAGTCTTTAAGGCTATGAGAAATTTTTGCAGCACAGAAATTTGGTCCACACATGGTGCAATACTCTCCATCTTCATGTCCGCCTGCCTTAAAATACGCGAGTGCGCGTTCTGGATCAAGACTAAGATTAAACTGGTCTTTCCAACGGAAATCATACCGAGCTTTACTCAAAGCGTTGTCTCGAATGGCAGCTCCGGGATGATTTTTGGCCAAATCCGCTGCATGAGCAGCCACTTTATAAGTTACCACGCCATTGCGCACGTCTTCTTTATCAGGAAGTCCGAGATGTTCTTTTGGCGTTACATAACAAAGCATAGCTGTACCAAACCAACCAATTTGAGCAGCACCAATAGCCGAAGTTATATGGTCATAACCAGGAGCAATGTCTGTAACCAATGGTCCCAAGGTATAAAAAGGCGCATTATGACATTTTTCTACTTGACGCTCAACATTTTCTTTTATCCTATGCATAGGCACATGCCCAGGACCTTCGATAAAAGCCTGCACATTACGTTGCCAACAATGTTCAACAAGTTCGCCCATTGTGTCAAGCTCGGCATACTGCGCAGCATCACAAGCATCTGCAGTACATCCTGGTCTAAGCCCATCGCCAAGCGAAATAGCTACATCGTATTGTGCAAGAATATCGCAAATATCATCAAAATGTTCGTAAAGGAAACTTTCTTTATTGTGAACCAAACACCAACGGCTCATGATACTTCCTCCGCGCGACACAATGCCACACAAACGGTTATCGGCCAAATGTACATTTTGCAAACGTATTCCAGCATGTATTGTAAAATAATCAACACCTTGCTCGCATTGTTCTATAAGAGTGTCTTTATAAATCTCCCAAGTAAGTTTGTCGGCATCCCCTCCAACTTTTTCGAGAGCTTGATAAATTGGTACTGTGCCTACAGGTACTGGGCAATTGCGAATAATCCATTCGCGCGTTTCGTGAATATTGGCACCAGTAGAAAGATCCATCAAAGTATCGCCCCCCCACTTACAACTCCAAATTGCTTTTTCTACCTCTTCATCAATAGATGACGATGTCGCCGAATTACCAATATTAGTGTTTATCTTAACCAAAAAGTTTTTGCCAATAATCATAGGTTCTGCCTCGGGATGATTTATGTTGGCAGGTAAAACAGCACGTCCAGCAGCAATTTCCTGACGAACAAATTCTGGGGTAATAACGGTTTCTATGCCAAGTTGAGCGCAATTCATATTTTCGCGAATGGCAACATATTCCATTTCAGGAGTTATTATACCTTTTTTTGCGTAATACATTTGCGAAATTTCGCTACCCTTTTTGGCTCGCAAAGGCAAAGTTATATGTTCAAATCGCAAATTGTCAAGGGTATGGTCGTTAAGGCGCATTTTGCCATAGTCAGAAGAAATTTCTGACAGTTGTTCAACACCACCACGATCTAAAATCCACTTTTCTCTAAGCCTTGGTAAGCCTTTTTTTAAATCAACAACAACATCTGGGTCGCTAAAAACTCCCGACGTATCATAAATATAAACAGGCTGATTCTGCTCATATTTTTTTTCTCCATTTTCAACAATTACAGTGGGCGTTAGGTTTACTTTACGCATACCCACCTTTATATCTTTAAAAATCTGCCCCGGCATATAAACTTTTTCGCTACCGGGATATGTTATCCGAGTTGTCTGATTTGCCATATCATTCCATTTTTTAGAAAATACAAAATTAGTAATTAAAAACAAAAACTTAAAAAAATTTTTTATTCCATCCTATTTTTTTTATATCAATCTACGTCAATTTCATTTGAATCGCCATCAATGCGAGCGAACACATAGTCCCTACCCTACAAAATATGGTGATATTCAATATTATGAACA
>ERZ842401.8348-NODE-8348-length-10209-cov-5.292200_pt1 | contig 10209 bp, 6 predicted proteins | sample MGYA00521270_ERZ842401 | MGnify/ENA primary metagenome ERZ842401 (study PRJEB31892, sample SAMEA3878208) | bioreactor metagenome | biome: Moose rumen | place: Sweden | collected 2011-10 | study: EMG produced TPA metagenomics assembly of the PRJEB12797 data set... | reverse complement strand
CTGACGGCTTGCGACGAACATGAGCCGGTGGATTTGGACATCCATCCTGGCTATATACTCTGTTCTGATGGTCGTATTCTCAGTGAGGATGCCTATGATGACAGTCAGCATACGCCTGTTGCTGTGGTGTTTGCTCCCCAGACAGAGAAGCATCCTGTACTGGCCGTCCTGTTGGACGAGGTGGACTATGTCGCTTTTGCCGACACCCTGAGTTTCGACCAGAAGACCAGTTGCAGTGAGACCGACTATGACGGTTATACAAACACAGTCGCCTTGCAGACCACTCATCTTGACCGTGATAGTCTTGTCATCAAGGATTACAAGGCAGACCCTCGGAACTACTACACATCCCCATTGGGGCTGTTGGCGTTCCGTAGCCACTGGTTCGCACAGAGTGACTATGTGCCGAGTATTGCAGAGCTTAGTCTGCTGTATGTCTCTCTTGACCGTGTGAACAGGATTATTGAGAAGTGTGGCGGTACACCTATCAGCCGTAGTCCTGAAGGAGCTGGTTGTTGGTACTGGACCAGTACCGAGGTTAAGGAGAACAAGATGAATCAGGCTTGGCTTTTCTCTATGGCCGATGGCAGTCGCCATAAGGCTCCAAAGACGAACAGGTATCGTGCTCGTCTGATTGTTGAGTATAATCCATTAAGTATTAACTATTAAAAGAAAGGATTTATTATGGGAGGTTGGGGTGCCGCATTAAAAGGCGCAGGAGCGTTGTTAACTTCCAATCCTGCAGCCATTGGCACAACTTTGAAGTATGTTGGAAAGACGGCATTGTATGTTCCGATAGGAGTCTATGCCGGATGGAAGGTATTCGGCAAGGGTGAAGGTCTTGACGAAGTTGCCGTTGGTGTTGCCCTTGGTGAGCAAGCTAAGGAGAATTACAAAAATGGCGGTGCTGTTGATGCCCTGAAGGGGAAGGTAGCCGGACAGGATGCCGTAGACCAGTCTGTTGCTCAAGTAGTTGTTGATGGTGTTGCCGGTCAAGGTGTCTACCAGCAGGGAGGTCAGATTGTCGGCAATGTCGTTGACGGTGCCGGGAATGTATTGACAACTGCTGGTCAAGGTTTACAGAGTGCTTATCATGGTGCCGGAGAAATTGTTTCAGGATTTATGAACGGTCAGGGTGTGCAGCAACCATACACCGACCAGCAGATCTATCAGGCTTATCAGCAGCAGGCTCTTCAGCAACAGCAGCCACAGGGTGGTGGACTGATGAATATGCTTAATCCGTTCAATGCCATCAGTAATCTGTTAGGAGGTATCACAAGCGGTGGTACTGGCATGAGTCTTGCCGCCCTTATTCCTGCCGCATTCCTTATGTTTGGCAATTTCGGCTGGATGGGTAAGATTGCTTCGCTTTTCCTTGGCTCTTTGGCCATGAAGAATATGCGTCAGCAGCAGGTGATGATGCCACAGCAGCAAGCCGTTATTCAGCAGGGCTATCAGCCCCAGGTGGTGCTTGCACCTTCGCAGCAGGAACAGTACCAGCAGCAGCTTGCTCTTGCTGGCCGTCAGGATGATGATAACAATGTCGTACACAGAGGTAGAGGAGTATAAGTTATGAATAATTCAAAAGATATGTTTTTAGAGTCTGCAAGTGGCTTTGCCATGCCTTACCTCGCCAAAGAGGATGAGGAGGTGCAGATTAGTCTTGGTTATGGTGAGCAGACACACCCCAAGACAGGTGAGAAGTTCAATCATCGTGGTGTTGACCTTATCTGTCGTAATCTTCCATTGTTTGCAATGGCTACTGGCACTGTCATCGGTGCTGGTACCGATGCCATTCATGAGAACTATATCGTCACCAAATACGGCAAGTATGAGGTGAAATATGGTCATGTGTCGGAAGCATACGTCAACTACGGCAATTCCGTTGCCGCTGGTGACCAGATAGCCACAAGTGGTGATTTTCTTCATTTTGAGGTGAATTTCGCCGGAGAGTTGCTTGACCCGATGGAGTTCTTGGCGATGGTTTACAGCAATATGATGCAGTTAGCCTCTCTTGGCGTCAAGGGTCAGTACCGCATGGCTAATATGGGTGTTAAGACCCAGACTGACTATGACGCAGACCAGGATGAGATTATCCAGATGTTGCTCCGTTGGCTTCCTGACTATATGAATGCCTTACGTTTGGGTTCCTATGCTCCTTCCGGGCGTGTGGAGCAGTCACTCAGGAATATCTTTGCCCAGTCCGCTCAGAAGAATTATTTCTTCGAGACTATTCCTGACATCAGTAATCCTTTGGGGCTTAGTGGGCGTGGTGCTCCGCTTGCCAGTAAGGTTCAGAATATTCTTATCGGGGATTTTTTGAACTATATGGCTCTGAAGCATAACGTTTATTTGTCGTCATGGGGTGACGGTCAAAAAAAAAACTTTCTGAGCAGGCATCAGCCGACGGCCTTGTAGCCGACCCTCTTGCGAACCTTCAGATAGGTGTTCAGAGTTTTGATGTCAGTCGTAAGGCGTCTGTCTTTTTTGACAATGAGGGTACCAGATGCTGGACGAAGGCATGGTTTGGCGGTCGAGAAAAGGGTGAGCCAGCCATTGAGATCAGTCGTAAGTTGGCAATAGCGTTCATCAATGACCAGATTTCAAAGGACTCGTGGCTTACCCGTTTCTTTCCCAAGCAGATGGTGGCGTATAATAACGCCATTGCGCAGACGCGACAACAGTTGTTAGGATTATAATATTCGTAGAATTATGGCAGAGCCTAAGAATAGACAGCAGTTTGTAGAGTTGGAGTATTGCTTTGACAAATACTTCAATCAATATTTTGCACCTATCGTTAATAAGGAGTATAACACTCTGAAGCAGAAGCAACTTGAAGAATATCGTAGGGTGCTGGATGCCCGTCCTGTTGCTCCTGGTATGTCTGGTTTGATGAATGCCAGCATGGCAGCCCAAGAAGTACAATATACTGGTGAGTGGAACACGAAGCATTCTGAGTATCTGTTGGAACAGTGTAACAACAAGTTTCTTTCAGATTCAAAGATTCAGGAAGACCTAAGTAAGATGGTTATAGCTTGCCGTGCTGCTATTGTCAGCGAGGTTGGAGAGGCCAAGTATAAGGAGATGTCGTCTGGCACTCCGACTGGTGACCTTGCCTCTTATTACGTCTGTAATCGCTTTAATACGCTGTTTATGGAACAGCTTGCTAAGAAGGAGATGCCGAAGATTTCCCTTCAATATATTATGCAGAAGGGATTTCTTGATTCCTTGCCTGGCGTACTGGCTGGTGCGACTGTCAAGAGTTCTGAAATGGATAAAGAGATAAAGGCTCTATCCGAGAAGTTCTATAATCCTTCAGGTGGTGAGAAAGCGGCTGCTTTTGGAATGTCTTTTCTTCTTGATACTGCTTCTACTGGCGGTTATGGCTCTGTCGGTAAGGCTGCCACTTGGTTAGCCGTTGATGGTGGTCTTCGACTGGCTACTTCATTTATTCCACAAGGAAAGAGTTTTGACCAACTCCTTGGAAAGGAAATGTTTGGAAACGAGAAAGCTTTTGATGGAATCCGTGCTGACAGTAAAAAGGTAAATCCTCAAAGTTCTGAGGACATAACCACCCTCAATAGTATGCTGAATAAGCAGCTCTATCGGCCGAAGTTCGACGAAAAGGAGGCTAATGCCTTATGTGCTAAACTCATGGGCAGTGTCGGCCAGGAGAACGGAAAGGGTCTTGTCCGTGGTTTGGAGTCTGGTTTGAAAACCACGGGTGTTGAAGTCAGGAAAGATACTGCTATCCCGAAGTGGATGGAGTCGAAGACTGACGAAGAACTATACCGCTACGCCTGTTACTGGTCTGCTATGTCTATGGAGATGAAGGTGAAGGGCGTGAAACTGCTGCATGTCAATGGTAAAAACTACACGGCAGAGCAGTTGGGCCAGAAGGGCTATGACTATGCCCGTGCCTTGGAGGCATCCCAGAAGCGCAGTCGTGCTGAACAGCAGAGTCAAACGAACACCCAGCAGTGGCAACAGTTAACAAACACCCCACAGATAGGACAGAGCATGTATGTTGCTCAGTCCGTACAGAACACTCAGATGCAAGGTCAGGGCGGTCAGCAAGTGATGACAGGGCAGCAACAGACTGTTGTCGATCAGCAAGTGCAGCAGCATGGTGGCGTTTCCCAGACCTCCCAGCAGGTCGCCGGATGGGGTGGTCTGTTTGATCAGATGGGACTTGGTGGCTTTGGCGAGGTCGGTAAGAACCTCGGCTATGTGTTGGCTATGCTACCCGACATGCTGATAGGCATGTTTACTGGTAAGACCAAGAGCCTGAAGTTTGGTGATAACCTCATGCCGATAGCATCTATCATTGCCGGCATGTTCACCAAGAACCCACTTCTGAAGATGCTATTGATAGGCTTCGGTGGTGCCAACCTCCTGAACAAGGCCGGGCATGAGGCCCTTGAACGTCGTGATGGTGGTCAGTCGCAGACGGTACGGCAGTACCGCCAGTATAGCGACGAGGTTCTTGACTCCCGTATCAAACAGCCCGCTATGAAAGGTAACACCCTTATAGCCACCATTGATAATGTGCCGAGTGTCATCACCATCAATGATGAAGCGGCTGATGCTTATTACAAGGGAGCGATACCTTTGAACACCTTGGCTAATGCCGTTCTCCATAAATATGACGAACAGAAGGAAGCCTTGGAGGAGAACTTCGAGCGTCAGGTGTCAGAGAATGAGACGGTGGAGCGTAACCGTGGTATAAAGTAGTCTTTTCGTCTGATTTTATGCCATTTTTGGTCTTTTGTGCAGGATTTAGGTCGTAAAATTGTTAATATACGAGATAAAATTTTTCGAGACCCCTTAACAGGCCCTCTTTGCGTACTTTTGTGCGTGACGAGGGCTTGTTGCCTTCAGATAGTTAATCATAGTACTAATTAAAATTTGGAGGATTTCTTTATGGCAAAGAAGACTAAGAATGGCGATCAGCCGGAGGTTGTCGCCGAGGCTGGCACTCAGGAAGAGGGCCGTCAGGAGCAGGCTCAGGAGAAAAAGTCTGCTGGGATTGTTACCACTGAGGGTAACACTGTTGACAGGATTCGCATTTTCCAGAAGGATGGTGCCACGATGGTTCAGGCCGACTACGGCAAACTGAAGGACGGCAAGACGGCTGAAGACCGCCGTGCCAACATGCGTACTCAGATTTCCCGTGCTCTGTCGCCAGAGCAGGCCAAGGAATATCAGCGTCTCTACGCTGAGGATCCTGGCAAGGCCAAGGAGTATGCTGTCCGTCAGGCCTATCCTATGCACGTGGACGATGCTGCTTTCCACAATCGCGAGGCCGATATCAACGGTCGTAAGGTCAACTACATCAATCTGGAGAAGATTACCGAGGGTACACTTCTGTTGAACGCCCTCCGTAAGGATGGTGTTGATGTTGACCATATGGATCGTGCCGGTCGTGATGCTGCCGTTGCAGCCATGACTCCAGAGGCCAAGGCCGCTGCCCTGAAGGGGCAAGAGGGTCTTATTGGTCGTTGGCAACTCTCTTTCGGTGAGAAGGGTAACAAAGACTCCCGCTTCTACGGAATCTTGAACAAGGAAGATTTGGCTTCCATCCGTCATCGTGCGGAGGTCACCCTTGACGACAAGGGTCAGGTGAAGACTATCGGCAAGCCGATGGCCATGACCGATATTGCAGCCCGCTTTGAGCAGCGTGTCACCGCCCTGCGTCAGACCAATGAGGCCAAGGTGGAGTCTGCCCAGAAGGTTGACTGGTCTAAGTTCAAGTTCCCCGAGGGTGCCGTGGTTACCGGCTTGCGCTATGCGCCTGCCAAGGACAATCCCGACCGTGTGTGGCTGAATGGTAAGGTCAACGGTATTGAGGTGTTCGGCCTTCTGTCGAAGAACGAGACCACTGCCGTCCGTAACAAGCTGGCCACGCTGGAACAGGCCGGAGCTGCCAACAAGGAGTTCCGTGACAAGGTGAAGGCCATCGTGGCTCCTGCCCAGACTGTGACTATGGCTGATGCCGTCAAGGCCGTCGTCGACCGTGCTTCCGACTCCACCGCCAAGGCTTTCACTCCTGACCAGTTGAAGACGCTGAACGGCTTTGCCGCCAGCGCCGAGACTCCCGAGGAGCGCCAGAAGCTGTTCGATGGTGTTTGGGCACAGGCCCAGCCCAAGCTGGCTGCTGCCAATGTCAACGAGGCCTGGCAGAAGGACGCTCATGATGAGTTGAACGACCTGGCCGAAGGTGCCGTCCGTGAGGAGCAGCAGGGTCTTAAGCGTTAGACTCCTGTCAGAATGCCTGGGGTTTCCTTAAGGATTCCCCGGGCTTATCTCGATTATTATCAGATGCAATATATATATATGGAACAGAAGCAACATGAGCTTTCTTATTATCGCCTTTACCTCCAGCGTCTGCTAAGAGAGTTGGGCGATTCTGCCGTTGATGATGATAACTTCCTCGATGCACGCTCTTCCGCTGCCGAGGAAGCATTTGAAGATGCCCGACGTGACGGCTATTCCGTCAATCAGGCTCAGGAACTTGCCATGTCTGTTCTGTTTGAAGGCTACAGTTAATTTTGATGTAAGATGAAAGAGAAAAATGATGTTCGTATTCTGACGGGTGATGATGCCCGTCGTGCTGTTCATGAGATTCTTTCCGCTGTTCAGGATGACGGCAATTCGGTTCATTATCCTGTTCTTGTAGGAACAGCCGGTTATTTCACTGATAAGAATGGTAATGGAGAAACTGTTTTCTCCGCTTTTGACAATCGTACTGGCGACTGCTGGTGTGAGGATTTCAAGACCCTTGATGGAGCGCGTAAGTGGTGTGTGGGAGAGTTGAGTACTGATGAGGTACGTGAGATGGAGAGTAATGTCGAAGAGATTATTCTTAATCTTGACTCTTTTCTTGTTCCCGGAGAGAATGGTCTTAAAAAAATCCCATTGTTACCTCCATACGTGGAGTTTGACGAGCAGGGAGAGTATGCTCTTGACATGCAATTCTTCGATGGCTACGCCTTTGATACCAATCCTCGCGGTCTGGGGATGTACGACCGTGTGGCCCTCTATTATCCTACTGTTGCCGAGGTTGCCAAGAGTCCAGAGATGCAGGAAGAGATAGAGGATTATACAGACCGTCGTTGGGCCGAGGGATCCAGACATGAGCAAATCTATGATATTGCGCTGAAGTATGGTCAAGCCAGCAGGCTTCATTGTCCTGCCGAGCGTTATGACGCTGCCGTCAAGGCTGTAGTCGAGCGTGCTGCAGATCCATCTGCCAAGGCTTTCACACCCGAACAACGTGCGAAAATAGAACTTGCCGCTGCAAGCAATGGTGAGTTACTGTATTCTCCTGGAAATTTCCGTCAGGTATTCTTTGATGCTTTGTTCAGTAACGCCCAGCAGCAGATGCAACGTGTGCCTATCGCATGGGCTGCCGATGCTCATAAAGAGCTTCAGGAACTTTCTCGCGGTGAAGTTCGTGACCAAGGTCTGGGCCTTCACCGATAATCTATCAATAAATATTGTAATATTGTAATACAATCATAAAATAATATTGAAATAATATGGCTTACAATAAAGCGCAGAAGCTTCAAGATAACATAGCAGCTATTCGCGTTGTTCTTACGTTGAAGAAAGAAGGTCGTCAGGCTGGTGATGACGAACGTGTCGTGTTACGTAAGTACAGCGGTTTCGGAGGGTTGAAGTTCATTCTTAACCCTGCCAAGAATGCGTCTGACATAGACCATTGGAAGGTTTCTGACCGTCATTATTTCGGTCAGGTGCGTGAGTTGTATGCCATTATTCATGAACTGGCTGCTGATGCCAGAGAGGAAGACTTATTGACCGCCAGTATTAAGCGGAGTGTGAACACCGCTTTCTATACGCCTACTCCAGTCATTGACGGTATTACCAATGGTCTTGCCGATGGTAAGATTGCCGTTACATCCATGCTGGATCCATCTGCTGGAATCGGTAAGTTCAGCGACTCTTTTGTGAAGAGGAATCCACAAGTAAAGGTGACGGCTTTTGAAAAAGACTTACTGACAGGTCGTATTCTGGAGGCGTTGCACCCAGAGGATGCAATTACGGTGGATGGTTTTGAGACCATTGATGCGAAGCAAAAGGGACGTTTCGACCTTGTGACATCTAATATTCCTTTTGGGAATATCTCAGTTTTTGACCCGGATTTCTCTCATTCGGAGAATGCCGTGCGTCGTAGTGTCACGTCAACAATTCACAACTATTTTTTCCTAAAGGCTCTTGACATGGTTCGTGAGGGTGGCCTTGTTGCCTTTATCACCTCGCGCGGTGTCATGGACAGTCCAAGCAACGAGTCTGTCCGTCGTGAGATGGTTTCCAAGGCCAATCTTGTTTCCGCTATGCGCTTGCCTGATGGTATGTTCCGTGATGAAGCTGGTATCGATGTCGGCTCAGACCTGATTGTTCTTCAGAAGGACAGCCGTAAGAATCTCCTATCTGCCAGAGAGGAAGATTTTGTTTCTACCATTGAGACTTTTGACGGTATCACCATGAACGGGTTCTATGACACCCGGAAAGAGAATATACTGAGTACGGAAGCAGTAGTGGGTACCGACTCTTTCGGTGAACCCGCATACGTGTATAAGTGGGGTGAGAGCATGGAGTTGCTTTCGGAGGCTATTGCCGACCGTCTGGCTTACGAAGTAGATCTTACTCAGGCTGATATTTATTATGAAAACACTAAGCCACAAGTACAGGAGGCTCCTAAGCCTGTTGTGCAGGCTGTGAGCCAACCGAAAGCGCAGTCTAAGCCAAAAGCCAAACAGCCGCAGAGCGGCCCTGTGCAACTTGACCTTTTTGCCATGTGGGATGAGCAGGAATCTCAACCCCAAGAAGTGACCCAGATACAACGTCCATCACTCGAACCTCGCAACTATGAGGGAGAGGTTAAGGCGTTCTATCGCGATGGAATCACTGTTGAAGACCCCAAGACGGGTCAGTTAGGTGTTCTCAGTGACCGTTGCACCGTGTTCACCCCTTTGTCTTTAGACGTAGACCAAGAGGGGCGTATGCGTCAGTATATTCTTATCCGTGACAGCTATCAAGAGTTGTACAACACTGAGGCAGAGACACGTAAGGAGCAGCATGATCTTCGTGAAGAGCTGAACCGTCACTATGATAATTTCTTCCTGAAGTATGGTCATCTTAACGAGCGTAAGAACTCCAGGGTCATCATCATGGATGCCCTGGGTCGTGACTCTCTGACATTGGAAAACTCGCAGGAGCGTAGTTTTGTAAAGGCTGATATCTTTGAGCGTCCAGTGTCATTCGTGGCATACGAGATTACTCATGTAGACACCCCAGAGGAAGCCCTTTTCGCTTCACTCAACCGCTATGGTGCCGTTGATCTTGAATATATGTCTGGCATTACCGGCCATTCTGAGGAAGAGTTGATAGACCTTTTGAAAGGACGCATCTACTATAATCCTACGCAGGAGGTTCGGAACGGACTTCCCGGCGAGAAGGCTTCATACGCCTACGAGACGGCAGAGCGTTTTCTTTCCGGCAATGTCTATCAGAAGCTTGACCGTTTGCAGGCGTTTTACGAGGATATGCAGGAGGCCCTTTCCGACAGTCCTCTCACAGAGCGCGTGAAGGAGTCCGTTGATGCCTTGCAGCAAACCATTCCTCAGCAGATAGCCTTTGATGACATCGGTCTGCAGTTCGGTGAACGATGGATTCCCACCGAGTATTACGAGGAATATGTCGGCAAGCTTTTCGACACGAAGATGGAGATTCACTATGCCGAGCATATCGATGAATACTCTATCAAGGCCGAGAACCGCTATAACCTCAAGATCCGTGAGGAATACTGTGTGCGTGGCGAGTATAAAGACTATGACGGCATGGCACTGTTGCAACATGCCTTCCACGACACCACTCCTGATATCCAGAAGTGTGTCGGTGCCGACGATAACGGCAACGACATCAAGGCGCCGGACATGGAGAAAATCCAGCTGGTCAGCTCGAAGATTCAGGAAATCCGCGAGGGCTTCACGGACTACCTCACCAACCTTCCCAAGGATAAGCGCGATGAGCTGCAGGAGATGTACAACCGCAAGTTCAACTGCTTTGTCAAGGCGAAATACGATGGCAGTCACCAGACCTTCCCTGGTATCGACATGAAGGCTCTGGGTAGCAGCCGCTTCAATGTGAAGGACATCTACAAGTCTCAGAAGGACTGCGTATGGA
>ERZ842401.8347-NODE-8347-length-10213-cov-3.662138_pt1 | contig 10213 bp, 12 predicted proteins | sample MGYA00521270_ERZ842401 | MGnify/ENA primary metagenome ERZ842401 (study PRJEB31892, sample SAMEA3878208) | bioreactor metagenome | biome: Moose rumen | place: Sweden | collected 2011-10 | study: EMG produced TPA metagenomics assembly of the PRJEB12797 data set... | reverse complement strand
CCCGACTTTGAAGACCATCAGCTAAAAAAGTACAGTAAAATCAACGGTTTCACAATTTGTTGAATGACTTAGTCATACAATAGTACTACAAATACTCCAATGGAATGTGCAGTTTGATACATGATAATGCAGATTCCAGTTCCGGGTCAATTTCATATATGCAGAATTAAGGACACTTCCTATGTAAGAATGAGAATTCATAGGAAGTGTCTTTTTGCGTTGTGGCGAATTATCGGATAAATGAGACAGAAAGTGTCTGTTGCGTTCGCACAGCATAAGAGGGTATCAACCAGGACATTCTTCGGCTATGGTGAAATTAAGGAAAGTGGGTAATGCAATGCCAGTACAAGAACAGCGATATGTGCAGTTGGCAGTGCGGCACATAAGCGGTTTCGTAGCTAATTTATTGAGGAAAAAAGATGGAAAAAGAAAGAAGGATACAGATTCGGGTTCAGGCTGACAGTCCTTGTGAGATTGAAGCAATTTTTGAGGAAATCGGGTACAGAAATAATTATGAAATGATGAGCAGATCAAAAACATTGCACAATACCGGGGATGGTCCGAAACTTCGGGCATTTGGTTCTTTCCGGAAAGTAAAGGAGAATCTTTCCGCAAAAAAGAATATGTCTGGGAAGTAAAAGGGAATAGGCTTCCGGGACCGGCGACATTCCGAACGGATATCAAAGGTATTCCGGAAGCACATTATAAAAAATGAACGGAGGAAAGCTTATGTGTGAAGAAACAAAAAAATGCAGGGTAATCGCAGTAGCAAACCAGAAAGGAGGAGTCGGAAAAACAGCAGTAACAAGCAATCTTGGTGTGGGACTTGCCCTAAATGGGAAAAAGGTTCTGGTAATCGATGCAGATCCGCAGGGAAATCTAACCTCATGCCTTGGTGTGGATAATTCAGACGAACTGGAGAATACGCTCGCCTCCTTTATTGAGCGTGAGATCAATGAAACACAGACTGCGGCGGATAATTATATCCTCCACAATAGTGAAGGGGTGGATCTGATGCCCTGTAACATCAAATTAGCCGGGCTGGATTATATGATCATGAATGCGTTGAGCAGGGAGCATCTGATGGAAGCATTTGTGGAAAAGATACGGAGCAGATATGATTATATTCTGATCGATTGTTCCCCCAGTCTGAACCTTGTGACAATCAATGTACTGACTGCCGCCGATTCTGTGATCATTCCTGTCGAAGCATCCTATCTGTCCATGGCAGGACTGCAACAGCTCCTTTCTTCTATTGGAAGCACAAAGAGGAAACTGAACCGTAGGCTGGAGATCGAGGGGATTGTAATCAACAAGGTAAATACAAGGACGAATCATGAGATGGGGATTGTGGATCGGCTTCGGGAAGGATATGGGGAAAGTATCCGGATCTTTGATGTGATGATACCGGAATCTGTTAGGGCAAAAGAATGTACCGCTTTTGGAATCAGCATTTATAAGCATGACCCCAAGGGCAAAGTAGCGAAAGCGTTTGAGGAACTGACGAAGGAGGTGCTTGCACATGGCTGCTAAAAAGGGACTTCCCGACAGGGTGCAATTAAAAGGATTGGATGAACTTTTCGGAATCAATCAGGAACAGACGGGACAAGTGCTTGATGTGCCGGTAAAAGAATTGTTTCCGTTCCAGAATCATCCGTTCAAGGTGCTGGATGATGAAAAGATGCAGCAGACGGTGGATAGTATCAGGGAAAATGGGATACTCTCGCCGATTATGGTAAGGGAAAGGGCAGAGGGCGGATATGAAGTGATATCCGGACATCGGCGTAAACATGCAGCAGAGCTTTTAGGCATGAAGACCGTTCCTGTTATTATCAGGGAGATGTCAGATGACGAAGCCACGATTGCGATGGTGGATGCAAATTTACAGCGGGAGGAGATATTACCCAGTGAAAAAGCGTTTGCCTATAAGATGAAATTGGACGCCTTAAAACATCAAGGAAAGAAAAAAGACGATATTTCAACTTGTTCCCAAGTTGGGAACAAGTTGAAAACGGCTACGGAAATAGGGGAATCTGCCGGGGATAGTAAAAATCAAGTATATAGGTTTATTCGTTTAACTGAATTATTGCCTGAATTGTTGACACTGGTAGATCAAAAAAAGATAAAGCTTAATCCTGCCGTGGAATTGTCGTACCTTTCCCTCGAACAACAGTCACTCCTTTTAGAAGTGATAAAAGAGGACGGTTCCTTTCCCTCGCTGTCCCAGGCACAGCAGATTAAAAGGCTGAGTCAGGAAAATTCCTTTACAAAAGAATCCATCCGCTCCGTCCTTACGGTAGCCGGGATTAAGGACAGAAATGTGGTGATCCGGCAGGAAGTGATTATGAGGTATTTTTCAGCAGATACCAGTGATGAAGAGATTGAGCGGATCATATGCAGGCTTCTGGAGGAACGCAGCCGGAAAATGGAGGGGATCTGATATGGGCACTCCGTTACAGTTTGATTATTATTATGGGGCTGAGGCAGAGCAATTCCGGTTTTTCAGAATACCAAAAATGCTGTTTGAGAAAAACTATTTTAAGCCATTATCCTGTGAATCAAAGTTACTCTACGGGGTACTTTTGGATCAGGTTTCCCTGTCATTAAAAAACGGATGGGTGGATGAGCAGAACCGTACCTATATCATTTTTACGGTTGAATCGGTGACGGACACCATCGGATGCAGCAGGGATAAGGCAAGAAAACTGATGATGGAGCTGGAGGAAATTGGTCTGATCGAGAAAAAAAGGAGGGGTCAGGGAAGACCGGACATCATTTATGTAAAAAATTTTGTGAGGCTGATTGCGGAAAAACCGTCTTCTGAAAATAACAGAAAAGAGGTGGATAATTTTTCTGAAGGCGAAAAAACCGGTTTCCAGAAGGCGGAAAATCAGTTTTCAAGAAGGCGAAATTTCCGTCTTCTTGAAGACGAAAAATCCGTCCCTAATAATACTAATATAAACAATACTGAGTCCAGTGATACTCATTCCTTTCATTCGCGGACTCTGTTACCTGATCATGATGCAGGCATTTCCGGACAGGACAGAAGGGAAGAAGGAACCGCAGGGAAGCAGTACGCAGAACAGGAATCTGTGAAAACAGCATGGGCGAATGAGAACCGGAGAAATGAAAAGGAAAATATCGGGGATAAAGGCAGGATACCCGATATCCGGGTAAAAGAGGCTTACATGGAGATCCTGAAAGAGCAGGTCAGGTATGACGCATTGGTGAGTGAAGAAAGTTACAGGTATGACAGGGAACTGATTGACGGGATACTGAACACGATAGCGGATATCGCTGCGTTCCCGGGCGGCACGGAGTGGATTGCAGGTACTGATCTTCCAAGGGAAGTGGTAAAGGGGCAGCTGTTGAAGTTGGACTATGACACGCTGACTTATGCGGTGGACTGCCTGAAAAAGAACAGTACCAGGATCACCCATAAACGTGCTTATCTTCTGACGACACTGTACAGGGCACCGGATATCATGAACTTTGGCATCATGAGTGATGTCCAGTACGATATGTATGGCGGAGGATGGGAAGAAAAGGGGATCATCGGAGGGCAAAAGAATGGATAAAAATGTGGAACTCAATGTAAAACTGAGCGTAGCGCAAGAGGACTACGATAACATAATCCGGAAAGCTGCGGGATGTGGCATTACCCTGCCGGAACTGCTGGAATGTTTTCTCAATGACCTGTCCGGGGGAAAGGCAAGGGGCGGTTCAGACGAAAGCAGCCTTGCAGGGGAATGGTTTGAAAGGAGTAATTTTTCAGCCTGCCCGACTGATACGCTTTTAAGTTTCCTCGCATGGAACTGTTTCGACATCAAAGAATTCGTCTGGACATTATCCGTGCTGGATTCGTTTTTTGAGGACTATGATGCAGCGGAATCTGAAAAAGAAAGGGAAGATATATGGCAGGAAATTGACAGCGAATCCGAAACAATCCGAGAGATTTATACGGAATACCGGGGAAATACAAAAGAGCCGCAGGACTGGATCACCGGAGCAAAAGAAGTATATTTGTTCTACACAGCGATGGCATCATTGGTGGTGCATAAAAGAGAACCGGTGCATATAACGGATGATTTTTGGGTGAAGTGTACTGACATGAATATCATGGGGGAAGTGGAAGAATGAAATCGTTAGCGGAAATACATCCAGAGTTGGTAAAGGAATGGTCTGAGAAGAATCTGCCGCTCACACCGAAAGATGTGTCTTATGGCTCAAACAAAAAAGTATTCTGGCTGGGAGGCTGCGGTCATGAGTGGCAGGCAACAGTAAAAAACAGGGGAAACGGAAGCGGATGCCCATATTGTTCCGGCAACCGTGTCCTGCAGGAATTTAATGACCTTGCCACTCTGCAACCGGAGCTTGCAAAAGAGTGGTCGGACAGAAATATGCCATTCTCTCCGAATCAGGTAACAGCAAATTCGCCCCGGAATGTCTGGTGGAAATGCAGTCACTGCGGATATATTTGGCAAGCACGTATTGCTGACCGGACGGCGGGAAGCGGCTGTCCCGCCTGTAAAGGAGCAAAACTTGTACCCGGGATCAATGATCTTGCATCCGAACACCCGGAACTGGCGGCGGAATGGTTGGAGAAAAATCGGGGACATCCATCGCAAAAATGGACGCGGTCACGGGAAAATGTCTGGTGGAAGTGTGGGGGATGCAGATATGAGTGGAAAGCTGTCATTCACAGCAGGGTGAACGGGCAGGGATGCCCCGTATGTGCAGGCAGACTGCTTCAGACCGGAAAGAACGATCTTTTGACTCTTTATCCCGAACTGGCAGCGGAGTGGGATCAGGAAAAGAACGGGGCGCTTATGCCGGAAATGATAAGAGCGGCAGCTTCCTGTGCTGTCTATTGGAAATGCAAAAATGGACATAGCTGGAAAGGAAGGATATCAGACAGGAAAGACGGGCAGGAATGTCCGGTGTGCCGGATCAAAGAGCAGGAAGACTTGAAGCGAAAGGCGGTTTTATATTATGCAGCGAGAGAAAAACTGATATGCCATTATCAGGACGATTTGGAGATTGGGATACCGATAGAGTTTTATTTTCCTCAAAAGCGTGCGGCTGTAGAATTTTGGGAGCCGGTACATTTTCAGGGAAAAGAAAATCGCCGTGAGAATGCCAAGAACTGGCTGTGTTTTAATGCAGGAATCCGGATGGTGCGTATCATTTCCAAGGATACAGAAAAGTTTGATAATTGTATCTGTATCCGTGTGGAAAACGAAGCAACGGAAGGGCTGGAAGTGGCACTGCGGAAAGCTTTCCGGTTATGCGGCATTGAGGCGGATGTGGATATTAAAAGAGATGAGGAGGAGATCCGGAAAATTGATTTAATATAAGCAGGATTTTATATGAAAATATTGTTGAAGAGGATAAAGGCTGTTTCTCTTTTAAAGAGAGCAGATAGAAAAATCATCCGACAAAAGGCTGGCTGTACAACTTTTGCAGGATGATTTTTTTATGTCTGTTGATTGCAGGACAGGCATAGATCATGTATGGAGTTTGGCTGTCTATGTCTGGATCAAAAAGAAGCTGTTTCAATAAAAAATAAAATATATGCTAACATACGGAAATGCAAAGGGAGGAATAAAAAAATGGCAAATACCGAAATAGAAAAGGATAATTTGGAGAATCCATTGTATCACGATACATGGAAGCTGTTAAAAAAATACCGGGATGTGGTCTGGAGCCTGGAGCTGTCCGTGCAGCAGGTAAGGAACCGGTTTGAGATTGAGTATGGGAGTTCCATAGAGGACTTTCTGGAATCGGTGTATCTGGCAGGGGCAGATCTTTCGGGGAGTGACATTGAGCGTCATGCCAAGTGCATAGAACGGAGCCACAGGATGATTAAGCTTTTAGACAGTTCCATAGATCTGCTCCGGAATAAGCATAAAAACGGGGAAGCTTATTACTGGCTCCTGTATTACACATTTCTCTCCCCGCAGCAGCTTAAGAACGTGGAGGAGATTATAGAGCAGTTAAGACCGCATATCCGGGATATCAGTTTCCGGACCTATTATCGCAGGCGAAAGGAAGCAATCGAGGCTTTGAGTTCTATTTTGTGGGGGTACACTTCCAAGGAGAGCATGGAGATTTTGGAAAAGTTCATGCCGGAAAAGGAAGCTGGCACATAATTGGCACAAAAAGGAATGAAATTGGCACAGGTTTGCTCTTTTCCTGTAAATGGCGGTATGCTAAACTGTGTATGTTCAAAATTGCACCCAAAACCAGATATGGTAAAGACAGGCATCTTTTCATTGCAGGAAAGATGTCTTTTTTTGCCCCAAGTAAGCCCCCGCAACATTGAAAAAGCAGGGGTTTTCTTTATGCAAAAAAATTGAAGGAGGTTTGTAAAGTGAAGAAAAGAACAAGCAAGTCTGTCATTCCGACAGACAGACAAAACAATCATCGGTTCCCCAAAGCAAAAGCTACTTATTTTGCCTTCCTTGCAGGAATGGGGTTTCTGGCATACGTTCAGCCGGTATGTGCTGCCCCAACGATGTGGACCAAGGCAAAGGAGATCATGCAGGATGTATATAACCAGATTCTGCTCATATCCACGGTGGCAGCCATTGTGACGGCATCCGTGGCGTTGTTGATGATGAATTTCTCGCGTTCGGGAAAGACGGTGGATGAAAGCCGTGCATGGCTCAAACGGATTTGCATTACATGGGTGATCTTAAACGGTCTGGGCTTTATCATGGCGTATATTACCCCGTTTTTTTCAGGCGGTAAATGGACGCCGTAAGATCTGCCGGTCAGGGAAAGGAGTGATCGAGTGGGTATATTAGACGGTATTGTGGAGTGGATTGCGGAGCAGGTGATGAATGGTCTGGATTTAGTTTCAACCTCAGTCCTGGGTGCACTGGGGTGTGACATGAATACCTTCCTGCGTTACTTTCCGGCCGCGAAGACTTTGTATGATATTTTTGTGGCACTCTCCATTGGCATCATTTTACTAAACTGGGTATGGCAGTTATTTAAAAATTTTGGGCTCGGTGCGGGGATTGAAGCGGAAGATCCTGTCAAACTGAGCATCCGTTCCGTTCTGTTCATTCTGCTTACATGGTTTTCAGATGAGATCATTGACATGGTCTTAAAGATTGGCGGGACACCATATGGCTGGATACTGACTTCGCAGCCGGCACCGATCAGTTTTGCAGATTTTAATTCTGTCATGTTAGCGATTGTGGGAGTCTGTGCGAATGGGGGTGTGGCTTTGATCGCCCTGATATTGGTTCTGATTCTTGCATGGAACTATATCAAGCTGCTCTTTGAGGCGGCAGAGAGGTATGTCCTGTTGGGAGTGCTGGTCTTTACGGCACCGGTTGCATTTTCCATGGGGGCATCCCAGTCAACATCAAATATTTTTAAATCGTGGTGCAGGATGTTTGGAGGACAGTTGTTCCTGCTTGTGATGAATGCATGGTGCCTGCGGCTGTTTACCTCGATGGTGGGGGCATTTCTTGCGAATCCGCTGTCATTTTAGGTACACAAAAAGTTTCCTGCACAAAATGGCATAAGTTTTGAATGTTTCTCTGCTTTATGCAGTTCAAGGGTGTCGGTTACAAAAAAGCAGATTGGCATAAAAAGAGGAGATTATTACAGGAGGATGGTATATTGAGCAGTATCAAGAAATTTTTATGCATGACATTTATGCCTGGGGTGTTGGTTATTATTTTCAGCCAGCCGGTCATGGCATTTTCGGAAAGTGATGTACAGGCACAGGTGGCATCTGTGGGAAAGGAAACCGTGGCGGGGAATGTCCTGGTCTGGTTTTTGTGTGCAGTTGCCTTTTTAAAGGTTTCCCAGAAGATAGATTCCTTTATGTCGAGCCTTGGAATCAATGTGGGACATACAGGCGGTTCCATGCTCGCGGAGGCAATGATCGCTGCAAGAGGGATTGGGGTTGCACGAAACTTCGCCGGAGGGCATTTTGGAGGAGCACATGGAAGTGCATCCGTGTCCGGGAGCGTAAGCGGCGGCAGTTCAGGAGGATTCCTGTCAGGCGGTCTTGCGGGCGTGGTCAGCCGGAAAGTGACGGAAAGTGCCGTGAAAAAGGTAACAAAGCCAAAGGATTCAAAGGCACCCGGAGGAATAGGCGGGAAGGTGTACGAAGCTTCTGTAAGCAAAGGCGGAGATTTCGCAAATGGCGTGATCGGAACTGTTGCAGCAGGAAATATTGCGGTCATGGGTTCGATGACAGGAGAAAAGGCAGTACAGGCACTGCATTCCTATATGGGGCATACAGCACTGGAGGAAGGAGCTTCCCATGTTCCGGACTACTCCGATGTAGAGATTGGCGGAGGAAGGATTACCGGGACAGAAACTTCCGAGGAACACCCGGAGGGGATCGCTTTCGGAATGTACCATACAGCTCAGTATGCCGCACCGGAAGGAGACTATACTACCGTGCAGGCAACAGATGGAACAACATGGTACAAGCAGTATGCGGCGGATGCCGTGGACAGAACACCATACATGGCAGCTGACGGCGAGATTGCCTATAAAGAATCCATTGTGAAGAGGCTGCCACCCGTTCCACGCAGAAAGGACAGGATTTAAGATGGCGGGAGAACGAGGACAGAAAAACGGTCTGGAGGAAACCCTGCAGACAGGCGCTTCCATGGCACATCTGGCAAAAGGGACAGTAAGGACAGGGAAAGTTGTGGCAGGTGCGGCAAAGGGAGCAGCCGTAGGAGGACCGTATGGGATTGTTGCTAACGCATTATGGCAGGAGAGGAAAAAAATCGGGAAATTTGCGACGGTTCTGGCAGGCTTTTTCATGCTTCCCGTGATGATGCTTTCCATGCTTCCAAGCCTGATCTTTGGAGGTATCGGAAATGCTCATTCCACTAAGGAACCAGGCACACCTGTTCTGAACAGCAGGACGGCTATTATAGACAACGCCAATACGATTGCATTTACAGTTAGCGGGATTATGGGGGAAGGCATGGATGATGTGACGGAACTCATTTGGACGGATTTTGCTTCATCCGGGAAGAACCGGATGGAGATCATCCGCCAGGAATCCAACCAGAACTATAATACAAATATGTTTGTTTCCCTCTATTGTGCCTATAAGGATCAAAGTGTTGGTGACATTTCCATGACTGACATGGAGAATGTTTTAAGACGAAACAGGCAGTACCTCTATTCTTACACATGGCAGGATGAGATCAGGGAGGAGACGCAGACAGACAAAACCACAGGAAAGGAAACTACGGTTAAAGAAACATGGCGGATATATACCATTGTGTATAATGGGGAGACCTTTTTTGCGGATCAGGTATTTGCCCTGACAGAAGACCAAAAGAAACTGTCAGCGGATTATGCCTACAACCTCAGCCTGTTTCTGGGTGATGGGTTGTTTCAGACACTGGACGGCTGGGTGGATGCGTGGATTCCGCCGCTTGGGGATATCCGGTTTACGGACGGTGCAACGGAAGTGGTTTATTATAACCAGCTGGATGAACGGTATGCAAATAAGCCGTATGGGACGGATTATGTCGGAGGGTACGGGTGCGGACCCACGGCAATGGCAATCGTTGTGTCTTCCTTGACAGGGAACATGGTTGATCCGGCACAGATGGCAGAGTGGTCTTATCATAATGGCTACTGGTGCAACGGGAGCGGCTCTTACCATGCACTGATCCCTGCGGCGGCAGAAAACTGGGGGCTTTCCGTGGAGGGGTGCAGTACAGCGGAACCGCAAAGGATTCTGGATGCACTGGCGGAAGGAAAGTTAGTGGTGGCGATTATGTCAAATGGACACTTCACGAAAACGGGGCATTTTATTGTGCTCAGGGGTGTCCGGGATGGAAAAATTCTGGTGGCTGACCCTGCAAGCTATGACAGGAGCGGGCAGGCATGGGATCTGTCTGTTATCTTAGGGGAAGCAAGCCGCGGGGCAGCTGCGGGAGGTCCGTTCTGGATCATCGGCAGTTCCGAAGAAAATGAGTAATATTTATATGGAAAAGTGAGAGAAAGCGTGAAAAAATTTTTTCACGCTTGATTTTGTGCCTCAAATGGATAAGCAAGCTTGTCCGCTTGAGGCTTGGAGGCAAATAATGAAGAATCAGGATAATCATGATATATATATCATTCCGCCAAACTTTGTAGACACAGGTACGTTTTTTGGCGGGATGTTCAAAGCGAGAAATGTCATTGAAGCCGGTATTCTGGCGGCACCTGT
>ERZ842401.8346-NODE-8346-length-10213-cov-12.558476_pt1 | contig 10213 bp, 12 predicted proteins | sample MGYA00521270_ERZ842401 | MGnify/ENA primary metagenome ERZ842401 (study PRJEB31892, sample SAMEA3878208) | bioreactor metagenome | biome: Moose rumen | place: Sweden | collected 2011-10 | study: EMG produced TPA metagenomics assembly of the PRJEB12797 data set... | reverse complement strand
TGAAATTTGATGCAGTTTTTTAACTTTTTCTTTTAAAAAGGGCTTTTTAAAAGTTCTTGAAAATGCTAAAATTTAAATATGAAAGACATTGAAATTACCCCTTTTAAAATGCGCGGCGAATGGGTAGAATAATTTAGGCTTGAATTGACGGATACGAAGTTTATGGCTATACCTGCCACAAAAAAGGATCTAGGCAGGCTGAGTGGGATATAAAGAAAAATGCCATCTTTGAGAGGAAAACTCCAGAACATTACTGGTCTTCAGCACCGACTTAAAGCATCGTCTGTCCGTAAGATTTACAAAAAAATGGAAGCAGAAGGTTTGATTACAGGTTTCGGAGATAACAAGAATGGAACGGCAGTTCCGCAGTGTGTGGAATGGGCTATCCACTGCCTGTGGAATAGCCTATCCACTGTCTGTGGAATGGGCTATCCAGTGGTAGTGGATAAGACATTAGTAAGAGATGTGATGCTTCCCCACAAAAGAGGGAATATGCGGTATAATAAAGTACTTGAAGGATTCGGGAATCGTTTTTTGAGAAAAAGTGATCATTTTTTTGCTGATAAGTAATAGCTAATAGATTATTTTGATATATGATTCATGAGCTTACAAAACGACCTCCACACTCCGCCAAGGCAAATTCCGCCGACTGTTACTCAAAAGACATGCCGAAAATTCACCGAAAACATCGGACGTTTTTGGAATTTTAGACTGACTTACCTAAAATGCTGATTCTGAAGCTTCTCGTGAAGGTTCTCATAACTGGAATGTATTTCCGTTGCCAGCTCCTCATTTTTTTTCGCTTTAACAAGCCGTACAGTTAAAGACCTTTATGACGGAATAGTCCTTTTTTGTATAGAAAAGCCGAAAAAATGAAAAATCTTTCTTATTGAGTAAATGCCTGTAATTCTGTAAAATACTAGACTTATGGAAAACTCTAAGAGAACGGTAACCTGCGGAGACCTTCGTGCCTCTGATGTAGGCAAAACCGTAGTATTGAATGGATGGGTCAGTCGCTCCCGCAATCTGGGAGGACTCAATTTTATAAGTCTCCGCGACCGTTACGGCATAACACAGGTTGTGGTTGGTGACAATGCCAGCGATGAAACAAAAAAGATTGCTGCTTCACTTAAAAGCGAATATTGTATCGCTGTTGAAGGTGTTGTCATTGCCCGTAGCGAAAAGGACATAAACAAAGACATGGCAACTGGTGAAATAGAAGTTGAGGCAAAGGATATTGAAATCTTTACGACTTCACAGGAACTTCCCTTTTCTATTGAAGAAGTTCGCCAGAAGGATGGCTCTATTGTTCTTCCAAACGAAGATTTGCGCTTAAAGTATCGTTATCTTGACTTGCGCCGTGCTCCTATGCAGCAGAACATTATCCTGCGTTCAAACGTTACGTTTGCAACTCGTGAATATCTTACATCAAAGGGCTTTCTTGAAATAGAAACTCCGACTTTCATAAAGTCAACGCCAGAAGGTGCTCGCGATTATCTTGTTCCAAGCCGTGTCCATCCGGGAAAATTCTATTCTCTGCCACAGAGTCCCCAGCTGTACAAGCAGCTTTTGATGGTGTCTGGATTCGACAAGTATTTCCAGATTGCCCGCTGCTATCGCGATGAAGATGCTCGCGGTGACCGTCAGCCAGAGTTTACACAGATTGATATGGAACTTTCCTTTACAAATCGCGAGGAAGTTCTTGAAACTACCGAAGGCTTGATGGGACATATATTTAAAAAGACTCTGGGATATGAGCTGCCTGTTCATTTTGACCGGATTACTTGGGATGATGCTTTTGACTTGTATGGAAGCGACAAGCCTGACCTTCGCTTTGACTTGAAGATGCAGGATGCTGCATTTATGGCAGGACTAAGCGACTTTTCAGCATTCAAAGCTGGTGCCGAAAATGCAGACAGGAGCGTTCCTCGCCACAAGCGCACGGGCTTAAAGGCTCTTGTCGTAAAGAATGTTGCAGACAAATATAGCCGCAAGATGATTGAGGCTCTGGAGTCTGTTGCAAAAATAAATCATGCAAAGGGGCTTGCATGGATGAAGGTGAATGCAGAAGGTTCGTTTGAAGGCGGCATCAGCAAGTTCTATGCAGGAAAGGAAGCTGACATTTGCGCTAAGCTTGGTGCTGAAAAAAATGACCTGCTTCTGTTTGTAAGCGATGAAAAGTGGCAGGTGGCTTGCGTTGCACTTGGTGCTGTCCGCAAGCAGCTTGGCAAGGATTTGAACCTGTACAATCCTAAGGATGAATTCCATTTTGCATGGATCATTGACTTTCCTTATTTTGCATGGAATGAAGAGGAAAACCACTGGGAAACGGAACACCACATGTTTACACTTCCTCAGAAAAAATACTGGGACACATTGGAATCTGACCCTGGCAGCGTCAAAGGCGATTTGTACGACCTTGTTCTGAATGGCTATGAGCTTGCATCTGGTTCTATGCGTATCAATGATCCTGCATTGCAGCAGAGAATCTTTAAGATTGTAGGCTATTCCAATGAGCGTGCAGAAAAAGCATTTGGATTCCTTGTGCAGGCATTCAAGTTTGGTGCACCACCACATGGTGGCATTGCTCCTGGTCTTGATCGCCTTGTCATGCTCATGCGCCATGAAGAGTCCATTCATGAAGTGATTGCGTTCCCTAAGAACAATCTTGCTGCAAGTCCTATGGATGACTGTCCAAGCTTTGTTGATGAACAGCAGCTGAAAGACTTGCACATTGTTTGCACTGAAAAAGAAGCATAGATCGTTTTGACGCTATGAAGCATATTTGGCTGGAAAAAGAAAACATCTACCGGAGCATTGCCGACTTTTTGTTTTGCATTGTCATGGGCACGGTTTCTGCACTGTGCCTTGGCAACAACACTATGCTGTGCGTGCTGTTTGCAGTGTTTGCCGTGCTGTTGTTTTTTTCTGGTCTGATGGAATTTAAAATAGACATTGCCTATGATGGCGAGCACATGAATGTCCGGCAGGTATGTGCTCGCTGTTCCATAGCATTCAAGGATATCCGCAAGATAGAGCGGGTATATATACGTACATTGCGTTTGGGGCACTGGCGTTGGTATGTTGTTACAGACAGAGAACGGATTGCAGTGCCTTTTCCTGATTCCCTTGAAAATGAAGCCCTCGCCGATTTGTTTGCATGCATGAAGGCTGCAAATCCCTCTATAAAATGGAGTGTTCCTGTATGAGATGTCGCTGGCACTGCGTTCTTTTTTTTGTTTCCTGTTTTTTCCTGTGTTCTGGCTGCAAACGGACCGCTCCTAATCCGCGGGTGGAAAATGTTATTGGCACCGTGTGCTCTGTAAATGCATTTGAAGACGGTTCGGAGGCATTGTATGACAGTATTTTTGCTCGGCTGGCAGAAATAGATGCTTTGTTCAATGTAAACAGAGCTGATTCTCTGATTGCGCAGGTAAACGATGCCGCTGGTGTGCATGACGTTGCCGTTACCGAGGATTTTCTTTTTGTGCTGAATACGGCATTGCACTATGCAAGGCTTTCCAATGGTGCATTTGATCCCACTATCGGTCCTTTGGTGGCGCTGTGGTGCATCAATACGGATCACGCTCGCGTTCCGTCTGAGCAGGAAATACGGAGCGTCCTTGCATGTGTGGACTGGAAACAGGTAGTGGTGGAAGAACGGTCAGGACAGCATTACGTTTTTTTGTCAAAGCAGGGCATGGCCCTTGATTTGGGAGGCATTGCCAAGGGATTTGCTGCTGATGAAATTACGGGAATTCTCAAGCAGCACAAAGTCCGCAGGGCAATTGTCGATTTGGGAGGCAACATCTGTGTGTTCGGCAAAAAGAAAAATGGAGATGACTGGAATATTGGCGTAAAAAATCCATTCAATCCGTACGGGGCTCCTGCTCTTGTCCTGTCGCATGCCGGTGGCGGTACTGTCGTAACCAGCGGCGTGTATGAACGATTTTTTGAAGAAGGTGGAGTACGGTATCACCATATCTTTGATGTTGAGACAGGGATGCCTGCAGAGCGCAATTGGAGCAGCGTAACGATTGTTGCCCCTGAAACGCATTCCGTTGATGCCGATGCATTGAGTACGATTGGCTTTTTGCTTGGTTTTGACCAGTTTACCGAACTGATTGGTGTTCCTGTCGTGTTCATTAATAATGATGAAAGCATCGAAGCTTCTGCCAGTTTGAGCGGAAAACTTCGCGTTCATGACTGGCAGGGAAACGACATTTTATTTAAATGATGCTGTTGTGCTAGATGAATTTTCGCAATTCCTGATGCACGACGGTGTTCGTTTTTATGCCTACAATGTAGCTTGCGACCATTGCGGTCAATGCATCGAAGGCTGCTGCAAATGCCCCTAGTATCGGTGCAGCATCGCGAAGCAGCAGGTATCCTGATTCATACCCTTTGCCGTACATGATGCACAGGATGGTAATGGCAAGGTATGGCCCCCCGCTGGAATGTTCCCCCAGTACAAATGATATGAGGAACGACATCAATCCAATCCAGATGATGGAGTCCCACTTTATTTCGAGCATGGAATATGTTGTGAGTATGACGATGAAGCAGGTTGAAATGACCAGTGCTGCTCCACCCCTTGCAAAAATGGAATACAAAGGAAAGGTGACTGCATTTACTCTATGGCGAATGCCTAGGCTTTCCTTTCCGTGCCTGATTAACAGGGGAAGCGTTGTATTTGTATCTCCGCTAAAGAATGCAAGCACGGTTGGGGCAATGCTTGCATACAGAACGCGGTAGGGATGCGTGTCGTGGCAGACAAATCGTATGATAAGGGGATAAATGATCAGAGCTGTTAGTGCAAGTAGTGCTCCCAAAAGCGTGAATAAAGGAGTAAATACCCGCAATGAATGCAATGCAATGAAAGTCAATGTCCATCTGCATGTAAAGGCTATCATGCCTATGGCAAGGATTTCCGTACAGAAACTCATGACAATGTAGCAGATTTTGCTGACCGACGTAAAGAATGTCATTGCTGACTTGGAAGCGCTTTGATCATCGGCTGCTCCTGCTCCTGCAAGCCCGGCAAAGACGAAGCATGGCAACAGGAAACTGTCGTTGAGCAGGGATGAAAAGCCTGAATAGGGGAAAATCTTAAACAGCATTGACCGCAGGTCAAGCGAAGGAATTTCGTTTATCTTTTCGATTGTCATCGGTATTCGAGGAGGCTTGATTATGAGGGCAGAGCCAAGACCGAGCACGGTGAGCAACGCTGACGAAATGATGATGGTAAGGAATACCCATAATCCGGTCTTGAGCATCAAGCACTGATCCCTTAATTTGAAGCATGCGGTTATGATGGAAAAGAACATGAGCGGAATAAGTGCATAGCGCCCGAATCTGATGATAAGGTCTACAAGAAAATCAAGTACTTCCTGTGCTTGACTGCTTTGTGGTGGCAGGATGAGGGCAACAGCAGCACCCAGTATGGCACCGATTAAATATTTAAGCCAAAGTTTCATAGGTACAAAGTATATCATTGTAAGACGTGTTTGCAAAGTATGAAGAGTGTGATATAATCTACAATATGGCTAAAACGGCACTGATTGCAGGAAAAGAAATGCCGGCAGGAAGTAAATTTGCAGATGGATTTTCTCTGTCAGGACGCAATATATCCATTACAGGTCCGGAACTTGAAAAGCACGATGAAGATGATGATTCCGACAAAATCCAGCAGATAAGTGAGGCTTCTGGAATTTCGATAGTGGAATGGAACAAAACGTCTCCCATCTCTTCAAGGACAATAATTCTTTCAACGGAAAGCATGTTTGGAAAAATGGACGAGGCAATTTTGTTTTTCGATGAAGAGTGGTTTGCTTCGCTTGAACAGCGCATGAACACGCAGGAGTGCATACGGGGCTGTGACGAGTTGATTCTTCCGTATCAAAGCCTTGCACTGGAAGTGCTTTCTCGTTTTGAACAGAAAAATTCAGATTCACATCCTGGCATCCTTGTTTTTTTAATAAAGGAAACTCCGAGCAATGCTGATACGCTGCGCTCTCCTGCAGTCAGGAATGGCATAAGTTCCATTGCTTCGCCAGTGGTTGCCGCTGCAGCTGCCGCATTTAGTGCCTTTGCTGAGAACATTGCTGCCCTGTATGGAAATCAGTCCTATGTTAATATTTTTCTTGTCAGGGGCGACAATTCTATTGATGTGTCTGCAAGTGATGTTGAATTTGGCAAGTGGCTTGGGACATATATTGACAGTGTTGTAGAATCTGGCATTGACATGGATGCAAAGCAGTCTTTAACTTGGGTAAAGGCTGGTTCCAAGGTTCCGTCTAGAAAAATTCACTTGCCTTTTGGAAAACGGTAATATGTTTGCTAATGATTCTTTTATTCGGGAATGCTTCATTAAGTTCTTTTTGAGTGCTGTCGCTGGAATGATTATGGGGCTTGAACGCAAGACTCGCAATCAAGTTGTTGGCATGAGGACTCTTGTCCTCATCAGTGTTTCTTCGGCTTTGTGGGCAGTCATATCCTATGCTCTGACAGAAATTCAGGCGGCAAAAGGCTTTGATGGAGGGGATCCGACTCGTGTTATTGCTGGTGTTGTGAGTGGCATCGGATTTTTGGGGGGCGGTGCAATTTTGCATCAAGGCCTGAACGTAAAAGGGCTTACTTCGGCTGCGATTGTATGGACAACTTCGGCAATCGGAACTGCAATTGGAGTAGGACTGTATGCTGAGGCTGCATTTGTCCTTGTTGTTGCTGTGGTTCTCTTGCTTACTCTTGAAAAAGTTGAAGAGAAATTTTTCCCTGCGGGAAAAAACAAAACGTTTCATATCGTTTATGACAATGAAGATGTTGATATGGAACGGATTAAAAATGCCATTGAGCAGAATGGCTTTATTGTAAAAGACCTGAACATGAGCCGAATTATGGCCAGCAATCAGATTATATTGCGCTATACGGTAAAGTCGCCCAGTAAAGATGATTTTACAGATCTGATTAATGAGTTAAAAAAGATTTCTTCGCTGGGGGAATTTTCTGTTACTGACTAAGACAATAGTCTTGACGTAGGGTATTTGATCGTTTCGTGCAATAAAAATTGTGTGCAATTTAATTTTGTAAAAAACTATTGACAGGAAATGCAAAGTGCTGTATAAATAAATTGTACACAATTCAATTGTAACAGGAGTTTCTTATGTCAGAACGATACGATGTTGCTATTATTGGAACAGGTCCTGCAGGATTATCTGCAGCCATAACGTTAAAAATCAGAAATAAGAAGATAATCCTCTTTGGCAGTGCAACGTTGAGTGAAAAAGTCGAAAAGGCTCATGAGATACAGAACTATCTGGGACTCCCTGCCATTAAGGGGTCTGACTTGCAGTTGAAATTTATGGAACATTTGAAGCAAATGGACATTTCTGTTACGGAAACATCGATAACTTCCATTTATCCGATGGGCAGCTATTTTAGCATGATTTCAAACAAAAACGAAATTTTTGAAGCAACTTCTGTCATTCTTGCTACCGGTGTACATTTTGGCAAGCCGTATGAAGGGGAGTCTGAATTTCTTGGTCGCGGCGTGAGCTATTGTGCTACGTGCGATGCTCCTTTGTACAAGGGCAAATCTGTTGCTGTTGTTGCCTCAAGTGCAAAAGAAGAAAAAGAAGCCGCCTTTCTTGCAGAAATAGCTCAGTCAGTTGTGTATGTTCCTTTATATAAGGATGAGGTTTCGTTTGACGATTCCGTTGCAGGCAACATAACGATCGTTCAGGATGTACCTGTTTCCATCCAGGGTGAAAAAAAGGCTCAAAAGCTGGTGTTGAAAAAACAAGAAATTGAGGTTGATGGCATTTTTATTTTGAGGGATAGCATAGCTCCTTCTCAGCTCATTCAGGGAATCGAAATGGATGGCAATCATGTTTCCGTAAACCGAAAGATGGAAACGAGCATTCCAGGCGTGTTTGCATGTGGGGATATTGCGGGTGCACCGTACCAATACATAAAATCAGCAGGAGAAGGCAATGTCGCGGCGCTTTCGGCTGTAAATTATCTTTCTATAGCAGGAGGAAAGAAATGAGTATCTACGATTTCAAATTCAATTCAAGAAAAGGAGAAGAACTTTCAATGGCAGATTACAAGGGAAAGGTTCTTCTGATTGTAAATACGGCTACTGGATGTGGATTCACTCCCCAGTACGAGGAATTGCAGAAAATATACGAAGAAGATCATGACAAGGGCTTGGAAATCCTTGACTTTCCGTGCAATCAGTTTGGCAATCAGGCACCAGGAGACAATGAAGAAATTCATACCTTCTGCAAAGGTCGATTTGGCATTACGTTCCCTCAGTTTGGGAAAATTGATGTGAACGGTGAAAATGCAATTCCTTTGTACAAGTGGCTTACGTCAAACACAACGTTCGATGGTTTCGGCACAAGTAAAGCCGGTCTTGCAATGGCAGCTTTCCTAAAGCTTAAAGATTGGGACTATAAGAAGTCGGGAGACATAAAATGGAACTTTACAAAATTCCTCATTGATCGTGAAGGAAACATTGTGAAGCGTTTTGAACCGACAGCCGATTTGAACGACATGAAAGCTGAAATTGAAAAGCTTCTGTAAGGGAAGTAAAGAATATGCCTGGAAACTATGACAGCCTTCGCCTTGAAAATCAGTTGTGTTTTCCTTTGTATGCATGTTCAAAGGAAATTGTGCGCCGCTACAAACCGTTTCTTGATGAAATCGATTTGACGTATACCCAGTATATAACAATGATGGTGTTTTGGGAACATTCGGAAATGAATGTCAAGGAATTGGGAGAAAGACTGTTTCTTGATTCTGGAACTCTTACACCAGTCTTGAAAAAGCTGGAAGCAAAGGAATATATTTCACGCACGCGCTCAAAAGATGATGAACGCAATCTCATTGTCAGGATAACTGAAAAGGGAGAAGCCTTGAAAGAGCAGGCATGTTCTATTCCTGAGCGAATGGCATCTTGCTTTTCTTTGGAAAAAGAAGAAGCCGTTGCTCTCAAAAACATCTTGGACAAGCTTATGAAACAGTTTGACCAGAATGAATGATATGGCTCTATAAATATGACTTTATAAAATAAAAAGACCGCTACTTCTTTGTAGCGGTCCCTCTGCCCGTGGGCAGAAAAACAAACTCTTTCCGCGGTAAGAGTCGCTTCCGTTTCAGGTCCTACAGTTTATTACCGATTATTGCCTGCATTTCAATTTCTACAAGCTGGGTAGGACGGTTCAGTTCTTTAATGCCAAGCCAAGTACAGCATGGGCGACTTTCTTTAAAGAACTCTGAATATGCTTTTGTAATTTCTCCATTATATGAAGAACTCGTAGCATAAATGTTTACTTTTACAACTTCTTCCTTTTTTACATTATTTTCTTCAAGAAGTTTTACAAGTTTTGTAAATATGTATTTTGCCTGTTCATAAGGGCTGTCTTCTCCGTATACAGTACCTTCAGGTGTTACAGCTGTAGTACCTGAAACATAAACGAATGGTCCTGAAATTACAATACGGGAATATCCTGCAACGTCCTCAAAAGCAGCACCGCCATGAATGTTTTTACGTTTGAAATCCATTTCGAATCCTCCTGATTTGTTTGATCTTGATGACAGTTTATGTTGGACTCTAAAATGTTTCTTGAAAAAATCAGACACTTGTAGAATTTCTTTAAATATCTGAATGTCCGATTTATTCAATAAAATATATTGCACTAATACCGTAAATAGGCTATAGTGAAAAAAGTTTTATGCAAAGGGGCAGATATGGAAAGATGTATGATTTTACGTCTTTCCATTCTGCCCCTTTCTTTTTTATGTAATACTGAAAAGGAGGTTTTGACATGATACGTTTTTGCCAACCATTTTTTTGCGAAGGAGTAAGACATTACGTACAGAAGGAAGTTCTGCAACCCTTTCATCTCATGTTTTCTGAATTTGTAATTCAATCTGTGATTGACAGAAAAGCCGATCCTCTTTTTATGAAATGCATTCCTGACGGATGTGTTACAGTTTTGTTTATAAAGAGTGCTGGATCTTATAAGATAGAACTTATTGGTACACCGCTTTCTGCAAAGGCTCTTATTGTATATCCAGAGGCATTGTATTTTGCAGTCAGACTTGAACCAGGACTGAGCTTTCCTTATTCCCGCATTTCAAATGCAAAGATAAGTAGTATCTACTGAAAAAGAATCTAAAATCATACAGACAAAGAAAATAAGAGCAA
>ERZ842401.8344-NODE-8344-length-10216-cov-5.566086_pt1 | contig 10216 bp, 7 predicted proteins | sample MGYA00521270_ERZ842401 | MGnify/ENA primary metagenome ERZ842401 (study PRJEB31892, sample SAMEA3878208) | bioreactor metagenome | biome: Moose rumen | place: Sweden | collected 2011-10 | study: EMG produced TPA metagenomics assembly of the PRJEB12797 data set... | reverse complement strand
TAACGTAACTCATTGATTTTTAGACGATTAGATGTATAATTAACTAAGTATTGTTATTAGTCTTTTGTATTAATCCACGTTCTACTAACTGCTTATATAAAGGTGTAGAACCATTGTGCTTGTTTAAGAAATCCGGATCTAATTCCATCACCTTCTTCCACATCGTTATCGCACCTTTCTCGTCACCCGACATCAGCAGTATCTCACCTTTTGAGTCGTAATAGTTTGCCTCATTGGGAACATCCTTGATGGCCTGGTCAATCAGTTCAATGGCTTTTTTGAAGTTCCCCTTGCTGGCATACTCATAGGCTTCGTTATTATACTGTTCAGCGTATTTTCTGTTAATGTTTTCTTGCTTTTTCGCATATTTCTTGCTGATGGCTTCCAGGTTATATATTTCTTTGTAGAGAATGGAGTAGAGTTTGTATAACTGGCTCTCATTCATGATATAATACATGTTAAACCAATTTTGCTTTTCCGAATGTTCTTCCAACGATTTTGATTGCAGAATTAGATAGACGAGACATGGGTGCTTGTCTATCATGTCTTTTGAAATATTAAATCCGTCTATTCTGTCTTTGATCAGTGCCGAACACTTATCGTGATATTTTTGGGCCCACTCGGCAAGTTGTTCGTTGGTGGGTTGCTCGTATAGGAGCTCTATTCCGTCAGCGTTCATCATTAGAGTATCCTTGCTTTCGGCTGCTGTGGTAACTTGTGCATAAGCATCTGTTTCTTTTTTTGCTTGGATAATATCGAAAGACTCTTGTAGCTCATTCAGCTTTTGGATGGTTTCTTCCAATTCGCTTTTCTTGGCTTCCAGATTTGCATTGAAGTTCTTCAATTTGACATTGAAGAGTTCCACTTGTCTTTTCGTCTGCTGTATGCTGTCCTGAGCCAGAGCAAGCTTGTTGTTGGAAACCTCCAACCGTTCGTTGACCTGAGTAGCCCTGTCTTTCTGTGCTTTTACTTCATTGGCATATAAAATCAGTTGCTCATTGGCCCTGTTCAGCTCCTTGTTCTTATTGATGAGGTAAGCGGCAATAAGAATAGTCAAAAGGACAAAAGCAATGGCATAGCCCAGCCAAATCATTCTTTGGCGCCGTTCACGCTTTTCCTTGAGTCCTGCAAGGGGTGCGCAGAAAGAGTCGTGGATGAGCTCTATGCGGTAGTTCCCGCCGTCCGAAGATGTGGAGGTTCGCTGCAGTATCTTGTTGGTGCCCTCAAACAGGATGGCACCATTCTTGACGTGAAGCAGGAAGTCGCTTTCGGCTATGGAATTGCGACGTCCGGCACTGTCCACCATATGGGTTTCGATGTACGATTTCTCCTTGTTCGAGAACCCCTGTGTGGCCTCGTTGTAGAATTGCTCAAGAGGATTGCCCTTCACAAATTTGTCTACCAGCGACAAGTGGATGTGCTGTGCTTTACTGCGCTGAAATTCTACGAAGATGCGGCTACAGATGAGTGAGAGGATGTGGGCACTGATGCTATGGTCCTCCTGATTGCGGGCAATGCCGATAATCGTGTTTGCTATCTGTTCACGTTCTTCAGCCAGAAACAGGTCGCCGCCAGGAGTGAAGATAGCTTGGCGCGCCCCTTCTTCCGACAGGTTGCGCAGTCGGAAGCGACAGCGTTTCATTTCCAGCAGATAGTTGTTGTCAATGCTGTCTTCCAGCCGGTAGAGGTCATCCTCACGGATGGAGATCACAAAGCGGAAATTGAAATCGTAGCTATAGGGTTGTCCGTCAATGCTTCGGTCGCTCAGCGCATGCCCCTCGTCCATCATGAAGTAAATCTGCCGCAACAGCACTTCCGTGTCCTCACGGCGATTGCGGAATACCTCCTCAAACTGGTCAAACACGATGACTGGGAAAATGGATTGCCCCTCATGGTTGACGAAGCGGCTCCGTGCAAAATAGCTCCAAAGGTATTCCTGTGACTGCTCATCGTCAGGCATGCTTACCACGTCATACGTCTGAATGCTACCCTTGCCATCCAGTGCTTGCTCGATGCTTGAGAAGACGCACTGCTGGAAACTGGTGCCGATGGCATCCATGCCAAGGCGGATGCTGACGGGCAGATAGCCGCTCTGGCGAAGACGGGGAAACACGCCGGCATTCAGCAGCGAGGTCTTGCCCGTACCGCTTTTCCCATAGAGAGTGGTGAAGATGTTATCGTCTATGAGCTGCGCCACGTCAAAGCTTTCATTGTCTCGTCCGCAGAACTTCCGCTTCACGTTGCTGGTCTCCGGGTCTTGGTAGGAACCCAGACTGGGCCAGGGGTTTGTCATGTTATCGGCCATAGCTGTCGTTCGGGTTTAGTAGTCGGTCGTCTATTGTTTCCGTTAGTTTGGCAAATCCGTTGTTGGTCATGAGGTCGATGCCAGAGGGTGTGCCGCCGATGAGTTTTTCAAACCCCTCGGTATGATATTTCCCTCTGAGGTCATAACCGTTGGCGGCGACGGGCAGAATGATTTTTCCTGTCAGCTGTACGGCCATTTTCCACTCGCGGTTGTAGTAGTTGTCGGTGCGGTGTGCGGTGAGGTCTTCGGCGACGTGGGGTGTGAGGAGGGTGATGACGATGCGGGACTGGCTGATGGCTTGCTCTATCTCGCGGTTGTAGTCGTCGCCTGCCCTGAGTGATGCACTGTCGAACCAGACGTTGTAGCCGCGTCTGCGGAGCATGAAAAAGAGCTGGGTGGCCATGGTGAAGTCGCTGCTGCTGTAGGAGATGAAGATGCCGCCGCGCCTGCGCCCGCTGAGCACGAGGCTGCGGAAGCGGCCCGCGGGGTCGGTGCCGGTGAGCAGACGGGTGGTCTCGTCCATGAAGGTGCGTGCGTCGCTGTGGCGGTAGATCTTGGAGTGTTTCAGGAACTGGAGCAGGCGCTGGTCGCTCTCGCTGTTCTCGTCGAGGCTGAAGGCTACCTGCCCTTCGTTGAGGCGGTTGATTTCGCGCTTCAGTACGTACCAGAAGAAGCGGAAGTACCAATCGCTGAACTTGCAGCCGAGGGCGAGCAACTTCTTGTTGCGGATGAGCTTGAGAATGGGGTCTTCCTTGGGCAGCATGATCCATTTTTCGATGATCTGGATGGCGTCGTCGTCGGTGCGCACGTATTTCTTTGACTCGTCGCTGACTGCCTTGCCGAAGATGTATAGCAGGGTGGGGGTGCTGTAGCGGCGGCCGTTGCGGCACTCCACAAGCTCGTTGCGCAGGCTGTCCATCGACTTCTTGTCGTCCACGTTGACCACGCGCAGCCTGTCGCCCCAGACGGTGCGCATGAGGGTCTCTAAGTAGTTGTCGAAGGTGGTAGTGAGCACGATGGGGAACAGGCGGGTGCGCAGCAGGCTGCACAGTTCGGGCGACATGTCGTCGCAGGTGTAGGCGGCTTCGTCTAAGTTGAGCAGGTTGCGGATGACGTCGATGCCCTCGCCGGTGTGGGTGGCGAGGTCGTTGAAGTCGCGGTAGTTGCGGCCGAGGATGTCGTTGACGTTCCGGAGGATGTATTGGTTGACGTCGCCGGTGGGCTCTTTCCGAAGGTCCATGATGACTTCGCTGCCTACGACGAGGATGTATTCTTCGTTGAACACGTCCTCTATCATCTGCTCTTTGCTGTAGGCGGCTTCCTGTCTGCGCAGTAGCCGCTGTGCCATGTTTTCGTTAGGCTTGAATCCCATGGGTGTCAGTCTACGTCTACGATTCTGAATGCGTCGGGGCGACCGCCGCCAAACTTTCCTGTCAGGTTGACGGAGCGCATGGAGTTGGCTTTCACCCTGATGGCCTCGCTGTTGTCGTCGCTCACTCCGTCGATGCGGTCGGTGCCTTGTTCGCTGTAGCTGATGGAGGCATCGCGCCACTGGCCGTTCTGGTAGAGCTGGATTCTGACGTCAACGTCGTAGCTGTTGCGGTTGCGCAGCTTCACTTGGGCATGCGAGACGGCCAGCGGTCCGAAGGTGCCTGCCCTCACTATCTCCACGCCGTCGCGCTCCATGACGGAGCGCCGTGCGTCGGCTCTGCGCCTTTCCTCGGCAGCAGCTCTTTGTCTCGCTTCCTCGGCCCGCTTCTTCTTCTCCCTTTTATTGGCTTCTATCTGCTTGTCGATTTCATTGATGGTGTGGATAAACAGCAGGGTGACCCACGCGAAAATAGCAGTGAAGAAGGCTATCGCTCCGTCGTTGGAGATAAAAAACATGGCGATGAATACCAGCAGCGTGCCGGTGGTGACCCAGTGCCTGAAAAGCCATTTCATGTCGTATGCGTTGATGGATTAATGATTAATAAAAGTGGTTTGTCTGTGCAAAGGTACGAAAAAGTTTTTATAATCTCCAAGACTTTCGGCAAAAGTGTTGGGGGAAATGGGTAAAAGTCTCCGGGGGACCTTTCGGGGAAGTGCCTCGGAGACTTTGGGACGGATGACGGTTGCGGTGTGGTGGGTGGCGGGTCTACTTCACTTTGGCTACCAGCTCTGCGGGGTATTTGGGCATGGCACCGTTCTGGGTGCAGACGTAGGCTGACACCTCGACGGCGATGCGGTGGGCCTCCTCGATGGGCTTGCCGTTGAGGACGGCGGCACAGAAGGAGCCCGTGAAGGAGTCTCCGGCGCCCACGGTGTCGGCCACCTCCACCTTTGGCGTGGGCTGGAACGACTGGCGGCCGTCGGCCGTGAAGACGTAGCTGCCGTTGGTGCCGCAGGTCAGCACGAGCAGCTGCAGGGCGTAGTCGTTGACTATCTGCTGGCACACCTTGGCATCGTCCAGCTCCTGATAGCCGAACATGCGGCTGACCACCACCAGCTCCTCGTCGTTAATCTTCAGGATGTTGCAGCGACGGAACGAGTCTTCCAGCACCTCCTTGGTGAAGAACTGCTGGCGCAGGTTGATGTCGCATATCTTCAGGCAGTCTGCGGGCGTAGCGTCCAGAAACTGCTGGATGGTCTGTCGGCTGACCACGTTGCGCTGGGCCAGCGAGCCGAAGCACACGGCACGGCAGTTGCGGGCGGCCTGCTCCACCTCGGCGGTGAAGGGGATGTTGTCCCATGCCACGTTCTCCTTGATTTCATAGGTGGGTATGCCGTTGCCGGTCAGTGTGACCTGCACGGTGCCCGTGGCATAGGGCACGCGCGGCATCAGGTAGTGCAGTCCGTTCTGCTCCAGTGCCTCGATGGTTTCTTCGGCCAGCTTGTCCTCGCCCAGGGCGCTCACGGCCAGTGTGTCGAGTCCGAACTGCCCGGCGTGGTAGGCAAAGTTAGCGGGTGCTCCACCCAGTTTCTTTCCTTCGGGCAGCATGTCCCACAATGCCTCGCCCAGTCCGATAATCAAATTCTTTTTCATAGTTTTATTGCTTTAGTATTCTTGTCTTCCCGTATGCTTAATGCTTAATATTCTTGATGAATGTAAAGAGGTAGATGACACCCACGGCCATGACGGCCACGGCACCGGCCTGCCCCATGGCGTCGCTCATGAATCCCATGACGAGGGGGAACACGGTGCCGCCGAACAGACCCATAATCATCAGGCCCGACACCTCGTTCTGCTTGTCAGGCACAGAGAGCAGGGCCTCTGAGAAGGCCATGGAGAAGATGTTGGAGTTGCCGTAGCCCACCAATGCGATGGCGGTATAGAGCATCATCTTTGACTGACCGCCGAACATCAGGGCCATGGAGACGGCCATCAGCACCACGCTGATGATGAAGAACCAGCGCGTCTTCATGACCCGCAGGAAGAACGAGCCCGTCAGGGCACCGATGGTGCGGAAGATGAAGTAGAGCGACGTGGCAAAGGCGGCCTCGTTGAGCGACATGCCCACGCGCTCCATGAGCAGCTTCGGGGCCGTGGTGTTGGTGCCCACGTCAATGCCCACGTGGCACATGATGGCCAAGAACGACAGCAGCACGATGGGCTTGCCCAGCAGGCGCAGGCAGTCCATAAACGTCGAGGACTTGCCCTCGGCGAGCTCCTCATGGATGGGGGTGGCCCACAGCAGTCCCGTGGCCAGCACGCCTACCACGAAGTAGACCAGGAACAGCACGCGCCAGTCGTAGCCCATCGAGGGCATGGCTTGTGTGGCTCCCCACATGGCCAAATAGGGTGCCAGGAAGGAGGCAATGGCCTTGACAAACTGTCCGAAGGTCAGCGTCGAGGCTAAGTTCTTGTCGCCGATGATGAGCATGGCCAGCGGGTTGATGCTGGTCTGCATCAGGGCATTGCCGATGCCTAAGAGCGAGAAGGCCACCAGCATTACGCCAAACGAGTAGCCCAGCAGCGGTATGAACAGTGAGACGACGGTGACGATGAGCGAGAGCAGCACCGTCTTCTTACGCCCGATTTTGTTCATCAGCATGCCCGTAGGTACAGAGAAGATTAGGAACCAGAAGAACACCAGCGAGGGGAACACGTTGGCCACGGAGTCCGTCAGCTGCAAGTCTTCCTTGACATAGTTCGAGGCTATGCCCACCAGGTCTACGAAGCCCATGCAGAAGAAGCAGAGCATGACCGGGATCAGATAAATACTTTTGTTTTGGTTAGCCATATGGAATATTTTCGATTTTTGTTTAACGCTTAATGATTGTCACCTAACTCATAGATCGTCGGCTTGCCGCCTTTCACCTTGATGTTATTATAGGGCTCCGAGGGGAACACGAGGTTGGTCATGGCCATGCGGCCGTCGGCATCGAACACCTCGATGCTGCAGCGGTCAATGAACAGGCGCAGCTGCTTCAGCTGGCCGTGGGTGGGGGCCACCGTGGTGCAGGGGAATGCTTCGTTGAAGCTTACGTCGCCACTCTTGGTGCGGTCCATGGCAAACGTCTGCTTCTGCGCATCGTAGTGCATCACCACCTGCTCACCCTTGGCGTTCGACAGTGTGATGTCGGCCGTCCCTTTCAGGTTGACCACGATTTCGCAGGCCTCGGTGGGCTGCTTGACGGTCTTGCCGCGCAGGCTGAGCATCTCCTCAGAGGGTGTCACGCCGCAATAGATTTCATGGCCGTCGGCAAACAGGTCCAAGTCGCGTGGCACGGCATTGGCCGAACGGAACTGCTTCGTGGGCCACTCGTTGGCATACTGCCAGTTCGACATCCAGGCAATGGCCACGCGGCGCCCGTCGGGTGCATTGTCAAAGGTCACCGTGGCATAGTGGTCCTTGCCGTAGTCCATCCACTTGGTCACGTCGGGCTTGCTGTCGCAGGTGAACTTGTGGCCGTCGAAGTCGCCTACGAAATACTGCGTAGCCGAGCCGCCGAAGGGACCGCCGGGGTTGATGTTGCAGATGAGCATCCACTTCTGCTGGCCTGTCCCGCGAACGGGCATGCGCATCAGGTCAGGGCACTCCCACACACCGGCATGGCACCCGTACTCTGCGCCGAAGTGGCTCTCCAGCGTCCACTGCTTCAGGTTGGCCGACGAGTAGATCTGCATCTCCTGTCCCACGGCCAGCAGCATAATCCAGCGCTGGGTCTCCTCATGCCAGAACAGGTGCGGGTCGCGGAAGTCGGGGGCGTTAGATGTCAGCACGGGGTTGCCGTTGTATTTGGTAAAGGTGCGCCCACCGTCCGTCGAGTAGGCCATTGACTGCGTCTGGCTCTCGCCAGCCGATGTGTAGTAGGCAATGACGGAGCCTCGTCCGAATCCGGCAGTGTTGTTCTTGTCCACCACGCACGAGCCGCTGAAGATGGTGCCTATACCGTCAGGCTCAATGCCTGTGGGCTGTGCCTCCCAGTGCACCAGGTCGCTCGATGTGGAGTGGCCCCATGTCATGTTCTCCCACTGCGAGCCGTAGGGGTTCCATTGATAAAAGAGGTGCCACACGCCGTCCTTGTAGAACATGCCGTTCGGGTCGTTCATCCAGCCATACTGTGGCGTGTGGTGATAGACGGGACGGAAGTGCTCGCGGTTGGTCGTGTCAAACGTGTCAGCATATTTTGCGTCGCGCCAGCAGGTCAGCTCCTTCAGCGCCCCCTTGGTGCGTCGGTCGCCGCGGAAGAAGATGTCCAGCAAGTGGGCACCCCTCAGCTCCAAGGGCATGTAGTAGTCCACCTTGTTCTCGGCCAGTCTGACGTTCAGCGTCTGTACGATATTGTTGTTCTTCAACACACGGATGTTGGCAAATTCAGCCTTCTCCTCCACAGGCAAGAGCAGATAGCGCTTGCCCTGTTCCATTCGCAACATGGCATGGGTGTCGCCCAGTATGTCGGGCTGCTGGGCCCCTGCCAGTGTTGCCGTCAGCATGGCTAACATGGTCAATAAAGCTTTTTTCATTGTCGTCAATTGTTTTTAGTTATTAATGATTTTGGTTGCAAAGATACAGAAAAACTGCAACGGCGACTATAAAATTTGTTCCAAAAGGTAACAAAAAACGTTCACGGAAACGATTTTAATGCCCTCAGAACGTTTTTTGCCATCTTTTTTGGCTGGGTCGGCAAAAAAGCTTATCTTTGTGCTCGAAACAAAAACTAATAGTGTACGTTGACAGCATGAAAAAACTATATTACCTGCTTCTACCCCTGTTCCTGTGCATGGGGTGTACCCGCCAGCAGCCCCGCTACGTCATTGGCGTGTCACAGTGCTCTGAGGACATCTGGCGTGAGAAACAGAACGCAGAGCTCCGCATGGGGGCCTATTGCCATGGCGACGTGGAGCTGCGCTTTGCCGCCGCCTACGACAGCGACGAGCGTCAGGTGCAGCAGATTGACAGCCTTGTCCGCACCGGCATCGACCTGCTCATCGTGGCCCCCAATCAGGTGCAGACCATCTCGCCCGCCATCGACCGTGCCTACGACCGTGGCATCCCCGTCATCGTCTTCGAGCGCAAGGCCAACTCCAAGAAGTACACCGCCTTCATCTCTGCCGACAACTACGAGATGGGCCACGTCATGGGACAGTTCATCGCCACGCAGCTGCATGGACATGGGCGCGTCATGGAAATCATGGGTCTGCGCGGCTCCTCGCCTGCCATTGATCGCCACAAGGGCTTTGCCGACGCTTTGGCCGAGCATCCCGGCATTCAGCTTGTGGCCACTCTGCAGGGTGACTGGACTGGGCAGAGTGCCTACGAGGCGGTCATGCACTATGCCGGGCCCCTGTCCGACATCGACTTCATCTTCGGGCAAAACGACCGCATGGCCATGGGAGCCCGCGAGGCCATGGACACCCTCCGCGCTCATAACCCAAACCTCATAACTCATAACTCTATTGTAAAATATTGCGGCATCGACGGTCTGCCCGGCGAGGGCGGCGGCATCTCGCTGGTGCGCGACTCGCTGCTCTCAGCCTCCTACATCTATCCCACCCATGGCGACCAGCTGCTCGACCTTGCCATCAACATCCTTGACGGCAAGCCCTACCGGCGAGAGGTGATGCTCAAGTCGGCCCTTGTCACCCGTGACAATGCCAGCGTGCTGCTCATGCAGGGCGAGGAGATGGTACGCCAGACCGCCTATCTTGACCAGCTGCACGACAAGGCAGACACCTATCTCCGCGCCTTGGACACCCAGCGCCTGCTGACTCTGCTGCTGGCCGTCATGGCCGTGCTCATCACCTTCACCGCCGCCTTCGTCGTCATCAGCATGCGTCGCCGCCACCTGTTGGAGCGGCAGGCCTTCACGATGGTCACCAACTCCCGTCCTGAGGACTATCGCGCCCCTGCACAGCCCGCCACCGACATCACCGATGTCACCCCCGAGGAACAGGCCACCATCGTGGCAGAAGGCGATGCCGACGCCCATTTCTTAGAGCGTCTGCGCCAGCTGGTACAGGAGCAGATGGGCAGCAGCGACTTCAGTGTCGAGACGCTGGCCGTGCAGATGGGTGTCAGTCGTGTGCAGCTCTATCGCAAGGTGAAGACCATGACGGGCCGCACCCCTGTAGACATCATCCGCCAGAGCCGTCTCAGCCGCAGCCGTGTGCTGCTGGCCCAGGAGGGCACCACCGTCAGCGAGGTGGCCTATGCCGTGGGTTTCTCCTCACCCTCTTACTTCACCAAGTGCTTCAAGGAGGAGTATGGCATCCTGCCCGGTGACGTAAGGCTGCAGGGGGGAGATGCAAGCTGACCTCACGCGCGCGTATATATTAATAAGGTGTAAAAATCAGCCTCGGAGGGTCATCCATGGGGCATGGCTGTCAAACATCTATCTTTGAGGGGTCCGAGTGTATATCTTTGGGGGGGCCAAGCATATATGTTTGAGGGTCTCAACCATATATACTTTATACCCCTCAAAGAT
>ERZ842401.8343-NODE-8343-length-10218-cov-5.866181_pt1 | contig 10218 bp, 13 predicted proteins | sample MGYA00521270_ERZ842401 | MGnify/ENA primary metagenome ERZ842401 (study PRJEB31892, sample SAMEA3878208) | bioreactor metagenome | biome: Moose rumen | place: Sweden | collected 2011-10 | study: EMG produced TPA metagenomics assembly of the PRJEB12797 data set... | reverse complement strand
TACTATAGTGATAATAATTAATCATTTCTATATCATTTGGAAATAAAAATCTTAATAAAAACAAAGCATTAAATTGTGATAAAGGTCCAGCTATTAAGACAATTAATTCTTTATATAAATTAATATTTAAATCAGTATTTAACTTAGTTATACCACCTAAGGGATAAATATAAATATAATTAACTTTTATTCCCAATAATTTAGCCATTAGGGCATGTCCTAGTTCATGGATAATAACAATTATAGTAATAGTAATAAATTCTTTATATGAAGCGGTTAAAATAGATAAAACAGCAAATAAATAAACTAATATATTTATCTTAAAGATATTTTTTATAATCTAAATACTTCCCATCTTTTTTAAATTCTAAATATAATTTATTACCAGTTACTTCTCCAATGGTATTTCCATTTTCTACATAATCATATAATTTTAAACTAGTATTAGAAATATTTTTATAACAAACTTCTATACCATTTACTTGATCAATAATAATTGTTTTATCCTTTATATAAGTAACTACTCCACTTTCTATTGCTGGCACTAAGTAATTATCATCTACTAATAATTTAGCTCCATTTTGATATTTTTCTATTTCCTTATAAGTTATTTTTTCATTAGATACCATTTTAGTTTTAGAATGCTTTGTTAAAATATTCCCAAAATACTTTTCATATATTTCTCTATTATTAATAATTTTAAAATTATTCTCATAAATAGTTTCTTTTAATTTATCTTTTAAACCTGGATTAGTTTTTATAGAAATCATTCCAATTAAAATAATTATTATTAAAATTAATACTTTGTTAATAAATTTTCTAATACTTTTCTTTAATACATATCTTTTTTCTATCATTTCATCACCTATTAAAAGATATGCAGAAAAAAAATAAGTATGTTAATTAATACTTATCTTTTTATACTTTTTAGGTAAGTTATTCAAAATAAAATACAATAATTCACCATAAATAATATTTAGAATTAAACTATGACTAATTTTATATAATAATTTAGTTAAAGTTACTGGTACTAAATTAAATATTAAAATAATTAGCACTAGACTAGATTCATATACTACAACTATTAGAGTTATATATATAATTAACTTAAAATAATCTATTTCATATCTACGATAAATAAATTTTGAAAGATAACCAATTAATAGAAATAACAATCCATTAATAAATAATAAATTGGTATAAAATAAATCATAAATAAATCCTGTAATAAAAATTGTTATAAAGAATTCTTTTTCTTTTTTTCGATAATATGGATATAAAAGAGAAATACTTATTAAAGTGAATAATGGTGTAAAAAGAGATAAATCATTTACCAAATATGGTAAGTAATTAGTTAACAATCCATCTAATATTAAAGATATTAAAATAATAATTATTCCTAGCATATTACTTTACCTTTAATACTGTTACATAATGAACATCGTTAAAATCTTGATATGTTTTTATGTAAAGAGTTTTACTCAAATTATATTTATCACTTTCACTTTTTTCCACTGTTCCAATATAAATACCTGCAGGAAACATTTCTCCTAATCCACTAGTTATAACTATATCATCTTTATTAACATTAGTTGTTTTATCAATACCATTAACTTTAATTAATCCTGTATCTTTATCATAACCGTTTAAAACAGCATAATTATCTCTTCCACCAGTTCTAACCGCAACACTTACTTTAAAATTAACATCATCAGAAGTAATCAATTTTACTTCACTAGAATTTCTAGATACCCTAGATATTTTTCCTATTAAACCATGCTTTGTAATAACAGCCATATCTTTCTTAATTCCAGAACTTTTTCCTTTATCAATAGTTAAAGTATTAAACCAATAACTTTTATTACGAGATAAAATAGTGGCATTAACAGGTGTATATTCCGTTAATGTCTTATTAAGTTCTAATACATCTTTTAATTCTTGAATTTCTTTTTCTAAAGAAGAATTAACATTTTTTTGAATTAGATAACTCTCCGTTGCTGGAGTTTTTTTATCCTTTAATCCAGTAAATGGATACATAATTATTTTTTCAATGAACATAGCACTATCTTTTAAAATAGAATTATTATTATCAGTAAAAGATACTGATATTATCAATAATATTACTATTATTATTAGACCAACACCTATAAAAATATTATCTTGTTTCTTACTTCTTTTCTTTTTATACATAATATCATCTCACTTATTTATTATATTATAATTTTTTACTACTTACAATTAAATGTTTAATATATCTTGATGCTCATAAAAACTATAGAATGAACTATCTCCAACAATAATATGATCAATTACTGGTATACCCTGAATATTACCAGTTTTTATTAATTTTTCAGTAAATAAGATATCTTCTTTTGAAGGAGTTACATCATTAGATGGATGATTATGTAGGCAAACAATAAATGAAGCGCTTAATAGATATGCTTCTTTAAAGATTTCTCTAGTATGAGTAATTGATGAATTAATAGTACCTTTATATATTAATTTACTAGTAATTAACTCTTGTTTATTATTAAAATAATAACAATAAAAACATTCTTGTTTTAAACCATTATATAAATATTTAGCTGATTCCCAAATTAATTTAGGACTATCTAATTTTTGTAACTTATTTGGTTCTTTTAAAAAAATTCTTTTTCCTAATTCAATTGTCGCTAATAACTCAAGAGCTTTAATTTCACCTATTCCCTTAATACTAGTTAAATCTTTAATCGTTATATTTTTAAAACTACATAAATCATATTTATTTAAAACATCAATAGCTAATAGATTAACATTTTTATCCCTAGTTCCAGTTTTCAAAATAATAGCTAGTAATTCTTTATCACTTAAATTACTAACACCAATCTCTTTTAATCTTTCTCTTGGTCTTTCAGAAATTGGTAAATCTTTAATACGGTAATTCATATATCTCCCTTTATTATTATTCGCATTAATTTAATTTTTACCATAAACTTTTTGATAATTTACTAAAACAACTTTTTCAATAGTTAAAATATCTTGTTCTTTTTCCGAAGACTTTATTAAAGTATCAAATTGATTAATATTACGATTTAATTCCTTAGAAGCAATATTTCTTTTAGTAACTATAGAATTAATACCTTGTTCTTTATAAATCTTTTGAATAGTCTCAACAACCTCTATATCTTTTGTTATCCCTAGATAATCATTTGTTTTTTCATTTTTAATAAAATATAAATTATTATGACTATTTGTTTTAAAAAAACTAATATTAGTACTAAAAATAATATTTCCTATTAAATATCCACTTATAATAAATATTAATCCTAATAATAGTCTTCTCATTTAATCACCAAGTAAAATTTAACAAACTAATCATTGTTTTTATGTCGAAAAAAAAGAATTGTAACAATTCTTTTACTTTAATTTAGTTTCCATAGAGAAGACATCTGGTCTTTTTTTCTTTGGATCATTAAAACCTTCAAAGATTTCTGTAAATTGTTCAAAACCTAAGTTTTGATATAACTTAATCGCACCAGGATTCTCAGCTAAAACATCTAAGACTATATGATCATATAAATTCTTTTTATAAATCTCCATAATATACTTTAACATTGTTTTACCAATATGTTTTCCTCGGTAATTAGAATCAACACAAACATTAGATATATATGCAAAGTCTGCATTTTCAACTTCTTTAATTAATTCTTCTATGTAGTTTTCAATAGTAAATTTATATCTTTCATTTTTCTTTTTTAATTCACTATAATCATAATCTAAATTAACTGTTTTATCTAAAATACAAACTACTCCAATTATTTCATTATTACTAGGATCAATTGAGATAAATAAATTCTTTAATGAGAAGAAGAAGTTTTCTTCTAATAATAATGGAGGTAATTCTTTTTTACATTTATCTAACGTTTCAAACCAATAAGGATAAATATAGGGATCTGTATTATATAATAATTCAGCTATTTTCTCTAAATCATCATCTGGAGTTGGCTTTCTAATTATTAATTCATCTAGCTCCATGAGTAAATTCCCCTTCATTAATATTTTCTAAATCTTTACTAAGTTCTGTATATAAACTTTGATTAAATAAAGATGATAATTCTCCATTATGCATTAAATTAAGTTCAATGGCTTCTTTTACTTTTTCTTGAGTTACTTTACCATTATTGTTTAATAAGTTTTGTTTATTAGAATTAGTATCCCCTACTTCATCAAACTTTTCTATTGAATTAACTAATGAATTAATATTATTAGCTAAAGAATTATATTCACTAGAACAATCATTAATCATATTAGTAAGAGTCTCTTCTTTAATCATTAGTTTACTTTCAATTTCTGAATAACCTTTTGCTTTTTTTATAATTTCTATTCCCTTACTAATTAAATCTTTAGCTTTTTCTAAATCAGTTATATCTACATTAACTATTTTTATACCTTCAAGAACTCTACTTGAATCATACTTTATACCATCATTACTCATACTATTCGCCCCCATCGCCTAATTGTCTTAGTGCGACTAATAAATCTTCTATATAATCGTCTAAACAACCACTAGTACTTTGAAGATGACTAGCGCATAAATCAATATTATTTTCAACGTTTAAGTCTTTTAACATTAAACTATCTTTAGAACAATAATCTTTTAATAAAAATATATCTTTATTAAGATCTAAAAGAATAGCGGATGCTTCTTTTAATAAACTACATCCTTCTTCCATTGCTTGTATATCTACTTTATTATCCATAGTATACCTCCATACAATTTAATTTTAGCATACATCATAAATAAAAAAAAGAGTTATTACTTTAATAACTCTTCTAATTTCTTCTTTTCTTCAGCTAATTTCTTTCTATCCATTTCAACAATCTTCTCAGGTGCTTTATTAACATAGTTTTCATTAGCAAGTAATTTTTCTCTTCTATTGATTGACTCTTGCAGTAGTTTAATTTGTCCTTCTTTAGCAGCTTTTTCTGCTTCTGTTTCAATCTTTTCAAAGAAGATTTGAGCTTTTACTCTCGTTGAGAATACTTTATAAGCTTTCATACCAAGTGGTTCTTTAACTAAGTTGTTTTCTAGTTTTAACATTTTAACTATTAAATCATTATCATCAGTAGTATCAAACATTACTTTCATTTCTTTAGTAATATTATTTTCTGCTTTTACGTTTCTAAATGATTTAATAAATTCTACTTGGTCATCTACTGCTTTTTCTTCATTATCAAACACTAATTTTTTACTATATTTAGGATAATCAGATATCATAATAGATTCATCTTTTACTGGTAACATTTGATATATCTCCTCTGTTACAAATGGCATAAATGGATGTAGCATCTTTAGAATACCAGTAAGTACATAACATAGTGTTGACTTAGTAGCCATTGAATCTAATGAATATTTAGCCATTTCAATATAGTAGTCACAGAAAACATTCCAAGTAAAGTCATAGATTTCTGCACCAGCTAAATTAAATTCATACTTATCCATATGTTTAGTAACACTTTTTACTGTTTTCATATATTTAGTTAAAATCCATTTGTCTTCTGGCTTTAAGTACTCTAATTTTATATCTTTAATATCTTCAATATTCATTAAAGCAAATCTTGATGCATTCCAAATTTTATTAATAAAGTTCCAAGTAGAAGTTAATTTAACTTCATCAAATCTTAAATCCATTCCCATAGAACCATCAGTAGTTAAATAATATCTTAAAGAGTCTGCTCCATACTTATCTACCATATCAAATGGATCTACTCCATTACCTAATGATTTAGACATCTTACGACCTTGTTTATCACGAATTAGTCCATGAATAACACAATCCTTAAATGGTCTTTCTCCAGTAATATATTCAGTTTGGAAAGCCATACGAGCAACCCAGAAGAAGATAATATCATATCCAGTTACTAAACAATCAGTTGGGAAATATCTTTCTAAGTCTTTTGTCTTTTCAGGCCAACCTAATGTTGAGAATGGCCATAAGGCACTACTAAACCAAGTATCTAAAACATCTTCATCTTGTACCCAACCTTTTCCTTTAGGAGCTTCCATACCAACATATACTTCTCCATCTTTATACCAAGCAGGAATTCTATGTCCCCACCAAAGTTGTCTAGAAATACACCAGTCATAAGATATTTCCATCCAGTGTTTTAAAACTTTCTCAAATCTCTTAGGTACGAAATTAATTTTCTTATCTTTATCAGCTTGGTACTCCAATACCTTGCGAGCTAAAGGCTCCATCTTAACAAACCATTGTTCTTTAATCATTGGTTCAACCATTACACCAGTTCTTTCACTATGACCAACTTCATGTGTTAATGGTTCTATTTCAAGTAATAATCCTTGTCCTTTTAAGTCTTCAATTACTTTATCACGACACTCTTCACGAGTTAATCCTTCATAACCTGGAGCATTCTCATTCATAGTAGCATCATCATTCATAATAACAATACGTTCTAGATTATGTCTATTTCCAACTTCAAAGTCATTAGGGTCATGTGCCGGAGTAATCTTAACACAACCAGTACCTTTTTCCATATCAGCATGATCATCTGTAATTACTGGAATTGGTTTATTAACAAGAGGTAAAATAACATTCTTACCAACATACTTTTTATATCTTTCATCTTTTTCATTAACAGCTACAGCTGTATCTCCAAATAATGTTTCTGGACGAGTAGTTGCGATATCTAAGTATTCATTAGTTCCTTCTACAATATACTTAATATGATAGAAAGCACTCTTTTCTGACTTATAAATAACCTCTTCATTAGAAAGAGCAGTACAAGCAACTGGATCCCAGTTAATTATTCTCTCTCCTCTATAAATTAATCCTTTATTATAATAATCTACAAATACTTTTCTTACAGCCTTATTTAAATCTTCATCAAGTGTAAATCTCTCTCTTGTATAATCAACAGATAAACCTAAAGCTCCCCATTGATTTCTAATACTATCTCCATATTCATGAGTCCAATCCCAACAAGCATCTAAGAATTTTTCTCTACCATATTCATACTTATCAATACCTTGATCTTTTAACTTCTTAACAACCTTAGCTTCAGTCGCAATAGCAGCATGGTCCGTTCCCGGTAACCATAAAGCATCAAATCCTTGCATTCTCTTATATCTAATAATAACATCTTGAATAGCTGTATCATAAGCATGACCTAAGTGTAATTTACCAGTTACATTTGGAGGAGGTATTACAATACAATAAGGAGTCTTTTCAGATTCGTTATCACATTTAAAATAACCCTTTTCTTTCCATTTATTATACTTATCTTTTTCAACACTTAAATGATCATATTTCTTATCTAACATAAACTCACCTCTATATAATTATTAATTACTTTTCTTATTTCTTCTAATTGTTCCTTTAAAACTTTATTCTTAGTTTTCTTTTTATACATATCAATAATAGTATCAAAATATTTTTTATCTTTTAAATAATTAATACTACTTTTAAAATTAATATCAAAGATAAATCCTAAAGCTATTGATAGTCTATCGGTTTTATTCTTCAAGACTCGTCTATCAATATCTTCTTTATTTAATAAAGCTTTATACACTTCTTCACTAAACTCATTATCTATCTCTAACTCAATACCTTTAATAGTATATAAATACAATATATCTATTTTATCAGCATCTCTAATTATATCTGTAAATAACTTTTCTTTTTTAGTCATCTTTGGTAAACGATATTTATTATGATATTTAACACTCTTTAGAATAATATCATCATACTTATCAGTTTCAATATACTTTCTTAAGTAATTATCTTTCTTTAAAATCTTTACTCCTAAATCAGCATGATCTAAGCTTTTACTATCTTCATAAGTTTCATATCTCTTCCATTGTTCAAAACGACCAATATCATGTAGTAACCCAATAATTTTTGCCAAATAAACTTCTTCATCATTCAATCCCTGTTCTTTAACTAGCATTTCACATAAGCGCATGACTCGAAAAGTATGTTTTATTTTTAATTCAATTCTGCCACCACAAACAATATAATCATTTGTATAATTTAAGAATTCTAATATAGCTTTATTCATAATGATTTTCCTTTCTAATTATAAAAAAAGAACTCCATCCCTAAGGACGAAATTCTCGTGGTACCACCTTAATTTATTACTTACGTAATCTCAATATCTTTAACGGAAATTACCCGGAATTATTTACTACTATTTCAATAATTATGCTCCTCTGCTACCTTGGGTATTACTTAATATTTCTTTTCACCTAACCAGAAACTCTCTAAATTTAAGTAAATACTTACTCCTCAGATTCCTTGCATCTACAGCTAATTATAAAACATTTTAGAAATTTTATCAATACTAATTATCTTCTTCATCATAAAACTTATCAATCACTTTTCTATCTCTTGATGCATGATATGGAGTAACATCATCAAATTTTTCTTCTCTAGCAATTGATTCATCTAGTTCTTCTTCTGGTTTTTTTACTTTTTCAACTATTTCTACTGGTTCTTCATATTCAGGTATAGGATCTTTCTTCTCTGTAGGAACCATTGAATCTACCACTACTGCTCCCACAGAACCAGCAATTCCACTAGCAGCTATACCTAAACCTATAGGAATAGTATTAATAGAACTATTTTCTTGAACTTCAGCTGTCTCTTCAGTTACAACTTCAGGTATCTTAGTAATATTACTACTTTCTACTGCTTCTTCTAAATTATTCAATAAAGCATTCTTTCTAAACTTTGTATCTGTTTCAATATCAGAAAAACTATTAATAGTTTTTTCTAATGATTTAGTTAATTCAGTCATATCAGATTTTAAACTATCAACTTTACTTATTAATACATCTAAATTGTCTTTATAATCTTTAAAACAATTACCATGTTCAAAACTTATCTTAGCTAAATCAGCATCTATTTCCGAAATAACATTAGAAATATGCATATTATTTAAATTACTATTCGCAGTATCAACTACTTTTAAACTACTAGATAATTTTTCTAAATCAACAGAGTTTTTATCATTAGTCATATTATTCCTCCTATACTGCTTTAGCCTTTTCTAATCTTTCTTTTAACATCGTAATTTTTTCTTCTGTCGCCATAATTATATTATTAACATCACTATTACTAACCAAACTATTACCAGTAGTTAACCTTTCTTTTAAGCCTTTAGTATTCTCAAGTATTTTTTCTTGTTCAACAATTTTTTCTTCAATTACTTCAATTAATTGCTTTTTCTCAATCTCTTTTTGTTCATTAGCTTGATTAATCACTTTACCTTTTAATTGATTAGTAATTCCTTTAATACTTTCTATCTTATCAATTATTTTATTCGCAACTTCATTACTAGGAGACTCACTACTAATAGTTAATGCTTCCTTACTTAGTCCACCTTTTTCTGCTTCTACTTTTAAATTATTACTTATATTATCTAAAATACTATTTAACTCAGATATTTTTTCATTTAAATCTGAATTTAACTTTTCAGTATTAATTAATTCTTTAGAATCAGTTTTCCAAGTAATCCAATCTACTTTAGACATCTAATCACCTACTATTCTCTATTATTATACCAAATAAACTAGTAATGTGTCATTAATTAAATAACATTACATATATTTTAATAGGTATTTATAAACACATTTTTACTTATTATTCATATTTTATATTAGAGATTATTAATATTAGAAAGGAGGGATAATATGAATTGTTCTGATAATAATTGTTCTTCATGTATTTCTGATATTATAGAAAAAATAATAGTACTACAAAAACAAGATTATGATACTTGTAATTTTGTTGGTTGTGATAAACCATTTTTAGGACCAACGGCTACTACTCTTTGTTATAACACTAGACCTGTACAATTATATAACTGTTGTATTGGACAACCTTGGACTTTTAACTATACTAATGCAGAAGGAACAGAAGTATCTACAAATGTCTTAAGAGTAGAAGCATTAGATAATTGTTGTTGTACATGTAGATTATTAGCTACTGGTGATACTGCTGGTACTTATACAAATACTAATGCATTTGTAACTATTGACTTAAATTGTTGTGGTGCTATTAGATGTTTAACTGATACCTTTATAGATTTATGTTAAGTAAAAGAATATCAAATGATATTCTTTTATTTTGTTTCTATTTTAATTATTTCATTTATAGGAATTATTTCTCTATTAATAGTCATAATATTATTCTTAGTTCTTGATAATAAATAAGTATT
>ERZ842401.8342-NODE-8342-length-10218-cov-6.780675_pt1 | contig 10218 bp, 7 predicted proteins | sample MGYA00521270_ERZ842401 | MGnify/ENA primary metagenome ERZ842401 (study PRJEB31892, sample SAMEA3878208) | bioreactor metagenome | biome: Moose rumen | place: Sweden | collected 2011-10 | study: EMG produced TPA metagenomics assembly of the PRJEB12797 data set... | reverse complement strand
GGCGTGGGTAGCTTCGTCCTGGGCCTGCCGATGTTCATCGAGGTGCTTGAGGGCGACGAGCTCCGCAGTTTCCTGAAGGAAAACAAAACTCTACATATAAAAAGAAAAATTATTTCCTTTTCTGTGTAAATCTTTCTATATTTGCATTCGGATACACGAGTGACCATGTTCAAGAAGAATCCGCTCATACAGTTTGCCGGCGTTCCTGTTTCAGGAGCGGAGATCAAGGCATGTTTCCCAGGTCTGTCTTCTCCGGAAAAGAAGATTCAGGCCCTGGAGAAAAGTGGAGAAATCATCCGCCTGAAGCGGAATCTTTTCATCGTCAATCCCGAACTCGCAGGGAAAGAAACCGATACCCGCCTGTGCGCCAATCATCTGTACGGGCCCTCCTACGTATCGCTTCAATGGGCGCTGAGATATTATGGCCTCATTCCTGAACAAGTGTTCATGATGACCTCCGTCACCACCAAGCGCTCCCGCAGTTTCAAGACTCCCGTTGGAACATTCAGCTACATGCAGGTGCCGTACGGATACTTCCCTGTCGGCATCGGCAGCATGGAAGAAAACGGGTTTCATTTCCTCATGGCAAGCCCCGAAAAGGCGCTTTGCGATACCATCCTTCAGGATAGTTTCGTTCCCCACCAGTCCGTAAAGGCACTGGCAGCTTATCTGGAGGAGGACTTGCGTCTGGACATGGAGATGCTCCAAGAGTTTGATGTCCGGATTATCCGGGAATGCTTGGAAACCGGCCGGAAGGTGCAAATTTTTACGAACCTCATTAAAATCATCCAGTCATGACCATCTACGAATCCATGTTGGCCTCATATAAGAATGAAGGCAACACGGCCACTCCGAATGCGGAGCAGGAAGTCTGTCAGAAGATAACGCTTGCCGGTCTTCGCCGGGGCGGTTTTTTCGAGCATGCGGCCTTCTACGGCGGCACCTGCCTGAGGCTGTTTCACAATCTTCCCAGATGGTCCGAAGACATGGACTTTTCGCTTACGGAAAAGCGGAACGACATTCACCTGGAGAATTTCTTTGACGCCATCCGGGAAGAATTCAAATTGGCGGGCTTTGATGTAACCATTACAAAGAAGGAGAAAAAAGCCTTCGGCCGGGTTGAATCGGCTTTTTTGAAGGAGAATACAGAGGCCTACGACATCAAGTTCCAGACAAAGAAGATGGTAAAAGTGAAGATAGAGCTGGACACGGATCCGCCCCTGATGTTTGCCACCGAGCAGAAACTGCTCCTTCAGCCCTATTCTTTCATGACCCGCTGTTTCACCCTTCCGGACCTTTTTGCCGGCAAAATGCACGCGCTGGTTTACAGGGCATGGCAGCGGAGAGTAAAAGGGCGTGACTGGTTCGACTTCGAATGGTATGTGCGCAACCGGATACCGTTGGATTTCAGGCACCTTCAGGCGCGGATCAAGGAGTTTAGCGGCGAGGATGTAAGCCTGGATGCATTTCTGGATTTGCTCCGGGAAAGGCTTTCCTCTACCAACATCGACAGTGTGAAGCAGGATGTGCTTCCCTACATTGACAGCGCCTATCAGGAGGGACTTGCCATCTGGTCCAATGAGTATTTCCTGCAACTGGTGGATTTGATGAAGATTCAGAAGTAAAAGAAGTGTTAAGCCTATGAATCAGCGCAAGATAAACCGCCTGCTGAGGGAGCTTACCCCGGAAATCCGCTCCTACCTGTTCCCGGGAATGCCGGAACCGGTGGAAAGTACCGGTGTCTTTGAGGGCGTTCTGGAAGAAATGCCCGAGCCGATGGCCATGTACGACATGGCAGAGTGCGAAATGCCTGGCATTTGGGGGCATGAAGACAGGATTCAGAAGAGAGAGCGTAAACCTGCCAAGGCGAAAAAGTCCATCTTAAACTGGCACAAACTCAGCAAAGAAGAAATCCGCGAGATTCCGGAGCCGGACGCCGAAGCCCTGGACCCGCGCACAGAGCAGATTCTTGCCGAAATCCGCCGCCTGCAAGAGAAGTACGGCGTCACCATCGACGAGCTGGAGCTGATGCTAGGCTACACCGTGAAGCTGAGCCCCTTACGCATCACCCGGGGCGGGAGGATTTACCTTTCCGACTACGATGACAGAGAAGTGAAGATGCCGAACGTGGCCAAGGCGCTCTATTTCCTGTACCTGCGCCATCCGGAGGGCCTGCGCTATAAGGAAATTGCCGACCATAAGGAAGAGCTCCTGCACATCTACGGGACCATCTCCGGCCGTGACGTCCCCGAGGAGATAGAAAAGAGCATCGACCTTCTGGTGGACCCGTACGGCAATGCGCTTAACGTAAACGCTTCCCGCGTCAAGACGGCCTTCCGCAATGTGGTGAGCGACCGCATCGCCCGTTTCTACTACATCAGCGGCGCCGCCGGGGATGTGAAAAAGGTCCCGCTGGACCGGGACCTCGTTCTCTGGGACTATTGATTGTCATTCTGAGCGCAGCGAAGAATCTTTTAACCTCAGTCCTCGTTAAACAGATCATACATCGCTTCCGGCTCCGCCAGGCAGGCACTCGCCTCGGCGAACTTTCGTCCGGCCTTGCGGAAGCGGACGGACATTTTGCATACGCCCTCGGCCGTGGCGTCGAAGTTCAGCGCGTTGTCGATGTTCAGGTCCCGGGCCACTTCCACGGCGTCCTGGTTGGCGCCGATGTAGGCGAAGGTCCAGCCCTTCTCACGGAGACGGGAAACAAGAGCCTTGACGGTTTTGCCGGAATACTCCTCAGAGGCGTTCTCATAGCCGTCGGTGATGATGGTGGCCATCACGCGGTCGTTCTCGTGAATCTGGCCTTCCAGGGTGTTCAGGGTCTTGCCCATGGCGTCGTAAAGGGGCGTGCAGCCGCCGGGGCGGTAGTCTTTGTGGGTGAAGTCTTCCACCTTTTCGATGGCCACCCGGTCCCGACGGGTCTTGACCCCGGAGATGCCGTTGCCCTCGAAGGTGACGATGGTCACGTAGTGCTGCTGGTCGGGGAAATCCTCGCGGTTCTTGCGGATGCCGGAAAGGACTTCGTTGATGCCCGTGAGGGCCTGCTCGTAGATGGCGGACATACTGCCGCTCTCGTCAAGGATGATTACGTTGTAGATGTTCATGGTGCGTTGTGTTTTGGTTTCCGGGGCAAAGGTAGTAAGGCGGTGCGAAGGGAAGAAATAGCTGAAAGGCTTTCATGGTTTTGAGGGCCGATAGCTAGAATGAGTGTCGAACTGACTACTATTTGTATTTTTTCATTATCTTTGTACGAATTCCATCATTTTTATCACTACATAATGGACGTTAGTTTCATTGCTCATGGTATGCCTCAGTTGAGGACGCCAGTTGGAGACGTTATTTTAGGTGCTCTCCAAGGTGGATTGTACAATAGTTTTATTGGCTTTTCCGCATTTGTTAGCGTTGGTGGTGTCAGCAATTTAAAAGATGGCATTACCAGTTTTATAAGTAGTGGAGGTTCAGTCGCTCTTTATGTAGGGGTTGACTTACATGCCACTTCAAAAGAAGCCCTACAGGCTCTCATTGATGCTAATATCCCAACAAAAATCGTCTATTCGCCTAATAGTGTTGTATATCACCCTAAAGTGTATTTGTTTAGGGGAAATACGAACCATATGGTAATCGTGGGCTCCTCAAATTTAACCACTTCAGGCCTTTTCCAGAATGTTGAATCATCAATATGTGTAAAGTTTAATGATGGTGACGCACAAGGTATAGCGCTGGAGAACAGTATTTTACGCTATTTCGACAAGATAATAAAAGGAACTTCAGGTAGTGTACGTGACCTTAATGAAGATACGCTTAAATTATTAGAGGATTCAAATATTGTTCTTTCAGATACTTCGTTAAGAACGGCCCGTAAAAAAATGGATGAAAGTTTGCCAGATGTTCCCGTTTCTACGAATCAGAAATTGAAAGGCAAATTTGAAAAATTGATAGTGGCTCGTCCTCCGAAGGGTCATAAGAAAACATTACGCTCAGACGTAATTACCACTCATGAAGGTGAACACAGAGAGGCGTCAATCACAATAGAATCTCTTGTCGTTAATGCCTTCTCTATGTGGATTGAATCTGGCCAAATGACCGGAGGATCAAGAAACATCTTAGATTTGTCCAAGAAGGGTAGAAGAGATGGCGTGAACAAGTTCGGTAGTGTAGAATTCTTCGGTGTAGATAAGAATTCAAATAATCCAAGGCCATTTGATGTTACTCTGGTCTATGCGAATCGTGAGTATGTAGGCAATTCAATCCTGTATGCTGAAGGCAATAGTAATTGGAGGATACAATTGAAAGGTGTGACAGAGACAGGAGAAAAGCTTACCGATGTGCTTCGTGACAGCGGATCTCAAGGTAAAGTGTTCATCTTTGAGAAAACGGACATACCGACAAAGTTTGTGTTTCATATCCTGGAAGAAGACACTATAGAACAACTTGAAGACCTATCATCCGATTGGGCTGCAGGTGGTAATGGCCAAGGGCGCAGGTATGGTTTACTTAACGGATTTCTTTAAAGTACGATAGAATCTCGTTCTGTTCTGAAGGTTTATAGTAGCCGCTGAAATTGGAAGTAATGTATTTGAATTCCTCTTCACTTATCTTGTAGAGTTTCGCAACAAGTGCATCAAGGAGCAGATGGTTCTCAGTATCGCCATTAACCAGAAGTGGTACGATACAACTCCCTTCCCATATTCCACTCAATGACGGGTCTCTCTTGAATAAAGTTGATACTATGGTGTAAACACTGTTATAGTAGCTCTCAGTCCTACCACCAAGGGTTAACGTAGTACTTTTCGATACCTCTATTGATGGTACCGGTATTTGATTAATTACCGTTTGGGTCAAATCGATGCCACTTAGTTTGCATTTTACAAGGTAATCGAACACGATGGAAGAGAATACCCCTGTCAAGAAAACCAAGTCATTCTGATCTGGCAGTATTAAGAACTGGACGGATTGTGCTCCAGGAATAAAGGGTAATAACGTGGCAATACAACTTCTGGCGTTGTCCGCAGATGTCAGACTGTGCCAAGCTAACATATACCGAGAGTCATACTCCTTTGATAAAGCTTCCCACTTTTGTCTTGAAATGTAGAACCGGCAATATGGAGTAATCCCGGCATCTTTTTCTTGTTGGCTTAGCTTTCTGGACGAAGCTTTACTTCTATACATTTCTTCTGGACTCATATCATTGAATCCAGAGTAACAGTTGTCAAAAAGGTTAAAAAACTTCCCCTCAAAAACCGGAAGGTTATTTACTGAAGGCGCTTTATCAATGAATTCCACGTGGTTAGTCAAATGCACAAGGCGACCAAATTTCGCCTGGGCATAACATTCTGAGAAAACCGGTATGCGATCACAAATAGAAGTCAAAAGCGACAAATCCTTGCTTGATCTCAAATTAGGAATCATACCTGTGGCGGGATTTAGTTTCTTAAAAACTGAAATAGGTATTCTCTCTGTTTTTGTAGCTATTTCATTCAGTGTCAGAAGATTCATGCCAAGGTTAATGCTCCCATCAACTTGCTTCCCCATAATGAGAATAGCAAATCTTTCCCTACAGTCTATCTCAAAAATCTTGCGCTTATTAATGAAATCATAGATTGCCTCTGTCTTTGTAACAATCCGATGAAACAATTTTGAATTCACGGATGCCGTAAAAAGTGAACTCTTTACGAATAGACCACAACACCCATGTTCAGAAAGGGTATTGAACGAGGCCTCAGCAAATAATGGACAAGTATTCAGTTCTCCTGTCTTTGAAGCATCAAAAAAGGAGCTCTTCTTAATCTCTGCCTTTGCTATTTCGATCCCATTGACATACTCTTCAGCATATGTTCTTAGTTCTGGGTTTTCATCCTTCTCCTGCTGAATATTGTCTGGCAATTCAAATTTAAAATGGACAGACTGTATGCTCTCTGAGAACTGTACGTAGAACTTCTTTTCCTCAAATCGCAATTTTTCCCAAGGAGGATTCCCTAGGATAATATCATACTGCTGAAGGAAGCTTGTACCTACCGCCAAAGAAGGGTGGTATATGAAACCATCCATCGAAGCTTTTAATCTAATCTCAGGACTGGCTTCTTTTTCAGAATGAATAAGCATATTTGCATGGTGAAAATGCTCACTTATAATATCGTATAGCTCAGGACACTCAGCATATTCCAATATTGACAATTTGGCTACCTCAAGGGCTAAAGGATCAACATCGCATGCATATATGTTCTTAAAGATGCTAGCAATATCATCAATAATTCCTTTACTTTTGATGGCTGACAATAATGCTATGAAAAAAATGCCACAGCCACAGGAATAGTCAACAATCTGAGCAGTAGAAATGGATTCTTTACCGTTTCTGGAGATGAAATTCTCCAATACTGAAGATGCAATATAGGATGCATAATCTGCTGGGGTATAATAGCTTCCCAACTTGTTCCTATATACTTTCCCTTCTTTTACTTCAAATCCCGAGGTCTCAATACTTAGTAGTGACTCATATAATTCTCCAATTGATAAACCTGATTTGGGCTTCTCTATAGAATCAAAGAAGTTGATAAGTTCTGACGGCGCATCATCAATAATGTGAGAGAACAAGTTTCTCCCAGAGAAATGTTTCGCAATTAAGGCGCTCACCGTTTTAATTGAGGTAATATCATTAGAGTTATGAGATATAGCATACTGATAAGCCACAAAAAAGGCTCGTGCATAGAACTTTGCTCGATTAATATAACGAGGATTAATCCTTGTTTCGTGTTTGTGAAGGATACTAATAAAGCCAGAAAGTATGCTGGTATATGAAAGCTCTAGGTTAGGCATATAGTCTAAGAATTGGGTCATTGAAAAAGCACTTGGTGTGGACTTGCTCAACTATTCTTTTGACGCAAACATTATCAATATGTAAAGACTTTGAAAGATACGGGTATTGCTCTGCAACCGCCCCCACAATGTCTTTAGCTGTGGAAACAATACAGTATCCGTCTTTTAGTTCTTTTACCCCTAGTACACAAAGAATAATCTTATGAATTAAGTCGTCTTTATACTTTCTTCGAGTTTTATATAAACTATGAATATGACTCTTAGCATAAGATAAAACTGTTTTCGGAGAGCACTTGTATAAGAACGAAAGTACTTCAATAATGTTTTCACTTCCAAAGATAGAGCCATCAAGACGTTTACTAATAGGCATACATCCCTCGGTAAGTAGAGAGCATAGCTGACCGTCAAAATTTGAGATTCTTGATTCTTTCTCACTAAACATATCAGGAGCAATCATCTTTATAAGTATCTCGCGTTGACGGTCATCGAAATGGTACAATGAAAGAATGGTGTTGTTAATCTCTTCTTCGAGAATTAGGCTATTATATGCATTATCCAACTCAGAAAGTATTATCTCTTCGATGTAAAAGTCAATATCATCTATCTGACTATAGGAATCATGCTTAAACTCATAATTCGGCAACTTATTACGCAATAATGCTTGCTTATTATCGATCAATGCTTTAGAGATAGTGGATAGGTCCCTAGATTCAAGAATTTCTTTGGTCACGGGCAGTCCACCAATATAGCCAGCACTAATCGTGAACTTGGGATTCTTGATTCTTAAAATGCACGATACAATACGAGAGTTCAAAAAGGCAAGGTGGCAATACTTGTCCCCAGAGATGACCTTAATTCCAGGACCAGAAGCAATGAAAATTTGACCAGGTAAAGGGAAACGAACATTAAGGCCGAGAGTCCCCGTATCACTATATACTAACTCGGTGGCCCCTTGCTCTTTCACATTCCTTAAAGCGCTACCGGGATTCTCAGAGATTAGTTCGCCCGAATCACCCCAGAGGACTTTGTAGTAATTGAGGCCTTGCCATTTTGAATAACCACCGCCTTTGCTCACCAACTTCCAATCAGAACTAGATGCGCCTATATCCCATATGTGTTTCACATAATTGCCGTTGTCTCCAGTTGATGTCCCCTGCATAGGTTTACCAAATTGAGAGTATTTGGGTAGTAAATTCAGCGAAGAAAAAGCACCAATTAATTCATAGGACAGTTCATACGAAGCATTTTCTAAAAACAAATGTTGATTAGTTGAGTATGAATAACTACCCAGCAAGGAGGGATCTGACAGGACACGTACCTTATCTTGATGTGATAAACTCTTCAAATTGAAGAAAACGGATTCTCCTGCACTCCCTTTTGAAAACAACGCCAAAACTATATTTGTCTTTTCGCCATTGATTGCATAAAAAGCATTACTTCCCATATCAACGCAATATTTGATATGATAATCATTCAAGATGGTCTTTCGTAATGCCTTTAGTGAAGAAAGTGACATCCATCCGTTCTGAGATACGGTTGCAACATAATCTCCTGGACGAAGAGACTGGAGCAGTTTATTCATAAAGGAGAAACAAAGATCCCCTTTACAGTCAGGCCACTTGGAAACCAAGTAATTCTTAAGGCATGTATCCATATCCCGCTTTCCCATGAACGGAGGATTGGTCACGAAGCAGATCTTGTTTAGAGATTGAAAGGCATTCTCCAAGGCAGACTCAAATGAAAGGCCTTCAATCATATTAGATGAAACACTATCTGAGAGATACCCAGTAAAATCACCCTTTTCGCCGCCAAAGATCAATGAGGGAGATACTTTTGTTAAGCCGATTTTTAATGCGACATTGATGTATAAGGATAATTGGGCAATATTTGCTAAAGTTGCATCCAAGTCGTAGCCGATAAGCTGTTTCTGGATAATACCGGAAGCAATTGTGATTGGAGAATCCGGTGATAGTTTAGACTGCCTATCAAATAGTGTAGAGAATGCGTAAGTAAGGAAATTTCCACCTCCTACAGCAGGATCTACGAAAACAACATGAAATGGGTCAGCACCTTCTGCTAAACACATATTAACAAGATACTGAACCATGTATTCATCGGTAAAGAACTGAGTAGTATACAATAACTCTGCTCCGGAAATCTTATTGCTTTCTTTCCCCAATTTGCCGAATGCTGCTTTTTCGAGGCTCTTCTTTAATGATTGATAAAGCCACGAGATAGTATTATCACATTCTTGATTTGAGATACTAACTCCCGACAACGCTCTATATGTCTTCTGTATCAGAGAGATGGGCAATGCAAGAATCATTGTATGGAATAATTGCCCCATAGAAGGAAACATTTTGATAAGAGTCTCCTCCTGCGCCTCAAATACTTTGAGAGAGAATGTCATAGGACGTTCTTCCCTTTTCTTTAATATGACTAACGCATAAAAGAAAGCGAAGAAGAGACTTTTATCCTGAACGGAAAAAGTCCCCATCTCGTTGGCAACTCCAACGAGCGTCTGAATTAGTTCCCCTCTTTTGTTTTGTCCCGCTCTACGATTCCTCATCTTTACCAGCAATTAGTGTCCTGATATCAACATTTAACAATTCCGCAATACAGTCTAACGTCCTCAAGTCTGGTTGCGCTGAGTTTGTACACCATTTTGAGACAGTTGAAATGTTTTTGCCCAAACGCTCTGCAAGCCATTTGGATGTTTTCTTCTGTTCGACAAGAACGATTTTTATGCGATTTAAGTCTCTCATCACAAATAAATATGATTTCAACGCAAATTTAACAAATAATACCCAATAATGCAATACTCCTTACACAAACTGATAGATGAAAACCAAGAAAATATATTTCATCTTCTATCTCTTAGAAAACCCAGAAGGTCTTCAATTGTAGCGGGCTTTATAATTGGATGCAGTAGCCTATTCTTGCGATATCGAAGGATATCATTATCCACTTGTTCCCGTAATACGATTGCTCGTATGTGCCAACCGGATACCGGTTCGAATCCCTTCCAGCCACAACTACAGCGCCCTTCCAGGTGAACCACGCCGCTAAGAGGGGAACCAACATAGCGGTAAGGGAGTACCGTCTGGCCGCAGTTTGGACATTTGTACTGGAACAGTTCCGGGTGCTCCAGAGTGCAGCGGACGAAAGAGCCCAGCCAAACCGGGTCAGGGGCCATCTCGGCCACTATTCCGTTGATGCAGTAAGTCATTTCCAGATAAAGGGGAATGAAGTAGAACTTGTCAATGTCTTTCCACTCATCGAAGCGGGCATAAATGGTGTTTGCGTTCTGGTAGAACGGTTTGGTAAGGAGCCTCTGCTCCTCTGTGGGGCGCAGCGCGTCCCTTTTGAGAAAAAAGTACTTTTCCATGGTACAGACTT